>ERZ724510.765-NODE-765-length-18553-cov-8.156828_pt1 | contig 18553 bp, 17 predicted proteins | sample MGYA00376043_ERZ724510 | MGnify/ENA primary metagenome ERZ724510 (study PRJEB28724, sample SAMN07190888) | wastewater metagenome | isolation source: influent of sewage treatment plant in Hong Hong | place: USA: Christiansburg, Virginia | collected 2016-03-01 ... | reverse complement strand
CTTCCATGAAGTTCTTGGCGAAGCGCGGGCGCTTGCCGTGGAAGACGCCGATCAGATCATGCAGCACCAGCACCTGACCGTGACAGTCGGCGCCGGCACCGATACCGATGGTGGCCATCGAGGTGAGGCTGGTGGTGACGTCGGCGGCCAGCACGGCGGGCACCATTTCGATGACGACTAGTGCGGCACCGGCTTGTTCCAGCGCCAGGGCGTCGCCCTTCAGGATGGCGGCACTCTCGTCGCTGCGGCCTTGCACGCGGTAACCGCCGAGCTGGTGCACCGACTGGGGCGTGAGGCCGATGTGGGCGCATACCGGCACGCCGCGTTCGACCAGGAAGCGTACGGTTTCGGCCATGAAGGCGCCGCCTTCGAGCTTGACCATCTGTGCGCCGGCAGCCATCAGGCGGGCCGCGTTGCGCATGGCCTGGGCCGGGCTTTCGGCATAGCTGCCGAAGGGCATGTCGGAGACGATCAGCGGGCGCGTACAGCCGCGGGCCACGCATTCGGTGTGATAGACCATGTGTTCCATGGTCACCGGCAGGGTCGTCTTCTGGCCTTGCAGCACGTTGCCCAGCGAGTCGCCAACCAGGACGACATCGACGCCGCAGCGTTCCAGTAGCGCCGCAAAGCTGGCGTCGTAACCGGTGAGCATGACGATCTTGCGGCCCTCGGCGCGCATCTTGCCGAGTTCGAACAGGGTGACGGGTTTGTTGTTTTCTTGTAAGTAGCTCATTGCTGTTTCTCCTCGCGGCGGCAGTTAACCCCAATCTTGTGCACGGCACAAGCGCAAACGGATGCTGCGCAAGGCCGGGGGGATGTTGGGGTCAGGCGGAGTAGCCGAAGAATTCCCGGTAGCTGCGCATGGCGAGCAGGCGGGAGTAAAGCAGCTCGAAGTCTTCGTCCTTGTCCACCGGATTGAGAGACTCGGCATTGACGATGAACAGCGGTGCTGCATCGTAATGATGGAAGAAGGTGGCGTAGCGCTCGGCGACCCGCTGGATGTAGATCTCGTTGATCTTGCGCTCGGATTCGACCCCGCGCTTGCGTACCCGCTCGATCAGGGTGTCTGCCTGGGCCTGCAGGTAGATCACCAGGTCGGGCTTGCGCACGGTGGGCTTGAGGCGTTCGTAGAGTTGGCGGTAGAGCTGCAGTTCGTCTTCGGCAAGAGTCAATTCGGCGAACAGCGGGTCCTTGTCGATCAGAAAGTCGGAGACCACGCGCTTGTGCGGGTCATGTTCCTGGGCGAAGCGGGCCAGTTGCTCGCTGCGCTGGAACAGGAAGGCGATCTGGGTCGGCAGGCCCCAGCGTTCCATGTTCTGGTAAAAGCGCCCGAGAAAGGCATTGGCGGCCGGGTTTTCCAGCTGCACTTCGGCATTGAGACGATCGGCAAGGCGTTTGGCGAGGGTTGTCTTGCCAGCGCCGATGGGGCCTTCCACGACGATGTAGCGCGCTTTTTCGAGCATGGGATGACTTCGCCTTTCAGGCGCGGAAGATGAAGTAAACGGCGCCTAGGATACACAGGGCCGCCCACAGATAGTCAAGCTTGAGGGGCTGCTGCATGTAGAAAAATGCAAAGGGCACGAACACCGTAAGGGTAATCGCCTCCTGCATGATCTTCAGCTGGGCGAGGTTGAGTTCCTGCGCGCCGATGCGGTTGGCCGGGACCTGCAACAGATATTCGAAGAGGGCGATGCCCCAGCTGATGAAGGCGGCGATGTACCAGGGCGAGGTGGACAGGTTCTTGAGGTGCCCGTACCAGGCAAAGGTCATGAAGACGTTGGAGGCCGCCAGCAGAAGGGAGGTCTGGACCCAGATCGGCATTACAGGGGCTCGCTGCGCGTGATGGCCTGGTCGGTGACGGCAGAAAGGTAATCCTGTGCAGCGCCGAGCCCGGGCAGGCGCACGTCCGGGGCGATCTCCAGCAGCGGCAGCAGTACGAAGGCGCGCTGGTGCATGCGTGGGTGGGGCAGGGTCAGTTCAAGGTCGTTCAGGCGGCTGTCGCCGTGCAGCAGCAGGTCGAGGTCGAGGGTGCGCGGGGCGTTGGGAATGCTGCGCACCCGGCCGTGGCGGGCCTCGATGGCGAGCAGCGCGCGGAGCAGCGCAAGGGGCGCGAGACCCGTATCGACGGCCACTACCGCGTTGATGAAGTCCGGCTGGTCGACGAGCCCCACCGGCGCGCTGCGGTACAGGGACGAGCGGGCCACGACACAGGTGTCGGGCAGGGTGGACAGATCTTCCACGGCGGCCCGCAGGTGCTTGACGGGCTCGCCGATGTTGGCGCCCAGCGCCACGAAGGCGCGGATGCGCACAGACGGAGTCGAACTCATTCGTTGCCCGGGGTGGCCGCTGCCGCTGCGGGTTTCTTGCGACGACGGCGCTTTTTGGCCGCACCGGCCTTGTCGGGCACCAGCATGTTCTCGCGGGCTTCCGGATGGGCGTCGGCGAAGGCTTCCCACCAGTCGGGCAGTTCCATCGGCAGTTCGCCGGACTGGGCGCGCAGACGCAGGAAGTCCCAGCCGGCGCGATAGCGCGGCTGTTCGAGCAAACGATGGGGCGTTTTGCCGGCGCGCTTGTCGAAGCGCGGTTGCAGGGCCCAGATGTCCTTGATGTCGCCTGCGATGCGGCGGGTGATGGCGAGCTTGCCGGACTGGCGTTCGAGCACCGCGTCCATGGCTTCGAACAGTGCCGGCTGGGAGTATTCGCCCTTGGCCTTGCGGGCTTCCCAGTCGGCCAGCACTTCGTGCCACAGCAGGGTGGCGAAGAGGAAACCGGGGGATACCGGCTTGCCCTGGCGCACGCGGTCGTCGGTGTTTTCGAGCGACAGCCACACGAAGCGTTCGCCCATGGGTTGTTCGAGGATCACGTCGAGCAGCGGCAGGAGGCCGTGGTGGAGGCCTTCTTCACGCAGTTGCTTGAGGCATTTGACGGCGTGGCCGGACATCAGCAGCTTGAGCATCTCGTCGAAGAGGCGTGCCGGCGGCACGTTTTCGAGGAGTTCGGCCATCTCGCGGATCGGCGCACGGGCGGCCGGATCAATGGACAGGCCCAGTTTTGCTCCGAGGCGCGCGGCGCGCAGCATGCGTACCGGATCTTCACGGTAGCGCACGCGCGGGTCGCCGATCATGCGCAGGGTTTTCTGCTGCAGATCGGCCACGCCGTGGTGGTAGTCGACGATGGTTTCGTCGCTCGGGTCGTAGTACAGGGCGTTGACGGTGAAGTCGCGGCGGGTGGCGTCTTCGGCCATCGAGCCGAACACGTTGTCGCGCAGCACCCGGCCGTGTTCGTCGGTTTCGGTGGATTCGGCGTCCTGCATGGCGCGGAAGGTGGAAACCTCGATGGTTTCCGAACCGCTCATCACATGCACGATCTTGAAGCGGCGCCCGATGATGCGGGAGCGGCGGAAGAGGGCGCGGACTTGTTCCGGCGTGGCGCTGGTGGCTACGTCGAAGTCCTTCGGCGTGTGGCCGACGATGATGTCGCGAACCGCACCACCGACCACGTAGGCCTTGTGGCCGCCGTCCTGGAGGACCGAGCAGACCTTGTTGGCCGCGGGGGAAATGTGTTCCCGGCGGACACCGTGGCGGGCCACCGGAATCACGGCGGGTTCGGGAAGGGCACTGACGGGTGCGGCGCGGCGAAACACGCGGCGCAGCAGTTTGCGGATCATTGGCGGGGCTTGGATTATTTTGTTCAAGTCGAGCATGATAACCCATGGAACGGCAGGGTTTGACGCTTGAGACTGCCGTTCTGGGCGTTCCTGCACGAAGCCGGAGCGTGATTTGGACTTGTTTCGGGAGTTTCCCCTATGCTGCGCTTCTCTGCCAACCTGTCTTTCCTGTTTCTGGAGCGGCCTTTCCTTGAACGTTTCGCTGCGGCAGCGGCCGGCGGCTTCAAGGGGGTCGAATTCCATTTTCCCTACGCTTTTCCGCTTGACGAGGTGGCCGACGCGGCCAGGCGCGCCGGCGTCGAGGTGGTGCTGTTCAATTTTCCGGCTGGTGACTGGGCTGCGGGCGAGCGGGGCATTGCCTGTCTGCCGGAGCGGGTCGGTGAATTTCGCGACGGGGTTGCCGAGGCGGCGCGCTATGCCGAAGGGCTGGGCTGCGCGCGGGTCAATTGCCTGGCCGGGCGGCGTCCGGCAGGCGTCGATGAAGGCTTGCTGACGCAGACGCTGGTGGACAACCTGCGCCACGCGGCGGACGTGCTCGCCCCGACCGGGGGCCAGGTGCTCATCGAGCCCCTCAACAGCCGCGACACGCCGGGCTTCCTGTTAGACCGCACGGCGCCGGCGCTGGCGGTGCTCGATGCGGCGGAGCGGGAAAACCTGTTCCTCCAGTACGACATCTACCACGCCCAGGTAATGGAGGGCGACCTGGCCCGTACGCTGGAGACGCACTTGCCGCGCATCGGCCACATCCAGCTGGCCGACAACCCCGGCCGTCACCAGCCGGGTACCGGTGAAATCAACTTTCCCTTCCTGTTCCGCCACCTGCGCAAGCTGGGCTACCCGGGCTGGATCGGTTGCGAATATGTCCCGACCGGACCCACCGTGGATTCCTTCGAGTGGATGTCGGCCTGAGCGGTGGCGGGATGATCGCGGACGGGATCCATCTGCCGCCGCCGGGGCTGGCCGACTGCCTGAGCAGTGCGCTGGTCACCAGCCTGCCCGGCGGGACTTATATCCTGCCGGCGGCACTGCATCCCGTTTTGCTGGTCATCCTGCAGGGTGGCATTGTGGTCCGGCGCGGCGCGGGCGAGCGGCCGCTTCCCGGGCTGGTCCTGTGCGGCGGAACGCGAGGTGTCCGCGAAGCGCGGGCCGAGCCGGGGACTCGGATCATTACGGTGCCGCTCCAGCCGGTGGCGGTGAGGGGTTTGTTCGGCCTGCCGGGCGGGGCGCTGATGGAAGAAGCCGTCGATCCGGCCGAACTGCTGGATGCCGCGGGGCGTGGGGCCCTGGCGCGCTTTGTCGAGGCGCTGCCTTCTGTTGCTGCCGTGCGGGACGAGGTAAGACGGTTGTGGGATCTGTTGGCCGCGCTCCGCCGTGGAGGCGGGAGGTCGTCCGACCTGTGGGTACCCTTGCCGCTGCTGGCCTTGCCCGCGGATCTGCTGGCGGAACGTTTTGGCCTTGGTCCGCGGCAGTTCGAACGGCGCTTCCGGGAGAGTTATGGCCAGCCGCTACGAGGCTATCGCCAGCAGTTGCGCTGCAGCCGGATGCTGGGCTCGCTGCGCGTGACTGTCGATCCTGCCGAGGGCTGGGCGGCGATTGCCGCCGCTGCAGGCTACGTCGACCAGGCGCATTTGTGTCGGGACGTACGCCGGTTTACCGGCCATACGCCGACCGGGCTGCAGGCCGGGGTCGCCGGTGACGATCCGGCCTTTTGGCCCTATCGCGTCGATCCGGCAACCCTGGCGCGGCATTTCGGCCCCACCGGGTTCTGAATCGCATCATTCGCCGGAATGTCGTCTGGGTACAAGACCTGACCGGGGTGAAGGGCGCAAGCTGGCGTTTTCTATCGCCTGTGCCCGCCACCTGCCATGACCAAGCCGACTCCCGCCTCTTCCCTGCGCATCCGGATCCTGCCAGCTATCGCCGCCCGGCGCCTGGCCACGGGAGCGGGCGATGTCTGAAATTTGCCTCGATACCCTTACTGCCACAACTGCTGCCCGGGAAATCCGTGAGGGGCGTCTGTCCGCCGAAACCTTGCTGGAGGCCTGCCTGGCCAGGATCGAGCGATTCAACCCGCACCTGAATGCGCTGGTTACCGTCGATGCAGCAGGCGCACGGGAGGCCGCCCGCGCCGCGGATCGGCAGCTTGCAGCGGGGGGCGCCGTGTTGCCGCTGCTGGGGGTGCCGGTGTCAATCAAGGATGCCTTCGCCACCCGAGGGCTGCGCACCACCGCCAGTCACAAGCCGCTGGCGGACTATGTGCCCGCCGCCGATGCAACGGTGGTGTCCCGTCTGCGTGCGGCCGGGGCGGTGATCGTCGGCAAGAGCAACCTGCCGGAACTGGCCGGTGCGCCGCACTGCTGGAGCCCTGTGTTCGGGCTGACCCGCAACCCGTGGGATCCGCAGCGCACGCCGGGAGGCAGCTCCGGCGGCGCGGCGGTGGCCATTGCTGCGGGCCTGTCGCTGCTCGAGGTGGGCAGCGATCTGGCCGGATCGATCCGCATCCCTGCCGCCTACTGCGGTGTGGCTGGTTTGAAGGCCACCGAGAACCGGATTCCCCGCACCGGCCATATTCCTCATTTGCCGGAACATCTGGGTGGGACACGGAGCGTGCGGCACATGCTGTCCTTCGGCGTGCTGGCCCGGTCGGTGGCCGATCTGCAACTGGGCTACGGGTTGGTGGCGGGGCCGGATGGCAAGGATAGCGAGGTGCCGCCTCTGCCCGTGCCGTCGCCGCTGCGGGTTCGGGACGGAGGGCCGCTGCGTCTGGCGCTGTGGGATGACTTCGGGCTGCCTTTGTGTGAACGGACCCGGGCCGGGTTGGCGGGTATGCTCCAACGGCTGGAAGCTGCCGGTCACCGGGTGGAACGGGGTGTGCCGCCGGGGTTGGATCCGGCGCACTTGCGGGTGCTTTTCGGGTTGATCGGCGGGGCCGAAATCGGCCTCGGCATGCCGTCGTGGCAGCGGGCTTTCCTTCTCGCCGCACGCCACTTGCTGCCGCCCTCCGAGGGGGTGATGCGGGCTGTGGCCCGCGGGCTGCGCTTTGACATGCGCGCCTATAACCGGGCGCTGAACGAGCGGGAAGAGGCGATCTGCCGGCTGGAAACCTTCCTGTCCGGTTTTGATGCGTTGTTGTGTCCGGTGGCGACCACGGTGGCCTATCCGGGGCGGCCGATGAGCCTGTTCTCAGGGGCGCCGAGGCTCAGCGTGGCCGGCCGGCGCCTGCCTTACCTGGAGGCGACCATCGGCCTGACCCTGCCGTTTTCCGTCACCGGCAGCCCGGTGGCGGCCTTGCCGCTGGGCATCGAGGACGGACTCCCGGTGGGGATCCAGGTGGTCGGGCGGCGCTGGGGCGAAGAGGCATTGCTGGCGGTGGCGGCGCAACTGGAGCCGATCTTTGGCGGCTTTGTGGCGCCGCCTCTCGGCGACTGATCGATGCTTACCAGACGAAGAAAACCAGCGTCCAGAGGGTCGCCATCAAGCCGATTGGCCAGACCATCGCCACGCCGGCCAGCAGGCGCCGGGGCAGACCGCCGGCCGCGTGCCGCAGCAGGCCGAAGACCAGCGCCAGACTGCCCAGGCAGCCGGCGCCCAGGAGCGCGATGCGGAAGGCCGGCAGCCAGCCGAGCCAGACATGCTCGGCCTTCAGGTGGCTGACGGTGAGCATCGACAGGCCGAGGATCACGCTGGCCGCGGCAAGCGGGGTGAGCGCCAGGGTGAAACGTTGCCAGCTGAGCGGCTTGTCCATAGTCAGCCGGCTGGCGATAGCCGGGCCGATCAACAGCAGGCTGCCAAGCAGGAAGCCGCCGCCGAGCAGGTAGGCGAGCACCAGTGCACCGTCGAGCCAGGTGAACAGGTCGCTGGCCTCCGGGTAGTGGGTGAGCAGCCACCAGGGCACGTCGTTGTCGAGCAGGGCGAAGTGTTCGTGTTCGACCAGCCATTCGGCCAGCGCCATCTTGATGTGCTGGAACCACGGACTGACCGTCCACTGGAACGCGGCGGTGGCAACGCCGAGTACACCGTAGGCAAGGGTCAGGGCGTCCGGCGTGCGGGCCGGGTTGCCGGCATCGAGGACTTCGGCGGCGGGGGAGCGCCAGCTCAGCGCCACGGCATCGCGCTGGCCGGCGCAGCGCCCGCAGGCATGGCATTCGGAGGCGCTGGTCATGCGTCGTACATCCACCAGCGGAGCGCAGTTCACCGGTTCGAAGTCGCCCTTGTGCTTGTCCTTGTGGTGATCCCAGGCGGCCCGGTCCACCTTGTAGTGGAGTGGCGCGATCTTGGCCAGTACGGCAAATACGCCGGAAGCGGGGCACAGGTAGCGGCACCAGATGCGTTTTTCCCGCCCGTAGAGCAGGCCGACGCCGATGGCTGCCACGGTGGAGCCGCCGAGCACCAGCAGGGCGGCCTGAGGGTATTCATAGACGCTGACCAGCTGGCCATACACCGTGGTGCAGATGAAGGCCACGAAGGGCCAGCCGGACCACTTCAGCCAGCCCGGCAGGGGCTTGCCGCGCCCGTAGCGGCTGACCCGCTCGGAGATGAAGCCTTCCGGGCAGAACACCCCGCACCATACCCGGCCCAGTGTGACGGTGGCGATCATCACCCCCGGCCACCAGATGCCCCAGAAGCAAAACTGGGCGAACAGGCGCAGGTTGTCCCAGATGTGGGCGCTCTCGGGCGGCAGCGGGAGGAAGGCCGGGATGACCACCAGCCCGGTATAGATCAGCACGATCAGCCACTGGATGGCGATGATCGGTGTGCGGTGGCGGCGCAGGAAGAGGCCGGCCTTTTCGAGACGACCAGCGGGTTTCGTCCGCTGAAACTGCAGCACGTGTTCAGTCATGACGGGCTTTCCGCTGGGCGCCGATCACCACGCTCCAATAGCCCGCCCATGCCAGCAGGGTGACGAGGGCCGGTCGCGCCCGATAGCCGGTGAAATCGGCAATCAGTTTGCCGCCGGTGCTTGTATCGTCGAGAAACAGGGTGCTGTCCCACACCGGGTCGAGCAACGGTGGCAGCCAGCCGACGCCGATCATTCGGTCGATGGCGGCAACCAGCAGGGCCGAGGCCAGCACCAGCAGCAGAATCGACGAGAGGCGCAGCAGTACGCCGATGTTCAGGCGCGCCAAGCTCCGGGCGGCCAGCCAGGCGGTGGCGCCGGCGGCAGCAAAACCGGCGACGCTGCCGAAGGCCAGGGCCTGCAGTTCGCCGCCTTGCGCCAGACCGTACAGGAAAATCACTGTTTCGGCTCCTTCGCGGGCCACTGCCAGAGCGGCTACGACGGCCACACCAAGGTGGCCGCCGCGGGCCGTGGCGGCGGAAAGGTCGGCGTGCAGGCGTGCCTTCATGTACCGGCCGTGCTTTTGCATCCACAGCACCATTTGGGTGATCAGGCCGGCGGCGACCAGCAGCGTGCCGGTCTGGAAGGCTTCGAGCGCGTCACCGCTCAAGCCGTCCTGCACGCTCAACAGTGCCCAGCCGAGCAGAAGGGCGAGACCGGCCCCGGCGCCCAGGCCAAGGAACAGCGCCTGCCGCCCCTTGCCACTGTCGTCGTTGGCTTTCAGCCAGGCGTAGAGAATGCCGGCGATCAGGAAGGCTTCAAGGCTTTCCCGCCAGACCACAAAAAACGCGTTACCCATGGGCCGCTCCGTTGCTTATCTGGCGACGATCCGGCCCTGGCCGGTTGCCGGGTGGAAGTCGTCAAAGAACTTGTAGCTGCCCGGCTTCATTGGAAAAAAAACCAGGTTGCGCGTGACGCCGGGGGCGAGGACGAGTTCCTTTTTCAATTCAAGGCTCTCGAATTCCGTGGCGCCCGGCCCCTCGTTTTTCACCTCCAGGCGAAAGCGCGTGTTGGCGGGAACCTCCAGCGTTTCAGGGAAGAAGTGGCCGTCTTTCATCAGTAGCCTGAAGGTCGGCATGTCGTCGGCGCCGGCCGCGCCCGAGGCCAGGAGCAAGCCGGTGAGCACGGAAAGAAGCGTGGATCTCATGGGGTTCTTGAGGGGCATGGGCTGGTCGATCAGTAGGCAATATTGGCGCGCAGGGCGAAGACCTTGACGGCCTTCGCGTCCGCGTTGCCGCCACCGTTGGTGACGTACTGGAAGTCCGGTGTCAGTTCGAACTGCGGTGACAGGCGGTAGCGGTAGTAGATTTCCGTGAGCTTCTCCGCGCCTTGCGGGACGAAGCTGTAGGCGACGAGGGTCTGGTTGTCGTCGAGCCAGGCCGTTGTCGGCGCGTTGCGATAGGCCTTGCCCGACTGCAGCCAGGCGCTGGCGATGCCGAAGGCGTCCGCGCCACGATTCCAGTAGCTGCCGGAAAACTCCGCTCCGAGCGTGGCGGCCTGGTTGAACGGCAACTCGCCATTGACCAGCTTGCCGTAGCGCCCGAAGACCCGGATACCGTCGCCGATACGCTGGTCCACCGAGGCACCGATGCCGGTGTGCCGGGTCAGCGTACCGTCGTAGTCGACGCCCTGGCTGCGGTTCCAGCCATAGGCCCGGTAGTTGCCGCTCAGGCCGCCGAAGAGTTTCAGCTGCTTCTCGGCCTGCACCATCAACAGCGGCGAGGACAGGCTGCGCTGGTAGTTGGCGCCCCGTTCACCGGCACCGAAAACACCCATCGACAGACGCCAGGGCCGCGCCTTGTCCACGTGGTTCAGGTAAGACGCCACGAAGCCCGGCTGGAAACCGTTGGCATCAACGCCGGCTTCGCGCCCGGCATCGAGCAGCGGGTTATGCACGAAGACCGAATTCAGGAACTGCTTTGCTTCATCGCCGGCGGCGGCGTTCTGGTCGAAGAAGCCGAAGATGTCCATCTTGCCGAAAGTCAGTTCCAGCGTTTCGCGGGAGTAGGGCTTGAAGCCGAGAAAGGGCAGCGGAATGGCCGCTTGATACCAAGCCTGGCCGAGGATGGCCACGGAGTCGTCCGGGTTGGCGCCGGACGCGCGGAAGGCCAGCGAATTGGGCGTGTTGGCGAAATGGCCGAGGTTCGAGAAGGCCGCATTCAAGCCGAGGCCCTGGCCCATGCGCAGGTGCGCGAAGAGCTTGTGCTCGATGTCGCCGAGGGGCGCCAGAGGCAGCTCCACCGACACATCGGCGCGGTAGTTCAACTGGCTGCTGCCGCCGTCCATGTGCTGCGGCAGACCGGCCGCGTGCTGGCCGACGGTGGCCAGTGCGGCGCTGACCTTGATGCCTTCCAGCGATTCGGCGATGCGGGCAGCCTTCTTCATCTCCAGCGCATCCTTCTCGACGGCCTTGAGACGTACGGTCAGTTCCGGCTCGTTTTCGGACAGGCGCGGGCTGTCGAGCCCCCGGGCGATTTCGGTGCTTTCACCCTTCAGCGCCTTCACTTCCCTTTCCAGCTCGCTGTTGCGGGCCTCCAGTCTTTCCAGGCGGGCGGCCAGCTTCTCCAGCAGGGCGGCTTCAGTCGGGCCGGCGAGGGCGGGCAGGGTCAGTCCTGCCGCGACGAGCGCAGCGCTCAGTTGAACGAAGCGCATGATCAGTAGCCGCCCTTCTTGCCGATGCCGACATAGGTGAATTCGTACTCAACCTCGATGGGCTTGAACCATGGGCGAACACCGGTGGCGCGGTCGGTGTGGCGGCCGAAGTGGGCTTGCGGATTGGCTGACGGCGGCAGCACGGTGTATTTCACCTTGTACTTGCCGGGTCCGGCCAGCTTGATGTTGTCGCCGTAGTGTGGGCCGTCGTTGGCGACCATCGGCATGAAGTCGCCGGCGATCTTGTAGTCGCCACCGATCTTCGAGACCTCGAACTTGACGAGCAGGTAGGGAATCCAGGCGCCTTCCTCGAAGCCGTTCGGGTTGTTGGCCAGGGCGTGGATGTCGGCTTCGATGTGGATGTCGGAATCCACGGCCTTGCGCATGTGGCCTTCCGGCTCCATTTCGACCGGTTGCAGGTAAACCGCGGCGATTTCCATTCCGGCGCGCTGCTGCGGAACGCCGATGGGGTACTCGAGGGCGTGGGCTGCGCCGGAGAGGAGGGCGGAAAGACTTAGTGCAGCAATGAGGGTACGGTTGGGCGACATGACATGGATTCCTGAGGGCTCGGGCAGCTGGGTCTGAACGATTGTTGGCATACTCTGTTGTCGGAAAGCACAGTGCTTTCGTCGTGTGTAATCTAAACGAGAATCAATATCATTATATTGATTAATGACAATGATTCTTAAAAAAGTGAATTCCGAGAACGAGGAGATGAAGTGATGGGCAAGACTCTGGAAGCGCCCGGCTTCAGTACGGCCGAGCGCGATTTTTCGCAGGTGGACAAGTGCCGCCTTGTCGCGGCCCTGTCTCGCGTGCTGCCCGCCACGAGCCTGCTCCACGAGGCCGAAGACCTGCCGCCCTACGAGTGCGACGGCATGTCGACGCTGCGCCAGGTGCCGCTGGTGGTGGTCTTGCCGGAAACCGAAGTGCAGGTCGTCGACATCCTGAAAATCTGTGCTGCGCAGAAAGTTCCGGTGGTGGCGCGGGGGGCCGGAACCGGCTTGTCGGGCGGGGCGATGCCGCACCGCTTTGGCGTGGTCTTGTCCCTGGCCCGCCTGAAGAAGATCCTCAAGGTCGACGCCCATGCCCGCCGTGCTGTCGTGCAGCCGGGTGTGCGCAATCTGGCCATCTCGGAGGCGGCGGCGCCCTACGGTCTGTACTACGCGCCGGATCCGTCGTCGCAGATCGCGTGCACCATCGGCGGCAACGTGGCCGAAAACTCCGGTGGCGTGCATTGCCTCAAGTACGGCCTGACCATCCACAACCTGCTCAAGGTGCGTGGCGTGACCATCGCCGGCGAGATCGTCGAGTTCGGCAGCCTGGCGCTGGATGCGCCCGGCTACGATTTGCTGCCGCTGGTGACGGGTTCGGAAGGCATGCTGGCGGTGGTCACCGAAGTCACGGTCAAGCTGACGCCCAAGCCGCAGCTCGCCCAGTGCGTGCTGGCGGCCTTCGACGACGTGGTGAAGGCCGGCGATGCGGTGGCGCGGATCATCGCTGCCGGCATCATTCCGGCCGGGCTGGAGATGATGGACCAGCCGGCCACCGTCGCCGTCGAGGCGTTCGTCCACGCCGGCTACCCGCTGGATGCCCAGGCGATTCTGCTGTGCGAATCGGATGGCACGCCGGAGGAGGTGGCCGAGGAAATCGGCCGCGTGCGTGCGCTGCTGGAAGACAGTGGCGCCACTGAAATCCGCGTGTCCCGCGACGAGGCCGAGCGCCTGCGTTTCTGGGCCGGGCGGAAGGCCGCTTTTCCGGCGGCGGGGCGGATCTCGCCGGATTATTACTGCATGGACGGCACCATTCCGCGCAAGCGTCTCGGCGAAATGCTGCTGGCCATCCAGGCGATGGAGAAGAAGTACGCGATGCGCTGTATCAACGTCTTTCACGCCGGTGACGGCAATCTGCATCCACTGATTCTTTTCGACGCCAACAAGCCCGGTGACCAGCACACTGCCGAGGCCTTTGGTGCCGAAATTCTGGAGCTGTCGGTGGCGCTCGGCGGCACCATCACCGGCGAGCACGGGGTCGGTATCGAGAAGATCAACCAGATGTGCAGCCAGTTTGCCACCCCGGAAATCGTCGCCTTCCACCGGATCAAGGCGGCTTTCGATCCGGAGGGCCTGCTCAACCCCGGCAAGGCTATTCCAACCCTCAACCGCTGCGCCGAATATGGTCGTGAACGCATGGGGCACACCCAGCCCCAGGCTCACCCCGATTTGCCGCGCTTCTGATTGTCGATGGAGACAAGAGAGTGAACGATCTGATTCACGTCTGGCGCGAGCGCATTCGCGCCGCTGCGGCAGAGGGCCGGAGCCTCCACATCCGTGGTGGTGGCAGCAAGGATTTCTACGGTCGGCAGGCTGTCGGCGAGTTGCTTGATACCCGCATGTGCAGCGGCATCGTCAATTACGAGCCGAGCGAGCTGGTGGTGACGGTACGCGCCGGCACGCCGCTGGCCGAGCTGGAGGCGACGCTGGCGGCGCGGGGCCAGATGCTCGCCTTTGAGCCACCGCATTTTGCGACAGGTAGCACCATTGGCGGCTGTGTGGCAGCCGGGCTGGCCGGACCGCGCCGGGCGGCCGCTGGCGGCGTGCGGGATTTCGTCCTTGGCGCGCGGATCATCGACGGCCGCGGCGAGTTGCTCCGCTTTGGCGGCGAGGTCATGAAGAACGTGGCCGGCTACGACGTCTCGCGGGCGCTGGCGGGCAGCCTCGGCACGCTGGGCCTGATTGTCGACGTGTCGCTGAAGGTGTTGCCCCGGCCAGTGGCGGAGGCGACGTTGCGCTTTTCCATGGCTGAGGCGGCGGCACTGCATCAGCTTAACGTGTGCGCTGGTCAACCCTTGCCGGTGTCGGCCAGTGCTTGGCGCGACGGGGTGCTGACGCTGCGCTTGTCGGGGGCAAAAGCGGCTGTCGATGCGGCGACGGTCCGCCTCGGTGGCGAGCGTTTGTCGTCAGACGTTGCGGATGCCTTCTGGCGCGGCCTGCGTGATCACACCGACGCTTTTTTCCAGGCGGATGCTCCCCTGTGGCGGCTGTCCGTGCCCACCGATGCACTGTCAGCGAGCCTGCCGGGCGAGCAACTCGTGGAGTGGGGCGGGGCTCAGCGCTGGCTGCGCTCGGTGGCGCCGGCAAAGGAGATCCGGGCCTGCGCCGAACTCCTTGGCGGCCACGCAACCCTGTTTCGCCATGGTGAACGGGATAGCGCCGTCTTCCACCCGCTGCCGGCCGCCTTGATGGCCCTGCAGCGCAATCTCAAGAATGCATTCGATCCGGCGGGAGTCCTGAACCCCGGCCGCCTGTACGAAGGCTTGTAAGCCATGCAGACCAATCTCGCCGATTTCATCAAGGACACGCCGGAGGGGCACGAGGCCGAAGCGATCCTGCGCAAGTGTGTGCACTGCGGCTTCTGCACCGCTACCTGTCCGACCTACCAGCTGCTCGGCGACGAGCTGGACGGGCCACGGGGCCGCATCTATCTGATCAAAGAGGTGCTGGAAGGCCGGCCCGCCACTGAAAAGACGCGCTTGCACCTGGATCGCTGCCTGACTTGCCGCTCTTGCGAAACGACCTGCCCATCGGGTGTCGAGTACGGGCGTCTGGCAGATATCGGCCGCCATGTGGTCGAGCAGCAGGTGCCGCGCACCGGCGCCGACCGGCTCAAGCGCATCGCACTGCGGGAGTTCGTGCCGCGCAGTGGCCTCTTCGGTACGGCGATGGGTGTGGGACGTCTGCTTCGGCCGCTGCTGCCACGGGTGCTGGCCGAGCAGGTGCCGCATAGCTCGCAGGCGGGGCGCTGGCCGGTACGCCGCCACGCCAGGAGAATGATTGTGCTGGCCGGTTGCGTGCAGCCCGCCATGCGTCCGTCCATCAACGCGGCGACGGCGCGCGTGCTGGATCTGCTGGGGATTTCGCTGGTCGAACAGCCGGCTGCCGGTTGCTGTGGGGCGCTCAAGTTCCACCTTCAGGATCAGGAGGGGGGCAGGGACGACGCCCGCCGCAACATCGATGCGTGGTGGCCTGGCATCGCTGCCGGGGAGGTCGAGGCGATTGTCGTTACGGCGTCAGGCTGCGGTGTGCAGGTCAAGGATTACGGCCATCTGCTCAAGGGCGATCCGGCCTATGCGGCCAAGGCGGCAAGGGTGGCCGCCCTGAGTCGTGATGTGGCAGAGGTGGTGCTGGCCGAGGCGCCGGCATTACAGGCGATCCTGGCCACAAAGGTGGCCGGCCGGCCGGCCCGCAAGATCGCCTTTCACGCGCCGTGCAGTCTTCAGCACGGCCTGAAAATCCGGGGGGTGGTCGAGGGCTTGCTGACGGCCGCCGGTTTTGAGCTTGTACCTGTTCGGGATACGCATTTATGCTGTGGCTCGGCAGGTACCTACTCACTCTTGCAACCGGCGCTATCACGTCAGTTGCGCGACAACAAGCTGGCGGCACTTCAGGAAGGACGCGGAGAACGAATCGCTTCGGCAAATATTGGTTGCATTGAGCATTTATGCACCACTGCCGTGATACCCGTTCAACATTGGATTGAGCTGATTGATGAAAAAATCACGGAATCGCCCTGAAAGCCCGATAGGGCCTTCTTTCTGTAAGAGATAAACAGTTAAACTTCGTGAATCATGAAGCTTGGCTGTGACCCGGAGTAATTGTGTGAACAAGCGTGGCGTCTTCCCCTTCCAGAATCCCGAACTCCGGTCGTCAGCTTATCGCCCCGACACGGTGAGGCACGAGGGTATTCAAGGGATATCCCGTCCTCGCGTGTCCGGTTGGACTTTTCTTCGGGCGCGCATCGCGTCATGTTGAATCCGACCTTCTCGTCGCTGTCGGCGCCGGATTCGGTAACGGCAAAAAAACGCTATCAGGCTGAAGCCTGCGTCGCCAAGCACACCGGTGATCGTACCGAACAGCAGGACAGGGCCGCCGTTTTTGCTCACCCGAGCCGCAAGGGAACCCTGATGGCGGTTCTTGCCGACGGGATGGGTGGGCATTCCGGTGGGGCGATGGCCGCTGAGCAGGTGATCCTCAAGGCCCGACAGAATTTCGAAGCTTTTGCCCCCGCCTCCGAAAGTGCGCCCGATCTGCTGCGCGGTATCGTTGACGAAGCCCATATCGTCATCAAGCTGACCCGCTTCACCAGTGAGCAGGACCCGCACAGTACGGCCGTGGTTTTCATGATGCAGCCGGACCGGGCCGACTGGGCCCATTGCGGTGATTCGCGCTTTTATCACTTCCGGGCCGGCGCACTGGTCACCCGCAGCGTCGACCATTCCCTCGTCGAGGAACTCGTGCGCAAGGGGCGTCTGGATGCCGAAGGCGCGCTGCGCCATCCCAATCGCAACGTGCTCTTGTCGTGCCTGGGGTCCGAACGGGAGCCGCGGGTGGACGTGGGACATGCCTCACCACTGGTGGGGGGCGATGCTTTCCTGCTGTGCTCGGATGGCCTGTGGGCCTATATAACGGAAGCCGAAATGGGGCAGATCCTGGCCAACCAGTCGCCTCGTGATGCGGCTTCCATGCTCATCGAACTGGCCCGGCAGCGTGCCCGGGGCGGCGGTGACAACATTTCCCTGGCTGTCGTGAAGCTGGTGGAAGTGCCACCCAAGGTCCAGAATGGCTTCCCGGTACTGAGCGCCTAGCGGGTTTTGAGCCAGTTCCTGCGCCAGAAGGCGGCGGCCATCAGGGTTGCCGCAACGGCCATCATCCCCATTGCAATAACGAAACCGTCCTGCTCCTCAAGGAGGGGCATAACGCGAAAATTCATCCCGAAAATCCCTGCAATCAACGTTGCCGGCATGAACAGGGTGGTCAGCACCGTGAGAATGCGTACCTCGGTGTTGAGCCGGTTGCTGACACTGGACAGATAGATGTCGAGCAGGTCGGCCAGCGAGTCGCGTACCGATTCCAGGGATTCGAGGACATGCACCGTGTGATCGTAGATATCCCGCAGATAGAGGCGTGTGTCGGCGGTAAAGAAACTGCTGTCGGCCCGTGACAGTGTGTTGAGCACTTCCCGTAAGGGCCAGACGGCCCGACGCAGCATGAGCGCCTCATGCTTGACCCGGTTTATCTCGGCCAGCAGTGCCGGATTGGGGTTGCTCAGGGCCAGGTCTTCGAGGTCTTCCGTCATGTCGCCGAGGTTGTCGAGCATCACGAAGTAGCGGTCCACCAGCGTGTCGAGGAGGGCGTAGGCCAGATAGTCGGTGCCGTGGCTGCGCATCGCCCCGTGTTCGGCCCGCAGGCGTTCGCGGATGGCTTCGAAGGCGCCGGTAGCCTGCTCCTGAAAAGTCAGCACGAAGTTGCGGCCCAGGACGATGCTGACCTGGTCCGAGTTGAGTGTGCTGCTCTCCGTATCGAAATCGAAGCAGCGAGCGACGATATAGAGGTAATCGGCATACTCGTCGCTCTTCGGTCGCTGGTGGGTGTTCAGGATGTCTTCCTGAACCAGCGGGTGCAGCTTGAAGCGTCGGCCGATCTCGGCCATCACTGCCGGATCGTGCAGCCCATAGACGTTGAGCCACATTTTTGCCCGGGTGGGCTGATGGAGCCGGGATGCTTCGAGGGAGTCGAAGCGCGTCTCGGTGACGCCATGTGCATCGAATTCAATCAGCGTGATGCTCGGCTTTTCGGTCTTGATCTCGCCGATATGCACCAGGGATCCTGGGGGTAACCCTAACTTTCGGGTTAGGCGGGTTCGTTTCTTGCTAGACTTTCGCATCTTATTGGCGATATTCGGATGTAATAACCGGATTGCTGTGCAGGATTTTACGGGAATCCGGGGATGCCCCCGGGCGACTGCAGCCAGGTTTGTATCGTCGTCAAAACCCTCTTGCGACGATAACAGAATTCCAACTACCTACTAATAAGGAGCTTCCATGCCCCTGGTCATCGGTGTGACCAAAGAGCTTACGCCAGGAGAGCGCCGCGTTGCGCTGGTCCCGGACGTAGCCAAGAAGTATCAAGGACTTGGCGCAGCATTGCTGCTCGAGTCGGGAGCCGGTTCGTCGGCGTATTACCAGGACGAGGACTACGCTCCGGCCGAACTGGCCGGTGACGGGCTGTCCGTGCTGCAGAAGGCCGACGTGATCCTGCAGGTACAGCCGCTGGGTGTCGAAGCCTTGCAGCAACTGAAAGCGGGTACGGTTCTGGTCGGCCTGCAGCAACCTTGGTCGAGCGCCGAACGTGTTGCAGTTTTGCGCCAAAAAAACATCACCTGTTTCGCTTTGGAACTGTTGCCGCGTATCAGTCGTGCCCAGAGCATGGACGTACTGTCCAGCCAGGCCGCGGTAGCCGGTTATGAATGCGCGCTGATCGCTGCCGATCACAGCCCCAAGTTTTTCCCGATGCTCACCTACGCGGCCGGCACCATCCGTCCGGCCAAGGTGCTGGTGA
>ERZ724510.764-NODE-764-length-18594-cov-5.848212_pt1 | contig 18594 bp, 20 predicted proteins | sample MGYA00376043_ERZ724510 | MGnify/ENA primary metagenome ERZ724510 (study PRJEB28724, sample SAMN07190888) | wastewater metagenome | isolation source: influent of sewage treatment plant in Hong Hong | place: USA: Christiansburg, Virginia | collected 2016-03-01 ... | reverse complement strand
TCAATTTGGCGGTGAGGGAGGGATTCGAACCCTCGATACGTTGCCGTATACACACTTTCCAGGCGTGCTCCTTCAGCCACTCGGACACCTCACCAAATTTTTGACTGCTGTTTAACGTGTTCAATCGCCACGTGGTTCGCTGCGCTGTTGCGCTGGAACGGGGCGTAATTTAGGGGAAAGCTGACTCGGGGTCAAACACTTTTCCCCTTATTTTTCAGAATCTTTATCGAATGCCTATCCCTTGCACAGAATGCCGGTTTTTTAAGCCGGATCAAGGTTTGTCCAAAATGATCAGGCTGTCGGGCAACTCGTTTTGATCCCGGGTCGCCGGAAACGCATCGGTCAGGATGGCGCTGGTACGCTCCACGCACTCGAGGAAGCCCTGCTCCACCTCCTTGTTGCGCACTCGCACCACGAAGTCGTCGATGATCTGCTGCCACTGCGCGTTGTCTATGTGCTGGGCTATGCCGTCATCCACCAGGATCTCCACATAGTGCTCCGCCACCGAGACGAAGATCAGCACCCCGAGCCGGTCGCGGGTGCGGTGCAGCCCCTGCTCGACAAATTGCAGGCGGGCCATCAGTGCCGCCCTGTGCTGACGCACCTTTTTCGGGATCAGCCGCATCTTGATGGGGGTCCAGTGGAACAGCAGGCTCAGCAGCAACCAGACCGACCACTGCACCAGCAGGATCTCGTACCAGCCGAGCCAGAAGCCGAGCTGGAACACCAGCAAGGGGGTGAGCATGGCCAGCAGCGCCGCCCAGAGGGTGGGAATGTAGCGATACCCATCGCTGGCCGGAGCCAGCACCGTGACCAGTTCAGCATCAGTCTCTAGCTCCGCTTCGCGCACCTTGGCCTGAAGCGTGTGGAAGAACTGTTTAGAAATCATGATTTGTCTCTTTACTCCTGTTACCAGCCACCGGAGGCTCCGCCGCCGCCAAAACTGCCGCCACCACCGCTGAATCCGCCGCCACCGCGACCACCAAAGGAGCCGGCACCAAATCCACCGGCCATGTAGGCCGCCCGACGTCGTCCTCCCGGCCCACCGCCGCCACCACGCAGGTTGTGCAGCACTATCATCGCAATCACCACCAGAATAAACAGCCAGGGGCCGCCATCGCTGTCACTCTTCGGCTGCTCCACCGGCTGATACTCTCCGGCGAGTGCCTTCATGATGCTCTGGCTGCCGGCCACCACGCCGGCCACCATGTCGCCGCGCTTGAAGGCGGGCAGGATCCGGGTCTGGATGATGTTGGCGGCGATGGCATCGGGCAGGGCGCCCTCCAGGCCATAGCCCACCTCGATGCGCACCTTGCGCTCATCCTGGGCGATCAGCAGCAGCACGCCGTTGTTCTTGCCCTTCTGACCTATGCCCCAGTGGCGACCGAGCTGGTAGCCGTACTCCTCTATGGTCTCCCCATCTAGGCTGTCGACGGAGACCACCACCAGCTGGATGCCGCTGCGCTTCTCGAAGGCCGCCAGCTGCTGGGTCAGCTGGTGGGCCTGTTTGCGAGACATCAGCGCCGCCTCATCCACCACACGTCCGCTCAGGGTTGGAAAGGCGGGGGCGGCTTGCAGCGCCGCCGTCCAGAGCAGCAACAAGGGGAGCAGCGCGCGCAACATCATGGTCATTGGAAGCTGACCTTGGGCGCCTCATCGGCACCGGGCTTGGCGCTGAAACTGGGTTTGGCCTCGAGATCCGAATAGAGCAGCTTGGACCAGATGACCCCCGGGAAGGTGCGGATCTCGGTATTGAACTGGCGCACCGCCTCTATGTAGTCGCGCCTGGCCACAGCGATGCGATTCTCGGTGCCTTCCAGCTGGGCCTGCAGGGTCAGGAACTGCTGATCCGCTTTCAGATCCGGGTAGCGCTCGACCACCACCATCAGGCGGGAGAGGGCGCTGGAGAGCTGATCCTGGGCCGCTTCAAAGGTCTTGAGCTGGGAGGGGTCGCTCACCTGCACGCTGCCGACCCGGGCGCGGGCATCGGTGACCGCTTTCAGGGTCTCCTGCTCGTGGCTGGCGTACCCCTTGACGGTGGCCACCAGGTTGGGAATGAGATCGGCGCGGCGCTGATACTGGTTCTCGACCTGGCCCCAGCTTGCCTTGACCTGCTCATCCAGGGTGGGGATGTTGTTCATGCCGCACCCGGTCAATCCCAGCAGCAGGGTGAAAGTCAGCAGGCACTGGGTGGCCCTGTGCCGGAGTGAAGTGGCCATCTTGTTGTTCTCCATTGAAATTTCTGACGGATATCGGCTCACCATAGCAGCTTGTGGTCAGCCCTCACAACGCTTCGGTAAGACGGGGGCACGGTAGCTCATGGAGACCTTGGGCAACTGGGGCTTGTCCTTGAGCCAGGAGGCCAGCTCGGCATCGCAACCGTTGCCGGGTGGGATGGGGGCCTGGGGCTGGCAATCCGGGCTGTTTGTCGGGCAGCGCAACCTGACGTGGAAGTGGCTGAAGTGGCCGACCCAGGGGCGCAGCTTGGCGACCCAGGGTTCATCGGCCGCCCGTTTGCACACCTCGGCCTTGATGACGGGGTTGACGAAGATGCGCGCCACCTCGGGCTTGCTGGCGGCGAGGCGCAGCAGATTGAGCTGCTGGGGGCCAAAGCGCCCCGGCAGCATTTTGTAGCTGGGCTCATCGATCAGCGCCCACTCCTTGGGGGCGTCCTGCTCCCATTTGCTGATGGGGCGGTTTGCCATCCGGAACCAGATGTCGGCATCGAGGCCGGTCTGGTGGCTGCGATGGCCGGAGGTGAAGGGGCCGCCCCGCGCCATGGCGAGATCGGCGATATAGAGATCCGGCATGCCGGCCAGCCTGGTCTGGTTGGCCAGGCCCTGCAGGTAATGAATGAGATCGGGGTGACCGTAATAGCGCAGCCGCTTGGTGCGGATCACCTGATAGCCGGGTCCCGTCAGCGGCAGGGATACGCCGTTTTTCAGACAACCGGCCGCGTAGCCGCCGATGGCTTCTGCATAGAGGGCGCTGGTGGTGAACAGCAGGGCAGTGGCGAACATGGGACTCCTGAAGATGGCGGGCTCAGACAGCCCCAAGCATACCAAGAGTGGCGGCCAGTCGTCATCCGCGCCGCCGTGCCGGTTGCAACCCATGGGCGGGCTCGCGCACAATGCGGGCCAACACGGGGCGGCAGGGCCGTTTCCATCATGTGAGGAGGATGAAATGAGAGTCAGTGAACTGGCATCGCGGGGGGGCGTGAACTGGCTGATGCCCCCGGCGCGGCGCTTCTACGGGGTCATGATCTGCCTGTTGCTGGCGAGCCTGGGCACTGTGGTGGCCGCGCTCTTGCTGGGGTATCCCGAGATGGGGCTGCTGCCCTGGGTCGGTCTGGTGTTTGGCGGCATAGTGCTAGTGATGGTGGTGTTGCCGCGCAACTGGCAGCGCTGGCGGTTGGCGGAGCTCGCCTGGGACGATCACCACCTCTATCTGCTCAACGGCGGCGAAGACCGGGCCCTGGCCCTGCCGAAGGCGGCGCTGGTGGGCATTGAGAGGGATCGCAAGGTGGGTCACGATGGTCAGTGGCTCGACTTCAGCCTGGATCTCGGGCTGGATGAAGAGACCCTGGCCGACGCCGCCAGCTTGCTGGGCCTGACCCGGGAAGGCACCCATGAGGTGGCCCCCGGGGTCTATCGCTTCGGTTTTAAACGGGCCTGGCACAGCCGCCGGGCCCTGAACAAGCTGTTGGCCGCGCTGCAGCCGGTCTGACTATTTTCTCGACAATTCACCGTAAAGCTCAGATACTCCCTCTGATTCGAATTGATCTTTCCTGCTCCGATAGTCCAAGAGATCAACGACTTGGGCTGTGAAGCAGGGAGTGCCACGGCATGATGCCATGGCTGGTCCGGCAGGGGGGTTGTGCCCTTACTCCAGGTCGGTGGATGCATAGATAAGGCACCTTGAATCGAGAGTAGATGGCATGAAGATTTACGTAGGTAATCTGTCGTACCGGATGACGGCCGACGAACTGACAAACGTGTTCAGCCAATTTGGGCAGGTAGACAAGGTCGATATCATCATCGATCGCGATACCGGTCAGTCCAAGGGGTTTGGCTTCATTGAAATGCCTGTCAACGGGGATGCCGAGAAGGCCATCGCCGAGTTGCATGGCACCGAAATAGGTGGCCGTACCATTACGGTCAACCAGGCCAAACCGAAGACAGATGCACCTCGTGGCCGCCCTCAGCGCCATCGTTGAATCGTCTCGATAACGAAAAACGGCATGGAGCAATCCATGCCGTTTTTGTTTGCCTCGCGATCAGGGGCAGGCGGGATCAGGGCACATCGTAACCCAGGGCGGCCTTGCGGATGCGGAACCACTGCTGGCGGCTGAGCTGGATGGATTCGGCCGCCACGGCGGCGGTGATCCGCTCCCGCTTGCCCGAGCCGATGAGCGGCAGCGGCTGGCTCGGCAGCATCATCACCCAGGCGTAGACCACCTGTTCCATGGTCTGGGCCCCCAGCTCCTGGCGGATCTGCTCGAGCTCGGCCCGCAGCGGGGCATAGGCAGGATCGTTGAACAACCGTCCGCCACCGAGGCAGGACCAGGCCATGGGCTTGATGCCCAGTTGCTGGCACTGATCCAGAGCGCCATCCAGCGTCCCTTCCTGATGCAGCGGCGAGATCTCCAGCTGGTTGGTGACCAGGGGGAAGGGCAGGCGGGATTGCAGCAGCGCGAACTGGTGGGGAGTGAAGTTGGAGACGCCGGCGTGCTTGATCTTGCCCGCCTGCTTGAGGCTGATGAAGGCCTCGGCCACCTCGTCGGCATTCATCAGAGGGTCGGGGCGGTGGATCAGCAGCAGATCCAGGTGATCGGTGCCGAGCTTTTGCAAGGAGGCCTCGGCGCTGGCGACGATGTGGCCCTTGCTGGTGTTGTAGTGATTGAGAGCGTGTTCCGGCTTGGCGGTGAGGGCGATGCCGCACTTGCTGACAATCTCCATCCGGCTGCGCAGGGAGGGCTCCAGACGCAGGGCCTGGCCGAAGGCCTCCTCGCACTGGTAACCGCCGTAGATATCGGCGTGATCTATGGTGGTGACCCCGAGATCCAGGTGGTATTTCATCAGATCCAGCAGGGCGGCCGGGGAGAGTTGCCACTCCATCAGGCGCCAGTAGCCCATGATGAGGCGGGAGAAGGTGGGGCCTTGATGGTGCAGGGCAAGACGGGATACGGACATGGTGACTCCTCTACGGATAAAGAGACGGAAAAATAAAGGCAGAATGAATGCTGCCAGCATCTTGGTCTCTTCTGGCGGACAAGGCAATAATACCCCCTTTGCGAATTCGAACTATGGTTCTGACCACCCCACTGACCGTGGCCAGCATGCCAGTGAGAGGAGAGAGTGTGATGGAAGGATTTGCCGCCAGGCTGCAGAGCCTGATCGGGGAGGGCAGCGTCAGCGCCTTCGCTCGCAAGGTGGGGCTGAGTGAAGCCCTGATCCGCAAGTATCTGAAAGGGGCCGAGCCCGGCCTTGGCAAGGCGAACCAGATCGCCATGGGGGCCAACTGCTCCCTGGAGTGGCTCGCCACCGGCTGCGGTTACCTCTATCGCCAGGCCGAGGTGGTGGACAGGGACGCGCTGGCGGCGGCGGGGGCGCTGGTGCAGGAGACGCTCCCCGGCCAGCCGCTGCCGGACGAGCAGCAACTGGTGACCCTGCTCGCCTACTATCAGTTTTTGCGCAGCCACAAGCAGGCGGACGGCTTTCTGGATCTGGCGCGGGCGAGGGAGTTCGGACGTCACCTGGCAGAGGCCTGAGGCCGCAGGTCAGCGGCAGCCTGCCATTCTTCTGATACCCTCTAAGCAATGGACAAAACCAAGGACACACAGATGAGTTATCTGATCCTGGGCAGTGGTGGATTGGGAGGGGCCCTGGCCCATGAGCTCGCCAGCCGTGGCGAAGAGTGGTTGCTGGCGGGCAGACAACTGCCCAAAGGGCTGGATCCGGCCTGCTATTTCCCGTTGCAGGAGGTGGACCCGCTCTCCTTCGACGCCCTGTTCACCCTCTATGACACCGCCACCCTGCCGACAGTGGTGATCAACACCATAGGTCTGCTGCACGATCTCAGCCACATGCCGGAGCGGCGAGTGGAGGAGGTAACCCCCCAGTGGCTTGGCGAAAGCCTGCAGGCCAATGCCTGGCCCCACCTGGCTCTTGGTGCCAGCCTGAGCCGGCTGATGACGTTCGAGAGTCGGCTGTGGCTTTGTACCCTCTCCGATCTGGCGGGCAGCCTGGATGAGGCTCATAGGGAGCCCGTTCGCCGTTACAGCTATCGGATGAGCAAGGCAGCCCTCAACATGGGATCCCGGATCCTGGCCGCCGAGTGGGCCGAGCGATTCCCCGGTGCCGGGGTCATCACGGTTCATCCTGGGCTCATGGATACTCCCATGCAGCAACCCTTCCGACAGGAGATTGACCCGGCCCTGTTGCAGGATCCCGCCCTGGTGGCACCGTTGTTGCTGGATCTCCTGGCCTCGCTGAACCAGGCGCACTCTGGCCGCTTCGTGGACTTGCGCGGCCAGCCGCTGCCCTGGTGAGCCGCAGGGCTCACATTCCCGCCCCCCATCCCTTGCCAGTACAGTCCCGGCTGGTTAATGTCATCCTCCTGCATCAGGAGGATGACATGCGCTATATCGATTTACGAAGTGATACCGTGACCCAGCCCACGGAGGCCATGCGCCAGAGCATGCTGCACGCCGAGGTGGGCGATGATGTCTACGGCGAAGATCCCAGCATCAATGCGCTCGAGCACAAAGGTGCTGAGTTGCTGGGCAAGGAGGCGGCCCTGTTCGTGCCATCCGGCACCATGTCCAACTTGCTGGCGATGATGAGCCACTGCCAGCGTGGAGAAGGGGCCGTGCTGGGCTCGGCCTCTCACATCTATCGCTACGAGGCGCAAGGATCCGCCGTGCTGGGCTCGGTGGCTCTGCAGTCTGTTCCCATGCAGGCCGACGGTACCCTGGCGCTCAAGGATGTGCGGGCCGCCATCGCCCCCGATGACGCCCACTTCGTCCAGACCCGGCTGGTGTGCCTTGAGAACACCCACAATGGCAAGGTACTGCCGCTGCCCTACCTGCGCGAGATGCGCGATTTTGTGGATGAGCACGGCTTGCTGCTGCACCTGGACGGCGCCCGTCTGTTCAATGCGGTGGTGGCGAGCGGCGAGCCGGTCGCGGCCATCGCGGCTCCTTTCGACAGCATCTCCGTCTGTCTCTCCAAGGGGCTGGGTGCGCCGGTCGGTTCACTGCTGGTGGGTTCTCATGGCTTCATCGCGCGGGCCAGACGGCTGCGCAAGATGCTGGGGGGCGGCATGCGCCAGGCTGGGATCCTGGCCCAGGCCGCACTTTTTGCCCTGGATCAGCACGTCACCCGGCTGGCGGACGATCATCGCCGCGCCCGGCGTCTGGCAGAGGGGCTGGCTTCCTTGCCAGGCGTCGCGCTCAATATGGAAGAGGTGCAGACCAACATGGTGTTCCTGCGCCTGACCCAGGGGGATCCTGCCACCTTGCTCGGCTTCATGAAGGAGCGCGGCATCCTCTTCTCCGGCTATGGGGAGCTGAGGCTGGTGACCCATCTGCAGATCACCGATGACGACATCGACGAGGTGATCGATGCCTTCACCGAGTTCCTGAACGGCTGAAGGTGATCGGCAAGTATGGAAAGAAGGGCGCCTGATGGCGCCCTTCTTGTGTCTCTGTGCCGAGGGCTCACCCCTGGCGCTGGCCCGTGATCAGCATGGCCTCGTCGGTGGCGTCGTAGATCATGATGGCCAGATGGGTGACCTCGCCGCCAAAATCGGCTAGGGGCACCAGGGTCAGGTTCTGGTACATGTGGGGGGCCGAGCCTGTGATGGGGCGATAGTTGGAGAAGCGCAGCAGATAGGGGCGCTGCTCCCAGGTGCTGAAGGCGCGGTTGTTGAGCTTGAACACCATGTTGGCCTTGCGCTCCAGCCAGGCGCGGTCCACGTCGGGGAAGAGGTCGAACAGCACCTGATCGCGCACCTCGCCGGCCAGTCGGCCGCTATGGCTCTCCATGAAGCCGTTCCATACCTGTACCCGGTAGCCCTTGTCGAGCACGACCAGCCCCACGTCCAGGTTCTGGACTATGTTCATCAGCCAATGAAATTCCCGGATTTCCATGGTCACTCCTGGTGCCTGAGTCTGTGTTGTTGATGCTGGCGATGGGATCACACCGCTAGCGCATATGCATGATCTTGTTATTGATGCTGGCGATGGGGTCACATCGCTAGAGCATATGCATGATCTGGTTATTGATGCTGGCGATGGGGTCACACCGCTAGAGCATATGCATGATCTTGTTGTTCATGGTGGCGATGGAGTCTTCGGTGAACAGCAGCAGCAGGTCGCACTGCACCGCATAACCCTGCACCCGGTAGTTGATCTCGATGGCCAGGGTGCGGCGCCAGCGGCTCTGGTTGGTGCGAATGAGATCTCTAATGGGTCTGTGCTGACCGAGCACCACGGGGTGGCCCTGGCTGAAGGGGGTGTCGAGCTGGTTGGCGTAGCCGCGCAGGAAGGCCCCGATCAAGACGTTGGCGGTATCCATCAGCAGTTCCAGCTCGGCGTTGTGATCCAGTACCCCCTGATGGTTCATCAGGCGTGCCAGATCCTGGAAGCTGGCATCGTGAAACAGCAGTAGCGCCTCGCCGGCGATACCGGCCCCGATGAAACCCTGGCAGACGGCGGAGAGGGTGTCCGACTCCGCGGCGGCCGAGAGGGCCATGTGCAGCTCGGAGACCTCAAGCACGTTGACGTTCGGAATGGGCAGCAGCACGAAGGCGTCCAGCAGGCGGGCCAGCAGATTGGCTCCCTGGCCCATGGCGACGTTGGCGAGCTCCTGATAGACATCCCGCAGCTCGGGGGTGAGCAGGACGGGGGACTCGATCGGTTGTCGTTCGGCAAGGGCAGGGGAGGTGGCCGCGTGCGGTGCCGGTTGCCACAAGCCGTGCCGCTGGAGCAGGGCAAGCAGGGTTTCCGGAGACGCCGGTTTCTTGATGAAATCGAGGGCCCCGAGCGCCATGACGCGGGCATGGGCTTCCGGCTGGATATCGCCGGAGACCACGATCACCTTGTTGCGCAATCCCTCCCGCTTGAGGGTCTCCAGCACGCCATAGCCGTCCATTTCCGGCATGGTCAGATCGAGAAAGATCAGATCGCCGTGGCCCATCAGGATCTGCTCGACCCCTTCCAGGCCGTCAGCGGCCTGATGCAGGGTGACATTCCAGCCGGCAGGCAGGGCGCGCATCAACTGCTTGCGAGCGAACCCCGAGTCATCACATATCAATACATTCATAGTGTTAGCCGACCTGTGCAACGAGGATTGCGCTAAGTGTGGGCGATCAACCGTCAGATGCAACGGGCAGCGGCATGGCCGGCAAAAATTGATCGTCCCGTTGATGATGGCGATAGCGTACGGAGTATTTCTCGACGAAATCGGCAAACATCTTAACACGCAACGGCGTGAACCGGGGCTGGCAATGGAGCATGTAGAAGGGGCGTTTGCCCGACTGCCAGTCCGGCAGCACGGCGACCAGCTGCTCGTCTTGCAGGAAGGGGTGCACATAGTGCAGAGGGGCATTGACGATGCCGAGGTGGCGCCGGGCGGCCCGCACGGCGGCCTGGGTCTGGTTGACGCTCAGGCGCGGTGTCCGCTTGATCTGCACCGTCTGCTGATCCCGCCCGCTCAGCTGCCAGTGCTGGTGGGGCCAGCAGTAGATGAGATCGTGCTCTTCCAGCTGCGCCGGGTGGGAGGGGATGCCCATCTTCTCCAGATAGAGAGGGGAGGCAAACAGGCCGTACTCGATGTGGCCGAGGCAGAGGGCATTGGGCAGGGTCTGGGAGAGCTCGCCGTTGAAGAACACCAGATCCCTGTCCTGATCACAGAGAGGGGCATGGTCATTGGTCTGGCTGATGTCGAACTGCACCCCGGGATAGCGCAGACCGAAGTCCGCCAGCATGTCGACCAGGATGGTGTTGGAGAGGGCGATGGGCGCGGCGAGGCGGATGAGGCCGCTGATGTCCGTCTCCTGACCCTGGATCTCGCCGGTTGCCTGCTCGATTTCGGCCAGCGGCGTGCACAGGCGCTCGTAATAGCGCAGCCCTTCGTCGGTGAGGCGCAGCTTGCGAGTGGATCGGTGCAGCAAGGCGCACCCGAGCTGTTCTTCCAGTTGGGAGATGCGTCGACTGATGGTGCCGGTCGGCATGCCCAGTGCGGCGGCGGCGTGGGAGAAACCGCCCTCTTGCACCACCTTGACGAACAGATAGAACTCTTCGATGTACTTCATAAGCGGCTTGGGGGGTGTTTGTAACAAGCCCGTGACCTTATGAAGAGTCGCCAGGCTTGGCAAGCGCAATCCGGCGTTTAATTGATCTGGATTAGATTCGACTCGCGTTGGTACTGATTGAGCAAACGGACGAAGTCGACAGGGGATCTGTCCAGGCTGTTGTCCGGTACCAGAAGGTCATAACCCAGCAGGTCACGCAGCCGGGTCATGCGGTTGCCCAGCATGGCGATCACCCCCTCGTATTGCTGGCCCGAGGAGGAGCGAAAGCGGCTCTCCTCCAGCAGCCCCTCTCCCAACAAGCCGGCGCCGCAGCCTCCGGTGAGGCAGTCCGGGCGCTCGCTGCTCATGGCCTGCAACAGCACGGCGCGCTGCTCGGTCAACAGGCGAACGGCCAGCCTGGGTGTGATCAGCGTCAAGAAATCGTCGTAATCCTTAATCTTCAAACCTATGTAGGGCAGGGGCACCAGATCCCACCCTAAATGGATACGTGGCTGGTCAATTCGCTGAATATTTCTCCATTTCAGGATCCAACCGCCGTACTTATGGTGATATTGCAGGCAATCCTGACACAGAGAGAGACTAAAATGAGGCTCAGACAGTTTCAGTGCCCCGACAAGAATTGTCATCAGGCCAGCCAACAGGAGGAAAATGACGGGCATTAACAGTTGTTCGCGAAGGAAAAAAAGTATAAAAATCATAGTAATGGTTATGACCATGCCCAACAATATCAGTGTGAGTCCATTTCTCCTGACCATGGGGATCACATGTAGCGTTTTCATATGATTTCGGCCTTTTTCGCTCGCCTGTTTCCAGATTATGGGCCGGAACGGATTTTGTACCAGCACGGACGCGTTGACCAAACGCGGATCCAGGCCGGTTCTGCCATGAGCTTTCAGCATGAATCATCACTCAACATGAATACGCTAGACGAACGCCTGCTCACCGCGATGGATGTGCTCCATACGCCCATCTGGGTCTATGACATCCAGCGTCACCACATTTACTGGGCCAATGATTCCGCCCTGGGATTGTGGGAGGCGAGTTCCCTGTCCGAGCTGCAATCGCGCGATTTTTCGGCCGACATGGCCGCCGCCATCGATCTGCTGTTGCAGCGTTATCTCGGTGATTTTCAACAGGATCGCAGTTACAACGAGTGGTGGACCCTCTCCCCCAAGGGGGTCAAGAAACAGGTCTATCTGCGCCTCTCCGGTATCCAGCTCGCCGGACGGCAGATGATGATGACGGAGGCGGTCATCGATGCCGATACCCTCTATCAGGAATCCTCCCTCGCCACCGGTGACACCCTGGCCTGTCTGTTCGACAACGAGGGGTGCCTCGAGAGCGGCAACCACCATTTCGACATGTGCTTTGGCACTGGCATCAGCCGGCTGACCCAGGTTTTCTCCGGCTGCGATGAGGCCTTCTACACCCGGCTCTCCCGGGTGGGGGAGGTGGTGGCCGAGGGGGAGTGCCGGACCCAGAAGGGAATGCGCTGGTTCCAGTATCAGTTCCGCCACATCCAGCAGGGGGCCCGGATCCTGCTGACCATGCGGGACATCACGGATCGCAAGCTCGAGGAGCTCGAACACCGTCACCTTGCTTGGCACGACTCCCTCACCGGCCTGCTCAATCGCTACGGCCTGATGAAGTCCCTCGAGGCCTACTGCGGCCTGGGGGGGCGCTTCGCCCTGGTGTTCATGGACTTGGACAACTTCAAGCTGGTCAATGACAACTATGGCCACAAGGCGGGGGATCGCCTGTTGGAGCGGGTGGCCGGTCGGCTCAAGCAGATCTGCCCGCGGGACGTGGAGCTGGCGCGGCTCGGTGGAGACGAGTTCACCGCCCTGGTGCCTCTCAACCAGGCGAGCGAGCGAGCGCAGGAAGTGGCGGATCTCATGCTCTCCCAGATGAGCAAGCCGCTGCAACTGAGCGGAGTGCCCGAGGTCACCATAGGCGGCAGTATCGGCATCGCCATCTACCCGGACGACGCCGATGATGGCGACAACCTCATCACCCGCGCCGACATGGCCATGTACCAGGCCAAGCAGATGGGGCGCCTGCGCTGGCAGCGCTTCACCCCCAGCATGCAGCAGAGCCTGCACCGCAAGCTGACCCTGAAGCAGTTTCTGGCCAAGGCCGTCGGCCGGGGGGAGCTGAGCCTGCGCTATCAACCCCAGGTGGACGTGGCCCAGGGGAAGCTGATCGGTTTCGAGGCCCTACTGCGCTGGTACAACCCCGTGCTCGGGCACGTCTCGCCGGCGGAGTTCATCCCGCTGGCCGAAGAGATGGGGCTCATTCGTGAAATAGGGAGCTGGGTGCTCGCCACCGCCTTGGCCCAGATGGGGGAGTGGCAGCGTCAATGGCAGGTGCGGGTACCTGTCTCGGTCAACCTCTCCGGCTTCCAGCTCTCCGCCTCCCTGCCGGGGCAGGTGGCGCAGCAGCTCAGGGAGTCCAATGTCGAGGCGGGCCTGCTGACGCTGGAGCTGACCGAAACCGTGCTGATGCTGGACATGAAGGGCTGCATCGAGATCCTCGACGCCCTGAGCGAGCAGGGGATCAAGATCGCCATCGACGACTTTGGCACCGGCTACTCGTCGCTCGCCTACCTCAACCGCCTGCCCATCGACACCATCAAGCTGGATCGCTCCTTCGTGGTCGGGCTGAACCTGCCGGTGATCCGGGCCACCGTGGCCATGGCCACCAGCCTGGGGCTCGGGATCCTGGCGGAAGGGGTGGAGGACGAGCACGAGCTGGCGGCCCTGCGGGCCCAGGGCTGTCACGTCTTCCAGGGATTCCTGTTCAGCACGCCCATGACCCCGGAGGAGGTGGCGGCGGCAGGCTTCGGGATCCGCTGCAAGCTTGGCCACTATCCGCTGATCGGCACCTGATACCACAGCTGACAATGTGCGGCATGTCTCATTTCAGGAGCGCGACATGCCAAATTAAACATAATTAATCGAATTTTTGTCTCATATCATGGGATTCATTAGACGTTATCGCTAGTATGCGCGCTCATTCCTTGGTAATGGAGTATCACCATAATGAGTCAAGCCGCAGTGAACGAGCGTCCGGCCCCTCCCAATGGCTGGTTGAACCGCTTCCTCAACGGGGTCGAGAAGGCGGGCAACAAGCTGCCGGATCCCGCCATGTTGTTCCTCTATGCCTTGCTGATCGTCTGGGTCGGCTCCTGGATAGGCTCCCAGTTCTCCTTCGATCTGGTCAACCCCCGCACCGGGGAGGCCGTGGTGGTCAACAACCTGTTGACCGGGGCAGGGTTGGCCGAGTTTCTCGCCAGCATGGTCACCACTTTCACCGGCTTTGCGCCCCTTGGCATAGTGCTGGTGGCCATGCTGGGGGTCGGGGTGGCAGAGCAGTCCGGTTTCATCAACACCGGCCTGAAGAAGTTGCTCAAGGTCACCCCGGCGCGCTTCCTGACCCCCATGCTGATCCTGGTGGCCATTGTCAGCCATACGGCGGCAGATGCGGGCTATGTGCTGGTGATCCCCATCGGCGGCATCATCTTCCATGCGGCGGGCCGTCATCCGCTGGCGGGCATAGCCGCAGCCTTTGCCGGGGTCTCCGGTGGCTTCGCCGCCAACTTCCTGCCCTCCGGCGGGGATGCGCTGCTGCAGGGGTTCACCCAGTCGGCGGCCCAACTGCTCGACCCCGACTACATGGTCAACACCCTGTGCAACATCATCTTCACCGGCGCCTCCTCCCTGCTGATCATCTGCGTGGGCTGGTTTGTCACCGAGAAGATAGTGGAGCCGCGTCTCAAGCAGGTGCCCCTCAACGAGGATCTGGAGAGTGCCGACGAGATGGGGCGCTACAGCGCGCAGGAGAGCCGGGCCTTCAACTGGGCCGGGTTTGCCATGCTGGCAGCCGTGGTGCTGCTGGGGCTGGCCCTGTCCCCGGACGACTCGCCGATGCGGGCACCGGATGGATCGCTCACCACCTTCGCGGCGCCCGTGATGAAGTCCATCGTGCCCCTCATCTTCCTGCTCTTCATCCTGCCCGGCATCGTCTACGGCTTCGTGGCGGGGAGCTTCAAGAGCGGCAAGGATGTGATCGATGCCATGTCGGCCACCATGAACAAGATGGGCTCCTACATGGTGATGGCCTTCTTCTGCGCCCTCTTCATCAAGGCGTTCGGTGATTCCAACCTGGGGACCCTGCTGGCCCTCTCCGGCGCCGAGGTGCTTCACGCCCTGGCGCTGCCGGGGGAGGTGACCATAGTCGGCATGATACTGCTCACCGCCAGCGTCAACCTGGTGGTGGGGTCGGCCTCGGCCAAGTGGGCACTCATCAGCCCCATTCTGGTGCCCATGCTGATGGCGGTGGGGATCTCCCCTGAGCTGACCCAGGCCGCCTATCGGGTAGGGGATTCCGCCTCCAACATCATCACCCCGCTGATGGTCTTCTTCCCCCTGGTGGTGGTCTATTGCCAGCAGTATGTGAAGAGCACCGGCATCGGCACCCTGGTCTCCATGATGCTGCCCTACTCACTGGCCTTCCTGGTGAGCTGGACCTGCTTCCTGCTGCTCTACTGGGCTCTGGGCTTCCCGCTCGGGCTGCAGGCCCCCTATGTCTATCCTGCCCCCTGAGGGTGACGAGGGGCCTTGGGCCCCTCGCTTTTTTTGGGTACAGTGTGACCTTCATTTTGGAGGCACCATGAACCCGACCATAGATCTCATCCTTTCCCATCGCTCCATTCGTCAGTTCACCCCTGAGCCCATCAGCGCCTCGCAACTCGATCAGATACTGAACGCCGCCCAGAGCGCCTCCAGCTCCAGCTTCCTGCAGGCAAACAGCATTATCCGGGTGACGGACAAGGGGCTGCGCGCCACCCTGGCCGAGCTGGCCGGGCACCAGGCCTACGTGGCCGAGGCGGCGGAGTTCCTGCTGTTTTGCGCCGACTATCAACGTCACAGCCAGATAGTGCCGGGCGCTCAGACCGGCTTCGTGGAGCAGCTCATGATAGGCGCCATCGACGGGGCCCTGATGGCCCAGAATGCCCTGCTGGCGGCCCAGTCTCTGGGCCTTGGCGGCGTCTACATCGGCGGCATTCGCAACAACCCGGCGGCGGTGAGCGAGCTGCTGGGGCTGCCCCATCAGGTGATCCCGCTGTTTGGCCTCTGCCTGGGTCATCCCGCCCAGCAGCCGGAGCAGAAGCCCAGGCTGCCCCGCGCGCTGGTGGTGCACGAGAATCGCTATCCAGAGACGCTCGATCGCGCCCTGCTGGCGCAATACGACAGCCAAATCCACGACTACTATCTGGCCCGCAGCAGCAACAACAAGGTGCAGACCTGGAGCGGACAGATCAAGGCGATCCTCGGCAAGGAGGCGCGTCCCTTCATGCTGGGCTTCCTCCAGTCGAAGGGGTTTTGCCTCAAGTAATGGGGGCGGCGGGCGATATGGAGCGTGAGGCCCCGGGCATCGCCATCGCCGCGGCTCCCTTGCGTTGTTGTGAGGCAAGGTGCGATCTGGGCGCTACCCTATGCGGGTAAGCTGTTGTAGGATCACGCAATTGGATTGGGACAGGAGTGTGAATACCCTATGATTTTAACCTTGATATTGCTGTCGATTGGCGCACTCCTGTTTCTGGTCATCGCCTATAACGTGGTGCAGCAATACAAACAGAAGGCGGAAGCCGACAAGCGCCAGGCCATCGCCCGCCACAAGGCGGTGGCGGACGAGACGGAGGAGGTGCTGTTGAACGTCAACCTGGTGCCCTTCTCCAAGAACATGGTGCTGCTGCTGCAACACAGGATCCTGGATGCCTACCGCGCCATAGTGCAGGTCATGCCGAACCCCCAGGTAAAACAGCGCATCATCGACGTCCAGACCCAGATCAAGAATGTGCAGGAGAACTACAGCAGTCAGGACGAGGGGCACTTCAAGACCCCGGAGTCCGACCGTCAGGCGATCCAGATGTTGCAGCTGGCCAAGAAGATGCGTGCCGTGCTGCGGGTCGAGCACAACAAGGGCAAGATAGATCCTCAGGGGTTCGCCCAGGAGGATCGCCGCCTCGAGCTGATGCAGCTCAAGATCAACATCGCCAACCTGATCAAGCGGGCCATGGATGCCCAGATCCAGGGGCAGTACGGCACCTGCCGTCAGCTCTATACCAAGGGGCTCGGCGCCCTGGCCAATGTCTCCGACAAGGACCCTTACCTGCTGGCGCGGGAAGAGGACATGCGCCAGGGGATGCGCCAGCTGGAAGAGCATCTGCAGCAGCACAGCGAGAAGGAGCTGCAAAACATCAAGGACAAAGAAGCGGACGAGCTCGATGTCCTGTTCCAACCCAAGAAGAAATGGTGATCATGTCTCATCCACTGGATACCACGCTGGGGCCCATGGCCCCATTCGTTTGCCAACTGCTCACTGAAATGCACGCCCTCATGGGGGAATGCGACGCCCCTGTGGTGGATCATCTCTGCTACCGCGCCGCCACCTTGCCGGAATACCTGGCCCTGAAAGAGACGCTGGCGCGCCATGGGGTGCTGCTGGTGGAGGGGATGATAGGGGGCCGCCCCATCGCCACCTATCGCCTGCATCAGCCCGTCTGCTGGCAGCAGGTCACTGTTCCCTGCGTCGAGCTGGCCGCCCCCAAGGCAGGCCGCGCCCATCAGGCGGGGCTGGAGCACATAGAGCTGGTGGTGCCCTCACTGCCGGCGCTGGTGGCCGCGCATCCCGGGCTTGCGTTCAAGACAGCCAACATGGACGACGGGCGCAACCCTGATGTGGGGCTGATGCTGCCGTCGGGGCAGATCAAGTTTCATCTGCGCCCCTTGAGCGAGGTGATCGACGAGGAGTTGCACACAGGCGCCGTGGTGCCGGTGCCGGCGGACTATTACGACGGCCTGTGAGTTGAGGGCCCGTCACTGGCGTGACGAGGCGTGACAGGAGAGGGGCGGCGCCGTGCGCCCCTTGAGATGACCGAGCCAGAGGCTCAAGGCGGCGGTGACGCACAAGACCAGCTCGATGCCGAGCACCAATCCCCAGAGCCCCCCCCGCTCCCAGAAGGGATGCAAGTAAAGCCCCCCCAGACTGGCCCCCAGGTAATACCCCACCAGATAGAGCGACGAGGCGAGCGCCCTGTTGTGCTCCACATGCTGACCGACCCAGGCGCTGGCGCAGGCGTGGGCGAGGAAGAAGCCGAAACTCGAGATCAGCAGGCCACCTATGATGGCGGCGAGGGTCCCCTGCAGCAGGGCGAGGCTGCCGAGGGCCATAAGGGCTATCCCCGCCAGCAGCAGGCGCTGCGCCCCAAAGCGATGGGCACAGCGGCCGCTCAGGGAGGAGGCGAGGGTGCCGGTGAGGTAGGTCAGAAACAGCATGCCGAGCCACTGGGTCGGCAGGGAGAAGGGGGCCTTGGCCAGCAGGAAGGTGAGGTAGCTGTACTGGTTCAGGAAGACCATGAAGTTGAGCCCGCCGATGAGATAGGCCCCCAGCAGCAAGGGATTGCCGAGGTGGCTCTGGATGGCGCGGCGCAGCTGCCCGGGGGCGGCCTCCACGGCCACGAAGCGGGTCTGGGCCGGCAGCAGCCAGATGACCAGCGGCAGCAGGGCGAGACTGATGAGTCCGATGCCGAGGAAGGTATGCTGCCAGTCCCCGAACCAGCCTGCCAGCAGGCCACCGACCACACGGCCGGCGATGCCGCCGAGGGAGTTGGCGGCGATATAGACCCCCACCGCCGAGAGCAGGGCGCGCTTGCTGAACTCTTCTCCCATGTAGGCGATGGCGGTGGCAGGCAGCCCGGCCAGGAGCGCGCCTTGCAGTACGCGCAGGCACACCAGCAGATCGAAGCGGGTCACCCAGGGAATGCACAGGGAGAGCAGGATGGCGCCGGTCAAGGTCCACAGCATGATCCGCCGCCGCCCGAACCTGTCCGCCATGCGGGCGCAGATGAGCAGGGATCCCGCGAGCCCCGCGGTGCAGCCCGCCAGGGTCCATCCCGCCGACAGGGAGCTGACGGAGAACACCTCCGCCAGCAGGGGCAGCAGGGGGTGGGTCTGATAGAGATTGAGAAATACCAGGAAGGATCCCAGGCTGAGGGCCAGGGTGGCGCGTATCCATTCGCGACTGCCGACTTCGATCATATGGAGTTGTCCCGACGACTTTTGTGCAGAGTAGTGGGTCGCCTTATATAAATATAATATATTTAAGTTATCAGTCTTATAAATGGAATTGATATGGATCTGAAACAGCTCGGTTACCTTCTGGCGGTGCGAGACGCAGGCTCCTTTACCAAGGCCGCCCCGGGCCTGCACCTGG
>ERZ724510.757-NODE-757-length-18662-cov-5.593433_pt1 | contig 18662 bp, 8 predicted proteins | sample MGYA00376043_ERZ724510 | MGnify/ENA primary metagenome ERZ724510 (study PRJEB28724, sample SAMN07190888) | wastewater metagenome | isolation source: influent of sewage treatment plant in Hong Hong | place: USA: Christiansburg, Virginia | collected 2016-03-01 ... | reverse complement strand
CCCATCTGCAAGCTTCGGGGTTTATCAACGACCATCTGACGGATTGCATTTGCCGAAATCAGAAACAATAAAACAAAGAAATATACAGAAGCAAGCAAAACATCAACACAAAGCGGTCACCCTCCCCCATCGGAAAGGCGACCGCTTCAGTGTTATAAAATCTGTTTCTCAGTATGTAATACACTGAGAAGAAATGTTATTCTATTCCGATACTATGGCATACGGGAAAAAGGATGAACGTAAACTCATAATCAGCGTATGGCACCAGGTATTCCGGACGGGCTATACGTCCCCAACTGTCTTCGCAACCCAGACCAGCTTGCACCTTGTCGATACAGAGATTAGTCAAATCAGCTTCATCCACCTCTTGCGAGTGTCCTTGCTCTTTGCTCCAGCCTTCATCTAAAGACTCGATGGTATAGTGCAAGGCAGATGCGGAGAAGGGAGCGGCCGCCACAATCTTGATGCCATTACCAGACTGATCCAACATCTTCCACCAACGAATATCGGTCTTTGTTCCATTTTCCTGCGGACGGATGTAGGGATAGAACTGCTCAGCCACACTTTGGCGATAAATGCCTAAGTCGGCGCAATGATTACGGTCAATATAGTTTTCAACCGGACCGCGTCCATAGTATTCAACGGTTTCAAAGCTGCGCGGCATAGGCATCTGCAGACCGAAACGGAACATGTTCGATACTTTGGCATTCTTGTCGGCAGTCAGCTTCTGGGTCACCTTGACGGCACCGGCATTGTTGATGACATAAACAAGGTTCAGCTTAGCTGAAACACCCGGCATGTCGTAAGCAGATTCTACAATCACCTGATTGTTCTCCGTGCGCTGTTTGAAAGAGGTCAGTTTGATTTCCGGATTCTTCCAAGCGATATATTTGCGTTGCAGATTGGCACCGTAGTCGTTGTCAACAGGCGCACGCCAGAAGTTTGGTTTTAAAGCCTCGCCGTCTTTAATCATATCCCGGCCATTCACTTCGTACTTAGTCAGATAACCGTTGTGCTTGTTGATTTCTACACGGAAAGCATCACCGGAGACGATGAGGTAGTTCCAATCGTTATCCTGTACTTGGGGAGCCGTCATCTCGATATTGCTCTGTTCGCAGTTCTTCAATTCCATGGAAGGAGCTTGGTAAGGATTGAGCGTCAACTGGTCTTTTGCCACTACATGTCCGGCGGAAAGCAATCCTTCACGGTTCTTCAGCTTATAGGAAACATTCAGCAACCACTCGGTGCATTGGCAAGTCTTGCCCAAGTCCAACTTGATTTTGGCTGTCTGTTGGGGAGCTACATTCAGATTATCCACACGACCGGTCCGTATCACCTTACCGCCTTTCAGTACCTCCCACTCCATATAATAGGCAGAAAGATCACGGAAGAAGTATTCATTGAACACATTGATTTCGCCGTTCTTCAAGTCGGCCGGAGTAGTCCAGATGTCCTGATAGATACGGCCTACCTCATACATGTGGGGATTGGGCACACGGTCGGGGCTGATAAGACCGTTATCGCAGAAGTTACCGTCGCTGGCATCAAAACGGTTAAAGTCACCGCCGTAGGCATAAATCATCTTACCGTTTTTTCCTGTCCAACGTACAGACTGATCAACAAAATCCCAAATAAAGCCACCTTGGAATTTGGAATATTTACGCACCAAATCCCAATATTCTTTAAAACCTCCTTGCGAGTTTCCCATCGCATGAGCATATTCGCACTGAATCAGGGGCTTTGTCATAGAATCATCCTCACTGTATTTCTTACATCCGTCATAGCCATAATACATCGGGCAATAGATGTCTGTCTTGCCTGTTTTACCGGCTTGTTCATATTGTACGGCACGGCTCGGGTCTTCAGCCTTTATCCAATCGTAGGCAGCTTCGAAATTAGCGCCATAGCCGGCTTCGTTGCCCAAAGACCAGAAAATGATGCTGGGATGATTGAAGCTACGCTGCACATTGCGCTGGTTACGCTCCATATGTGCTTTCCTATAGTCCTCACGTTTGGCAAGTGTCTCTTCCCCATAACCCATTCCGTGGGATTCGATATTGGCTTCGGCCACTACGTAAATACCATATTGGTCGCAGAGGTCGTACCAGAGATTATTGTCGGGATAGTGGCAGGTGCGCACGGCATTCAGGTTGAACTGCTTCATCACCTGAATATCCTGAATCATGCGTTCGCGAGAAATGACGTAACCACCGTCCGGATCCATCTCGTGGCGGTTGGCTCCCTTGAAGAGAACGGGCTGGCCGTTGACAAGTATCTGACTTCCTTTCAGCTCTATCTTTCGGAAGCCCACCTTTACGGGAATCACTTCACTGCTGCCTTGCAAAGTGGCACGCAGGGTATACAAGTAGGGCGTTTCTGCCGTCCACTTATGAGGATTCTCCACATTTATCAAGGCAGTAGCGTTACCTTTGGCGACAGCTGTAGCCACCTGTTTTCCGGCAGCGTCCAGCAGTTCAAGACTGACATTGCCGCCACCCTTCACATCAAGCTGTACTTTCAGGGAACCGTTCTTATAAGCAGTATCCAAATCGGGAGTGACACGGATGTCCTGAATGCGCTTCTTGTCACGGGCATACAAGTAGCAATCGCGCCCTACACCGCTATAACGGAAGAAGTCCTGGTCTTCCAGATACGTCCCGTCACACCAGCGGAATACCTGAAAGGCTATCAGATTCTTTTGTCCCGGCTTCAAGTAGGGTGTCAGGTTGAATTCAGCCTCCAGTTTGCTGTCCTCACTATAACCTACGTACTTGCCGTTTACCCACAAATACATATTGGAAGTCACGGAACCGAAATGAGCAATGATGTCCTTACTCTTCCAGTCGGCAGGTATTACAATCTCACGACGGTAGGAACCTACATTGTTATTCTCCGTTGGCACCTGCGGTGGATTGTTCTTGAACTGATTGCGCCAGGCATATCCGGTATTCACGTAGATAGGGTCGCCGAAACCGTTCAGTTCCCACATACCGGGAACGGCCATATCGCTCCATCCCTTGTCGTTGAACCCCACTTTCCAGAAATCCGTGGGACGGGCATCGGCATTCTTCACCCAGAAGAATTTCCAGATACCGTTCAGAGTCATGTAATTGGAAGAATGTTCTTTTGCTCCACGAGCCGCAGCATCTGCCGACTCATAGGCAAAATAGTTGGTGTGCATCGGAGCACGGTTCACGGCATTCACTTCAGGGTTTTGCCATTCAGTGAAGGACTGTGCGCTTGCGGCAATGGCAAAAGTCGCAAGCAGTCCGGTAATGAAATGTTTCTTCATGGTAAATAGTTTATAAAAATTAGCAACGGCATACAAGCAGAACCGGTATGCCGTCACAAAGATACGCCTATCCTATAATTAAAAGGAAGAATAATCGTTCAAAAAAGGCTGAATTTAATTCTTTAAATAAGTGTTCATAACTAGTTCACATAATTAAATTAGGTGACTAAATGGGAATTTATTTTGATTGAGTACTTATCCGCAAACGATAGACTCCGAACGAACGGGGCTGAAGCTCCAGGCTCAGAGAACGGGAAGCCACCTCCACCGGACGAATACGTGGAACAATAGCCTCCTGCTCCAGTGTATTCTTGGCTTTCCAGTCATCACTTTGCAAATAGGTGCAGGAACCCGAGACAAGCTGCCGCTTCTTCAATCCGCTGAACTCTATCTGTACCTTCTCCGATCTGCTGCCCGCATTGACAAGCTTCAGAATTACTTCTCCCGTAGGAGCATCCAGCACTGCCGATGCATAAAGGCTGTCCTGCCCCGTCACGGGTTTTCCGTCCATTTGCAGGTTCAGCACATCTGTTCCGGCATTCATACCGTACATCTGCTGTACGTAATAGTTGGGAGTCCGCATCATACGGAGATTGTCGAACCAAATCAAATCGGGATTCCACTGCCAGGCATCCACATGGGCAAACAACGGAGCATAGGTAGCCAGGCGCACCACATCGGCATTACGTTCCAGTCCCGTCATAAAAGCTGCTTCGGACAGTGCCGCCAAGAAATTATTGGCTTTCCCGGTGGGGTGGTCATGCGATGCATATTCACCGGCAAAGACTTTCGGTCCTTTACGGTCATAGTCATCATAGCGGGCAGCATTGGCAAAGAACCAGTCGGGAGCCATATAATAATGCTCGTCCACCAAATCCACCCCGATGCGTTTCATTTCGGGCCAGAGGTAATCGAACTTGTCCCCATCTGCACTCGGACCGGAAGAACCTACAATCTGCATATCGGGATATTCCGCACGGATGGCTTTCGTGAACACTTCCAGACGCTCGGGATAGACTTCCCCCCACTGTTCATTGCCGATGGCAATCATTTTCAGACCGAACGGTTCGGGATGTCCCATATCGGCACGCACCTTTCCCCACTTGGAGGTTGCAGCACCGTTGGCAAACTCGATGAGGTCGAGGGCATCCTGCACGTACGGGCCGAGTTCTCCAAGGGGAACCACTTCGTTGCTTTCGTATTGGCAGGACAGCCCGCAGCTCAGTACCGGCAGAGGCTCTGCACCGAGGTCTTCACTCAGCAGGAAATATTCGTAAAAGCCAAGTCCGTAACTCTGGAAATAATCCGGGAAAGCTTTATGCTTGAATGTATAGTTCCAGCGATTTTCGTTCAAAGGACGGTTCTCTACCGGACCCACGGAATTCTTCCATTGATAACGGGTGGCAAGGCTGTTGCCTTCGATGATACAACCGCCGGGAAAACGGAATACTCCGGGATTGAGGTCATAGAGGGCTTGTACCAAGTCGGCACGCAATCCATTCTCACGCTTCTTCCAAGTGTTCACCGGGAAGAGAGAGATGTGGTCCATATCTACCGTACCCTCCGTCTGCAACACAACACGCAGACGCGAGCGAACATCGGTAAAAGGAGCTTTCAGCACAGCCGTCAGCTTCTGCCATTCACTGCCTTTCACTTCCAGTTCCTTCTTCAGGAGATTCTCTCCGTTGGAATTCACCAGTTCGACGGAAAGCTTCATTGGTTTGGTATCCGGCGTACGGACATAGGCGGAGAAACGGTAATCTTCTCCTTTTTTCAGGCCGATGCCACGATAACCTTCATTATCCAGTCCGGCACGCAAAAGACAGCCGTCATTGGTAATGCGCACATAATGCGGATTGCGGTCGAAGCAGGGCCGCTCGTCCTGTACCGTCACCTCGCCAAAAGGTATCCACCCCACCAGCGGCTGCGGGAACTCAAAAGAGCGGTTCTTTACCAGTTCGGCATACAAACCACCGTCCGCACCGAAATTAATGTCTTCGAAGAAGATTCCATACATGGCAGGATTTATCCGAGCCGTCGGTTTTGATACATCAACAGTCATCACATGCTGTTGCGCCTGCATGCCAAGAACAACGAACAATGTCAATAGAAATAAAAGTCTTTTCATGGTTTTAATCTGTTTATAACGATAGCATAAGCTAAATTATGACGACATACTTACCTATTCTACATCAATCCTATTTACCGGCAACCATACATCCATCTTGCCCTCACCCCGGTGTGCCCATGCATAATAAGGTATCAGGGTCAGCGTCACATCTCTGGTTGCCAACTTTCCGGCAGCATCAAAACCAAGAGCCTGCACTTCTGTGGTAATTTCGTTGATGCCATACAGCAGTTCGGGCTTCTCCGTCACCTGGAATTTCGGATGACGGTTCAGGATGATATTCTGTATATTAAAATCATTATCGGCCCACTCGGCACAATAAACGATAGGACCACGCTCAACGGCCACCCGTCCACGGTCGGCAACCACTTTTTCATTGGCTTTCACCACACGGGGGTGCATGTCGAAATGCACCTCTACCACATCCCCTTTCTTCCACTTCCGGTCTATCCGGAGATAGCCTTTACGAAGTTCACCGGTCACCTCCTCGCCATTCACCAATACACGATAGCCCAACTTCAGGTCGTCGGCATACGAATAAAGGTCACTCGGAAGTACACTGCCGCGCACCCAACCCGGAATACGGATATTCATCGTAAACGGCAGGTTGCCCTGAGCCACCTTCACACGAATATCTCCGTTCCAGGGGTATCCGGTTTCCTGCTCCAGCACCACTTTCTTTTCATTCAACTTCAGCTCGGCACGGTTGGACAAGAAAAGGTTGACGTACACCTGATTGTCTTTCACGGCATACACATATCCCGGCAAAGAAGGAATGAACCGGCTGATGTTGCTAGGACAGCAGGCACAACCAAACCACGGCTGGCGTGTAATCGTATGGTCGGCATTAAAGTGATACTTACCATCGCAAGACAACGGATTGGGATAGAAGAACTTGCCTCCGTCCAATGAAACGCCGGAGATTAATCCGTTGTAAAGCGTACGTTCCAGCACGTCGAAATACTTGGAATCGCCATGCAGCAGAAAGAGGCGGTAATTCATGTAAACATTGCCGATGGCGGCACAGGTCTCATTGTAGGCAGTCAGATTCGGCAATTCATAGTTATCACCGAAAGCTTCGCCCGCATGACGCGCACCGATACCGCCGGTAATATATATCTTCTTGCCGACGATATTCTCCCATATCTTGTCGATAGCCTTGATGTAGGAGCTGTCACCCGTAATGGCAGCCACATCAGCCATACCGGAATACATGTAACCGGCACGTACGGCATGTCCCACTGCCTCTTCCTGCTCCAGTACAGGCTTGTGCGACTGCAAATAGATGTCCTTGCGTGCCGTAGTGCCGCGCGCGTCGAGGAAGAACTTGGCCTGGTCGAGATATTTCTTATCTCCTGTCACGGTATAGAGGCGTACCAATGCCATTTCGGCAATCTGATGTCCGGGAATCACACGCTTCTGTCCGGGGCCTTCACCGATATTCTTGCATACGCAGTCGGCATAACGGATAGCTATATCCAGGAAGTTCCGCTTGCCTGTAGCTTGATAATAAGCCACAGCCCCTTCCACCATGTGACCCAGATTATAGAACTCGTGGCTCAAATTCTCCACCTCCGACCAGCGTTCCGGCCCCGACCAATCGTGCGGATGCTTGGGGTTCATGGTACGTGCGGTGTAAAGATACCCGTCCGGTTCTTGGGCGGCGGCCACTATGACCAATACGCTGTCGATATATTCTTCCAGTTTCTTGTCCGGGTAAGTCTGCAAGGAGTAACTTGCACCTTCAATCGTCTTATAGACATCCGTATCGTCAAAGGAGAAGCCTCCCACCTTATACTCATCACTGGGATGAGTAGCTTTCACAAAGTTTTCATAACGTCCCGTTTCCTCACACTTACTGAAAGCCAACGGGATGGTTACCTCGCGGCTTGCCTTCAAGCGTTGTCCCCAGAAACTGTCCGTCACCTTCACTGAAGTGAAAGGAACCGGGTCGATGGGATAACCGGAATGCAAAGTCTGTTGCTTTTGTGCCGACACACTGCCGGTCATGGCTGCAACAAGTGCCAAAGTCAATAATCGTTTCATATCTTTTAAGTTTTTAAGTTTCCACGCACGGAATTACACGGATTTATCCTTATTTCCCCTTATTCTCATGGATACGTATCACCGTAAACGAATAGGCAGGCAAGGTATAAGGAAACTCCGTACCGCCGATGTCGAAGGCGGAAGTCACGGAACGTGCCTGCTTGTCTTTCGGGTCACCCGTCAGGAGCGTCTTCACTGCCGAGGGATTCTGCAAGTCGATGCCCTTCAGCTTCACTGTAGAGGAAACCTCTACCGGAAGCAGGTTCACCAGCTTTACGATATGGTCACCCGTGGCCTCATCCTTTACCACCGAAATGCCGACGCGCTTGCGGACAGCCTCTTGCCCATTACTCAGTGTGACGTGCGAGGTGATGTACTGCGTACCCGCATTCTGTCCGTACATCTGCTGTGTGTAGTAGCCCACGGTAGGCTTCACCTCCGTGTTATTGAAATAAATCAAGTCGGGATTCCACTGCGTATGCCCTTCCTTTGCCAGCAACGGAGCGTATGAGGTCATTTCCACCACATCGGCATTACGTTCCACAGAAGTCAGATAGAGAGCTTCTGCCAACGCTGTCTCTATGTTGTTGGGACGTCCGGGCAGGTGGGCGGCATATTCGCCCAGATAGACCTTGGACTTGGTACGGTCATAACGGTCGTAGTAGTCCTGGTTGTGAATCATCCAGCCCGGATCCACGTAATAGTGTTCGTCCACCATGGGCACGCCCAGTTCCGTGGCAAGGCGCCAGCCCTCCGCATAGTCCGTGCCTTCGTAGAAGGGACCTACAGTGCCGACAACCGTAATTTCGGGATGCTTCTCCCTGACAGCCTTGTATATCATGGCAAAGCGCTCCTCAAACACTTCGGTAATCATATCCTCGTTGCCGATGCCGATATACTTCAGATTGAAAGGCTTGGGATGGCCTGCCTCAGCACGCTTCCTGCCCCACACGGTGCGGCGTGCATCGCCGTTGGCATACTCTATCAGGTCGAGCACATCCTGGATATAGGCAGGCATCTCTTCCATCGGGATGCCACCCTGCTGGCCGTAGCGCATCAGTTCCTTGTTGGCCCCCTGCGGACAGTTGTCGGCATAGTGCGAGTGTGTGCCCGAATTCTGGCACGGCACGCCCGCTGCCAATACCGGCAGAGGTTCGGCACCTATATCTTCGCAGAAGCGGAAGTACTCGAAGTAGCCCAGTCCGCGTGTCTGATGATACCCCCACAGATTGCGCAACGGCTTACGCGCTTCGAGCGGTCCGATAGAGCCTTTCCAGTCATAGATATTGTCGATGCCGTCGCCATGAGCCACGCAGCCGCCGGGGAAGCGGACGAAGCGTGGATGCAGGTCGGCAAGCGTCTGCGCCAGGTCGGCACGCAAGCCGTTCTTATGGCCCTTGAATGTATTTTGCGGAAAAAGGGAAATCATATCGAGATGCAGTGTCCCCACCGTCTGCGGCTGAAGCGAGAGCACGGCGGCACGCACATCGGCGTTTGCCGTCAGCACCGTCTGCTGTTTCTTCCACTCTTTGGAGGACACATTGACGGAAGAGCGGGCAATCTCACGGCCCGTCTGGTCGAGCAGGCAAACAACCACCTTGCCTCCCTTGCTGCCCGGTGCCACGCGGGCGAAGAGAGAGAAATCGTACTTCTCCCCTTTCTTCAAGCTGATGCCGTCGAAACCGTCGTTCTGCAATGTCACTCCGGGACGCGCCTCCAATACGGCATAATGAGGGTTATTGGGATGAATGGGGTCGGCAGCGGCAATGGTAACGGCAGCCGAAGTATTCCCCTCTTTCACCGCCCAGGCATATGTGCCGTCCCAACCTTGGTGTGAACCGTCCTTAGACGAATACTCGAAGTCGCGGTTCTGTACCAGCTCGGCATACAGTCCTCCATCCGCAGCATAGTTGATGTCTTCGAAGAAAATACCTATCAGATGCTTGCTGATGGTTTTTGCACATTCCGTCTCCACTTCGATAGTCGCCTCCACCGGTTTCAGTCCGGCAAAACGTACGGGGTCTTGCTCGGTACGTTCGGCATGGAGTGCCTGGCGGTACTTCTTATGCTCTGCAAAGGAGATGACACGCTGCACCGTGGCATACGGTACACGCTGCATCCAACCCTGCTGTACGGTACCGTTCAGCAGAACCTCCTTCCGCACGTTAGGATAGACCTCCGCCGGCCGGTATTCGGCAAGGCGAGAACGGTCAAAGTATTTCTGCGCTTTCCATTGCAGCAAGTCGGGAGACTCGACGTATGCAAGGGAGTTTCCGCTTTCCGTCAGTTCCCAGATACAGTGCCAACGGTCGTCGGCACGGGTCTGCATCAAGTGCGGTTTCAGCATCCGCTTCATTTGCCCCCAGGGGCCGAAGTCCGAGTTGACAAAGGAGCTGCCCTCTGCCACGCTGAACCATCGGTTGCCATTGGGACTCCAGGCTAGTTTCAGACCGCCACTGCCGTCGGCATGGGAGTAGGAAAAGAGATAGACTGAATCGGGTTCATTCGCCACTCCATTCGTTATAGCCTGCAAAGGAACGGTCAGTGTCAAGAACAGACACAAGGACAATAATTTCAAGAATCCATTCATGGTATTAAGTCGGTATTAATCATTCACATTTAGTTCGATAGTCACAATCAGCCGTATTCTGAATGCCATTCAGTCGTATAGTGAATAGGGTTCAGTCGTATAGTGAATGCCATTCAGTATACGACTGAATCAGGACAATTATAAACCTCTGATAATCAAAGATTTGCAAAAGGAGTAATCCGTTATGATATATCATTACAAAACAAGGGTTGCTCCATGCCTTCTTTATTCCACGATTACCGCCCCTCCCTGCGGCTGAACCGTGAGTTGCAGAGAGCCGTCAGCCTTTATCCTCTGCAGCTTTAATTGAGGCTGCATCTTCTTGTCATCACTATACAGAGACACCTCTTGTCCTGCCAGCACAGGAAGGTCAAGCTTCAGTTTCAATGGTTCCGCCGTTGCATTGACAGCGGCTATGTACCACGTGTTGCCATGACGACGGGCAAGAACAATATATCTCCCCGGATAGCCGTCAATGAAACGGGTCTCGTCCCAAGTAGTGGGCACTTGTTTCATAAAGTCGAGGCAGATTTGCGGAGCATCCGTCAAGTTATTAGGTGCCAAGGCGAAGTTCTGGATAGGATTTTGGAACAGCACTGCCGTTGCCAGCTGAAAGATGTCCGTGGTGCGGCGAATAGTTCCGCCATCGTTGCTGCGGTTCAAACGCTTGTTCAGGAACACACCGCCAAACTCCATGCATCCCACAGCATTGCGGATGAAAGGGTGCAGCGTGGCATTGAACGCCTCGTTATCACAGAAATGCTGGCTAAATACCAGATTCTCGGAAGCCAGCACCGCCTCGCTGCCTACGTAATTGGGATACATCCGTTCCCAGCCGCGAGGCAAGGTACAGCCGTGGAAGATAACCATCAGACCGTGGTCGTCGGCATCGCTCAGAATCTCCTCGTACAAACGCAGGGTCTCCTGCTTGTCACCACCGAAGAAGTCTACTTTGATACCCTTCACACCCAGACTTTGCAACCAGCGCATCTCTTGCTTGCGGGCAATGGAGTTATCCATCCGGTTGACGGGACTCTGCTCTATATCGTTCCAGTAACCACTGGAGCTATACCACAAGAATACCTCCACACCCTTGCTGCGGGCATACTTGACAAACTGTTCCATGCGGTCGCGACCGATGTTGTTGTCCCACCAGTTGTCAATCAATACATATTCGTATCCCATGGCGGCTGCCAAGTCAACATAGCGCACCTGGTCGTCGTAGTTGATGCTGCCGTCCTGCCAGAGAATCCAGCTCCATGTGCCACGGCCCGGCTTGTAATCATGGGTGGTGGTATAGCGTGGTTCCACTACATCCCAGGGGACGGTGGTTTCCACAATCGGCTTCAAGGTTTCCCCCACCGTCACAGTACGCCACGGCGTGGAGCCCGGCAGGGAAAAGGCAGGTGACACCGTTCCGTTGCCGTTGTTCTCTTCCGGCATGGGGAAAGCAATGCGATACACGCCGTTATCCCAATCACTCAAACGCGAGCCACAATAACGGCTGTCCACTCCGGTTTCACTGAGCAGTACCCAGCCGTCATCCCCCACCTTGAACAAGCAGGGAAATGTATATCCATGTCCATAACCCGAACGTTCGTTCATCGGGGCATCTGCCTTATATTCTTCTTCGTAACTGGGTTTGGTACGCTTCCACCCTATCATGGCGTCGCTCTGCGGACAAAGGAAAGTGGTGGTCTGCGACGGGAAGCGGAAGCCGGTCCGTTCGCTGTTCACCGTGACGCTTCCTTTTCCCTGCTCCCTCGGCAGGGTGTAACGGAAAGCCACGTCATTGTTGCTGACGCGGAAAGTTATCTGCACATTCTTCCCCTCACCGTTGACGAATGAACAAAGCAATTCGTTTGCCCGGTAATGGATGTGCGAAGCTTTGATTCGGGATTGTTCATAAACCGTATCGAGAGCTGTGACTTTATGTTCCTTCAACTGCAATCCTCTATAGAAATCACCCACATTTGTCTCCATCCCCAAGGGAGAAGATTCCAGCATTTGCTTTCCATTGTAGGTGACGGCGTAAGACACTTCGCCGTTGGCTGACGGGCAGGATACCGTAAGCTGCAATTTTCCATCCGGACCATTGACAGATACACTCTGTGCTGCCAGCGGACCTGAGAGGGCAAACAACCAAACCAATAATTTCAATCTATTCTTCATGGTATTAAATTATTATGTTATATCATTAAATCAAAAGGTAGGCACCACCGGCCTGATGGTTCCGTCTTCATTGAACTCCATCCGGTCTATGCAGACTTCACGATGAACGCCGGGGCCATCTTTCAAGTACCATTTATTAATACGGTGGTAAACGATTCTCCACTCATCTGTACCGGGAATCTGCAATACAGCGTTGTGTGCCGGACCGTAAATTTCCTTTTCCGGATTCTGAATCAGCACAACGGGTTGCTTGGCAACTTCGATAGGACCGAGCGGCGACTTGGATGTACCGTATGCCACATGGTAATTGGGCGAACCGGTATCGTCTACCGACCACATGAAATAGTAGAGCCCGTTGCGATAAAAGACATAGGCTGCTTCGCGGAAAGCATAGTCCTGCAAGGTGCCTCCCGCCGGTGTCATCACCGTAACGGTATTTTCCTTGATGGACACCATATCGTCGTTCAGCTCGGCACCTGCCATGTAGCCGTTGCCCCAGTAAAGATAGGATTTGCCCGAAACAGGGTCTGTAAACACATCCACATCAATCTGTTGCCCGCCACCGACGGGTGAAGCAGTAACGACAGGGCGTCCCAAATCGGTGAAAGGGCCGGCCGGAGAATCGCTCGTAGCCACTCCAATCTGCTTGCCGCCGCCATTCTTGGGGTTTCCACTGTAATAGAAGAAGTATTTATACTTACCGTCCACTTTTTTCTCTTCAATGCAAGGCGCCCAAGCATTGCCATCTGCCCAGGGCACTTGCTCCGACTTCAAGTCCAGCATGACGCCTTCATCCTGCCAGGTCTTCAAATCCGTGGAGGAGAATACGGTGAAATACCAGCCTCCCCAACCCGGCTGTCCGTCCGTAGTAGAATAGATGTAATACTTTTGGGTCTGATGGGAATAAAGGATTTCCGGGTCGGCATGGAAACCCGGCAATACGGGATTGTTGGGCAATGCGCCCAGTTCTGTCGGCTTGCCCCATTCATCGGTAATGCGCAACAGCTCATGGCGGGTAATGGGGATAATGGTCCCATGACGGGGATGGAAGTTCATCTTCACCTCGCTGTCTATCACCTTAAAATTCTTCAAGTCAGTGGTTTCCGTAAACTGATAGCTTCCTTTCATATAGACGTCGTACATCAGGATATACTTATCCTGCCCTATCAGTTTGAAAGTGCCCGCACCCTCTACGGCTTCCTTAGTCTGTTGCTTGTAATCGGGCTCTTCCGTCCATGCCCCGGAGGTCAGGGAACGGGTGGTGGCCACCTTTATGCCGTTTCCATGCCCTTCCGTCTTATAGAAAAGGTGGAAAACACCATCCTTATAGACAATGTCTCCATCGATGCACGATTTCCCGTTCTCCGGCAGAAACAATGGCTTGGGCTCTCCCTCCAAATCCGTAAACTCCGCATTGGCATAAGCATAATATATGACATCGGCTCCATCGCCATGCAGCATAGACCAATACACCATGTACTTTCCCGCCTCCGGGTCGTAGATAGTCTGCGGAGCCCATACACGCTTCAAATCCTCCTGACCTGAATAACGTTTCTGTATATTGATAACGGAGTGGGACCAGTTGACCAAGTCGGTAGATTTCAGCAAAACCATGGCACGGTTGGAACTCCATCCATTGGCTGAAACCATATCTGTCACTACCATATAGAAAGTCTTGCCATCCTCGCAACGAAGGATATGCGGGTCGCGGACTCCCCCGGTGGAGCTGATGACTTTCGAGTCGATTACCGGTTCATTATCATTCAATGCCCAGTAGGTATAACCGTCCATGCTTACAGCATAGCGCACAGCCTCTTCATCGCCACTATTCCCAGTGAAATAAGTGAACAAATAAGCTACATAATCTTTTTCGGGAAAGGATTTTTGCCAGGAATATCCCGGAAGTGCAAACAACGACAATAACATTGCCGCCAAAAGCATCCGGAAAGTGTTTTTCATCCGTACAATCATAATCTTTTTATATTAAACCTTTTAACGGGTGTAAAATTAACACTATATACATTATAATACAAAGAAAGTGTATATGTTGTGTAACATATACACTTATTTAATCTCTCCAATCAGTCGGCATTCAAAAAACGCACCATCTCACAAGCTGCCAGCAGAAATGCCCCTACCCCAAAGTTAGCAGTAGAGTTGGCATCAACCACCTGTCCGGGAATGGCTTTCTCGCCAATCGGCTGTACATACCCTATGCGGCCATCGGGCTGCAAGGCTACAGTAGTCAGATAATTCCACGCCTTCATCACTACGGGTTGATAAGCAGCCTTGTCCAGCAAGCCGTTGTTCATCCCCCATAACAGACCATAGGTAAAGAAAGCCGTACCGCTGGTTTCAGGACCGGGAGCATGCTCAGGGTCGAGCATACTGCGTGTCCAGTAGCCTTCCGGCTGCTGGCAGGCAGCCACGGATTTGGCCATCGTCTGGAAGCGGTCTATGTACTCCTGGCGGTATTGGTCTGTTTCGGGCAGGTCTTTCAGTACCTTTGCCAAAGCAGCCAGCACCCAACCGTCGCCACGTGCCCAGAAGTCTTTCTTACCATTCACACTTTTGTGTTTTGGATAAATATATTTGCCGTCGCGATAGTATAGGCCTTCCTCCGAATCGTACATGATACTGTTGGCATAGGTCCAGTATTCATGCAGTTTCTCCAGATATAACGGATTGCCGGTCAGCTTGTACATCTTTGTCATAACGGGCATTACCATGTAAAGTCCGTCCGCCCACCACCAATAATCGTTCTTGTCCGTACTCATCTGGTATTCCATCACTTCGCGCGCACGGGCTATCTTCCCGGAATCCGGCTTCACGGTATACAAATCCGCATAAGTCTGGAAACAAATCTGATAATCACCGAAAAGCACATAATCATCACTCTCCCCATAGCTGTACTTCCACTCTTCCTTGTTGTCACTCTTCGCGCCTTTCCATTCATTATGTTCTGCCCACGCCTCGGAATAGGCATAGCATTCCGGATTACCGGTCAGGAAGAACACCTCCATGTTTCCCGTATGATAGGCGGCATTGTCCCAGAAAGAGCGCCCATGTTGCGGATGGGTCTCCTGCCAATAGTTGTTCACCCGATTGATAATCTCAATCACTTCTTCCGGTTTCGGCTGCTGAGCGGTGCATGAGAACAGTCCCCAGCAAAAAGCCAAACCCAATAAAAATAAGCATGTCGTTTTCATATACTAATACTGTTCTTTTATCTTATTACTTCCAATACATATACCGATTGCGGTGCAAACTCCACAACCCGCTCTCCGTCTCCTTGCTTGGCATGCTGCACAAACAGATGCAGCCGCTTCCTGCTCTTCCACAATTCCGTGTCATGAGACGGTTCCCAGGCACCGACAGTGAAGTCGGTCAAATCGCTGATGCTCCACTTACTGTTTGCCACATCCGTAGCGTGCGCCAAAGAGACTTTGCTCCCCCGTTCTTCATCCCTGAATACATAAAATATCTCCCCGCCATCTACTACGATGCGCGGACGGGCCATCGGAATCATCTTCGTGCCTCCACCTTTCAGGGAAAACGGAGTGGTACGCCCGGAGACCTGGCGGCTGTGCCACATCTGCCCGTCATGCCAGACAATCCGGTATTGCGGGACGTCGCTGTCCGGGTCGCGCCAATAGGAAGCAATGTACGGATTGCCGCCTGCATCGGCACTCATGCTGGTCTGGTTTATCAGTTCCGAATTCTGAGGAATGCGGCAGGCATACTCTGCATTACCCAGACGGATGGGCAAATCATATTTCTTGCCATTTGCCTTATACCATGTTACGCCATTGTCAAAGGAACGGGCGTAGCATAGGTCATGGTTGGTTTCCACATGCCAAGTCTCGCGCCAGACCCACGACAGATGGATGGTTCCAAGCTCATCTACATATAGCTGCCAGTAAGCATTGCGCTTGTTCTCGCCATCAATCAGTACATCCTGCACACGGCTCCATTTCTTCTCCTTCAAGGAATAGCGGTTCATCACCAGGTTGCCCCGGCCGGAAGAACCGGAACGGTATGCAAACAGCAGGTCGCCTCCGGACAGCAGATAAAACTCCGGATAGGTTACATTGCCTTCATCCACGCCCGTCATGGGCTCCTTCTCACCCAATTCCAGCGAATGGGGTGCAATGCTGCGACAGTAGTTCAAGGGCTGTCCGTGATGGTCGAAGGCTACATGAATATACCCGTCACCGTCCAGCATCATGCTGATGACGTTATGGGCATCCTTCACATTCCCTTTATACTGTGTGCGGTGCAGTGTCCACTGTCCGGCATGGAGGTTCCGTTTTCCAAGAGTCAGGAACCCTTCCGCATCATAGTAACTGATGTATTGCTCGTCACCTTGCGTCACCAGCGAATTATTACGGAATACGGCAGTGTTGACGGAAGTCTGGCTGTATCCTTTCCCCACTTCCACCAGATGCGTTTCGGGAAGGACACCGGCAGCACCCTGTGCACAGAGTGCCACCGGAAATCCACCAATCCCCCAAACAATTAATATAAATACTATAAAAAATGAATCAGTCTTACTCATAATAGGCATGGTCTTTGGGGAATTCTTCACCACCCCACGCCTTTTTCGAGGTCCATGCCTGCGGAGCATCTGTCCAGAACGGATGGTCGGCGGGCAAGCCCAGGGGCAAGAATGCCAGGGAAGCCATGTAAAGGCTGCCGTTGTTAGTATACCAGTCGGAGATATGAGGCTGGGAACCATTGAATCCCAATGTCAGAAAACCTTTCTCGTTGAAGTTCCGGTTGTCACCGAACATACGGTTGATGACAGCTGTCATGGCAGCACGTACCTGTCCGTTCGACAATTCCTTGGGCAACCATCCACGCCATGCCAACAAAGCCAATGGTTGGAGGGTACCGGTGCGGTAGGTAATGGAACGCCCGAATACGGGGAAGGCCCCCTCGGGAGAGATGAAACGTTCCAGAATCATGCCGAAACGCTGCATGCGCTTCTGGGCACGCTGGAAATTGCAATCCGGCGCATTCCATATCTTATTTTTTCCACTGTTCGTAAAGACTTCCAGACACTCCACATACATGGGATGGAGTACGAAGCTGTTGTAATAGTCAAAGGCAAATCCCGGTCCGTCGCTATAGAAGCCGTCACCTACATACCACTCTTCCACCTTGCGCAGAGCGGAGACAATACGGTAAGCATCACTCTTAGCACCAGCCTTGCGCAGGAAACATTCTACCGTAGACGAGAACAGCAGCCAGTTGGTATAAGGAGGGTCCACACGGCGCAACTGGGTGAACTCTTCAATGTAACGCCGTTTAGTCAAACTATCCAGAGGCACCCACAAAGCATCGTATCCTCGCAGGAAGCTTTCAGCAACATAAGCGGCATCGACCAGCGGCTGTCCCTCTTTCCGCCAAAGTAGGTAATCCTGACTTTCCGGGTCTACCGCCTGCGCATAACTTTTCAATGCCCATTCGCGGAGCTGCCTGCGCTGCTTGCCTTCGGCAGTGTCATCGTCCGGCAAAGAGAGCCAGGGCGCCAACCCCGCCATCAGACGGCCGAAACATTCCATATAGGTCACCCGTTTGTCGCGTCCATCCCAAGTGGGGCTAAGCTCCACCTGCATATTTTCCTGGAGCTTCCCTTCACTCATATTGCTCAGTACCGGAGCAGCCATTTGATACAACACCCCGGCCCAAAGTTCGCGGTCTGTCACTTCCTTCTCTTTTTTCTTCTTGGCAGCCATTTCCTGAGCGGGCAGCAATAAAACTGCCACCAGCAGCAGCCATAAGTAGTTACTTTTTCTCATGATATTATTTAAGTTTGTTTTTCAATACTGCAAAATTACCCCATTCCCGGTAATTTCGGGGGCACTATTGTTTCAAAAAGGGGTAAATATCGGTCATTAGTACCCCAAAAGCTCAGAAATCACAAGAAAAAGCCTAAGATTAAACCGTGCTACGACGGAAGTGAATAAAGTATTTGCCGCTATATTTGTTTCTTCATGAACTGCACCAGTACGAGGGCAATGCAATAAGCTATAATCTGTTCAAACCAAAAGTCAAGTCCTTCAAACATATTACTCATTATTTTAATAGACACCCATTCCTTTTTCTGATAACAAAGGAAAGGAGTTTATTCGGAATAATGAATTTCCATACGACTCAAAAAATGTTCTATTTTTCCGGATTACAGACAAAACTGAGAATATCCACCAAGACACTGACTACTTCCATATTACATTAAATGTCCCGAAAACCGATATATTCTCCTGCCAAAAGACTATTTTTGCAACAAATATCCATAAGCATACCATGGCAGGCATCTATATTCATATACCTTTTTGCAAGACACGCTGTATCTATTGCGATTTCTATTCCACCACTCGCAGCGAATTGAAGACACGTTATGTACGTGCCCTTTGCCGTGAACTGGAAAT
>ERZ724510.750-NODE-750-length-18746-cov-5.936493_pt1 | contig 18746 bp, 2 predicted proteins | sample MGYA00376043_ERZ724510 | MGnify/ENA primary metagenome ERZ724510 (study PRJEB28724, sample SAMN07190888) | wastewater metagenome | isolation source: influent of sewage treatment plant in Hong Hong | place: USA: Christiansburg, Virginia | collected 2016-03-01 ... | reverse complement strand
TAACGCAATACTTTAAACTCTGTTCTTCTATTCTTTTTACGACCTTCTGGATTGTCTTTGCCATTAATAGTATTTGGAGCAACAGGTTTACTTTCGCCATAACCTTTTGCCTCTACTCTTTCGGCAGCTATACCTTTAGTAATTAAATAATTTTTAACTGACTCGGCACGAGCTTGAGAAAGTTTTAAGTTATATTCATCTGAACCTTGACTATCTGTATGTCCTCCAATTTCTAATGCCAGTGTTGAATATTTATTCATCATGGTAATGATTTGATTGTCTATTGCTTCATAAGATTCTTTTAATAAAGTAGCTTTATTAAATTCAAAATAAATATTATCCATTACTACAATAGTATCTACAGGTGGTATATATACTGGTGTGTCTTTAATTTTATTTAAACACAATACATTTAATGATTGATTAATGATTGCATCATCTTTAATTGCGTTGGTTGAAACTTGGTTTGCAGTATAACCAGTTAAACTTCCTGATGTAGTATAATCTTCAAAGTCTGTAGCTGTAAAGGCATAAGAACCAGCAGCATCTGTAATTTGGTTGTACACTGTTTTGCTATTGTTCACTACTGCAATGCTTACACCAACTAGTGGTTGCTTGGTTTCGCAATCTACCACTACACCATTAATTTGTTTTAATGGACGAATTTTGCTAAGTGTAAACATGTCTAAACAACATTCACTGTTTCTGTCTGAACTAAATAAAACATCGCCTAGAATATTTTTTGAATTCCCATTACTAGTAAAATAAATATCGTCTTTTACAGAGTTTAATGGATAACCTAAGTTTTCTGGGGTAGACCAATTGCCGATAGTTCCTTTACTTTGAAAAAAATCATAACCACCCATTCCAACATTACCATTGCTTGAAAATACTAAGCTACTAGTTGGTACATGATAATAAGGAGCTTGCTCATCGTACACAGTATTGATTGGTGTTCCTAAATTTCTTGAAGTTCCTGCAAGTGGCATTCCTGCAGCATCTAAATCAACACTCCAAATATCAAAACCACCTAAGCCATCTTTTCTATCACTTGAGTACAACAATTGTTTTCCGTTAGGCATAATGAATGGTTGTTGTGTACTTGCTCCATCTGCATTAATTGAATTATCCAACAATGCAGGTTCACTCCAACTATCACCAGTTTTCTTACTTGTATAAATTTGTGCAGCTTTTTTACCATTGGTAATTGTCCAACGAGTTAAGTAAACTGTATTGCCATCTGGCGTTACACTTACTACACCTTGATGTTGATTTGATTCAGGAAGATTGGCTTTTTTAATCGTATTCAACACACCATCTGTATAGCTTGCAACATACACTTTATTGTTGTGTACATTATTTTTTGCAGCTACACTATCTTTTCTTGTTGAGGTAAACCAGACTGTATTTGCATTCACTTTTACAGGAGCATAATTTGCACCTTCGCTATTTGTAACACTTGCTTTTTCTACTTTGTAAAGAGCTAAATCTTTTCTTACCAATTGTTGTTGAATAAACTGTAAATTTTTAATTTCACGTTTAGCATCATCAACTTGTTTTCCACCAGATGCATTTAAGGCAATGTATTGGTTAAATGCAGTTTCGGCATCCGCATATTTTTCTAATGCTCTCAATGCTTTTCCATGCCAGTAATTGGCCATTGGAAACAAAGAGCTATCAAACTTAGCAGCTTGTGCATAGTAGGGTTCGGCCTTTGAAGGATAATTCAAATGTCTATAACATTCAGCCAACTTATAAATACTTTGTTGCTTATTGCTAACAGCAATTTTTTGTTGCTTAGTTAACGACTTTACAGTGTAAGGATCATACTCATCTCCTTTTATTTTTGTTTTACCCGTGCCTAAATATTTCTCATAATAAACTGCAGCCGAGTTATAGTCGCCTTTGCTGAAATAAGTATCAGCAGCTTTTAAGTAATCGTAAATTACTTGAGCTGAGACAGACAAGGAAACCAATGAGACCAATGCAATAAAAAATAATTTTCTCATGTTGTATGCGATTAGATATTGTTGCAATTGCAACAGCTAAAAAATAATTATAATCTAGGACAAATAAATTCTGTTTCTGGTGTTTGTGTTTTCTTACGACCAATAAATGACAATGAAATTTCGAAACTATTGGCACCTTTTTGCACCTTGCTTAAGTCTGATGCATTTACATCATAACTCATACCCAATGTAAAATTTTTATAATTGAATCCAACATAAGGAGAAACAGCATCGTTAATTCTATAATTTAAACCAAACAATACATCTGTTCCAGAAACTGGCGATTTCATTTGAGCATAAGCACCAATCATGGTTTCTGTTGAAGTACGTTGACGCATGTATAATACATTAGGTGTTATAGAAAATTGATCGTTTAATTTTAAACGTATACCAGCATGTAATGTATAACGTACAGGAATTTTTTCTGTACCAGATGCACTAAACTTATCTTCTGGCATAGTTAAATGTGATGTAGAAAAACCACCAAAGAAGTTGGCTTTTTTTCCTGGTTCAGCATCATAATACAATAAGCCAGCACCTGCATCAAAAGCAGTTGCAGAAGTTCTATTTAAAAATTCTGTTGTTGGATTACTAGAATTGTAGCCAGTAATTGGATTCCACTGATCGCCCCAAGAAAGTTTGGAAGGGTTAAATCTTCTTTGAATAATTCCACCTTGCAAAGCAAACACCAAACGTTGGTATCCCATTGCACCAAACTTAACGCCTGTATAAGCAACATTGCCATAGGCAGTTAAATAATTGTATCCCCCATCGCCAGCACTTTGCTGTAAAATACTTACGCCGTAGTTTAAACTTTTTTCTCCTACAAAGTCAGCACTTACACCTGGCGTAGAAAATGGTGAAGTAATGTTACCCCACTGAGTTCTATATATTCCAGATACTCTATAATCTCCATCAAATGCACCTGTTAATGCAGGATTTAGAAATGATGGATACATATAGTATTGAGAAAAATGTGGATCTACCTGTGCACTAGATTTGAACTTGAGAAAAAACAAGCATCCCAATAACAACGTTGATTTTAAAAATACTCTCATTACAATTAGCATTTATTGGTTTTATCTGATTAAAGTTATCGAACCTGTTAGAGTTGGAAACTTATTGTTGAATTTAATGATATAATAGTATGTAGCTACTGGTATAGATTTGCCTCTGTATGTTCCATCCCAAGGTTGTGAGTATCCTTTAGATTCGTACACAAGTTGGCCATATCTATTGTACACTTCTACTGACGCAAAGCTATAATCGCCTAAATTTTTAATTTCCCATCTATCATTATTTCCATCTCCATTTGGCGAAAATGCATTTGGAATAATTACAGTTTTTAATACTTTCACAAACACCGTATCCGAAGCAGTACATTGTCCTAAACCTATTGCTTTTAATGTGTACAATTTATCATCAAGAGCTATGAAGGTAGGTCGTAAAGTGGTAGAACTTGAAAGTCCTGCAATTGGTGTCCATTTAAAATTAACTGTAGTTGAATCGTTTACAATTGGAGCCATTTGAACTGGCGAACCTTGTGGTACAACAATGGTTGGACCTGCATCAACTATAGGTTGTAAATATACTCTTACTATTTTTTTAGCTGTATCAGAAATACAACCTTGAGTATTGCTTACAACTAATTTAACTTGATAATTGCCAGGCTTGGTATATAATTTAGTTTGAGTTAAGCTGGCAGAATTAATCCAAATTGAGCTATCGCCAAAATTCCAACTTCTTGTTGTAATTGTACTACTTGCTGCTGTACTTAAATCTTCAAAAGTGTTGGTTGTACCTTGACAAAGTGTATCTGGTGTTGCTTTAAAATTTGCAATTGGTTTGCTGAAAAATTGATTGAAATTTTTACTTAAATTTTTTGAGCAACCAGCACCTGATGTTGCTGTTAATTTTACAGCATAATTGCCTGATGTGGCATACACTTTAGTTGGGTTTGTTGCTGTAGAAAGTGGACTTCCGTCGCCAAAGTTCCAACTATAATTTAATGTACCTGCATCAATGGTTGAATTGTTGGTAAATGTTACCACGCCGTTTGGCATACACACAAATGGAGTAGTACTAAAATCAACAGTAGGATTAGGATTCACCACCACATTGGTTGTTGCTGTAGATGTACAATTGTTTACACTTACTGTAACTATATAAGCACCACTCATAATAGTTGTACTATTGGGCAATAAAACATTTTTTGTTGTTGCTGTAAATCCATTAGGCCCTGTCCAAACATAAGTAACGCCTGCAGTGGTTGAATTAGATGTTAAGTTTAACGTTGAACCAACACAAAGTGGTCCATTGTTAGAAATAGTTGGAGTAGCTGGAGGTACAGGATCTGAAATGATTAATGGACCAACAACATTCGATTTACACACTCCCAACGTAACACTAATAGCAGAATAAGTATCGGCACTTAAAGAACCAATTGTTATTACACCAGAACCATTACTTACCAATGTAACCGAAATTGGTGTACTACCTTTAGTATAGTCTACGGTATAAGAAGTATTTGCAGCCAATCCATTTAAAGTAATACTACCAGTAGTTGCTCCACAGGTTACAGGACTTATTCTACTACTCGATGTAATGACAGGTGTTGTATTTACAACAACATTTACAAGAGCAGCAGGTGATGTACAACTGTTTAATGTGGCTGTTACAGCATAAGAACCAGTTGCAGCAGTATTTGCATTTGGAATTGTAGGATTTTGACTAGTACTTGTAAAACTATTTGGGCCAGTCCATCTATAACTAACTCCTGGTGTTGTAGATGATGCAGTTAAACTTAATTGTTCACCAGTACATAAAGAAATACTTCCAGATACAACAGGTGTTGCTGGTGGCGTAGGATCACTTAATGAAATTGGTCCTGCAACTGTAGTTGAAGTACAACCATTTAAGGTTACTGAAAAACTTGAGTATGAACCTGCAGGTAAGTTTGGAATGGTAACTATACCAGAACCATCAGCAGTTAAATCTACTGTTACTAAAGTACTGTTCTTTGTATATTTTACAGTAAATAAACTATTGGCAGTTAAGCCACTTAAAGTTATGCTTCCTGTAGAAGTTGCACATGCTGTTGGATTGTTACCATTTGTACTTCCAATAACAGGTACTGGTTTAATAACCACTGAAACGGTTGCTTCAATCGATGAACAACCATTTAAGGTAGCTTTCACACTATACACACCAGCTGAAGTTGCAGAGGTTGTTGCCAATGTTGGGTTTTGTGTTGTTGTTGCAAATCCATCAGGCCCTGTCCAAGAATAACTTACTCCAGTTGTGGCAGATAATGCGACTAAGTTTAAAGCAGATCCTTCGCAAATTGGAGAATTAGAAGTTACTGAAGGCGTTGCTGGTGAACTTGGATCAACTAAATTAATAGGTCCAACTGGGTCAGATGCACAAGTGTTTAATGCAACTCTAATATTACTATATGCTCCTGCTGATAAATTTGGAATGGTAACTACACCACCAGCACTTGAAGTAATGGATACTGATTGATTGTTTGCACTATATAAGTAGGTAACTGTATATGAAGTATTTGCCAACAATCCATTTAATAAAATAGAACCAGTTGCCGATCCACAACTTGATGGATCTACTTTTGAAGTGCTCGTTATTACAGGATTTACAGTAACAACAACATTGATCGTTCCTGCTGCAGAAACACAATTATTTTGTGTGAGTGTAACACTATAATTTCCACTATTTGCAACAGTAGCTGCATTAATCGTTGGATTTTGGTTAGTACTAGTAAAACCTCCTGGTCCAGTCCAATTAAATGAACCATTCGTGGTAGTGCTTGCTGTAAGGTTAAGTGCTGTTCCTGCACAAATTGGTCCATTGCTTGTAGCAACAGGAGCTGCTGGAGCAGCAGGATTGGTTAGTACAGTAGAAGCAATAATATTTGAAGTACAAGTACCCAGTTTTGCTTTAATATTGGTATAAGTGCCAATACCTAAATTGGCAATTGTTACAACGCCATTGGCATCTGCCACAAGTGGCACATTTACTGTTGCACTATTAAATACATATTCAATAGTATAAGCAGCATTTGCAGCCAATCCATATACTAAAATTTTGCCATCATTTCCACCACAATTGGTAGGGCTAATTCCTTTTGTACTATCAATTACAGGAACTGGAGCAACAATAATTGTTTTCTTAATTGTATCTGCAGGGCAAGGAAAATTTCCACCACTACCCACAATTGTATGTTTTACAACATAAGTACCAGGTGTGGCATAGGTAATATTTTGAGCTGCATTGTTAGCCAATGTTTGTGTGGTATTGTTTCCAAAATCCCAATACCAATTTGTTGTTCCACCAACTGCTGATGTTGGCGTAAAGGTGATTGTTTGTCCCAAACAAATGGAAGTTGCACTAGCTGTATATGGAGAACTTGGTTGCCCCCCAGATTGTACATTTACACTTATTGTTATACTATCTATTCCACCATACTGTGTTAAGATAACCAATTTTACAGGATAAGAACCTGCTGTTGGAAATAAGAACGCTGGATTTTGTGCATTCGACGTATCGCCAATATTGTTGGTAAAATACCATTTACGTTTTATAACTACCAATGTTTCTGGCGTTTGTGTAGGAGCAGTAAAACGAACAGAATCTATTCCACAAATAACGTTTTGCGTATAAGTGAAACCGGCAGTTGGTTTTGCTTTAATTACAATTGGAATTTGAGTATTGTCTTCATTGCTACAAGCACCAGAAAATGCATCAGGGCTTGTTAATACAATTGGCAAATAAAAAGTACCTACATTATTAAACGTGTACATGCCGGGTAAGCGATATAAATAATACTTTGCTGAACCTATAATGGTTGAATCTAATGGAGTTGGATTGTTTTGTGTAATATCTGCCAACGGAGGTGTTGGAGAAGAAATTACACTATTTAAAGCCGATATTTTCCACGTAACAGCAGTTGGTTTATATGCAAAATAAGCTCCTATAAACATTGGAATATTGAAAAACCCATTTGGATGCACTGTATTAATTGCAGAGGTATCAGTTGTGTTATAATAACCAGGCAATGCACTCAAATTTTCTAAATTGGTACCTGCATTGTAAGCATAACTTTCTACACTTCCCAAACCATAAGTTACAGCTGTAAAGCCAGAATCGCAAGATGCAATTGATTGCCCTTTGTTTGTTCCACTTGGTCCACCTGTACCTGTCCATTGTTTTACAACAATTGTGTATCCTGCTTTATTGGGATGAGGTGCTGTATAACTAAATACGTTTGTATTGTCAATTCTTAAAGAAGGTAAACCACCTGTAGGTACAACAAGTGATAAATAACCCATTGTAATATTGTCAACAGAGTTTCTATAAAAAACAGTACGTTTTATGGCCTGTTCTATTGGGCTAATTACTGCCATTGCAGGATCACCTAAACCTCCTGGCATACATCCTCCACCTGTCATAAATTGGCAAACCATTATTGGTTTATCCGATTCTATATAATCGGGTGTTAAACTTTCATATTTATAAAAATTACCGTTTTGCAAGCCAGTAATTACAACCCCATTTCTTTTTACAATTGTTGTAGGATCGGCAACTGCAATTTTATAGGTTGATGTACCAAAAGATGATGGTGATTGAGAACCTGAAAATGGTGTTGTTAAATAACGTTTGCCCCAAGCTTGTTGAGGAAACAATTGCTGGTTATCATTATCTCCCCCACCACTGCCACAACTTGCTGGATTAGATGTTCTACTACTACCAGCAAATACTGCTATAGGTTTACATGCACCTACACCTGGTGCAACAGATCTAACTTTTGTACCAGTTAATTCTTTACCAGTTGAAGCTCCTCCTCCATTACCATTGGCATCAGCACCATCGTTTGCACCAATTACTTGATAAATTTCACCCTTATTTAGAATTACAGTTTTTGTAACACCTGGAGCTAATCCTGTTTTATCTTGAGCTCTAGTTAATACAGATGGAGTAATTTCAACAACAGTATTGTCTTCTTTTGCAATTACATACATCCAATTATAACAATTCGAAGCATAGTCTTGCTTACTGTTTAAAGACACATAAGAATAACCCCAAGCTTCTGTTGGCAATAACATGGTTGCTCCAGAGGAAGTACTGGCATAAATGTGAGCATAAGCCACAATAGGTACATCACTTGTAATTAATATTCCTTTCTTTTGAAAAATACCAGATCCCCCTGTACCAATAGGCGGGGGAATTGAATACAATCTGCAATCAATTGCACCAGCCTTAGGCATTGGTCCAACAGCACCAGCACCAGCTGTAAAAACATTGGCTGGTGTAGTTCCTGTAGATATTACAGTAAATGGAGCAATAGTATATGTACGTTCCCAACGAGTTGCAGGTAATGCTACATTTCCTACACCATATATGGTAACTTTTACTTGTGCAGCTTGAGCATCGGTACTTAAATACAATACCATATCCATTTCATTGGTACCAGTTTCCATGTATTGATGATGCCCATATCCTACCCAGAATTCTTTACCTCTATTGGAAACTGTTTGAGCTTGAATCGCATTTCCAAATAAAAATAAACAAAGCAGTGCCATTAGCACTTGCTTTGTTTTTAAAATAGAAATTACATTTACTTTCATTGTTAATATTCTTTAAACTGTTTTATACAGTAAGCAACTTAATTAGCGAATTAAATGAACTGAACCTTTCATTTCAGATTGTGTACCATTTAACAATGTCATTTTCAATACATAAATGTACACACCAGAAGGTTGAGCTTTGCCTTTGTACATTCCATCCCATCCATTTGATTGGTTGGTAGTTTCAAAAACTTTTTCGCCCCACTGGTTAAATACCATAAACTGCATCGTTTGAATAACATATCCATATACTCTTAACACTCTGTTTGCAGGGTTGCTAGAATTTGGATTGAAGGCATTTGGTACATAAATCTGGTCAATTAATGTTCTTCCTGTTACAGCATCGCTGATACTTAATTGACAAGGAATGCTGCCCGAAGCTCTTACCAAAATAGTAACACTTGTATTTGGCTGTAATCCTGAAACTGTATGACTTAGACCAGTAGTTCCAGAGCTTGGTGTAACCCAAGTTGTTCCATTATCTGTACTTACTTGATATCCTGTTGCACTTGTTACAGCTGCCCAAACAAATGTGATAGATGTTGGTGTAGATTGTGCAACATCTACACTTACAACTGGTTTGGCTAAAATTGGCAACGCATTAATGGTTACTAATTTTCTTTGAGTAGCCGTACAAGTTACACTTGCTTGTTGTACATATACTGTTGTATTGCCAGTTAAGTTATTAATTGTATAACTAGTTCCTGTTGCTAATAATGTACCACCTGTTGCAGCATTGTACCAAGTGTACGTAATACCAGGTTCTGGCGTATTTACAGCTATAGTAACATTGCTACCTATACATGTTGTTATAATATCTGGTGTAATTACAGCAGGTGAATTTGTACAACCCGATGCTGCAATTGATGTACCTGTTTGACAAGTATTTACACCAACTGCACGAACTACAACACTTACATTTTGTAAAGTACCTAAACCAGTTACAGTATGGGTTAAACCAGTTGCACCAGAACTAGGTGTTACAAATGCACCTCCACCTACAGAAATCTGATAGGTTGAAGCTCCAGCTATGGCAGCCCAACTAAAGGTGATAGATGTAGCATTTTGTGCTGTAACTGTAACAACAGGTGCATTGAGCAATGGCAATAAATGTATTTTAACACGTTTTCTTGTTGCACTAACACAACCTGTTGAAGCAATCGCTTCTATATAAAACTCTTCGTTACCAATTACATTGCTAATTGTATAGGCTGTACCTGTAAACAATATGGTAGCAGATGTTTCAGTTGCATACCAATTGTATACTGTTCCTGTTACTGGACTTTGTATGGTAAAGGTTACATTGTCGTTGGCACAAACTGCCACAGAATCTGTAACAACATCTATTGTTGGTAATGGATTAACCACAACAGTTTTACTGCTATCGCTTAAACAACCATCATCTGTAACAACACTTAATTTTTCTGTATAAGTTCCAGCAGTTGGATAAGTATAAGTTACTGTTTGACCTGTTGCATTTGAATTATCATGGAAAGTCCATTTCCAATTGTTCACAGTAATACCACTAGGGCTTGTATTTTCTGCAACAAATTGAGCAGTACTATTTGCACAACCATTAAAGTTTACAGCAAAGCCAATTGCAGGTGAAGGAATAACCTGAATACCAATTAAATCGGTTTGGCTATTGTCGCAACTTCCAATTGTTGGTGCTGTAAATGTAACAGGCACTTGATAATAACCTGGTGCATTAAATACATAGGGTTGAGGGAGTCTGAAATAATATATTTTAAATCCATTAACAATGGCACTATCTGTAGGAATAGGGTTGTTAATTACAACATCTGTATTTGGTGTTAAGTTAGGCACTTGACTAAACTTCCATGTAATACTTGTAGGTATTGTAGCTATGCCCATTGTAAAGTTAAATGGTGCATTGGCACAAGTATAATCTGTATTTACACCACCACCAGGTGTTGGTGTACTAGGTTGACCTGTTGCTCTTAAGTTACGAACTAAAGTACCCATATTGTAACCATAACTTTCTACACTTCCTAAACCATAAGTAATACCAGTAAAGTTGCTATCGCACTCAACACGAACTTGTTGTTTAGCCGAAGTCCATCTCTTAACTACTACAGAATAATTAACCCCTCTTAAAACTGAAGAAGCACTTTGTGGATGAGCATAAGTATAATCTGGAGCAACTAAATTGCTACCATCATAAATTTTTAAAGAAGGCAATCCATTGGTAGGAACAATCATTGTTAAATAATTGACATCAATAGATTCTTCTGTATTTCTATAAAAAGCCACTTTGTTAATACCTTGCTCAACAGGACTGATATAAAACATTTCAGGATCTCCAACTCCAGAACCACCTATACAAGATCCATCACCAGTATATTGAGCCACCATTATTGGTTTATCTGCTTCAATAATATCGGCAACACCAGATATGAATTGATAATAATGATTGTTTACCAAGCCTGTTAAAGGCACATTGTTTCTTTTAACTACAGTAGTAGGATCTTGCACTGCAACTCTATAAACATTGGTTGCAAAAGGATTGGCAACTCCACTAAATGCAGCACCACTAAACGAAGTTGGTGCAGTTAAATAAGTTAAACCCCATGCAGTAATTGGGAAATTTTGTTGCATAATAAAATCTCCACCGCTTATGGCACAGGTGCCAACATCAATTGCAGTTCTAGAGCTACCACTAAATACGGCAATTGGGAAACATTTACCTGCACTGTTTGCTACTGCTTTTACCAAACTACCACTTAATTCTTGTGTTTGAGAAGTTGCCACAATTTGTAAAACCTGTCCTTTATTTAAAATTACAGTTTGTGGCGTACCTGGTGTAAATCCTGGAGTAGTATTTTGTACAGCAACTCCTGCAACACTAGTTATCTCAACTGCAGTATTGTCATTATCGGCAACTACATAATAATAAGCAAATGAATTTGCACCATAATCTTGTGTAATACCCAATGTTTTGTATTCATAACCCCAAACGCCTACAGGCAATAACATACATGCACCAGAAGATGTACTACCAATTCCATGGGCATAAGCAACAATCGAAACATCACTCGTTATTTCTATTGATCTATCAAATATACCTGGAGCATTTAAGAAGGCATTGTCTGGACCAGCTTTCGGGAAGTACTCTGTTGCAACAACTGTATTTGGAGGTACAGAATAATTTCTCACCCAAGTAGTACCATTAACTTTTACTTGAACATTTGCAGGCTCATCACCAGTACTTAAGTATGCTACCATTTGTTGAGTAGTACCAGCATTTAACTGATTGATAGCATAAGCAAAATAGAAACGTTTACCTCTATTTGAGCTATCTCTATCTGGTACAATTGGTGGTGCATAAGGGTTGATTAAACCAGTGAATCTACCTAAGAAGTTTACATCTGACTGATAAATTCTACGTTTGGCCAATTCATTTCTACTAGTGCTTCCAATAACCCAAGTATTGTTAGCTGTTGTTTTTCCTAAACCAAGTTGACTTGGTTGTGGTATAGATCCTAACCAGCTATCTATATAATACATTTCTGCATCGTAACTATAAACACCTCCACCAGGTATATCTACTTTATTGTAGAAATACATAGAATCTAAATTAGCAGCTGCAATACCATTTGGTACTACACCCGAAAAACGCCTCATTTCTATGCTTGGAGGTGGAGTTGCTTTCCACTTAATTCTCATTACAGTATCTGTACCAAAACTAAATGCTTGCGTACCATTTGCAACTGGAGTTGCAGGAGTTGCCAACAATACACTTGGTTGTGCAATTGGATAAAACTCATAAGCTCCTAAATCTGGCACACCTGCAATTAATGTTGTTGGACGGCTATTGCCATTGTGATCGATATTGTTTTCTTCAATTTGAACACCACGACCATGAATAGCCCAAACATCGCCATTGTTTAAATCTGGCATTAAACTGCTATCATTTACAAATGCTGGATTCATGCCAATCGAAAATCTGTCTAACAAAGTAGCGGTTACCCAACTTCCTAAAGTAGGATAAGTTGCCGATGTAGGACTAGTTCTATTAATTAGTACAGAACCAGTTGTATACAACATGTTGTAATTACTGTTAATGTTTGATGAATTGCCAATATACATGGCTCTTCCACCAGCTTTATGAGAGAAAATATTGTTGATTGCTTTAATGCTAGTTGCAGACGTATTTAAGAAATAAGCTGCATAGTTATTGGTAACAGATGTTGCAATACTGTTTACAGAATTGTTGTAATAATTTCCGTTAGCAGAATTGTTACAGTAAATACCAAAAGATGAAGCTCCTGAAGTATTTACAGCTACTGTATTATTGAATACATCTATAAATGGTGAAGCAGTAATATACAAACCATAAATGTTGCTTGTATTACCAGTTCCAGCAACCACATCATTGTTCAACAATTTTCCTCTATTTGTTGCAGTTCCTGTACTTGCATTTATATAAATACCATATTGAGTACCTACTGTATTTGAAATACGAACTTTATTGTTGGTTATCTGATATAAAGAATCTGCAGCTGTTGTATAAATACCATAAGAAGAAGAGAACGTAGGAGCACTTACATTTACTGTATTGTTATTTAATTTTATGGCCTCTGTAAAATTGTTGTAAATACCATACTGATAACTACCATTTATTGTGTTGCTATCAATTGCAATTCTACTTGTTCTTATGGCTGTTGAAAAGCCAGAAAAGTAAATGCCAGTAGAACCATTGTTAATTGTATTTCCTTTTACAACTATATCATTTCCTTTAAATGAGAATGCATATACCGCAGCAAAATTTGCTGAAGTATTTGCAACAACAGGAGCATTGATAATACAAGTTGTTAAACTATCAAATGCCGATGTGCCTCCAAATTCAACAACTCTACCAAAACTAGTTCCAGTTGAACTGATGGTTAAATTTCTAAAATATATGTATTTGGTACTATCAAACTTCAATGTATAATTGAAGTTTGTTTGTGTAGAAGCATACGTAAGTTCTGCCGAAGCAGCATTGCCATTTTCAGCTTTAAATGTTGCTGTTACAGTTGGTGAAGTTCCAGGTACATAAGGAATTCTAATTTGTTCATTATATGTACCAGGTTTTACATTAAATACTACCGAGCTTTGAATACCACAAGACATTGCAGAAACTGCTTCTTGGAAAGTTTGGAAGTTGGCATTTGGACCAGGGTTTGGCGAAGGCCAGTTTGTTGGTTGTGTTGCATCAATTGTGTATGTACCACCCGGTAAAATTGCATTCAAATTCATTTGTACTACTGTTGAAAATGCACTTGATGATAAACAAGATACTATACAACGATAATAATTTTTAACGTTGGTTAATGTATCAAATGGTGGTGTGTACAACAGTGGGCCAATATTGTTCCAATTGGTTAATCCATCAGCAGATTGTTGCCATTGGAAAGTTAATGAACCCAATGCACTAAATCCAGTTAAATCTAAACGTATCGGTTGCTCTAAACACAATCCTGCTGCTGGTGTAACAGTTGCAGTACCTGCATTTAAAACTGCTGGACAAGGTGCTGGCGAAAACTCATAAGCACCAATATCTGGTGTAGTTGTACTTCTTGTTGCACCTAAAATATCTGTATTAATATTTACATTATTTCCTTTGTTATCAATTGATAACGCTTGTGGTTTATAATCACCAGTTGTTGGATTTACAAAAATTGGATCTGCACTAAATGAATTGGCATCTTTACTTGTACCTGCTTGCCATGCAGCCAATGTAGTATAATCGGTAGAACCTAAACGACCAAACCTATTGTTTGTACCAGTTGCATTAATATAAATATCATTATAATTTGATGTAATATCACTTGTAGTTGTGGCAAAGAATAAACCATGCTTAGCAGCCAATCCACTTCTACTGATATAGATATTGTTATTAATAAATTGCAATCCTGTAGCTGCACCAGTTTGGTAAAAGCCAACAGTTGCACCATTTGCAACACTTGCAACATCATCTAACGCTATTGTGTTGTGATAATAATTCACTCCTGTTGAAGAAGAATTGTAAATACCATAAGAAGCTCCATTTCCATTTAAAGAATAAATTAAGTTATTGCTCACTCTGTTTTCATTACCAACAGTTGCATTAACGCTATTGTGATAAATACCATAAGATGGTAATGTTGAAGTAGGTAAACCTCCAAACAAATTGGTTATTTTATTTTTAGAAATTACCATTCCGTTACTTGGAGCTTGGGTTAAGAAAATACCGTAACCCGATGTTACTAAAGCTCTAGTTGGACGAGAGAATGTGTTACCCTCAATTAAAGTATTTGTAGTTCCGGCAACATACAAACCATAATTGTAGAAGTTGGTAAAACTGTTGTTGGTAAAGCTGTTGCTTGTAATGAGCTGTGTTGAACTACCTACTAAAGTTGCACCATAAAAACCACCACTAATCGTATTGTTATCAAACTTATTTCCATCGCACCAAGTATTGCCTAAACCAATTGTTCCAGCAGCTACTGCATTTATTACAATACCTGCAAAGTTTGCAGATGTTGATGTTTCTGATACTAAAATGGTAGATTTTCTAAATGTATTTGTATCGGCATTGTTAATAAGTTGAATGCCATATCCAAATGTTCCAGTACCTCTTGAATCAATTGTTAAACTATCAAAAGTTATATAATCTGCACCGTTTAATTTTATTACAGCTCTTTCATTTGAGTTTGTAGAGCTAAAAGCTATCGTATTACCAGTTCCATTATAAGTTATTGTTTTAACAACAGATGTACCTGCAATACTGTCTAAAATAAATTGCTCATTGTATGGTCCACTATTCGCTACAACATTAAATGTTACAGCACCAGTAATACCACAAACCATAGCAGCTTTTGTTGCACCAAAAGTTTGGAAATTACCACCGGCAGTGCCAGGAACATAAGAAATAGGAGCACCTGCATTTATAGTATACGTACCAGTTGGTAACGATGGAGTTACATTCACCAATACTGTATCTGTATACACTGTAATACCACCACACGTAATGGCACAACGATAGTAATTTGTTACATCTGCTAAAATTGTTGTATCTGGTGTTAATTTAGGATTACCAACATTTGCATACGTACCACCAATAGTAGTAGAAGCTTGCCATTGGAAAGTTTGGAAAGCCCCATAAGGACCAATCGCTACATTTAAATTGATATTGGTACCTTGACAAGTATTTGTTGGAGAAACTTGGGTGATCCCTTTTTCTGGAGGAGCAATACAACCTGGAGCTGTAAACTCGTAAGCACCCATATCTGGAGTTGTTTGGCTTCTTACAACATCATTCACATCATCTACAATACCTAAAGCCAATGCTTTATTGTCTATAGCTGCATTTGCAGGTGTATAATCAAATGTTGCTGCACTAGAAAATACAGGAGGGAAACTTAATGAAGCAGCATCTTGTGATGATGCAGTTTGCCAGTTTTGTAATGTAGTTCTGTTACTAGTAAAGAATCCTATATGATTTGTTGAAGCAGGATTGATGTAATAGTCGTTGTTATCGCTGAACAATGTTGTAGTGCTAACATAAATACAATGTTTAGTACCATTTCCATTGCGATTGATATTTATAATATTGTTATAAAATAACAAACCACCTGCTGTTCCTGTTTGATAAAAACCTCTAGTTGCTTGGGTTGTTGTAGCTGTTGGATTTTCTAAAGCTATTGTATTGTGGAAATACCAAATATTGTTTGAACTAGTATTGAAAATTCCATACTGAATACCATTACCATTGTTTGCAGCAATCACATTGTTTTGAATGATATTGTCCTCTCCAGTTAATGCACTAGTGCTATTAAAATTTATACCATAAAATGGAGAAGTACTGGTAGGAATACCACCAAATGGATTGATGATTTTATTCTTCTCAATTAAATTATTGGTACTTAGGGTTGTATAGTAAATACCATTGAATTCACCTACTGAAGTTCTTGTTGGTCGGCTTATTGTATTTTTTGAAATTAACGTTTTGTAACTAGCAGCAACATAAATACCATAAAAGTAAAAATCGCTAATTGTGTTACCAACGATTTCGTTAGATCCATTTGCACCAGCTACTGTTGCAGCCAATGTAATACCATAATAACCACCATTAATGGTATTGTTTTGTATTTTGTTGTAATCACACAAAGTAGTTCCTGTACCAATTGCAGTTGCATCTGCACCACTTATAACAATACCTGCATAATTGGTACTTGTAGATGTTGTTGAAGTATTAATGGTACATTTTCTAATAATATTGCTATCAGCATTGTTGGTTAAATGAAAACCAAAACCTTGTGTACCTGCACTTGCGTCAACCACTAAACTATCAAAAATAAAGTGTGATGTATTTTTTAATTTAATAACTGCTTTTTCATTTGCATTGGCTGATGTAAATGATATTGTATTTCCATTTCCTTTAAAAGTAATGGTATTAACAATATTTGTATTTGCAACAGCACCATTAATAATTAACTGCTCATTGTATGGTCCACTTCCAGTTACAACATCAAAAATTACTGGTCCACCAATACCGCATGATAAAGCTGTGTATGCTGCATTAAAACTAATAAAGTTTGAAGCCGCACCCGCACCTGGCCATGTTGTTGGTAAATTTTTATTAATTGTATATGTTCCATTAGGAATTGGTGGACTTGTAACAGTTACTTCGGATGAATTTGAAGTGCCTCCACCTGGTAATGTACAAGTAACTTTTAAACGATAACGACTTGTAAGTACCTGTGTTGTAGTAACAGAAAAAGTTGTAGCACCTGCAATATCATTCCAAGTAGTACCGCCATCTGTAGACGCTTGCCATTGGTAAGTTAAACCTGGGCCAACATCTACCCCACTTGCATTTAATGTAATTGATTGACCAGCACAAACGTTTAATGGAGCAGCAGTTGCTGTTCCACCAATTGGTGTACCACTACAATCGGCCCAAGTACTTAAAATAATATTGTCTATACCAATATCAGTTGTTCCAAAATCACTTACCCCTTTAAAACGAATAACCGTTGTTGCTGATAATGTTGAGAAGAATATAGTTTTTGTTCTCCAACTTGCTGCCAATCCTGCACTATCTAATCTTGCGAAAGTTGTACCACCATCTGTAGATATTAGAATAGATAAACTATCGGTGCCACTGGTATTAATATAATCAAACTTTAATCTTTTATTTAATGAAGCTGTATTGGCATTGATGAATACATCTAAATTTCCCGAACTTCCTGCAGTTGCATTATTAGAATGAAAACGTGCCGAAAAATTACCATCAGATGCAGCAGGCGAATAAGCACCATTAGTAGATGTCCAAGCTGCACTTGTTCCGTCATCATTTCTTCTCCAAGAATTGTTGCTAGTTGCTGGACTATTTGTCCAAAACGCATTGGGAACATCTCTACTTCCACAACTATTGCTCCAAGTGTTTTCAAAACTTTCTACAATTGGTAACGTAGCATAAGTTGGCCCAGTAACTGAGTTTACTTGTATTGAAGTAGAATTTGCATTTGCACCACCAGCTGTACAGGTAATTACACAACGATAGTATCTTATTGCTTGTGTTTGTGTGGTTGTATAGCTTTGTGAGGTTGCACCAGTTATGTTTGTCCAAGTTAGATTATCAGGAGATGATTGCCATTGGTATGATAATCCAGATGCAAGTACTGAACCGGATAAACCCAGGGTAAACGGTATACCTGCACATCCTAAAGATGTGGAGGTTGAAGTTGATGCCCCAGCTGTTGGTGTACCAGCACATGGAGTAGGCGGTATTACTATGATAGTATAATCTTCTGCCTGACCAAAGCCACTTGCATTACAGGCAAGAGGGTAAGCATTAAACCTTTTAGATACCCTCATTCTTAAATTTCCGGGAGTGGCCGTTAAAGGAATAGTAATGGTTGATATAGCTTTTTTACCATCTGCACCCGTAGAATTGACTATTGTACCAATATCAAAAGATTCTCCTGCATCAGTGAAACTTCCATTATTATTCCAATCAATAAACACTCTTACATACGTAGTAAAATTTCCATCTGTATTTCCTTCAACTTCAATAGGATAGGATAAGCCCATAATACCTGAAGCA
>ERZ724510.747-NODE-747-length-18775-cov-11.486004_pt1 | contig 18775 bp, 10 predicted proteins | sample MGYA00376043_ERZ724510 | MGnify/ENA primary metagenome ERZ724510 (study PRJEB28724, sample SAMN07190888) | wastewater metagenome | isolation source: influent of sewage treatment plant in Hong Hong | place: USA: Christiansburg, Virginia | collected 2016-03-01 ... | reverse complement strand
GGGAATGACGATTTCTCAGCGTTTCCCTGGCCGGATTGCGGTAACGGAGTTGTCAGCGTGTCCGGTCATTGCGTAACGGCTCCCCGCGCAACACCGCCAGTAAGGCTTCGGCGTCCAGTTTGGCGCTGATGTCGCCGCCTTCCAGCAAGCTGTCGGCCAGATCGCGCTTGGCGTGGTGCAAGGCGATGATCTGTTCTTCGATGGTGTTGGCGGTAATCAGCCGGTAAACCGTCACCGGGCGCTGCTGGCCAATCCGGTGAACCCGGTCGCTGGCCTGGTCTTCCACTGCCGGGTTCCACCAGGGGTCCAGGTGAATCACATAATCAGCCTCGGTCAGGTTCAGCCCGGCACCCCCGGCTTTCAGGCTAATCAGGAATACCTGGCCTTCGCCGCGCTGGAATGCCTCAACCCGTGCCTGACGGGTTTTGGCTGGCGTGGCACCGTCCAGATACTGGAACGGCACGCCCTGCTCGGTCAGCCATTGCCGGGCCAAGGCCAGGTGGTCAACAAACTGGCTGAACACCAGCGCCTTGTGGCCGTTGTCCAGCAGCTCGCGAACAATCTCGGCAAACGCTGCCAGCTTGCTGCCGGCCAGCGTGCTATTGGGCAAGACCAGCGAGGGGTGGCAGCAAAAGCGGCGCAGGCGGGTGATTTCTGCCAGCACCTGAATAGCCTGCTGCTCATCATCTTGGCCCAGCTTGGCCAGCGCCTCCTGGCGCAGTGCTTCGTACAGATGCTGCTCGTCGCTGGACAACGCCACCTTGTGCAAAATTTCCGTGCGGGGCGGCAGCTCGGTCAGCACCTGGGCCTTGGTCCGGCGCAAGATAAACGGCTGCACCAGGGTTTTCAGCGCCTGGCGGGCCTGGCTGTCGCCATTGGCAATCGGGGTGGCAAAGCGCTGGTTGAAGCGCTCCTGGCTGCCCAGCAGGCCGGGGTTGAGAAACCGGAACAAACTCCACAGTTCGCCCAGATGGTTTTCGATGGGCGTGCCGCTGGCAGCCAGACGAAACTCGGCCTGCAGCGACATCGCGGCCTGGGCACGGCGGGTGGCCGGGTTCTTGATGGCCTGGGCTTCATCCAGCAGCACGGTGCGCCAGGGCACGGCGGCAAAGTGCGCCTGGTCCTGTTGCAGCAGGCCATAGCTGGTGATCACCAGATCGTTGCCGCCCAGATTGTCCAGATTGCGCTGTTGGTGGTAAGGGCGCAGCGTCAGGCTGGGGGCAAAGCGTGCGGCTTCAACCAGCCAGTTTTGCGCCACGGAGGTTGGGGCCACCACCAGTTGCGGCCCTTCTCCAGCGCGGTACAGGCACAATGCCAGCATCTGTACGGTTTTGCCCAGGCCCATGTCGTCGGCCAGGCAGGCCCCCACGCCCCAGTGTGCCAAGCGCGCCAGCCAGCGAAAGCCTTCCAGCTGGTAGTCGCGCAGCGCACCTTGAAAACGCTCGGGCAACGCAATCGGCAAATCGCGCAGCGACTGCAAGCGGGCCAGATGGGTATCCCAGGCGCTATCGGCGCTGAATTCGCCCACTTCGTCGGCCAGTTCTGCCAGCAGCGGGGCGGTGAGCGGGTTGAGGCGCACGCCCTCGCCCTTGCCGCTGACATCCGACAACTGGGCCAGCACGCTCAGCCGCTGGCGCAGGCTGTCGCCCAGCGCCAGCCAGTCGCGCTCGCCCAGCGGCACAAACTGGCCGCCATGCTGGCTGGCCAGCGACAGCAGCTCACGCAGCTGCAACACCCGGCCATCGTCCAGGGCCAACTGGCCAGACAGTACAAACCAGTCGCCCTGCTGTTTCAGGCCCAGCGACAATTGCGCCAGCGTGCGCCGCCCCTTCAGCCGCATGCGCTCGCCCTCTGGCCAGACACACTGCAGCAGCTCGGCTGGGCAGGCTTGTAGCTCGGTCAGCGTGGTCAGCGCCTGCTGCGGGTCGGCGCACTGCCATTCGTCCCCTTCTTTCGGGCTGGCCGCCAGCGTGGGGCAGCGTTTCAGCAGTGCCTTGACCGCACGGCGCTCGCCAGCCAGATCACGCTGGGTTTGTACCGCCTTGCCATCCTGCTCGCCCACCAACGACATCATGCCCGCGCCCGGCGGGTAGTCGTTGCCGCCAGCCAGGGGCTGCACCCGCAGTTGCAGGCGCAGGCCAGCCTCCAGCGGCAGCAGATGGGCGTAGAGCATGCCATTGGCCGGCACGCTCTCCAGATGCTGGGACAACTCGGCCATATCGCTTTGCACCGGAATCAGCGGGGCAATATGGGCAATGGCATCGAGTAACTGGGCCTTGCCGCTGAGCGGCACCGACAAACCCCGGCCAATAATGTGGCTGATCTGATGAATGTCCTGGGTGATGGCAAACACCCGCCAGCGGGTGGGGGTTTCCTGCTCCAGCAACAGGGTGTCGGCCTGGGCCAGCTTGGGCGGCCACAGCGACACTTGAATCTCACCGCCTTTTTGCGCCAGATGCAGGGCGGGCTGGCCTGCCAGCAAGTCAATGCGCACGTCTGGGGCTTCGGTGCGAAACACCGCCGGATGGCCCACCAGCCCCAGCAGCGCCTGCTCCACATCCAGCTCATAGCGATAGCCGCCGTAATAATACTGCTGCTCGGTATGCACGGCGCTCAGCGCGGCACGGTCCTGGGCGCACAGATAGGCCGGCGGCGGGTCCTCGCTGCCAATCAAACGGCGCAGAGCCACCGCGCGGCCCTTGCTCCATTGCCCCTTGGCACTATATTTTTGTTCGCGCGGTTCAAGGGTAATCAGCTGATGTTTGGTCACTTCCACAAACCAGGCCAGCCGGTATTCGCTGCTGGCGGATGGGCTGCTGGGTGCGGGTTGGTACAGCCGGGTCAGGGTGGCCAGCGCCTGCTGCCAGGCCGGGGCGGGCTGGTAAATCTCGGTCAGAGGCTGGGTAGTGCCGTGCTGATGCCAGCTGAGATCGGGTGTCTGGCCGGTGCGGCGCTGAAGCAGCCCGGTCAGTTCCTGTTCGCAAAACGCGTAATGGCCGTTGCGCAGGGTATTGCGCAACGCCATGATGGCCAAGTTCCAGTCCTCGCGAGGCTTGGGGTGGGCAGGCTTGCCTGCCTTACGCTCGCTCCAGTGGCAGCACAGCGCCAGCCAGAACCCCGACCAGCCGCGCAAGACGGTGCGTGGTGCCTCGTCCTGCAACGATACGCCCGATGTGCCATTCTGCTGTGACATCCCTAGCCAGACCACCTGCTCAGGCCACTTTTTATGCTCGGCCATCCAGTGCTGAAACGCATCGTAGCCCGCATCGCCCTGGCATAGCAGGGCGGCGGTGTAGCAATGAAACAGCCATTCTGGCACCACCGGTTTGCGCTTGCCTGGCGGGCAGCCATACTGCTGTAGCCAGTGCTGGCTGAGTTCTACCACTCTGGCAAATTCGCCGCGCAGCAGCGCCAGCAGAATGCTGGCTGCACTGCCCACCGGCGGTTCGACCAGCGGCGCGCGGCTGGGGTGGCAGAGCAGTTGCAGCAGGCCCAGTTGGTCTTGCGCGGCAGGTGACAATGCCGGCGGCTCAGGCAGCGGCCAGCAGGGCAGCGGTGACAGGGTGTTCAGCCAGTAGGCAATCGCGCTGGCCCAGACCAGACGCTGGGTGGGTTCTGGCAAGGATTGCAGCAACAGGGCGGCGTGCTCGCCCTGGCCAAACAGGCTTGCCGCCCAGTCGGGATGGTCTTGCAACCGCTTTTGCCCATCTGCGTCCAGAGGCGTCTGGGTGAATAATTGGAGATATAAGGCACTACGCTGGAGGGCCTGCAGATCGGCAATACCGTAAGACGTGCGGTAATCTTTTTGCAGAAGTTCGCTCTGGCCCAGCACCAAGCGCTCGGGATAGTCGGCCAGATCGGCCCAGACGGCCACCAGCGCCTGCGGGCTCAGGCGGGCATGCTGAATGGTGGCCGCCCCCACAATCCATCCCGTGTCATGCCATTTTTTGAGTGCCTGCGTCAGCTGCGTGTGACTCGGCTTGGGGGTATTGGGCAGAAACTGGCTTATCAGCTGGCTCAGGGAGGCCAGGGTGCCCCCCGTTGGCAACAGCGCCAGGTAATGCAGCACCGCACGTTCCAGCGCGGTGGATTGGGAAGGAATCAGTGCAAACATAGACAGGGTATGAGCAAATAATCAGGATCGCCAGCAGTATACGCCAGCCTGTGCCCGCTCAAGGGTTCCCGTTTGCCATACGGCCTTTAACGTGGCGCATCGGGGGCCGACACGCCAAACGCCACCAGATGCGCGGTATCCAGGCGGATGCCGATGGATTCGCCCAGCGCATGGTTATGGTGGCTGGCCACTTGCGCCAGCAGGGTGTGGCCGGAAGGCAGCGCCAGGGTGTATAAAAACTCGGCACCGCGAAACGCCCGGCCCACCACGGTGGCCTGCAGCGGGCTGCTGTCGTCGTGAATCACGTCGTCCGGGCGCAGCAGCACTTCGACTGGTGTGCCAGCGGCAAAGCCATGCGGGCGCACGCTGCATGCCTCGCCCAGCTCAATCTGGATGCAGGCATCGGCACACACCACGCCAGGCAGCAGCACGCCCTGACCAATGAAATTGGCCACCGTGCGATTGGCCGGCTGGTGGTACAGATTATACGGGGTGTCCCACTGCATGATGCGGCCCTGGTCCATCACCCCCACCTTGTCGGCCATGGCAAAGGCTTCGTTCTGGTCGTGGGTGACCAGAATCGCCGTGGCCCCCGCGGCCTTGAGAATATCGCGCACTTCCTGGCCCAGCCGTTCGCGCAGGGCCACGTCCAGATTGGAAAACGGCTCGTCCAGCAGCAAAAGACGCGGGCGCGGGGCCAGCGCGCGCGCCAGCGCCACCCGTTGCTGCTGGCCGCCGGACAGCTCGTGAGGGTAGCTGTCGGCCAGATTGGCCAGGCCCACCAGGGCGAGCATGTCGCTGGTGCGCCGGGCCTGCTCGTCCCGTGCCAGCGCGCTCAGGCCAAAGCCAATATTGCCGGCCACGGTCAGGTGGGGAAACAGGCCGTAGTCCTGAAACACCATGCCGATTTGCCGGGTGTGCGCCGGGGTGTGCAGGCGGGTATCGGCCAGCAACTGGCCATCCAGCACAATCCGCCCGGCGCTTAGGGTTTCAAAGCCGGCAATGCAGCGCAGCACCGTGGTTTTGCCGCAGCCGGAGCCGCCCAGCAGGCAGCCGATTTCGCCGCGTTGCAGCGAAAATGACAGCTGGTCAACCACCGTCTGGCGGGCGTAGCGCTGGCTGATGGCGTCAAGTAGCAGTAAGGGAGAGGTCATCGGGAGGGGGCCTGAGCAGAAGACGACGAATGGGCCAGCAACAGCACCGGCAGCAGCCCGGTCAGCACCAGGGTAACCGCCGGCAGCGCGGCACGTTCCCATTCGCCTTCGGAAGTCATCTCAAAAATTCGCACCGCCAGGGTGTCCCAGCCAAAGGGCCGGGTCATCAGGGTAATCGGCATTTCTTTCATGACGTCTACCAGCACCATCAGCAGCGCGGTGAACAACCCGCCGCGCAGCATGGGCACATGCACCCGGCGCAGCAAGCGCCAGCCGGATTCACCCAGGGTGCGGGCGGTTTCTTCCTGGCTGCGGGTAATGCGCTGCATGGCGGCGTCCACCGAAGAAAACCCCACGGCGGCAAAGCGCGCCAGATAGGCCAGCAGCATCACCGCCAGCGTGCCTTTGAAAATGGCCGTGGTGCCGCTGGGCAGCGCTTCGCCCAGCCAGGCCAGCAGCAGATTGTCCAGCCAGGCCACCGGAATGAACAGCCCAACCGCCAGCACCGTGCCGGGCACCGCATAGCCCAGCGTGGCCAGGCGCACCAGCAGGCGGGTGCGCGGCTGCGGGTCGCGTCGCTGGGCGTAAGACAAGGCCAGCGCCACGCACACCACCAGCGCGCCGGCCATGCCGGCCAGCGCCAGTGAATGCCAGACAAAATCGATATAGCGGGCGTCCAGATCGGCCTGCCAGACCCGTGCCGCCCACACCAGCAGCTGGCCAAACGGCAGCACAAACGCCAGCAACAGCACCAGGCTGGCAAAGCCGCAGGCCAGCCAGGCCGACGCGCCGCGTAGCGGCAGGCGCGGCTGTGGTGCCGCCAGCCGGCCAGCGTGGTAGGCACGCCGGCCCCGGATATGCTGTTCCAGCCAGATCAGCACAAATACCAGCAACACCAGCAAGGACGCCAGCTGTGACGCCGCCGACAGCGAGAACATGCCAAACCAGGCTTTGTAAATGGCCGTGGTGAAGGCGTCAAAGCTGAAAATCGACACCGCGCCAAAGTCGGCCAGCGCCTCCATCAGCGCCAGCGACACGCCGCCCATCAGCCAGGGCCGCGCCATGGGCAAGGCCACCCGCCAGAACCCCTGCCAGGGGTTCAGCCCCAGCGACTGGGCGGCTTCCAGCGCGCGCCGGCCCTGGGTGGCAAAAGCGTCGCGGGCCAGCAGGAACACATACGGATACAGCGCCAGGCTCATCACCAGCAGCACGCCCCCACGCGAGCGGATGGGCGGCATCCACGCCGAGCTGCCCCAGGTATCGCGCAGCCAGGTTTGCACCACGCCGGTAAAGTCGAACAGGCCAATCTGGGTAAATGCCATCACATAGGCGGGCATGGCCAGCGGCAACATCAGCGCCCAGCTAAACAGCCAGCGGCCTGGAAACTCATGCACCGCCACCAGCCAGCCCAGCGGCACGCCCAGCAACAGCACGCCAAGACTGACCCCCACCAGCAGCAGGGCGGTATTGGCCAGCAAGCGGGGCAAAACAAATTCGGATAAATGCGCCCAGATTTCGCCGTCGATATGCAGAAACGAAGCCAGAATCACCGCCAGCGGAATCAGCGTCACCAGGCTCAGGCCGGCGGCCAGCCATTGCCAGCGCGACAGTGCAAACCGGGGCAAGCGCCAGCCGGGCAGTGCGGCGGAGGCAGGAGAAGGAGACAGGCTGTTGCTATTCAATGGAAAAAGCCTTTCTGCAAACGGGGCAAACCTTCATGGCCGGGCAAAAAATGCAAATGCCGTGGGGCAATTTCGCCACACGGCACCGGTTAAATCAAGCCATTGGGAGGGGAAACGCTGAAACAATCGTCATTCCCGCGCAGGCGGGCATCCAGCATATGAATTTTGCTGGGTTGGCCGCTGGCAAAAACGATTGTTCTGAATCAATCAGCGCATCCTCAGGCTGGGCGCAAGGCGGTTTTGCAAAAACCATGCCTGACTTTGCCCAGACAGACCGTGCGCCCCGCTGGCCAGATATCAACGATAGCCGGCGCGGTCCATCAGCTTGACCGCTTCGGCCTGCAGCTCGCCAGCCTTGGCCACGTTGATGTAATTGTGTTTGAAATCGCCCCATTTGGCCACCACCGGGTCGGTTTTGACCTTGAGGTTGACCGGGTATTCCATGTTCACGTCGGCATACAGGTTTTGTGCCTTGTCCGACGACAGCCATTCCAGCAGGCGCAACGCGCCTTTTTCGTTTTTGGCGTGGCGGGTAATGCCCGCGCCGGATACATTCACATGCGTGCCAGAGCTTTTTTGGTTGGCCCAGAAAATGCCCACCGGCAGGTTCGGGGTTTTTTCCATCAGACGGCCATAGTAATAGGTGTTGGCAATGCCCACTTCACACTGGCCGGCGGCAATGGCTTCCAGCATCTTGGTGTCGTCCGGAAACACATCGGTGGCCAGATTGTCCACCCAGCCGCGCACCACCCGCTCGGTTTTCACCGGGCCGATATCGGCCATCAGCATGCCCACCAGCGACTGGTTGTACACCTTTTTCGAGGTGCGCAGGCACAGCTTGCCTTTCCATTTCGGGTCGGCCAGGTCTTCGTAGCTGGACAACTGGGCCGGCTTCACCTTCTGGGTGTTGAAGAAAATCGTGCGGGCACGCACCGACAAACCAAACCATTGGCCCTTGGGGTCACGCAGGTGGGCGGGAACATTGCTTTCCAGCACCTTGGACTGGGTAGGCTTGAGCAAGCCTTCATTGGCCGCCTGCCACAGATTGCCAGCGTCCACCGTCAGCAGAATATCGGCCGGGGTATTCGCCCCTTCGGCCTTCAGCCGGGCCATCAGCGGGCCTTCCTGGCCGGTGACGAATTTCACGTCAACGCCGGTTTCCTTCTTGTAGGCGTCAAACAGCGGCTTGATCAGCTGCTCATTGCGGGCGCTGTACACCACCACTTCTTCAGCGTGGGCAACAGCAGACAGGGCGGTCAGGGTGGCCAAGGCCAGCAGGGTGCGTTTCACAGGCATACCTATCGATAAAAGTGGGCGATTGCGGAATAGGCAAATCCTAACGCAAAAAATAAGGATTATCAATTAGCGTGCCGGGGTAGGATCAAACAGGCAGCAGATGGCGGCTGGACAAGCAAGGAAGAGGAATGCCCAGATTTGCTTGCATCATCTGCTGGCATAAAATCTTTGCTGTCTTGGTCATACGCTGGCGCTTGCCCCCAGGAATGCTAAGCTAAGCACATCCGCCCAGCCAAATAACCGGCTTTTCTTTCCAGGAGACTTCCATGCCTGATCGTTCTGCGATTGAACGTTGTGACTTGCCCAAAGACCGCACGCCCACCATCCGCATCAATGCCGAGCCGCGCAGCACCAATGCCCATGGCAAAGTGCATGCCGGCTGGCTGATGGCCAAGATGGATCTTGCTGGCGCGCTGGACGCCGAGCGGGTGGCCAAGGGGCAGGTCACCACCGTGGCGGTGAATTCGTTTCAGTTTGCCGCGCCGATTCTGGTGGGCGACCTGCTCAGTTTTTATGTGGAGCGTCTGCGCATGGGACAAAAATCGATCACCAGCAAGGTGGAAGTGTTTGCCGAGCGGCTGGACGGCAGCTGTGTGCGCATTACCGAAGCGGTCATGACATTTGTGGCTATCGATGATGCTGGCCGTTCGCGCTTGATTGCCTGAGGTAAAATCGGGAAAACCCGCTTGCCAAGTCAGGAATTTCGTGAGGGCAAGCACTGACAAGGCATGGCTGCCAGAATAGCCAAGGCTTCTGCTGCAGTGCAACATAGTGAAAACCGGTAAAGTTGTAAAAAAACAACACTTACTGGATTTAAACGGTTGTTTAGAATAAATGTACGAAACGGGCTTCTCCTCGGCAAAAAATCTTTGCTAGTATCGTCTCAGGCTGCCAGATGGCATGACCTCACGCAAAAACATCCAAGTCCACGTTGGAGTAGAGGAAGAGCACATGAAATTCAACACATTGAGCCTGTCGGTGATGATGATGGGAACGCTGGCCAGCGCAGCCAGCCTCCAGGCCCATGCTTCCGGGTATCACTTTGGCACCCAGTCGGTCAGCGCTCAAGCGACGGCCAATGCCAGTGCTGCCGAAGCCACAGACGCCACCACGCTGTTTTACAACCCGGCGGGGATGACTCGCCTCAAGGGCACCCACTTTTCTGGCGCGCTGAACCTGGTGATGCCCAGCGTCAAGTACGACAACGCCCGCGCCAGCTACCCCACCCAGCCTTACGCGGCACAGCCGCTGCCCAATGGCGTGACCCTGCCAGCCGGGCTGAACCGCAGCACCGCCATCAATGGCACCACCAGCGGCAAGCTGACTGACGACCTGATTGCTGTGCCGCACATGTACCTCACTCACCAGCTCAACGACCGCATCACCCTCGGTGTGGGCGTGTATGTGCCCTATGCCTCGGAAACCGAATACCAGCGCGACTCGGTGCTGCGTTACAACGTTAACCAGACTTCGCTGAAAACCATCGACATCAACCCGACGGTGGCGTTCAAGCTCAACGACCAGCACTCGCTGGCAGTCGGCGTGATTGCCCAGCACGCGGAAGCCTCGCTGCGCCAGTACGCCAACTTTGGCGGCAGCGCCAACCCGGCGCTGAACAGCCTGATGAGCGGCGTGGGCGGCGGCCATGGCAATTCCGACGGTTATGCCGATGTGGAAGGCAAGGACTGGGGCTTTGGCTACACCCTGGGCTGGATGTGGGAAATCGACCCGACCGCCCGCGTGGGCCTGGCCTACCGTTCGGCCATCAAGCACACGCTGACCGGCACCGCCGACTGGACCACGCCGTCCACCCTGGCCGGCCAGGCCGCAGCCGCACGCGGCTATATCGACAGCGATGCCAAGGTAAACATCAAGACCCCGGAATCGCTGTCGCTGCATGGCTTCAAGCAGCTGGACAGCAAGTGGGCGGTGATGGGCGACATCACCTGGACCCGCCACTCGCGCTTTGACTCGCTGTCGATCAACTACAGCCAGCCGAAGTCTGCCCCGTTCAGCGCCAGCAACTTTGCCGGCCAGACCACCGATAAAACCACACTGGTGCCGCAGTGGAAAAACAGCATGAAAGTGGCCATCGGCGGTACCTACCAGTACAGCGCACCGCTGCAGCTGCGTTTTGGCGTGGCTTACGATCAATCCCCGGTGCCGGACGAAGAACATCGTCTGTCCACCATGCCGGACAACGACCGCATCTGGCTGTCGTTTGGCGGCAAGTACGATCTGAGCAAGACCAGCTCGATCAACGTGGCCTACAGCTACATCCACATCAAGGACTCCACCGCCAAGGTGAACGGCTATTGCGGTGGTGCCACCGCTGGCGCAGTCAACTGCGTGTCCAGCTACACCGCTGGCCAGGCTGATTACAAGAGCCACGCCCATATTCTGGGTGTGCAGTACAACCACCAGTTCTGATGGGGGTGCCGCCCGGTTTTGCCGCCGGGCGGCCAACCCGGTGCGTGGCCAGCCCCGCTGTTCAAGGGCGGGGACAATGCCAATTTATCGTTGTGTGAACTGAGTGCAGGTCGTAGTATTCCTGCACTGCTGTCTTGTCGCAGGGAAACCTGCCCAAGGCAGCAGTTTGTAAACAAGCGTTTTAAACGTTTAAATTAGTGATACGCCATCGGATGGCTCTGCCATCCGGCCTGTGGGTGGGGATAAACAGATTTCAACCGGAACATACCGGCAATCGCAGGGCCACCCCGCCCGTTTTGCAAGTGCTGACCATTCTGAGGAAACCATGTCTCAAGCCAAATTCAACGTGCGCAAGGTAGCCGTGCTGGGCGCCGGTGTGATGGGAGCGCAAATTGCCGCTCACCTCGTCAACGCCAAGGTGCAAACTGTACTGTTTGACCTGCCGGCAAAAGAAGGCAACAAGAACGGCATCGCGCTCAAAGCCATTGCCGGGCTGAAAAAACTCAAGCCAGCGCCGCTGGCAGGCCGCGATCGGGCCGACTACATCACCCCGGCCAACTACGAAGAACATCTGCATTTGCTGCAAGACTGCGATCTGGTGATTGAAGCCATTGCCGAACGCATGGACTGGAAAGCCGACCTCTACCAAAAAGTGGCCCCGCATCTGGGCGCGCACACCATTTTTGCCACCAACACCTCCGGCCTGAGCATCAACACCCTGGCGCAAGCCTGCCCGGACAGCGTGCGTCCGCGCTTTTGCGGCGTGCATTTTTTCAATCCGCCGCGCTATATGCATCTGGTGGAAATCATCCCGTGCCTGACCAGCGACGCCGACGTGCTGGACAACCTGGAACGCTTCCTGGTCACCACCCTGGGCAAGGGTGTGGTACGTGCCAAAGACACCCCGAACTTTGTTGCCAACCGCATCGGCGTGTTTTCCATGCTGGCCACCATCGCCAATGCCGAAAAATACGGCATCCGCTTTGATGTAGTGGACGACCTCACCGGCCCGCGTCTGGGCCGCCCGAAATCCGCCACCTTCCGCACCGCCGATGTGGTGGGCCTGGATACCTTTGCCCATGTGGTCAAAACCATGCAGGACACCCTGCCCAACGACCCGTGGCACGGCCTGTTCCATTCGCCGGCCTGGCTGGCCGCGCTGATTGAAAAAGGTGCGCTGGGACAAAAAACCAAGTGCGGCATCTACAAGAAAGACGGCAAGCAAACCCTGGTGCTCGACCCGGCCAAGGGGGAGTACGTCAACGCTGGCGAAAAAGGCGACGATGGCGTCAAGGCCATCCTGAAAGAAGCCAACCCGGCGGTGAAGTTCAAAAAGCTGCGCGACAGCCAGCACCCGCAGGCGCAGTTCCTGTGGGCGTGCTTCCGCGATGTGTTCCACTACATCGCCTACCACCTGGCCGACGTGGCCGACAACGCCCGCGACCTCGACCTGGCCATCCGCTGGGGCTTTGGCTGGTCGGTTGGCCCGTTTGAAACCTGGCAAGCCGCCGGCTGGCAGCAAGTGGTGGGCTGGATGCAGGAAGACATCGCCGCCGGTAAATCGCTCAATACCGCCGCCCTGCCGGCCTGGGCGCTGGAAGCCGACCGCACCGGCGTGCATTTTGCCGAAGGCTCGTACAACGCCGCCCAAGGCACGCTGACAGGCCGCTCCACCCTGGACGTGTACCGCCGTCAGCTGGCCCCGGCCCGTGTGCTGGGCGAAGCCGCCCCGCAACTGGGCGAAACCGTATTCGAAAACGAAGGCGGCGTGCGTGCCTTCACCTCGGGCGATGGCGTGCTGGTGGTGAGCTTCACCTCCAAGGCGCATGCCGTTGGCCCGGCGGTGATCGAAGGGCTGAACAAAGCCATCGACCTGGCCGAAGCGCAATACCAGGCGCTGGTGATCTGGCAAACCGAAGAACCGTTCTCGGTGGGTGCCGACCTGCAATCGATGATGCCGGCGTTCATGACCGGCAACTGGGCAGCGATTGACGACACCGTGCGCCAGTTCCAGAACACCTCGATGCGCCTGCGCTACAGCATGATTCCGGTGGTGGCGGCCTCGCAGGGCTACGCCTTTGGCGGCGGCTGCGAGTTCCTGATGCACTGCGACAAGGTGGTGGCCGCGCTGGAAACCTATATCGGCCTGGTGGAAGTGGGCGTTGGCCTGCTGCCAGGTGGCGGCGGCTGCAAGGAATTTGCCCTGCGCGCAGCCCAGGAAGCCCGTGGCGATGTGTTTGCCGCGCTGAAAGACTATTTCATGGCGATTGCCACCGCCAAGGTGGGCACCAGCGCGCTGGAAGGCCAGGAAATCGGCTACCTGAAAAAGACCGACACCGTGGTATTCAATGCTTACGAACTGCTGCATATCGCCAAACAGGAAGCACTGGCCATGGCCGAAGCCGGCTACCGCCCGCCGCTCAAGGTCAAGGGCTTCCCGGTGGCCGGACGCAGCGGTGCCGCGTCGATCAAGGGCCAACTGGTGAACATGCTGGAAGGCCATTTCATCAGCAAGCACGATTTCACCATTGCCAGCCTGATTGCCGACGTGATGACCGGCGGCGACGTGGAAGCCGGCACCCTGGTGGACGAACAGTGGATTCTGGATCTGGAGCGCAAGGCGTTCATGACCCTGCTGAAAAACCCGCTGAGCCAGGCGCGCATTGCCAATATGCTGACCACCGGCAAGCCGCTGCGTAACTGATCGCCGTGGCCGGCGTGAATTCCCCCGCCGGCCCCGCCTGACCCATTGAGGCCGGCGCGGCCCTGAGCCGCGCACGCCTGGAGACTGAACCTCATGAGCAAACAGATTCAAGAAGCCTATATCGTCGCCACCACCCGCACCCCGGTGGGCAAAGCCCCGCGCGGCATGATGCGCCACGTCCGCCCGGACGACATGCTGGCCCACGTACTCAAGGGCGCGCTGGCACAAGTGCCGGAACTGGACGTCAATCTGATTAACGACGTGGTGGTGGGCTGCGCCTTCCCCGAAGCCGAGCAAGGCCTGAACATGGCGCGCATCGGCGCGCTGCTGGCCGGCCTGCCGGAAACCGTGGGTGGCATCACCATCAACCGCTACTGCTCGTCCGGCATCAACGCCGTGCAGATTGCCGCCGACCGCATCCGCACCGGCGAAGCCGACGTGGTGATTGCCGCCGGTGCCGAATCGATGTCGCTGGTGCCGATGATGGGCAACAAGGTATCGCTCAACCCGGCCATCTTTGCCAAAGACGAAAACTACGCCATTGCCTACGGCATGGGCCTGACCGCTGAAAAAGTGGCCCAGCAGTGGAAAATCAGCCGCGAAGACCAAGACGCCTTTGCCGTGGAATCCCACCGCCGCGCCATCGCCGCCATCCAGGCCGGTGCCTTTGCCAGCGAAATCACCCCGCTGGACGTCAGCTACCGCACCCCTAACCTGGCCAGCGGCGAAGTGCTGGTGCAAAACAAGGTGCTGGACACCGACGAAGGCCCGCGCCTGGACACCACCCTGGAAGGCCTGGCCAAGCTGAAAACCGTGTTCGACGCCAAAGGCAGCGTGACCGCCGGCAACAGCTCGCAAATGTCCGACGGCGCTGGTGCCGTGGTGCTGGTCAGCGAAAAGGTGCTCAAGCAGTTCAACCTCACCCCGCTGGCCCGCTACGTCAGCTTTGCCGTCAAGGGCGTGCCGCCGGCCATCATGGGCATCGGCCCGAAAGTGGCCATCCCCGCCGCCCTGGCCAACGCCGGCATCGCCCAGTCCGACCTGAAATGGATTGAACTGAACGAAGCCTTCGCCGCCCAGGCACTGGCGGTGATCCGCGACCTGGAACTGGACCCGGCAGTGATCAACCCCAACGGCGGTGCCATCGCCCTGGGCCACCCGCTGGGCGCCACCGGCGCCATCCGCACCGCCACCCTGGTACACGGCATGCGCCGCCGTGGCGAAACCGGCTACGGCATGGTCACCATGTGCATCGGCACCGGCATGGGTGCAGCGGGCATTCTGGAAATCCTGTAAACCGCCACCCACCCGCCTTGCGGCGCGGGGACAGCCATCCTCCGCGCCGGTTTGAAGAACAGCCCACCCCTGGCAGCATTGCTGGGGGTGGGCTGTTTTTATGTTCAGGAAATGCGGGAATTGCGCATTCCCGCTGCGCGGAAGACGCAATGGGAGGCTTATTGTTGGGTGGGGTCGGTGGGTGCGCCTGCTGTTGAGGCAGAAGGCTCGGGATGCGGTAAGCCGCGTGCTTCTGCCCAACGATCACCAAACTCTTGTTGCAGCATAAGGCCGTCAATAAACCTAATAAGACCTTGGTATTCTTTTCGGATTACTTCTATCGACATTGGGGTTTTTAGATTCTTTGCCACCCATCGATAAAAATCTTCAAGTTCATTAATATCCGTTGAGGCAACAGGGAGGGCTTGATTAGTCTTCAGCCAAAAAGGCAGAAGAATAAAATCCTCGTCTTCATTAACCCAAAAGAACAAGTGGCGAGCAAGTGCTTTTTTGTGATCCTTGAGAGCAAGACAGCGCCAGCCATCTAACTCATTAGCGCTAACCCAAAACCTTCCGGCACTATTATACAAGTGATAGATTAGTGCACCTGCAATTGCTTCTAATACAGATAAGGGTTCAGGGGCTGTTGTGCTAAGAAAGTAGGTTTCTTCATAAACAAGCTTTCTGCTATCGTCAATCGAGTCAAAAACTAGTTGATAAAAAAATGCAGGATTTTCTTCCGACTCGGCATGAGGTTCGATGCAATAAGATTTTCCAGTAGGGTAAATCCTGCCTAAACCTGAGTGCCTTTCCTTCCACTCAGCAAGCCATGAATTTTCTAAAATTGAATTTAAACTCCCAGTACGAATAAATGCATCTGCATCAAGCCCCCTGGGATGCTTTTTAAAAAAACACCAGGTAAATACACTTGACCGACCAAGATACAACTCATCTGAATCAAGAAAATCTTTAATCGTAACTGTTCTCTCCAGGAGATGTGACATCCATGTATCGTCACCTTCGATATTTAAGAGACGTGCGTGCCGAGCAACCCGCCTTCTGAACAAGGCTTGTGCCGGATTGTTGTTATAGACTTGCATTTTACCGGATTGCAACATACTTCCCAAGCTGTCAAGAACCAGCTCTCTGAACTCCTCTTCACGTTCTTGTTTTATGCCACTTCTATTTAAGTCAAGATAATGTTCAGCTGATTTACTGAGTATGTTTACACCTACCAGGTTAAATGGAAAAACAGTTAATTTATGTACCTCCTTAGTCAGTAATCTGCCACGATAAAAAACCTGGCATTTCATCTTTGATCCTGGCTCACGAGTAATCATCAGTTGGCGTTCTTGGTCATACCACCACACTGATTCCTCATATACTTCATCCTCAGCGTTACCGTGATGAATGGTACGCACTGGGATTCTAATTGTTCTTTGTGGTTGCCCAATCATCGTCAACCCGACCCGGCTTAGTGCAACCCTTGGCATCGCAGAGAACTCTAACTGAGCCAGCTTTTCTGCGATGCCAATCAACTCTACTGGAAAACCAAGTGCAGGATCAATTTCAGACAGAATTAAGCTGCCACCCTGTCTAATATAATCATAGTATTGCGCTTTTTTCAGCTTTGATTTAAAGCTTAATTTTGTGCCATAGCTGCTTGGCTTTTCCACACAAAATGGTTGATCTTGAATACTGACCAAACCGTGCATTTTTCCTTTTGGGTCATGCAGTGTAATGGACAGCCCAGTTCGATCAAAGAAACTTTGTGTCTCAATATTGATCTTATCTGCCCACAGAAAAACACTTTGCAAACCAATTCCAAAAACACCAGAAGGCTTCATCCACTCAGGCATCCCCCGAATAATTTTTTGGCGAAAAGCATTCTCTCTGGAGCCTCCAATCTTAAGCATATGAATGAGGTCTTTCTGATGAATACCTGTTCCTGTATCACAAACAGTCACAACACACTCAAAATAGCCCTCCTCCTCTGCATCCAGCTCTTTAATATCAACTTCTACGCGAACACAATTCTCTTCTCGCTGTAAGGCTTTTTGCGGAGCGGCATTTAATGGATTCCCCCACTCCTCTGGTGAGTGTTGCCCGTCTGTCAGCCAAATTCTAATCAATGTTGAGTCAATTGCATTTTGCACCAACTCGTTAATACAGGCAAATCTGTCTGAGTATAAATTACTGCCCTGAAGCAATTTAACCGCATTTTTGCCTTCAATGCTGAACTGTGGCCGCTCACCATCGCGTAAAACTCTCTGTCCATTAAGAGAAACCGTTAACTCCCCCAGTGTCGGCAGCAACCCCAACTCCCGGCGCGGCACAATATCGCTCCAGCGCGACATTTGCTGCTGCATTTCCTGTTTCAGCAAGTCAAACCATTTCCAGGTTTCCAGATAGCTGTCGATGTCTTCACATTCGGCGCTGACTTCGATGCGGTCGCGGTCCATGCGCAGGTGGCGGATGCTTTGGTGCTTGGCTTCATGCGCCTTGCTCAGCGCCGGGCGGTTGTCGCCGGCAATGTTTTGCATGACCGGGCAAAAACGGTTGTCGTCCAGGTCGAGCAGGTCGCCCAGGCGCAGCAGGCAGGCCACAAAACGCGGGTGGCAGTCTTCTTGCGCCATGCCGGCCTCGCGGAAAGGCAGGCGTTCCATCATGGTGTCAAAGTCGCTACCGTGCATCAGGCAGATTTGCCCCAGCAGGCGGAACAGGCGGGAGGGGATCAGTTCGGTGCGCGGTGAGTTCAGGCCGATGGTTTGCCAGGGGGATTGCACCACTTCACTGGCGCGGCGAGCGTGTCGGCGGCGAAACCATTCCGCCATCAGTTGGCGGAATTTATCCACGGCATCCACCGGGGAGTGCGCGCCAGCAAAGCATTGACAGGGGTTGCGAGCGTCAAACTGGCTGGCCAGTCGGTGCAGTTCGTGGTGTTCGTTGCGGCTTAGTTCGGCCAGATAGTCCTTGAAGCCTTGTTCGGCCAGGGCATCTTCCAGCGCTTTTTGCGGCACTACCATGCCGATATCGTGCCAGTAGGCGGCTTCCAGCAGCAGCCAGGTGTCAGTGGCGGTGAGCAGTGAAAGATTGTCAGCCAGTAGACGCTCGATATTCACCAGGATTTGCTTGCTGTGCGATTCATCGTGGCGGCTGTAGTGCGGAAACAGCGAGCCCACGTTTTGCAAGGCTTTTGGGATCAGCAGTTGGTCAAATCCCCATTGGTTCACCAGCATGGCGAGCGAGGAGTGTTCTTGACCTTTTTTCTCAAGGTGATGAATCAGGAAGTCGGCCATGGGGTGTCCTGGGGTGAGCATGAGTCAGTGTCATAAATGATAACACTGGCATGGCACCCACCCCAAACAATGGCAGCAGGCCAGAGCGGTCAGCGCCGTCCGCTATCCCGCATAGCGCGCCTGCGTCAGGGCAAAGCCTGGGCGCAGGGCGTCGGCCACATACGGTTTCAGCAGCGCCAGCACCTGGCTGACACCGCGCCGGCCCGAGGCTTCGCTGACGGCCTGGCCGGGCTGGGCCACTTGTTCAAAGGCAAACCAGAATTTCACCACCAGCCAGATATTGACCACCAGCGGGTTGATATCGCTGGCGTCCAGGGTCAGTAATCCGGCGTCCACTGCACGCTGGCACAAGGTGTGCAGGGTGTGGTTGAGTTCTTCCTGTAAAAACTGCTGGTACGCCTGCTGCAAGGGCGGGTTGCGTGCCAGCAGGCCGGGCAGGTCGTAAAACAAAAACCGATACTGCCACATGCCGTCAAACGCGCTGTCCAGATAGCCCAGCATATCGGCCACCTGCAGGCTGCGCTCGGATGGCAGGGTCAGCCTGGCGCGGATAAAGTCCTGATATTGCAAAAAAATCTGGTGAACTATCGCTTCCTTGTGGCGAAAGTGATAGTACAGATTGCCCGGACTGATGCCCAGATGCGCGGCAATATGGTTGGTGCTCACCTGGCGCTCGCCTTGTTCATTGAACAGCTGCAGGCTGGCGGCCAGGATTCTGTCGTAGGTTTTCATGGCTGGGCCTCATCCGGCAAACGCCAGCTCCCTCACGACAACTTCACCGCATGCTCACGCGTCTCATGGAACACCACCTTCGGCCAGCG
>ERZ724510.736-NODE-736-length-18935-cov-10.627807_pt1 | contig 18935 bp, 12 predicted proteins | sample MGYA00376043_ERZ724510 | MGnify/ENA primary metagenome ERZ724510 (study PRJEB28724, sample SAMN07190888) | wastewater metagenome | isolation source: influent of sewage treatment plant in Hong Hong | place: USA: Christiansburg, Virginia | collected 2016-03-01 ... | reverse complement strand
CCCACACCGAGGCGTTGAGCACGCCGGCATCCACCTTGCCGGCCTGCACGAAGGCGACGGTGGCGTCATGGGCGCCCGAGAAGGCCACGTTCTTGAAGTCCTTGTCCGGATTCAGGCTTTCGAGGCTCAGGAAGTAGCGCGGCATCAGGTGGCCGGAAGTGGACGAGGGCGCACCGAAGGCGAAAGTCTTGCCCTTCAGGTCGGCCAGGCTGTGGATGCTGTCGCTGGCGGTGATGAACTTCGAGGTGAATTTCGAATCCTCGACGCGCTGGACCAGGGGTACCGCAGTGCCGTTGGTGCGGATCTTGGCCTGGACGAAGGTGAAGCCGCCAAACCAGGCCAGGTCGATCTTGCGGGTTGCCAGCGCTTCGACGACGGCGGCGTAGTCGGTCACCGGCACGAAGCTGACCTTCATCCCGGTTTCGGCTTCCAGGTAGGCGCCGAGGGGGGCGAACTTGCGCTGCAGTTCGGTGGGCGCTTCGTCGGGAATCGCAGAAACCCGCAGCACGTCCTCGGCCTGGGCGGCGAAGGGCAGGCCGGCAACGGCGGCAAGAACGGAAACAGCACAGGCACGCAGCAGCGCGCGCCGCGGGAAGGGCACGGAATTCATGGAAAGCTCCTCAAGGGGGTGCGCACTGAAGCGGCACCAGCCGCCGGGACGGGCAGGAGATCGGCCCCGGCTTACATTTCGGGGGAAGCCCCCGCGGATGAATCAAAGCGGTACACAGACCGCGGGGCGGACTATAGCGGCGGCAAGCGGCGCTGTACAGGCGCGCCGGACCGCCGGCTCGCCATCCAGCCGAACAGGGACAGCAGCGCCAGCCCGCCGCCGATCAGCAGGATGCCGGCGATCTCGCTGGTCTTGAAGTCCTCGCCCAGTGTCAGCCGCGACGACAGAATCGCCACCACCGGCGTACCGAGCACCGACAGGCTGGCTTCCCAGGCCGGCACGCGGTCGAGGATCCAGATCCACAACCACCAGCACAGGGCCACGCTGGCCACCGACAAGAAGCTGATGATGGCGATGTAATCGGACGACCAGTCGGTGGCGCGCTCCGGCAGCAGCGCCGCCAGCACAACCAGCGGCACCGAACCGACGATCATCTGCCAGGTGGTCAGCACCAGCAGATCGACCGGCTGACGGCTGCGCAGGCGCTTGATGAGGATGGTGCCGACGGCCCAGCACAGCGCCGCGCTGAGGCCGAGAAACTTGCTGAACAGGCTGGCGTGCATGTTCCACGGCGCGATGATCAGCAACAGGCCGGCCAGCGTGCTGCCGGCGGCGATCCACTGCTTGCCGCGCACCCGCTCACCCAGAATCGGCCAGGCCAGCAGCAGCGTCCAGATCGGCATCGTGAAGATGAGTACCGCCGTCTTGCCCGGCCCGCCTTCCACCAGCGCCCAGGTCTGGAAGGCCACGAAGCCGGTGACCTGCACCAGCCCGATGGCCAGCGTCGGCCCCGGCGCCACCAGGCGCAGCGAGCGCCCGGTAAGCTTGACCGCCAGCACCAGCGCCAGTGCGCCGCCGACGCAGCGCTGGGCCGCCAGCGCAAAGGGCGAGGCGTAGGCCAGGCCCTGCTTGAGCAGCACCCAGGTGTAGCCCCAGGTACAGGACAGGACGATCAGGGCCAGCGCCGGCAGCCAGCGTGCAAGGGAGGATGCCGGAATCACTCCTCCGTCTTGCGCGGACGCCGGCTCCGCGCAGCGGGTTTGCGAGCCGGCTTGGCGGCAGTTTCAGCAGATGCCGGCGGGGCCGACGCTTCGCCAGATGCAGCGGATTCGGACGGCACGACTTCGGTCGTCTGATCTGCCGTCTTGCGTCCGCCGCGCCCTTTTCGACGCGTCTCCGTTCTGGCTTCGGGCGCGGTGGCGGCAGCTTCGGCCACCACGTCGGACGCCACTGCCTCGGGTGCTTGCTCCTTCGGCTGGCGGCTGCCCCTGCTGCGGCGACGCTCTTCCTTGGCGACTGGCGGGCTTGCCGCTTCAACCGGCGGCACGGGTACAGCCGGCGCTTCAACAGCGTCCGGTACCGGCGCAAGCTGTTCGACAGCCGGCTTGCGTTCGCCTCGTCCCCGACGCGGCGGGCGACGGGTCTCGGCCGGCTCGATGGGCTCGACGGGTGCGGAGGGCAACGCAAGCGGCTCGTCGCGGGCAGCAAACTCGGATTGGGCGACGTGCTCGGCATAGGCGGCTTCGAGTTCGCTCTGCGCCGTTGCCACGTTGTCGACGACGCTCTTGCGCGCACCCCGGCCATTGCGCCGCGACGGGCGACGCTCGGCGGGAACGGGCACGACCTCGACGCCAGACTCCACCGTCTGCGCCTGTTCCACCACCGCCGACTCGCTGCGGGTGGCAGCACCGGAACGATAAACGTAAGTCCCCGATTTTTCGTCGCGGCCGAATTCCAGCAGACCGCGTGCCTGGGCTTCTTCGAGCAGGTTGCCGAAGGCCCGGAAGCCGTAGCGCCCCTCGCTGAAATCGGGCTTGCGGCGCTTGATCGCCTCCTTCAGCACCGACGCCCAGATCTTGCCGCTATCGCCCCGTTCGGCCATCAGGGCCTCGAAGGTGGACACGGCCAGTTCGATGCCACGGGTGCGGCGTCCTTCCTGCTCGTCCTTGCGGCCCTTCTCTTCGGCCGGGGAGCGCCGTGTGCTGGGCTGGGCTTCGCGCGGCTCGCGCTTGGCCGAGGTGCGCTGCATCTCGCGCACCAGGTCGTCGTAGAAGATGAATTCGTCGCAGTTGGCGATCAGCAGGTCGGAAGTCGATTGCTTCACCCCCACGCCGATCACCTGCTTGTTGTTTTCGCGCAGCTTGGAAACCAGCGGCGAGAAGTCGGAATCACCGCTGATGATGACGAAGGTATTGACGTGGGACTTGGTGTAGCACAGGTCGAGGGCATCCACGACAAGACGGATGTCGGCCGAATTCTTGCCGGACTGGCGTACGTGGGGAATTTCGATGAGCTCGAAATTGGCCTCGTGCATGGTGGCCTTGAAACCCTTGTAGCGCTCCCAGTCGCAATAGGCTTTTTTGACGACGATGCTGCCCTTGAGCAACAGGCGCTCGAGAATCGGCTTGATGTCGAACTTCTCGAAATTGGCGTCACGCACGCCGAGCGCCACATTTTCGAAGTCGCAGAACAACGCCATGCTGACGTTTTCAGAAGATGAGGCCATGCTGTTCTCCAGTGAAATGCCGGACTGTTTGGTCACGCGGAAGCGAGGGTACCCGCAATTCAGCGCCCCGACTCATGTTCTGCTGGTGGCGCCACCTTGACCACCTCGGCCAGGGTGGTGGTTCCCGCGGCCACCTTGAGCGCGCCGGACAGACGCAGGGGCTTCATGCCCTCGCGCACGGCCAGGTCACGCACCCGGGCGAGATCCACCTCGCCGCCCACCGCCTTCCGTACCTCCGGCGACATGAGCAGGATTTCGTACAAGCCGATGCGCCCCATGTAGCCGGTCATGCGGCATTCGATGCAGCCGATGGCGCGGTGGATGCGGGCCGGCCGGGTGGCCTTCCAGGGCGTCACCAGATGATCCCAGATCGCTTCTTCCTCGGGTGTCATCGGATGCGCCTGCTTGCAGTGCGGGCACAGGATGCGCACCAGGCGCTGGGCCATGATGCCGAGCAGCGTGGCGTTGAGCAGGTAGGCTGGCACGCCCAGGTCGAGCATGCGGGTGACCGCCGACGGGGCGTCGTTGGTGTGCAGCGTCGATAACACCAGGTGACCGGTGAGGGCTGCCTGGATGGCCATCTCGGCGGTTTCCAGGTCGCGGATTTCGCCGACCATGATGATGTCCGGGTCCTGCCGCATCAGCGCCCGCACACCCTCGGCAAAGCCCAGGTCGATGGCCGGGTGCACCTGCATCTGATTGAAGGCCGGCTCGACCATCTCGATCGGGTCTTCGATGGTGCACACATTCACTTCGGGCGTGGCCAGCTGCTTGAGGGTTGAATACAGCGTGGTGGTCTTGCCCGAACCGGTCGGGCCGGTGACCAGGATGATGCCGTTGGGGCGCCCGGAAATGGAATTCCAGCGCGCCTCGTCCTGCTCCGAAAAACCCAGTTCGGTGAGGTTGCGCACCAGCACCTCGGGATCGAAGATGCGCATCACCAGCTTTTCGCCAAAGGCGGTGGGCAGCGTGGACAGGCGCAGTTCGACTTCCTTGCCGCTGGTCACCCGGGTCTTGATGCGGCCGTCCTGCGGGCGGCGCTTTTCCACCACGTCCATGCGCCCGAGGATCTTGATGCGGCTGGTCATCGCCGTCATCACGCTCATCGGCATCTGGTACACCTGATGCAGCACCCCGTCGATACGAAAGCGCACCAGCCCCATGTCGCGCCGCGGCTCGATGTGGATGTCGCTGGCGCGCTGCTCGAAGGCGTACTGCCACAACCAGTCGACGATATTGACGATGTGCCGGTCGTTGGCGTCGAACTGGCGATTGACCTGACCCAGCTCGACCAGTTGCTCGAAGGACGAAGCGCCGCCATGGCCACCGCTCTGTGCCGCGTTCTTCACCGAACGGGCCAGGTTGTAGAACTCCACCAGGTAGCGCGCCACATCGGCCGGATTGGCCAGCACGCGGCGGATGTCCTTTTTGAGGATGCCGGCAACTTCCGCTTCCCACTCGCGCAGGTAAGGCTGGGTGGTGGCCACCACCACTTCACGCAGGCCCACCTGCACCGGCAGCACGCCAAACCGGGTCGCGTAGGCAGAGGACATCACTGCGGTGACGGCGGCAAAATCGATTTTCAGGGGGTCGATGCGCAGGTAATCCAGCTCCACCTTGCCGGCCAGCCATTCGGTCAGCTCTTCGAGGGTCAGCACCCGGTGGGGCGGCAGCTTCGAGGGCCATTTCTGGCCGGCGATGAGGATCAACGGATGGATATCGGCGCTGCGCTGGGCCTGGCCCACGCGCAGGGCGTCGGCATCGGCCCGCTCGACAAGGCGATCGGCCACCAACAGGTCGAGTACCTCGAGCAGGGTGAGGCGGTGTTCAGGGGCGGTATTCCCCGTTTTTCGAGACGTGGACGGCATCGGCAGGCTTCGGCAGCAGACATGCCACCCGGAAGTGTCCGGACAGCTGGAGGGAGTCTACCCATCTGCCCGGAATTTATCGTGGAAATCGACGATACCGATTTTCAGATCGCAACTGCCGGACATTTGCCCATCTTTACCCACCTTGCCGGCCACCAGGGCCGACATCTCACCAGCCCCCCCGGTTGCCCCGGTCGTAGCCGCGATCATGGCGGCGCTCGTAACCCCGGTAAGGCATCGGCCGTGCCGGCGGCACCACCATGACGGGCGCGTCGGCATAGCCGTGATGACGGTGACCATGACCAGGACCGACGGGCAACACGACACAGCCTCCAAGGGACGCAGCGGCAAGAATGATGCAGATGAGGCGTTTCATGACTGACTCCGGGAAAGAACGTCTTCCTTCAACGCGCCGCGCATCAATCGGTTAGTAGAAAACGATCTCCAAATGTTGCGATAGCCGGCCAAACCTCTTGCCAATGACATATAAGTTGGCAGTAAAATGACAACGTCACTCAACCGGAGAAAACCATGAAGCGCATCCTGTCCCTCATCGGCCTCACCCTTGCCGGCATCAACCTGGCATTTGCAGCAGTGAACATCAACACCGCCACCCCGGGCGAACTCGACGGCGTAAAGGGCATCGGCCCCTCCAAGGCCCAGGCCATCGTCGATTACCGAACCAAGAACGGTCCCTTCAAGAGCGTCGACGACCTCAAGAACGTCAAGGGTTTCGGCGACAAGAGCATCACCAAGCTGAAGGACGAACTCAGCGTCTCCGGCGGAGCCGAAGCGGCCAAAAAGTAAGCCCGCCAGGCCCGGCTCCGCGCCGGGCCTGATCGATCAACACGCCGCTTTATTCGGCGCACGCATGACGTCGGTGCAAAACGGGACTACCGTTGCGGGCATCCACCCCGTCCGCTTCCCGCACCGGAGAACCTCATGCCCCGCCGCCTTCTTCCCTTTCTCCTCGCCGGCCTTCTCACGGCCTGCGGCCTTGATGCTGCCAGCAGTGCCGCCACTGCCGCCAGACTCAAGGCCCGCGAGGCCGAACAGGCCCAGACCCTGAAGCAAAACATCGAGCAGCAACTTGACGCCGCCCGCCAGCAGGAAGAGCAGCGCCGCAAGGACGCCGAAGCCGCCAGCCGCTAAGGCCGGCGCTCGTCCTTCCCGCCAGGCCTGCCCTCGGGTAGATTGGCGGCTGAATCTCCCCGTCATGCAAGCCGGTGCGAAGTGGCGCCAGCTCGAAAGGAAGTCGCCCGTGATCGCCTCCACCCGCCGGGGCTTTGCCCTGATTCCTGTCCTGGTGGCACTGGCCATCACGCTGGCCGCCGGATTCTACTTTTTCACCCGCTCGAACCCCGGCGACGAAAGCGACGGCAGCAATGGCCCCTTCCGCCTGGTCGAGCTGGCCAACCGAGATTTCGACGGTTCCCCGGCCCTCGCCCTGACCTTCAGCCTGCCCCTCGACCCACGCCACGCCTACGACGGCGAGATCCAGGTCTTCGAGATGCCCCCGCGGGACGGCGAGGTGACCGGCACCGGCACTGACGACGACAACGATGGCGAAGGTGGCGACAGCCAGACAGCCAACGCCCAGGCCGCCGCTCCGGTCAGTACCGATCCCAAGGACGTGGCCACCGACGGCGGCAAGCAGGTCAAGGGCGCCTGGACAGTCGGCGACAATCCGCGCCTGCTGTTCTTCCCGCACATCAAGCCCCAGGCCCGCTACGTGGTGAAGGTGGCGGCCGGTCTGCCGGCTCGCGGCGATGGCAAGCTCGATGCCGAATCCCGCCTGTCGATCCGCACCGCCGCCGTCTCGCCGGCCTACTACTTTGCCAGCCGCGGCATGGTCCTGCCGGCCAAACAGAACGGTGGCCTGCCGGTCGTCACGGTGAATGTGCCCGAGGTGGACATCCAGTTCCTGCGGGTCCGGCCCGACCAATTGCCGCGCTTCCTCGACCGGGTCATCAGCCAGGCCAGGGTGCCCAAGCCCGCGCCGAGCACCGAAGCCGAAGGAGAGGACGAAGGCGAAGAATACGACTACGAAAACCGCCGCCTGAACCTGCGCGGCGCCGTCGGCAACTGGGAACTCGACAGCCTCCACAGCCTCACCGACAGCGTTTATTCCGGCCGTTTCGTCACCGAACAGCAGGCCAACCGGCGCAGCGTCACCTTCATCCCGGTCGAGGACATCAAGGAGCTCAAGGAGCCCGGCGTCTACATCGCCGTGATGAGCCAGCCCAACCGCTTCCGCTACGACTACCAGGTGAGCTACTTCTACGTCAGCGACCTGGGCCTGCACGTACGCCTGTTCGACAAGGGCGCCGACGCGGTGGTCAGCTCCCTGACCGACGGCAAAGGCCTGCGCAATGTCGAAATCCAGTGGCTCGACCAGGCTGGCAAGGTGCTGGCCCGCGGCGAAACCGACGGCGACGGCCGCGCCAGTTTCGCCGAACGCCCGAAGGACGCCCGCGTGATCCTCGCCCGCCAGGGCCAGCAGGTGTCGCTGATCGCCACCCGCGAGCCGGCGCTCGATCTGTCCGAATTCGACATCGCCGGCCTGCCCGGGCGGGCCGTACGCCTGTTTCCGTGGTCCGGCCGCAACCTCTACCGCCCCGGCGAACGCTTCGAGCTGTCTGTCCTGGCCCGTGACGCCGACGGTCGCCCGGTGCCGCCCCAGCCGGTACAGGCCATCCTCAAGCGTCCCGACGGCAAGAGCCAGTTCACCGCCAGCTGGCAGCCGGATGGCGGCTTTGGCGGCTACTACCGCCGCCCCATCGAATTACCCGCTGACGCCCCGACCGGCGCCTGGGTACTCGAACTGCGCGCCGATCCGGCCGACAAGCTGCCCACCAACACCTACCGTTTCGGCGTCGAGGAATTCCTGCCCGAGCGCATGAAGCTCGAACTCAACCCGGCCCACCCCAGCCTCGACGCGAAACAGCCTTTTGAACTGGCCGTGCAGGGCAGCTACCTCTACGGCGCCCCGGCTGCCGGCAACCGCCTGCTCGGCATCGTCCAGTACGAACGCCAGAAGAACCCGCTGGCCCAAAAGCTCCCCGGCTTCGAGTTCGGCGATGCCAACGAAGACAGCGCCAGAAGCCGCGTCGAACTGGACGAAAGCAACCTCGACGACACCGGCAAGGGCAGTTTCGACATAGACCTGGCACCGGTTGCCGAACGCCAGTCGCCCTTCACCGTGCGCGCCACCCTCAGCCTGCTGGAAAGCGGCGGCCGCCCGGTGATCCGCTCGGTCGAACGCGTCTATTGGCCGGCGCCGGTGCTGGTTGGCGTGCGTCCGCTGTTCCTGGGTGATTACGCCCGGGAAGGCAGCCAGGCCCCGTTTGAAGTGATCCGTGCCGACCGCGACGGCGCCCTCAAGGCCGCCACGCTGCCGGCCCGCCTGTTCCGCGAAAACCGCGACTACTACTGGCGTTTCGACGACCAGCGTGGCTGGCATTCCGGCTTCACCGAAACCGAAGAGCTGGTCGCCACCAGCAGCGTCACCCTTCCCGCCGGTGGCCGCGGCAAGCTGCAGGTGCCGGTCAAATACGGCCGCTATCGCCTGGAAATCAGTGACCCGGAAACCGGCAAGACCCTCAAATACCGTTTCTACGCCGGCTGGAGCGCCCGCAACGACGAAGACCAGGGCATTCGCCCCGACCGGGTCGCCCTCAAGCTCGACAAGCCGGCCTACAAGGACGGTGACACGGCAAAACTCACCATCAGCCCGCCCCACGGCGGCCAGGCCCTGATCAGCATCGAAGGCGACCGGACCCTGTGGAGCAAGCGCATGGCCATGCCCGATGGCGCCACCACCGTGGACATCCCGCTCGACAAGGAATGGCGCCGCCACGATCTTTACGTGTCGGTGATGGTGCTGCGCCCCGGCAGCGCCGGTGAAAAAGTCACCCCGGCGCGGGCCCTCGGCCTGGTCCATCTGCCGCTGGAACGCAGCGAGCGCAAGCTGGCGGTGAGCCTGGATGCACCGAAAAAGATGCTCCCCGAAACGCCCCTCAAGGTGAAAGTGAAAGTGCCCACCGCCAAGGGCCAGAAAGCCGTGCTGACCCTCTCGGCGGTGGATGTGGGCATTCTCAACATTACCCGCTTCCCCAGCCCCGACCCCCACGGCCACTTCTTCGGCAAGCTGCGCTACGGGGCCGACCAGTACGACGTGTATGGCCGTCTCATCGAAAAGATGACCGGCAAGAAGGGCAAGCTCAAGTTCGGTGGCGACGCGGCGCCCAAGCCCACCAACAGCCTTCCCAAGAAGGTCAAGCTGATCGACCTGTTCTCCGGCCCGGTCAGCCTCAACGAGCAGGGCGAGGCCGAAGTCACCCTGCAGGTGCCCGATTTCAACGGCAGCCTGCGCCTGATGGCGGTGGTCGCCACGCCGGAGCAGTTCGGCAGCGCCGACACCGAAGTGGTGGTGGCCGCCCCGCTGGTGGCCGAGTTATCCACACCGCGCTTCCTCACCGTGGGCGACAGCGCGGTGATCGCCCTCGACCTGCACAACCTGTCCGGCGCCGAGCAGAAACTGAAGGTGGACCTCAGCTCCCCCGACGGCCTGCGCATCAACAACGCCAGCACCAGCCTCACGCTGGCCGACCAGCGCCGGCAGACCCTGCGCTTTCCGGTGGAGGCCGGCAGCGCCTTGGGCCTCGCCAGCGTGCAGGTGAATGTCAGCGGCGGGCCGCTCAAGCTGAACCGCCAGTTCGCGCTGCAGGTGCAGGCCCCCACGCCGCGCCAGCAGATCAGCCGCCGCTTCACCCTCGCCCCCGGCGAAACCCTCAACCTGAAAGACGCGGAAACCGGCGGCTTCCTGCGGAGTTCGGTGGAAGCCCACCTCGCCCTGTCGGACCAGCCGCCCATCGACGTGCGCAGCGCCATCCGCGGCCTGCTGGTCTATCCCTACGGGTGCACCGAGCAGACCACCAGCACCGCCTACCCCCACGTGTTCGTCGATGAAGACGCCGCCCGCCGCTTCGGCCTCAAGCCCTTCACCCGCGAACAGCGCGCCGAAATGCTCGAAAAAGCCATCGCCCGACTGGGCACCATGCAGGCGCCCAACGGTGGCTTCAGCCTGTGGGGCAATGTCTCCGACTACGAATACTGGCTGTCGTCCTACGTCACCCACTTCCTGCTCGACGCCCGCGAACAGGGCTTCACGGTGCCGGTCCAGATGCAGCAGAAGGCCACCGATTTCCTGCTGCGCGCGCTGCAGGAAGGCGTTTCCGGTCTGCCCTCGGCCAAGCCGGTCTACAACGAAAACGCCATCTGGCAAGACCGCCACTACGCCGGCAACGGCCGCTTCGGCGTGCTTGCCTACGGCGCCTACGTGCTGGCGCGGGAATCCAAGGCCCCGCTGGCCACCCTGCGCCAGCTCTACGAACTGCGCGCCCAGGCCCACTCCGGCCTGGCCCTGGTCCAGCTCGGCATCGCCCTCAAACTGATGGGCGACGAAGGCCGCGCCACCACGGCCATCGCCGAAGGCATCGCCAAACCCCGCGACGGTGGCTACTGGTGGGGCGACTACGGCAGCCCGCTGCGCGACGCGGCCCTGTCCTACACCCTGCTGCAACGCCACAAGATTAGCGCCGCCGGCGCCGCCAACCTCGTCGTCATCACCGCCACCGAACTGGAGAAAAACCCCTGGACCAGCACCCAGGAGAAACTCGCCCTGTTCCTCATCGGCCGCGAACTGGGCACCCGCGACAAGGGCATCGCCTGGAGCGCCGAAATCGGGAGCACCAAGCCCGAAACCGTGAGTGGCCCCGGCAGCCAGATCCGCGCCGTCGATGCCGCCAGCCTCACCAACGGTCTGGCCATCCGCAACACCCACAAGGACAAGCTCTTCGTCGAACTGTCCATCGGCGGCCACCCAGCCAGAATGCCCACCGCCCGCAGCGACGCCATCGCCCTGAGCCGCGAGCTTTACGATGGCGACGGCAAGCCCATCGGCAAGCGCCCGCTGAAAGTCGGCGAAAGCGTGCTGGTGCGCATCCAGGTCAAGCCGAAGATCCTCGTCGGCAACGGCTTGGTCGTCGATCGCATCCCGGCCGGGCTGGAGATCGAAAACCTCAACATCGTGCAGGGCGAAAAAATGGGCTCGATCAGCATCGCCGGCATCGACCCGGCCGACGCCATGGCCGACCGGCGCATCCAGCACGTGGAATTCCGCGACGACCGCTTCGTCGCCGCGGTGCGCCTGCAGGGCGAGATCAACCTGTTCTACCGCGCCCGGGTGGTCACGCCCGGCAAGTTCGTCTTCCCGCCCCTCTACGCCGAAGACATGTACCGGCCCGACACCTACGGGCTGGCGGAAGGGGAGGGCAGCCTGACGGTCATCGACGGCAAGGAGAAAACCGCGCCCTGACAGGCTGCTGCTGCCGTGATCTCCCTCGCTGAAGCCAGCTTCATCCTGCTCGGGCTGGCCATTGCCGCCGTCTGGTGGCCGGTGGCCTGCCGGTTCGGAACGCTGGCCGTGCCCGCCTGGAGCCTGATTTTCATCGGCGCCTGCGCGAGCGCGCTGGCCGCCGGCATTGTGAATTTTCCGGCGCTTGGCGGGCTGGGTCTGCTGGCCCTGGCCTGCCTGGCATCGCAACGCCAGGAGCGGGGCGTGGCCTTCACCGCCAGCTGGCTGGCGGGAATTCTGGCGCTGCTGCTGGCCCTGCACGCCTGGCCGGGTTTTCGGGCCTTGCCCATCGTCGAGGGCTGGCAAGCCAGCCCGGACGCACGCCCCTTCACCCTGCGCGCCGGCTTCGACAAGGCCACAGCGGGGCTGTTTCTGCTCGCCTTCTTTGCCCGGCGGGTCGAATCCCGGCGCGAACTCGGGCAGCTGATCGCCCGCATTTTGCCGCTTACCGCACTGATCGTGCTGACAACGCTCGGCGGCGCCTGGCTGTCTGGCTTCGTCCGGCCGGATTTCAAATGGCCGGACTTCGGCTGGCAGTTCATCGCCATCAACCTGCTGTTCACCTGCATTGCCGAAGAAACCTTCTTCCGCAGCCTGATCCAGGAAAAACTGCATCGGCTCTGTACCGCACGGCCCTGGGCCCGGCCGCTGCCGATCCTCCTTCCGGCGCTGCTGTTCGGCGCCGTCCATCTGTCGGGAGGCCTCCTCTACGCCAGCCTCGCCGGACTTGCCGGGCTCGGCTATGCCCTCATCTACGCGCGAACGCGGCGCATTGAAGCGGCCGTCATCGCCCATTTCAGCGTGAATCTGGTCCACTTCACCGGATTCACCTATCCCGGGCTGGCCCACTGAGGCCTGAACGCCCATGTCACCCAGCCTTGTTACCCCGCGCTTTCGACTCCTCCGCTACGGCCTGGCCGCACTGTTGCTGGCGCTGCTGATCGCCGACCGGCTCTTCCCGCCCCCGCTGCCCGGCCGCGATTCGCCCCACGCGCTGCTCATCGTGGCCCGCGACGGCACGCCGCTGCGCGCCTTCCCCGACCGCAATCACGTGTGGCGTCACCCGGTCACGCTCAATGAAGTCTCGCCCCTCTACCGGGAAGCCCTGCTGCGCTACGAGGATCGCTACTTCCGCTGGCATCCCGGGGTCAATCCCTTCGCCCTGCTGCGTGCTGCCGGCCAGTGGGCAACAAGCGGCCGCATTGTCTCGGGCGGCTCGACCCTCACCATGCAGGTCGCCCGTGTTCTGGAACCGACGCCGCGCACCGTCGCCGGCAAGGCCCGCCAGATCCTCCGTGCCGTGCAGCTCGAAGCCCGCTTGTCGAAGGACGAAATCCTCACCCTGTACCTGAATTACGCGCCGATGGGCGGCGTGCTCGAAGGCGTCGAGGCCGCCAGCCGTGCCTATCTGGGCAAGCCGGCCCGCCGCCTGACCCACGCCGAAGCGGCGCTGCTGGTGGTACTGCCCCAGGCGCCGTCGCTGCTGCGGCCCGATCGTCACCCCGTCGCCGCCCGCACGGCCCGTGACAAGGTCATCCAGCGCATGCACGGTAGCTGGCCCGAGGCCGACATCACCGACGCCCTGCAGGAACCCGCCTACGCCCAGACCCTGCGCGAACCACGGCTCGCCCCACTGCTCGCCGAACGCCTGAAAAAGACCGCCGCCGGCCGCCCGCGCATCGACACCACCCTCGACCCGCAAGCCCAGCAAACCGTCGAACTGCTGCTCGCCGACCGCCTCGGCGCGCTGCCGGCGCGGGTCTCGATGGCGGCGCTGGTGGTGGATAACGCGACCCTCGAAGTCCGCGCCTACGCCGGCTCGGCCGACTTCACCGACAAGGAACGCTTCAGCCACGTGGACATGGTGCGGGCCCAGCGCTCGCCGGGCTCCACGCTCAAACCCTTTCTCTACGGCCTGGCCCTCGACGAGGGCCTGATCCACTCCGAATCCCTGCTGGCCGACGTACCCCAGTCCTTCGCCGGCTACCAGCCGGGCAACTTCCAGCAATCCTTCCACGGCCCGGTCAGCGTCGCCGAAGCCCTCACCAAATCGCTCAACGTGCCGGCGGTGGAGGTGCTGGAGCGCCTCGACCCGGTGCGCTTCGTGTCGCTGCTGCGGCGGGGCGGGCTGAAACTGGAATTTCCGAAGGGCGGCGAACCCAATCTAGCGGTGATCCTCGGCGGCGCCAGCACCAGCCTCGAACAACTGGTTGGCGCCTACACCGCCTTCGCCCGCCAGGGCCTCGCCGGCAAGCCCCGCTACACGCCGGACGCGCCTGTGGAAGAGCAGCGCATGCTGTCGGCCGGTGCCGCCTTCATCATCCGCGACCTGCTCGAATCCGGCGGCCCGATGGGGCGGGCGGTGGAAAGTGGTGCCGGCATCCGCCGCGGCATCGCCTGGAAGACCGGCACCAGCTTCGGCTTTCGCGATGCGTGGTCGGTGGGCGTATCGGATCGATTCACCATCGGGGTATGGATCGGACGACCGGACGGCACGCCGAATCCCGGCTTCTTCGGCGCCAATATCGCCGCACCGCTGCTGGTCGATTTGTTCAATTCCCTCGACGCCGGCCCTCCGGGCCGGCGAACACCCCCGCCAAACGTGAAACAGGAGCGCATTTGCTGGCCCCTCGGCACGCGGGCCAGCCACGAGGACGCCAGCCTCTGCCAGCAAAGCCGGCTGGCGTGGACCCTCAACGACGCTGCCCCGCCCACCTTTCCCGACCGTCTGCGCGGCGGCGAAGCGCGCTACGCGATCCAGATCACCACCGACAGCCAGCTGCGCGCCCGTGCTAACTGCCACACCGGGCCCCTTGCCACGCGGCCAATGGCACGCTGGCCAGCGGTACTGGAACCCTGGCTGGACGAAGATTTGCGCCGTCGCGCGATACCGCCGGCGTGGGTCGCATCCTGTGCCGGCCAGGCACGCCCGGAGAGCGGCCTGAAGATTGTCGGCGCCAGCGATGGAGAAATCCTGCGGCGCCCCGTGGGTGGCAATGCCCCCCTGCTGCGCCTGGAGGTGCGTGGTCAGGCTGGCGGGCCTGGTCCGGGGGGGGAGGTGGTGTGGCTGGTCAACGGACGCCCCAGCGCCCGCCTGGCTGCCGGCAAGGGGTTCGAACAACGACTTGCCGAACCGGGACACTACGACATCACCGTGCTCGACGACACAGGCAGCTATGACCGCATCAGCCTCAGCGTGCGCTGAACGGCCTCAAACAGCACTGGCACCGGGCTGTTCCGACAACCAGCGCAACAACATCGCAAACAGCGCGTCCGGGTCCACCGGCTTGGTGATGAAATCGTTCATTCCAGCCTCCAGACAACGGACTTTGTCCTCGGCAAAGGCATTGGCAGTCATGGCCAGAATCGGCGTACGACAACCCAAAGCCCGCAGCCTGCGCGTTGCCTCCAGGCCATCCATGACCGGCATCTGCATGTCCATCAGAATCAGCGCATAACCTCCACCCGCCGCAAGATTGACCGCTTCGGCCCCGTTTTGAGCCACATCCGGAGCCAGGCCGACATCAGCCAGCAGGCTCAGGGCAACCTCCTGGTTCACGGCCTCATCCTCCACCAGCAACACCCGGGTGCCGTGGAAATAGCGCACCAGCAACTCCTCGGCCGATACCGTCGCGACAGGTTCTGATGTCACCACAACGCCCCTGCCAAGCCGGACGGTGATCCAGAAAGTGCTGCCAACACCGGGTTCGCTGTCGACCCCCACATTGCCGCCCATCAGTTCGGCAATGCGGCGGGTGATCGACAGACCCAGGCCTGTACCGCCAAAACGACGGGTCATCGAATCGTCGGCCTGCTGGAAAACCTCGAACAGATGCATCTGCTGCGCAGCGCTCATCCCGATCCCGGTGTCCTCAACCTCGAAGCGCAGCAAGACCTCCCGCTCATTCTCCTCGACCAGACGACCGCGCAGGCTGATGTAACCCTTTTCGGTGAATTTGACCGCATTGCCGAGGTAGTTGAGCAGGGCCTGGGACAAGCGTGTTTCATCCCCATGCAGAAACTCGGGAATCCCCGAGAGATCCACCCGAAAGCCCAGACCCTTGCTGCGCAAGCCTTCACCCACCACCGTGGTGATCAGCCGGATCAGGCCTGTCAGCTGGAAATCACGCTTTTCCAGAACCAGCTTGCCGGCTTCGATCTTCGACAGATCCAGAATGTCGTTGAGCACACCCAGCAAATGCCGGGCTGCACTGTCGATCTTGTCGAGCTGCTCGGTTTGCGCCGGATCGCAGCCAGCCCGGCGCATCAGGTGGGCCATGCCGATGATGGCGTTCATCGGCGAACGGATCTCGTGGCTCATGCTGGCCAGAAAAGCGCTCTTGGCCTGGGTGGCTGCCTGGGCTTCGGCGGCCTTGCCCACCAGCTCGTCGTTAAGTACCTCGATCTCGCGGGTGCGCGCCTTGACCATGTCTTCGAGCTTTTCCCGATGCCCCTCCAGTTCCGCCTGGATGCGCCGGTTTTCGGTGACATTGTCGAAAACGGCAACAAATTCACCCTCCGCCAGACGGAACACCGCATACGAAAACCAGCGTGCCAGCGCCACGGAATACTGCTCCCACCGAGCCGGCTGGCCGGTTTGCACAACCTGGTCGAGCGCCGCCAGCAGTTCCGCGCTCGTCGCCGGATGACCAGGCAAGGCTTCGCTGAGAGTACGGCCGACGATCACCTTGAGGCCGGTAACCTCACCGAAAGCTGGATTGACCCGCAGGAAGACCACATCAACCGGCCGACCATCCCGGTAAATGAGCTTGCAGTGAGCCACCGCGTTGAGCATGTTTTCGAACAGGGAACGGTAGCTGTCCTCGCTGTGACGCAGGACCAGTGCCTCGCGCAGACGTTGCTGGCGCCAGATCATGCCGAGAAAGAGCGCCAGCGCCGCCACGATCGACGCGACGATGGCCGTACTCGCAATGGCCAGACCACGCACACTGGCAAACACCTCGTTCTGATCGATCTTGGCCATCAGCATCCACGGTGTCCCGGATACCGCCCGCGCTGCAGCCAGCACCGGCACCCCGCGATAATCCGGCCCCGCGTAATTACCCGGCCCGATACGCATTGCCTGGGCGGCCGGGAGCAGGCTATCGACGGGAAAACTCAGTGCAGTCTGGCCTGGCGAGCGATGACGCAGATCGTTGAGAAACACGACCTGGTCCCCCTCGCGACGCAAGATGACGATTTCCCCCGAGGCCGATTTGCGCGGCCAGGCCTGCGCCAGGGGAAAAAGCTCGCGCCGGGCATCGAGGGTGAAGGCCATCACGCCGAAAACCGGACGCTCCGGACGGGTGTGATCGCGAACCTGGGCTGCAAAGCTCAGATGGATCCTGCTGTCACCGGAGATCGCGCTCAGATCGGCTAAAACCGGTGTAGGCGATTGCAGCGCCCGCCGGGTGATTTCCTGCAGTTGATCCGCACTGTGCCGCAAATTGCCCACCGTCAGCAGGCTGTTGCCATCCGCATCCGCCAGTTCGATGGCCTCATAAGCATGGGAATGCTGATCCTGCTGCAAGCGCGCGCTCAGCCGGGCTTCGATCTGCGGATCCCCGCTACGCTGCCACGTCTCCAGCACATCCATCAGGAAGGGTCCCTGGGAACGATCCACCGCGTAAGCACGGCGTGCTTCGACCCATTCGGCCACCTGGCCAGCCTTGATTTGGGCGACCGCCTCCAATTCCTCCACCTGCTGCCGGCGAATCGACTCCGCCAGACTGGAATAGATCAGCACGCCACTGAGTACCAGCACTGCAGTCAGAACAAGGAACACCGTGATCAGTTGCCCGGGGCGAGCCGTCTCCGGCAGGGGCAGCAGCGCGTCCCTGTGGCTTCGCTCCAGGCTGTTGAGGATGCGATAAAGAAAAGCACCACTCACCGCCACGAAAAACCAGCCCTTGAGCGTGCCAGCCACGGCAAGTACAAGCGGATCGTGAAAAACCAGGCCGATCAGTTGATCGGAAAAAAGAATCCACAGAGTCGCCACGAGCACGTACGCAAGCGTGATCCTGAGCGCCAAGGTATGACGGGCGAGCTGCTTGGAGAGACAGGAAACCGACAGAAGAAAGGACTTTCAGCCAGAAAATGGCAGGACGGGATGCCCCACGTTGAAGACGCTTCCAGCTTCACAGAAAGTGACATTACTGTCTGTCGGGAAAGACTGACAAACCTCGTGTCAGTACGAGGTTTGTCAGGGTAAATTTAACGCTGGATCACCGTTTTGAGCGCCGCCAGACACAGGGCAATATTGGCCTGCCGGCTGGAATGGCCCATCAGGCCGATACGCCACACCTTGCCGGCCAGAACACCGAGGCCGGCACCGATTTCCAGGCCGAACTCCTGCAACAGACGCGTGCGCGCCGCCGCTTCGTCAATGCCTTCGGGCACCCACACGGTGTTGAGCTGGGGCAGGCGGGCATCTTCGCGCACCACAAAGTTCAGGCCGAGGGCTTCCAGGCCGGCACGCAGCTGCAGGTGGTTGTCGCGATGGCGCTGCCAGGCCGCCTCGAGGCCTTCTTCAGCCAGCATCACCAGCGATTCGTGCAGGCCGTAGAGCGGATTGACCGGCGCCGTGTGGTGGTAGGTGCGCTTGGCGCCACTCCAGTAGCCGAGCACCAGGCTCAGATCCTGGAACCAGCTCGGACAGGGCGTCTTGCGGGCGCGAATGCGTTCGACGGCGGCCGGTGAAAAACTCACCGGCGACAGGCCGGGGGTGCTCGACAGGCACTTCTGACTGCCCGAATAGGCCGCATCGATGCCCCACGCGTCCAGCAAAACCGGCACGCCACCAAGGGACGTCACGCAATCCATGATCGTCAACGCACCGTAACGGCGGGCAATCGCCGCCAGCGTAGCCGCATCGGACAGCGCACCAGTGGAAGTTTCGGCGTGCACGAAGGCAAACAGGGCCGCATCCGGATTGGCAGCGAAGGCTTCTTCGACCTTGGCCGGATCGACCGGGGCGCCCCACGGATCTTCGACGATCACCAACACACCGCCAGCCCGGCGCACGTTCTCGGCCATGCGCTGGCCGAACACGCCGTTGATGCACACGATGACCTTGTCGCCGGGGCTGACCAGGTTCACGAAACAGGTTTCCATGCCCACCGAGCCGGGGGCAGAGACCGGGAAGGTCAGCTCGTTTTCGGTCTGGAAGGCGTAGCGGAGCAGGCTTTTCAGCTCGTCCATCATGCCGACGAAGGCCGGATCAAGGTGGCCGACAGTGGGCCGCGCCATGGCGGACAGCACCCGCGGCGGCACATCGGACGGGCCGGGCCCCATCAGGGTACGGACCGGCGGCTGGAAGGAACGGATCTCGGGGCGTGCGACCTTCATGGTATCTCCTTGTTTTTTTGGCTACTGGGGGCGGCCGTTGGCCGCGATCATGCGGATGATGCGGACCGTATCCACGTCCGATTCCCGGTACGCGGCCTTGACGAATTCCGACACCTGAAGCCCTTC
>ERZ724510.733-NODE-733-length-18948-cov-5.374954_pt1 | contig 18948 bp, 15 predicted proteins | sample MGYA00376043_ERZ724510 | MGnify/ENA primary metagenome ERZ724510 (study PRJEB28724, sample SAMN07190888) | wastewater metagenome | isolation source: influent of sewage treatment plant in Hong Hong | place: USA: Christiansburg, Virginia | collected 2016-03-01 ... | reverse complement strand
TCACGCACTTCGTCAAGCTTGAACGGCTTGATGATGGCGGTAACGAATTTCATGAGTAGTTCCTCATAAGGGTTGAGATTGGTTTGTTATCCCCACCGGCGCCGGCCGGAGTACCGGTGGGGAAATTAAAGTTGATTAGAAAGTTTTGGAGACGGAGAGGACAACCGTGTCCTTACCTGCGTCATAGGTATAACCGTTGGTCTTGGTAAAACGATAGAAATCGCCCGGCTTGCCCTTAGCATCCGTACCAATGTAGGCTGCACCGATCACCCAGCCACTGATATCCTTGGTTACACCAAGTTTCCAGTCGGTGTAGTCGGCATTGGAAATGTGCTTAACATCGGTATAACCAATGTGGCCATTGATGCCCCAGCCATCACCCAGGTCAAAGTTGGCTGATAGGTCACCGTAGTACGTACCCTTGGTGCTCTTGTCGTTGCCTGAACCATCGGTGCCACGCATTGAGAAATAATCATCGACAGAGTAAAAGACTTTGGCCGACAGAAATTTCCATGCACCACCAATGTAGAGTTCCTTGTTGCTTACAGTTTCACCATTGTTCTTGCCACCGCCAACGCTGCTGCCCGGGTAGTAGTAGTAGATACCACCGATATCAAGGGTGAAATCACCGAAGGTCGGCTTGAAACCGCCGTAGAAGTCCATTTCAAGATTGCCTTCAGGGAACCCGGCGGACGAATCAACATTCGAGTTCCAGTTACCAACGTAGAAGCCGCTTGAGTGAGCGTAATCAAAACCACCTTGCAAAGCAGGATGGAAAGCTGTCTGGGCGATACCACGGAAACGATATTCGCTGAACAGACCGACGTTACCGGTCAGGGTGTGTGGGCTAGCCGGGGCAGCCTCAGCAGCAGGGGCTGCTGCGGTCTGGGCAAAAGCCGGTACAGCAAAAGCGCCCACGAGGGCCAAAGCGATGAGTGATTTTTTCATTTGGGTCTCTCCTACAGATCAAGTTGAAATAGCAAAAAAATTTGTACAGATCAGCATTAGCATGAGCCGTGCCAGGCTGTAATTTGATACAAATCAAGTGAATAACTAGTACTTTTTACCTATGTGGCGCTTATTAAGCACCAATACAGTGCAGCCAATATTGGCAATGCACCATCAACGAGCAAGCCCCTCAGAGAGGCCGGATCGAGCCCTATGGTACACTTGGAAGTCACGGAGGAACCCCCATGATCGACCCTAAAACTCTCGAAGATATCGGCGCCAAGATGAGCGCTCTGCTGGCCAATTCACCAGCAAAAGACATCGAAAAAAATGCCAAGGCAGTAATGAGCGGCTTGTTTGCCAAGCTCGATCTGGTGACCCGCGAAGAGTTTGATATTCAGGCGCAGGTACTGGCGCGTACCCGCGAAAAACTGAAAGCACTGGAAGCACGCGTCGACGCACTGGAAAAGGCCCGTTCGGGCCAATAAACCATATGGCGCTTGCCGTCACTTACAGCCGCGCGCTGGACGGTCTGAATGCGCCGCCGGTTATCGTTGAAGTTCATATTTCCGGCGGGCTGCCCAGCCTGACTCTGGTTGGCCTGCCAGACACTGAAGTAAAAGAAGCACGGGATCGCGTACGGGCCGCCATTGTTAATAGCGGCTTCGAATTTCCCGCCAAACGTATCACCGTCAATCTCGCCCCCGCTGATCTACCGAAGGAGTCCGGCCGTTTCGATCTGCCGATTGCGCTCGGCATTCTCGCCGCGAGCGGCCAGATTCCGGGCAAGGCGCTGGCTGACTACGAGTTTGCTGGCGAGCTGTCCTTATCCGGCGAACTACGCCCGGTGCGCGGGGCATTGGCCATGGCTCTGCAAGCCGGTGATGGCGGCAGAACCTTTGTATTACCTACGCTAAGCGCCAGTGAAGCGGCACTAAGTGATAGCGGAACAGTACTCGGCGCCGCCTCCTTGCTTGAGGTATGCGCCCACCTTTCCGGCCAGGGCGAATTAACGCAAGCGGTTACGGTCGACGCCGAAAAAACGCCAATTTTTCCTGATTTGAGAGAAGTGCGCGGCCAATGCCAAGCCAAGCGGGCACTGGAGATTGCGGCGGCTGGTAATCATTCGCTATTGATGATTGGTCCGCCAGGTTCTGGAAAATCAATGCTGGCCGCGCGTCTGCCCGGCCTGATGCCGCCACTTGATCGCGGCGCAGCGCGCAGTTCGGCGGCGGTGCTTTCGCTGATTGGCCAGTTTCACCCCGATCGTTTCGGGCAACGCCCTTACCGTTCACCGCACCATACCGCTTCAGCAGTGGCGCTGGTCGGCGGCGGCAATCCCCCTCGGCCCGGCGAAATTTCATTGGCGCATATGGGGGTTTTATTCCTGGATGAGCTGACTGAATTTGATCGGAAAGTCCTCGAAACCCTGCGCGAACCACTGGAATCCGGTCGCATCCATATTGCGCGCGCTGCACGGCAAGCCGAATTCCCGGCAGAATTTCAGCTGGTTGCAGCGATGAATCCCTGCCAATGTGGCTATGCCGGCCATTCGAACGGCAAATGCCGCTGCACGCCCGACCAGATTGCGCGCTATCGCGGCAAGCTCTCCGGCCCCTTCCTTGATCGTATCGACCTGTTGATTGAAGTCCCCGCCCTGCCTGCCGAAACACTTAGCGGGCAGGCCAACGGTGAAAGTTCGGCAACCGTCCGCGCCCGTGTCGAACAAGCCATTTCTGTTCAAACCACCCGCCAGCAAAAACCCAACGCCCGCCTGACGCCAGCCGAAGTTGAAGCCTGCTGCAAGCCGGATGAAGCTGGCGGAGCCCTGCTCAAACAGGCGCTGAGCCGCCTGGATCTCTCCGCCCGCGCCTGGCATCGCATTCTCAAGGTCGCCCGCACCATTGCCGATCTCGCCGGCAGCAACGAAATTCGTGCACCACACGTCGCCGAAGCCATCCAGTATCGGCGCCTCGCTGGTGGTTGATAAACGCGCCGCACCACGCGGCATCGCCATTCTGCTTGCATCACTATCAGCGCTCGGGCCATTTTCGATCGACACCTACCTGCCGTCCTTCCACGAAATCGCCGAAAAACTCGGCGCAACGCAGTTGGAAGTGCAGCAAACGCTGTCCATTTACCTGTTTTCCTTTGCCTTGATGACGCTGTGGCACGGCGCAATCGCTGACCGTTTCGGCCGCCGGCGCGTCATTCTTGCAGCGCTGGTCCTGTTTGCCGTCGCTTCCGCCGGTTGCGCCTTCGCCACGCGCATCGAACAACTCTGGTTCTGGCGTGCCATGCAAGGTATAACTGCTGGGGCCGGCATCGTCATCAGCCGCGCAATTGTCCGCGATCTATTCGACGGCGCCGCCGCGCAACGCCTGATGTCGCAAATCACCATGATGTTTGCGCTGGCCCCGGCCGTTGCACCAGTCATTGGCGGCTGGCTGCAAACCTTCTTTGGCTGGCGCTCGATTTTTGTCTTCCTGGTGCTGTCGACCGTAATACTTTTACTCGCCTGCTGGAAACTGCTGCCCGAAACCCTGCCAGTTGAAAAACGCCAATCGCTCAAGCCCAGCTACCTCGGTAAAACCTACTGGCACGTGCTGACTTCGCCGCCTTTTCTGTTCGTTTGCGCCGCGCTTTCACTTAATTTCGCCGGATTTTTCATCTACATCCTCTCGGCACCAGTTTTTCTGATGAAGCACCTTGGCGTGCACGAAACCGGTTTTCTCTGGCTATTCGGCCCGGCGATGACCGGTCTGATGCTGGGTTCATGGCTTTCCGGACGACTCGCCGGGAAAATTTCATTAAGCCGAACCATCCTCTTCGGCTACCTGTTGATGGGAACGGCAGCGCTCTATAACGTCGGCCTCAATCTGACACTACCACCAACGTTGCCATGGAGCGTAACGCCAATTTTCATTTACACCATGGGCATGTCGCTGGCGATGCCCTGTTTAACCATCATGGCGCTTGACCCCTTCCCGGCGCAGCGCGGCCTGGCTGCTTCGTGCCAAACCTTCTTTCAATCCGGGTTCAACGGGCTGACTGCAGCGCTGATCGTTCCGGCAATCTGGGGATCAACCTTGACGCTGGCACTGGGCATGGCCTGCTTGATGACAATTGGCGGCCTCGCCGCGCTGGCCCACCAGAAACTACGACTGAAACCAGGGTAGACCATGGAAGCGCCAGCCCCCTGAGGTGCCGCGATGGTAGTTGTCATCAAGCTGGCCTTCAAAACCATCCAGCACATTGATCACGTTTGAAAAACCCGCCGCCTCGAGCGCCATACCCGCATCAACCGAGCGCCGGCCACTGCGACAAATAATCAATAGCGGGCGCGTAAAATCACCCTTCATCAAGCGTTTTACTTTGGCCGCGAATTCCGGATCAATCTCCCAATCCGGCCCATCCTGCCAGGCAATATGCTCAGCCCCGGCCGGGTGGCCGACATACATGTACTCAGTCTCGGTTCGACAATCGAGCAACACTGCCTGAGGATTTTCCTCAAGCAAGGCATGGGCGGCAATGGGATCAAGATGCTGCATTGGCAAATCCGTAAATTAGCGGGTGCCAATATTATGGAAGCAATCACTGATTAACGTAAACTGAAGCCTCAATCTGCCTGGAGCCCCCATGAAAATTCCCGCCTGGATCGCCACCGCCGCCACTGTCATCGGGGCCGCCCTGCTACCCGCCTGCGATGCGGTCAATCTGCAGGAAATCAAGCCGGGTATCACGACCGCCAGCGAAGTCAAAACACGCATGGGCGAACCGGGCTTTCAGCACTGGAACAACGACGGCACGGCAACCTGGGAATACAGCCGCCAGCCGAGCGGTACGCAGTGCTACATGATTACCTTTGGCAATGATCAGATTGTCAAAACAATGGAGCAGGTACTCAACGACAAAAACTACGCCAAGGTGCGCGACGGCTTGAGCAAAGACGATGTCCGCCGCCTGCTCGGCGCCCCCGGCTCCAAGGTGGTTTTCGACAACTTGCGAGAAGAAATCTGGGAATGGCGCGTCGAAGGGATGATGCCGACCGAAGAAACCTACTTCATGGTGCATTTCGACACCGGACACGGCGGTGTCAAAAAAACCTCAAAACGGATTGCGATGCGCGGCTAGTTTTTCAATCGGGTAATTGCCATTTACTACGCGGGAAATGGCAAGTGTAGCCACCGGGGTTGTACTCCAGATAGTCCTGATGCTCCGGTTCAGCCATCCAGAACGGCCCGACCGGGGCGAGTTCAGTCACCACCTTGCCCGGCCACAAACCTGAAGCATCAACATCAGCGATTGTTTTCACTGCCATTTGGCGTTGCGCTTCGCTGGTGTAATAAATGGCGGAACGATAGGATGCGCCGCGATCATTGCCCTGACGGTTAGGTGTTGTCGGGTCGTGAATCTGGAAGAAAAATTCGAGCAACTGACGAAAACTCAGGAGCGCCGGATCGAAGATGATTTCAATCGCTTCGGCATGGCTGCCGTGATTGCGATACGTCGCATTCGGCACATCGCCGCCGCTGTAACCAACGCGTGTGGCGATTACACCGGGGCGTTTACGGATCAAATCCTGCATGCCCCAAAAGCATCCTCCAGCAAGGATGACGGTTTCTGTTTGTTGCATGGTGAATCCTTATGAGTGGTACGCGGCAGTGAATTCTGACCGCCTACATCTGGTCAAGTTTCACGCATTTCATACGTTTGCGGCAAATGCAACAATCAATCAGCTTGGCTGCATGTCGGATAAATTTACAGCGCCAATTTATTTAAGAAAAAAGGGCCTTAACAATCATTTGATAACAATGCGTTATCTATGCTGGCGTGACTTTTGCTGTTGTAAAAACAACTTTGACCAATTACATATTAAAAAAATGAACAACAAACTTCTTCGGGCGCTGGCCGCCAGTTTCATTCTCGGCATTTCTGTCCTGCCGGATGCCCAAGCCAGCTTGGTCAGCTTCTCCACGCGCTTCAGTAATGCCCCAACTTATACTGACGCCGCCAGTTTGCGGAATGAGGTGAATGCGCTAATGGCTGTAGCGCCGACTACGGGTTACTGTGATCGCTTCGATACGCACTGGGGTAGCAAAAATCAAGAACAATGTGGTGGTACTGACAGCAATATAGCCTTCAAAATTTCCGCGCTATTCAGCGTCGGTGCCTCGGAAGTTGGCACCTGGGGTTTCCGCATTGGCCCTGATTTTGGCTGGGGTGGCGCACTGTTCGTTGATGGCAACCTGCTGGCGTTCAGCAATGACGACCTTTGGTGGGACGGCGATATAAATAATGCGGCTGAGACCCTCGCGGGCTCCATTTCGCTGACCGCTGGCAATCACCTGATTGAGGCCTTCGGTTTCGAGCCCTGTTGTGATGGTGCGCAATTAGGGCAGTTCCTCCCGGCCGGCGCACGGGACTTTATAGATTTCCATCCTAAAGACGGTCATGACCCGATCACCGTTCCCGAACCGGGTACAGCAGCATTACTGCTGGCTTCGCTGGCTGGACTAGCTGTTCGACGGCGTCGCTAGGCAACGCCAGGCAAGTTACGACAAGTGCGATGCGTTCGCCCTTTTCCATTTTCAGACAGCCGTTTTTTCCGCTAAGTTTCTCCGGTGCTTGGCAGCCTGCCCCGCGACCAGTAAACTACGGCCTCTGCCGAGGAGCGCTGCGACCTTTGACTTAAAAGGGCCAGGCTCGGCAACGATCAACGGCGCTCGCAAACCCAGTCCTGCCGGTTTGTGACGCCGTTTGTCTTTTGCGGCTTCCCCGGCGTAATAAGTATTGCCGAGGTAATCCAGATGCAGCCCGATCGCACTTCCGAACTTTCCACCCTACTCGCCACAAAAATGCTCGTCCTCGACGGCGCCATGGGTACGATGATCCAGCGTCACGGATTGCAGGAAGCCGATTACCGCGGCACACGTTTTGCCGATCACCCGCACGACCTCAAGGGCAACAATGACCTGCTGGTCCTGACCCGACCGGACATCATCGGCGGCATTCACCGCGCCTATCTCGAAGCTGGCGCCGACATCCTCGAAACCTGCACCTTCAATTCGACAGCGGTTTCACAGGCCGACTACAAACTCGAACCGATCGTCTATGAGCTGAACGTCAAGGGCGCCGCGCTGGCCCGTCAGCTGTGCGACGAATTCACCGCCGCCAATCCCGCCAAGCCGCGATTCGTTGCTGGCGTCCTCGGCCCGACGAGCCGTACGGCCTCGATCTCACCGGACGTCAACGACCCCGGCTACCGCAACGTCACTTTCGATGCGCTGGTCACCGATTATCTCGAAGCCATCCGCGGCCTGGTCGATGGTGGCGCTGACATCCTGTTGGTCGAAACCATTTTCGACACGCTGAACGCCAAGGCCGCGCTGTTCGCCATCGAAAAGTTCTTCGACAACGCCGGCCGCCGCTGGCCGGTGATGATTTCTGGCACGATCACCGATGCTTCCGGCCGCACCCTGTCCGGCCAGACGGCCGAGGCTTTCTGGAACTCGCTGTCGCATATAAAGCCGGTTTCGTTTGGACTTAACTGTGCACTCGGCGCCAGCGAATTGCGCCAGTACGTCGAAGAACTTTCGCGCATTTGCGACTGCTACGTCTCGGCCCACCCGAACGCCGGCCTGCCCAACGCTTTCGGCGGCTACGATGAAACGCCGGAAATGTTGGCCGATGAAATCGAGAGCTGGGCTAAATCCGGCATCGTCAATATCGTCGGCGGCTGCTGCGGCACCTCGCCGGACCATATTCGCGTCATCGCCGAGCGAGTTGCTGCGGTCAACCCGAGAAAAGTGCCGGAAATCGAAAAGAAGCTGCGCCTGTCCGGGCTGGAGCCGTTCAACGTCGGCACCGATTCGCTCTATGTAAACGTCGGCGAGCGCACCAACGTCACCGGCTCGAAAGCCTTCGCCCGCATGATCCTCGAAGGCCGCTTCGACGACGCACTAGCCGTCGCTCGCCAGCAGGTCGAAAACGGCGCGCAGGTCATCGACATCAATATGGACGAGGCGATGCTCGATTCGCTCGCCGCCATGGATCGCTTCCTCAAACTGATCGCCTCGGAACCGGACATTTCGCGCGTGCCGATCATGATTGACTCGTCGAAATGGGAAGTCATCGAGGCCGGCCTCAAGTGCATTCAAGGCAAGGGCATCGTCAATTCGATCTCGATGAAGGAAGGTGAAGCCAAGTTCATCGAGCAGGCGAAACTCGCCCGCCGCTATGGCGCGGCTGTCATCGTCATGGCCTTCGATGAAAAGGGCCAGGCCGACACTTTTGCCCGCAAGACCGAGATTTCCAAGCGCGCCTACGACCTGTTGCTGAGCATTGGTTTCCCGGCTGAAGACATCATCTTCGACCCGAACATTTTCGCCATCGCCACCGGCATTCCGGAACACGACAACTACGCCGTCGATTTCATCAATTCGGTGCGCTGGATCAAGCAGAATCTGCCGCACGCCCACATTTCCGGCGGCGTTTCCAATGTGTCGTTCAGCTTCCGAGGCAACGATGCGGTGCGCGAAGCTATCCATACCGTATTCCTCTACCACGCGATCAAGGCCGGCATGACCATGGGCATCGTCAATGCCGGCATGCTCGGCATCTACGACGATCTGGAACCCGAACTGCGCCAGAAGGTGGAGGACGTGGTGCTCAACCGCAATCCGAACGCCGGGGAAGCGTTGGTGGACTTCGCCCAGACGGTCAAGGAGGGCAAGGCCAAGGACACCGGCCCCGACCTTTCGTGGCGCGAACAGCCTGTGGAAAAACGCCTCGAACATGCGCTGATCAAGGGCATCACCGATTTCGTCGTGGCCGATACTGAAGAAGTTCGCGCCAAGCTGGAGAGCGAAGGCAAGCCGCCGCTTTCGGTCATCGAAGGCCCGCTGATGAACGGCATGAATGTCGTTGGCGACCTTTTTGGCGCCGGCAAGATGTTCCTGCCGCAGGTGGTCAAATCGGCCCGCGTCATGAAACAGGCGGTTGCCCACCTGCTGCCCTACATCGAAGCGGAAAAGACCCGCACCGGGCTGGGCAGCAAGGGCAAGATCCTGATGGCCACGGTCAAGGGCGACGTGCACGACATCGGCAAGAACATCGTCGGCGTCGTGCTCGGCTGCAATGGCTACGACGTGGTCGACCTCGGCGTCATGGTTTCCTGCGACAACATCCTGAAAGCCGCCGTCGAACATAAGGTGGACATCATCGGCCTGTCCGGCCTGATCACCCCGTCACTGGAAGAAATGGCCCACGTCGCCAGCGAAATGCAGCGCCTGGGCATGAAGCAGCCGCTGTTGATCGGCGGCGCGACGACCAGCCGCGCCCACACTGCAATCAAGATCGCCCCCAACACCGAAGGCGCCGTGGTTTACGTGCCCGACGCCTCACGTGCCGTCGGCGTCGCCACCAAGCTGCTCTCGGTCGACCAGCGCGACGGCTACATGGCTGAAATCGTTACCGAGTATGAAGCCGTGCGCGCCGAACACGCCGGCCGCAAGGGCCCGACGATGGTCACGCTGGAAGAAGCCCGCGCCAACCGTTTCACGTGGAACCAGCCCTTTACCCCGGTCAAGCCCAAACAGCTCGGCCTGCAAACCCTCAACCCGAGCTTGACCGACTTGGCACTGCTCATCGACTGGACGCCGTTCTTCCAAAGCTGGGATCTGGCCGGTCGCTATCCGGCCATCCTCGAGAATGAAACGGTCGGAGAAACGGCCCGTCAATTGTTCGACGACGCCAAGAAATTGCTGGCCAAAATCGTCAATGAAAACTGGCTGAGCGCCCGTGCTGTCTTCGGCCTCTACCCGGCCAAGGCAGAGAACGAAGACATCATCATCTACAGCGACGAAAGCCGCACCACCGAACTCACCCGCTGGGTGGGCCTGCGTCAGCAGCACAAGCAGCCGAAAGGCCGCTTCAACATGGCGCTGGCCGATTATGTCGGCGAAAACGACTATGTGGGCGCCTTTGCCGTCACCGCCGGCCATCGCATCGAAGAGCGCGTCGCCGCCTTTGAGGCCGCCAACGACGACTACTCGGCAATCATGCTCAAATCACTGGCCGACCGTCTGGCCGAAGCCGCCGCTGAATGGCTGCATTTGCAGATTCGCACCCAATACTGGGGCTATGCCAACGATGAAGCCTTCACCAATGCGGAGCTGATCGCCGAGCAATACAAAGGCATCCGCCCCGCCCCCGGCTACCCGGCCTGTCCGGATCACACCGCCAAGCGGGAGTTGTTCGCTTTGCTCGACGCACCGGCCAACGCCGGCATGATCCTGACCGAATCCTGCGCCATGATGCCGGCGGCAGCCGTATCCGGCTTTTATATCGGGCATCCGGCAGCCGCTTATTTCGCCATTCCGAAGATCGGCCGCGATCAGCTGGAGGATTGGGCCAAGCGCAAGGGGATGTCGATCAAGGATGCCGAGTACTGGCTGGCCCCACTGATGTAATTTTCAAGACATTCAGAGGGCGCCAAGACTGATCGTCTTCTGAATTAATTTTCTAACCCGGATTCACCTGATACAACAATTTTGTCAAAAGCATCAATTGGCAGAGGACGGCTGACAAGGTAGCCCTGAATGAAGTCACAGTGATGCTCAGCATTTAGAAATACTCGCTGAGCCTCGGTTTCCACCCCTTCGGCCACAACCTTCAAGCCCAAACTGTGAGCCAGTCCAATCGTTGCGGCACAAATCACCGCATCACGCTGATTCGATTCGATGTTGATCACAAAGGATCGGTCAATTTTGAGTTGATCCAGCGGCAGCCGGCTGAGGTAAGCCAGCGACGAATATCCGGTGCCGAAATCATCAAGAGAAAAACTCACCCCTACCTCCTGAAGCGTATTCATCTTATTGATGACATCTTCTACGTTCGTTACCAACAAGCTTTCCGTCAGCTCCAGTTTCAGATAGCGAGGGTTGGCTCCAGTGTTTTTCAGGGCATTGAGCACATTATCCACAAAATGAATGTCCTGAAACTGATGCGTACTGACATTGACCGCCAAGATAATGTGGGCAAAGTCGGGGCGTTTGGCCCATTGGGCAAGTTGGGCACAAGCCGTATTCAGGACCCAGTTACCCAAGGGCAGGATCAGACCGGTCTTTTCTGCCAAGGGAATGAACTCGGCTGGTGAAACCATGCCGCGTTGCGGATGCTGCCAGCGGACCAAGGCTTCGGCCCCAATAATCCGTGGTGATTTGCCCTCGATTTGAGGTTGATAGTGAAGATCAAGTTGGCCGGCATCTATCGCCAAGCGCAACTCTTCACGCACTTTGGCTTCATTCGCCACTTGTTCGGAAATCTTTGCGTCATAAAGGCAGAATCGATTTCGACCAGACTCCTTGGCACAATACATGGCTGCATCCGCGTGCTTGATTAGCTCCTGGTAACTTTCGCCATCTTGTGGATAGATTGCGATACCGCAACTACCCGTCACGTACGCTTGGTAGGAGCCAATCTGGAAGGTTTTCCTTAAGCATGTAAAAAGTTGCTCAACAACGGTGGTGACATCACTTGGGCAGGGGGCATCTTCTACCAGAATGATAAATTCGTCACCACCAAAGCGAACCACCGTATCGCTGGCACGTATGCTTTTTTGCAATGCAATCGCCAGTTGCTGGAGCAGCATATCGCCATGGTCATGACCAAATTGATCATTGATTTCCTTGAAATCATCCAGATCCATGAAAACAACACCAAGCATATCTTTCTGCCGTTTGGCCTTGGCGATTGCCTGAGCCATGCGTTCTTCAAGAAATGCCCGGTTGGGTAATCCCGTCAGCACATCGTGCGTTGCCTGCTGCTGGGCGGTATGCACTGCTTGTTCAAGTTTCGTATTGATATTGGCTAATTCGTGAGTTCGATCCGTGACCGTTTGCTCTAGGAGCACAACGTTTTCCCGACTGATTTTCCGTTGAACGTAAATTAGTGCAAGAACCTCCAGGGCCAAAATAATCAGACTAACCGTGTAAATCCAGGCCTTCTCAATCCAGCTCCGGAGAAAATCCTCTGGCGCAATACCAATCACCACGACCAGCGGCAGATTATCGATTTTGTGGTAATGAAAGAGACGTAATGTATTGTCCACACGCGAATAAGCCTTGTAGAAACCCATTACCTGATTCAGTTCAAGACCTTGTTTGATTTCCTTGAGATCGAACACTTTGCCCAGCTGCTCATTGATCGCGGGATGGCGGGCGACCAGATGAAAGTCAGCCGAGAACAGGGCGATATTTCCGTGCGGACCAACATCAATCGATTTAAAACTGGATTCAAAATAATCAGCCCGCATGGCGGTTTGAATCAAGCCGGCAAAACTGCCATCAGGATTGCTGATCCGACGGCTCAAGGTAAACAGCCATTTTTGGGTGAATTTGGACAAAATCGGCTCGGACAGCACCATGCCTGTTTCGTGATTATTTTTCTGTTTGAGGAAGTAGTTTCGGTCAGCAACATCGACATTGGGCACCGCTTCGCTCTTCCCTGCACTGAAAAGGACCTTCCCTTGCGCATCAATAATCCGCAGGCTATTTGCCTGTGCTTCGGGAATGAATGCTTCAAGCCGCAACAAGTCCCGATTAACTGTAAGCGCATCCCGTTTTTCTACTCCCGTTACGACGGGGGTGTATTCAAAAGCAGCATCCCTCAGGATGACATCTATTTTTTCGGTAGTTGCCTTGATGTGACGCTCGACAGTACCTGTTAAATTATTGGCATCACGACTGACCAATTCATACTGGCTAACATAAGATCTGACCAGTTCAATCGTGAACAACCCAATCAGGCTGCTCAAGACAAGCACGAGCATGAAACCAACTCGGAAAGCAGAGTAAATACTTTTCCGTTTTGGAGCCAAACTGACGAGTGGAGCAAGTTCGTTCATATCTTAATAACGACTATTTGCTTAGTCATTTTTCCGTAGGTACTGGGTGCCAACCAGATAATAGCAAGGCAAGTCGAATCAATCATCTTTTGTTGATATACCCAATTTCCAGGGTGCCGCAGCTTAGTTACGTTGGATCGCTACTGATTACGGCCGAAACAACAAAAACCTGTAACTAAAGCTCTTAAAATATCGGCAATGAAAGTCGCACTCAACCTTATCCACCTTACCCGAACTACAGCAACAGCCGCCCTGCTCGGCCTGTTGTTGAGCAGTTGCAGCACGTCCAAAACCAGTCGTTCATACCAGACGGAAACGTTCACCAGCGAATCGCCATTTCAGTATTACAACAGTCAGGAACCCGAAAAGGCCTGTGAAATTGCCAAACGTGCCCTGCTCAGTCAGGGTTATCAAGTCGATGATGCCAAGCCGCGCAATATTCGCGGCGAAAAATTTTTCCGGCCAACACCAGATGAGGCAACGCGCCTGACTATCACCCTGGTTTGCCTGCCAAGCAGCCTAGGCACGGTGATTTACGCCAATGCTCTGGAAACCCAGTACGAGATGAAATCCAAGGGCAGCAACGCCGGCGTCAGTGTTTCGGCGCTCGGTTCGGTTTCCCTGCCGTGGGCGATTGATAAAGACACGCTGGTCAAAGTCGGCGAGGAAACGGTGACGGCGCCGGTGTTTTACCAACGACTGTTTGATCTGATCAAGTCCCTGGATTCCTGACCACACCATGGATAGCGAACACAACGTCGATCTGATGCCTTTCAATACCCTTGCCCTCCCCGGCAAGGCTGCCCGTTATCAAAAAATCACAAGTGAACAGCAGTTGACTGCAAGCGGTTTAGCCAAGGGAGAGCGTTTCATCCTCGGCGGCGGTAGCAATCTGGTGCTGACCGGTGACTTCAACGGCCTCGTCCTGCACATGGCTATCTCCGGCAAACGACTGCTCAAGGAGGACAGCGAAGCCTTCTACATCGAAGCTGGCGCTGGTGAAAACTGGCATGACTTCGTGCAATGGACTTTGCAACAAGGCTGGCCAGGACTGGAAAATCTGAGTCTGATACCCGGCACGGTCGGCGCTGCGCCGATTCAGAATATCGGCGCTTACGGGCTGGAAGTGGGTGACTGCCTGCATTCGGTCAGCGCCTGGGATTTCAAAAAACAGGCGTTTTTCAGCGTCGACCGTAACAACTGCCGATTTGCCTACCGCGACAGCCTGTTCAAACAGGAAGGCTGGCATTTGAATGGCCAGGTCGCGATCAGCTCGGTCATTTTTCGCCTGCCAAAAGTCTGGGTTGCCAACACCCGTTACGCTGACCTTACTCAAGAACTGGCTGCACAAAAGATCAACGTACCCAGCGCGCAGGACATTGCGCAAGCGATCATTGCCGTTCGTCAGCGCAAATTGCCAGACCCGGCCAGCATCCCCAACTGCGGTAGTTTCTTCCACAATCCCATCGTCAGCACAGTGCAAGCTGCACAACTCAAAGCCGCTCACTCCACCCTGCCGCAATACCCGCAGCCGGATGGCCGAATCAAACTGGCAGCCGGTTGGCTGATCGAACAGGCCGGCTGGAAAGGGAAAAATCTCGGCCCTATCGGTATGTACGAGAAGCAGGCCTTGGTGCTGGTCAATCGCGGTGGCGCAACGGGTGATGACGTCAAACGGACAATGGCTGCGGTACAAGCCGATGTGCTCACCAAATTTGGCGTCGCTCTTACTCCCGAACCGATTTTTCTGTAACGAAAAGGCAGCCGGCGATGCCAGTCGCCACTGCATCCGCCATGCGCGCTTGTCGTTCCGGGTCACGCAACTCTAGCTCTTCTTCGCGGTGTTTGATCACACCGGCCTCGAACAAGACTGCCGGCAACGTGGTGCGATAGAGCACCACCAGATTGTCGTAATACCAAACACCGTTTTCAATATCGGCCGGCAGATGCTTGCGGCCATGCCACGGCGTCGGCACAAAACCGGCTCGCCGCATCTGGCTGCCAATGCTTGAAGCGCAACGCAGGCTGGTCGCCAGATCCGGGTTCTGTGCCGAGACAAATACGCCGAAGCCTCGCTTGACATCGGTATAGCTGGCCTCACTGCCATCCCAATCCCAGAACGACAGGTATTGCTGGCTTATCGAATCATGGTGGATGGCGATGAAGAAATCACTGCCGCGCGCCAACCGTGGCCGATCTGTCAGCTTGCGGATACTGCCGTCAAAATTGATCTCGCGCACGTCCAGACCTTTATTGTGCACAGCCTCCGCCAGATGCCCGGCCAGTTCGCGATTGAATTCGTATTCGCTGCGCCCGCGCGCGCTGACCGCGCCGTATTCGACCAAACCATGGCCAACATCAATCGCCACCAGCGGAGAAGCGGCAACTGTTGCGGTCAACAGCGAAAACAGGGCAAAAAATGTCGTACGAAGAAAAGTCATGTGCGAATTATCCCTGCAATTTACTATCAGCGTTTTGTGAACCGAGGATTACCCAATGCGCCCCCTGCTCATGCTTCTCTCGCTTGTCACGTTGCCAGCCTTCGCCGAGGAACGCTCTGGCGCGGCGGTGTACGAGAGCACCTGCAGCGAATGCCACGGCACCGGAAAATTAAACGCTCCCCTCTTTGCCAACAAACATGCCTGGGGGAAACTGGTACGCGAGGGGCTCGATGACCTCGTTCCAGCAGCCTTGGGCGGCGTGCGAAAAATGCCGGCAAAAGGCGGGAATGCCACCCTCAGCGATCTGGAAGTCGCACGCGGTGTGGTGTACATGGCCAACGCCGGTGGCGGCAAGTTTGCCGATCCGAGCGCCGAAGATGTCGCCCGCTGGCGTGCAAAAGCTGACAAAAAGAAGCGGAAAGCCGCGAAAACAGGTTGAAGCGCGCTGGATTGCCCCGACTCAGGTAGGTTATAGTTTGCTGTACGATCCAAGGACCAACAACCATGAGCGAAGAGACTTTTTTACCACGCGGCACATCGGCTCACACGCCAGACCTCAACTGGAGTCAAGTCCGCGAAACCGTACTGATGCTGGAACTGTCGGCCGTCCAGATTGAAGCGGCAATGAAGGACAGCAATACCTCTGTCGAAGTATTGACCGAGTCCTTCACCAGCATGGCCGGCTATATGCGGATGATTTCCGACACCGTGCAAACTTTGCCGGATACAGGCGAAGTCGGCGTTGCCAAGCAGAACTTGAGCGGTGTTTCCGAACACGTCTCGAGCATGGTGAATCAGGCCATCATCGCCTTTCAGTTTTACGACAAACTGGTCCAGCGTTTGGCCCATGTTGGTATCAGCATGGGCGACCTGAGCAGCCTGGTCGGTGACAACCGCCGCCTGTACAACCCCTCGGAATGGGTTGAACTGCAGAACAAAATCAAATGCAAATACTCGACACGCGAAGAAATCGCCATGTTCGAAGCGGTCATGAATGGCGTTCCTGTCCATGAAGCGGTTGATAAATTCATGGCTGACATGAAAGAGAAAAGCGACGACATCGAGCTTTTCTAAACAAAACAGAATCCAGCCATGGCCGCCGCCAGTCTCACCGCAGAGGCACTTGAGGAAGCCCTTTCAATTGCCGGTGTCGGCTGCTGGGTTTGGGATAGCGCCACAGGCAGCTTCCGGCTTTCGGCCAATTTTCATGGTTTGCTTGGCTGCCCGGCCGACGCGCTACCGGTCAGTCCGGCAGAATGGCTCACCCGTACCCACCCTGATGAACAGCCCCTGCTCGCTTCACTGTTCGAGAAACTGAGCAGCGGCAACGACGAGCAAATCAACTTCACGCTGCGCCTGCGTCACGGCAGCGGCATGTGGTCCTGGTTTGAAGTTCGCAGTCACCGGCAGAATACAGCGGAAGAGCAAGCAAGTACGGTCCTCGTCACCTTCAATGATGTCACCCAGCAAAAGCAGACCGAATCTGCACTGCGTGACAGCCAGTTGCGCTACCGCGCGCTCTACACCACCTCGCCCCTCTCTTTTGTGCAATGGGATCGTCAGGGCCATATCCTCGAATGGAACCGGCGAGCTGAGCAGCTATTTGGCTGGACTATCAGCGAAGTCATCGGCAAACCCGTGCATCATCTGTTGTTGCCGGAAGCACAGCGAGCGGAATTCAATCAGGCGATCAAAGCACTGATTCAGGGCAGCGGTGACGGCAGTTTCAGCGGCCCGGCACTTGGCAAAGATGGCCTGTTGCTTCATTGCGCCTGGCACAACGTTGCGCTGCGTGCACCCAATGGCAGCCTGCTCGGTATCCTCTCGCTGATTCTTGATCAGACGGATAAACAGCAGGCTCATCAAAATCTTGAACATCTGGTCAGAGAACGCACCAGTGAACTGGAAACGGCTCGGGCCAGCCTGACCCATATTATCGACGGCAGTCCGGTACCTATTCTGGTAATCGACGCCAGGCACGTGATTACTCACTGGAATGCCGCGTGCGAGAGCATCACCGGCATCAAGGCCAGTGAGGTAATCGGCACCAAACAACAGTGGAAAGCTTTTTACCCAAGCGCCCGACCGATCATGGCCGATATCGTCATTGATGGGAATCTGCAACAGCTGGATACGCTCTACCAAAGCGGCTTCCGCCCATCGTGCATGGTCGATCACGGGATTGAAGGCGAAGCATATTTCCCTGGACTCAAACGCTGGCTCTTTTTCACCGCCGCCCCACTCATTGATGAAACTGGCAATATTGTCGGCGCCATTGAAACCTTGCAGGATGTCAGCGAGCGCAAACAAGCCGAAGTTGCGCTGATGGCGGCCAAAGGTGCTGCCGAGCTGGCTGCCAGTGTCAAATCAGATTTTCTGGCCAATATGAGCCACGAAATTCGCACGCCGATGAATGCCATCATCGGCCTTGCCCACCTGATGCTGAACACCCCGCTCAGTCAAAAGCAGCACGATTACGTCACGCGCATTCAGGGCGCCGGCCAAATGCTGCTTGGCCTGATCAATGACATCCTTGATTTCTCGAAAATCGAAGCTGGCCAGATGCGTATCGAAGCCACCGATTTCCGTCTCGACGATGTCCTCAACAAAGTCACCAGCATCATCCAGGCGCGAGCCCAGGAAAAGCGGCTCGAACTGCACTATGTTGTTGATCCAGCGGTTCCCGCCAAGCTGCTCGGCGATCCCCTGCGGCTGGCGCAGATTCTGATCAACCTGATCGGCAATGCCATCAAATTTACGGCGCATGGTTCAATCAGTGTCTTTTTCCGGGCGCAACCAGGGAATGGCAATGAAATCCAGCTTGATGTCGCAGTTCAGGATACCGGCATCGGCATGTCACCAGAGCAAATCGACAAACTGTTTCAAGCCTTCAGTCAGGCAGACAACTCGATTACCCGCAAATATGGCGGCACCGGGCTAGGCCTGACCATCTGCAAACGCCTTTGCGAATTGATGGGCGGCGAAATCAAGGTCAGTAGCGAACCCGGTCATGGCAGCCTCTTTTCCTTTTGGATCAAGCTGGGCAAGAGCGAAGTGGGCGCGGAAGAAACGTATGCCCTTGTCCGCCATGCTCTGGTGGTTGACGATAACTCCTTGGCCCGCAACGTACTTGGCCGACTTCTCGAAAAAGCTGGTTGCCAGACCGTTTTAGTAGAGTCTGGCGAACAGGCACTGGGCATGTTGGTTGAGAACAAAGACACGCCTTTCGATTTCGTCACCATCGACTACAACATGCCGGGCATGGACGGCATAGAGCTTGCCGAATGCATCCGCCGCCTGCCACTAAATCCGGTCCCGCGCCTGGTTATGGTCACTTCATCCGATACTCACGAGCTGGAAGAGGCCGGTCGTATGGGCAATATCGAAACGGTGCTGCACAAGCCAATAACGGCGGAACAAATTAACCGGCTGGTCACCAGTTCGAATGGTAGAGCGCAAATAACGCCGGTTCAAACACCAAATTTGCTGGCTGACACCCGCATTCTGCTGGTCGAAGACATTCCCACCAACCAGTTGATCGCCCGCGAGATTCTTGAATCCTTTGGCGCGATAGTCGAAACCGCCGACAACGGACGCCATGCGCTGGAAAAACTGGCGGAGCCGGGCACGCACTTCGACATCGTGCTGATG
>ERZ724510.732-NODE-732-length-18962-cov-10.975036_pt1 | contig 18962 bp, 13 predicted proteins | sample MGYA00376043_ERZ724510 | MGnify/ENA primary metagenome ERZ724510 (study PRJEB28724, sample SAMN07190888) | wastewater metagenome | isolation source: influent of sewage treatment plant in Hong Hong | place: USA: Christiansburg, Virginia | collected 2016-03-01 ... | reverse complement strand
CCAAGGCGCGCATGGCCAAACGCGAGATGATCGAGGCCAACCTGCGTCTGGTGATCTCGATTGCCAAGAAGTACACCAACCGTGGCTTGCAGTTCCTTGACCTGATCCAGGAAGGCAATATCGGCCTGATGAAGGCGGTGGACAAGTTCGAATACCGCCGTGGCTACAAGTTCTCGACTTACGCCACCTGGTGGATTCGCCAGGCCATCACCCGCTCGATTGCCGACCAGGCGCGCACCATCCGCATTCCGGTGCACATGATCGAAACCATCAACAAGATGAACCGCATCAGCCGGCAGATTCTGCAGGAAACCGGCCTGGAGCCGGATCCGGCGGAACTGGCCACGCGCATGGAAATGCCCGAGGAGAAGATCCGCAAGATCATGAAAATCTCCAAGGAGCCGATCTCCATGGAAACCCCGATTGGCGACGACGACGACAGCCATCTGGGCGATTTCATCGAAGATGCGGTCACCATGGCGCCGTCCGACGCCGCCATGTACGCCAGCCTGCGCGAGGCCACCAAGGAAGTGCTCGACACCCTGACCCCGCGCGAGGCCAAGGTGCTGCGCATGCGTTTTGGCATCGAGATGAACACCGACCACACGCTGGAAGAAGTGGGCAAGCAGTTTGACGTTACCCGCGAGCGGATTCGCCAGATTGAAGCCAAGGCGCTGCGCAAGCTGCGCCACCCCACCCGCTCCGAGCGGCTGAAAAGCTTCCTCGATAATGAGCAGAATAACGGCGGCGCCTGACTCGGAGCGCCAAGCATCCCCGATGTCGCCTGTGCGACATCGGGGGCTTATTTGTTAGCGCCGGCCCGATACCGCGCGGCTACCCTAGCCAAGGTCCCCATCTTAATTTTATTCAGACGCTCGATTAAATTACTGGGGCACATGCTCATTTTATGAGCATCAAAAATATCCCCAAGAACTACCGAGGCTTGTAGATGAAACTTGTTAGCAATGTCGGCATGGATCGTGTTCTTGATCTGATCAAACCCTGGCTGAAGGCTGGCCATCAACTCGACATTGCTACTCCCGCATTCTCTGTTTTTGCATTCGCAGAACTCCTTGTAGAAACTCGCCAGATTGATCAGACACGGTTGCTACTGCCTGCTATCAAGGGGATGGATCACGCCCAGCAACAGACTCAACTTGTGATGCTTGGCGGTGTAACAGACCGCGCAGCCCGCAACAAGCTCCAAGCTCCGTGGCTGGCACGCATGCTTGCCGCTTGGTTGGACAGTAAAGTGCAAGTCAAAACCGCACACGGAGCTGTACCTCAAGGAGCACTGGTTCTCCGAGACGCAGGCAATACCGCACAACAGGCCGTACTCGGTGCTTTTTCGTTCAGCACCGAAGGCTTGGGCGTTACGCCGGGCAACCCGCTGAGTCTGATTCAAGCAGCAGAAAGCCACGACGAAGCGCAGATGCTAAGCCAGTGGTTTGATCGCCAGTGGGAAGCCCTCAAGGATCAATCCAAGGCCAAGGCGGCGCTACTGGCCGCAATCAAAGCGCTTTCCGCGCATCGCGACCCGCAGAGTGTGTACACACTGATTCTTCAGCGCTTGCTTGCTACCGAAGGAGACGAGCTTGATGAAGAGCGCATCGTCAAATCGGCGACCGGCATCCGCAATACGGTTGTCTGGAAGAAGTTGTACAAATTCCAACGGGATGGCGTCGTTGGCGCAATCGACAAGCTGAACCGCTTCGGCGGCTGCATCATTGCCGATAGCGTCGGCTTGGGTAAAACCTTCGAAGCCCTCGCCATCATGAAGTATCACGAGCTGCGCAACGACCGGGTGTTGGTGCTGTGCCCCAAGCGCCTGCGTGACAACTGGACGCTCTACAAAGCCAACGACAAGCGCAACGTGCTTGCGCCTGACCGGCTCAACTATGACGTTCTGAACCACACCGACCTGTCCCGTGATGGCGGACACTCAGGCGACATTGATCTGTCGCACGTGAATTGGGGCAATTACGATCTGGTTGTCATCGACGAATCGCACAACTTCCGCAACAAGGCCGCGAACAAGGGCAAGGAAACGCGCTACGACCGGCTTATGCGCCGAATCATTCGAGAAGGCGTCAAAACACGAGTGCTGATGCTCTCGGCTACGCCAGTGAATAATCGGCTGAACGATCTGAAGAACCAGATTGCCTTTGTGACGGAGGGCGACGATACCGCGCTCTTTGATCACGGCATTTCCAGCATCGAGGCCACCACGCGCCGGGCGCAGAAAGCCTTCAATCGCTGGCTTGATCTGCCAGAAGAAGAAAAAAACCCCTCGCAACTGATCGAGATGCTCGGCTTCGATTACTTTGCGCTGCTGGATCATCTGACGATTGCCCGCTCGCGTCGCCACATCGAGAAATACTACGGCACCACCGAAACAGGGCGTTTCCCTGATCGCCTGCCGCCAATCAACATCAAGGCTGATGTGGATCGTGCGGGTCAGTTCCGCTCGATCAGGGACATTAACCTTGAGATTCGCCGCCTCAATCTGGCGGCCTATGCTCCGCTGCGCTACGTGTTGCCGCACAAGCAAGAGGCTTACGATGCCAAGTACAGCACGCAGATTCGTGGCGGCGAAAGCTTCTTCCGGCAAGCCGACCGTGAAGAGAGCCTGATTCACTTGCTGCGTGTGAATGTGCTCAAGCGCATGGAAAGTTCCGTGTCCTCGTTTGCACTGACGGTCAATCGTCAGCTCAATGATGTGGAAGCCACGCTGGCACAGATCGAAGCGCATGCGGGCGAGTTTGAAGAACTTGATATTGGCGATGTGGATATTGAAGACCCCGCATTTGAAGCCATGCTGGTTGGCCGCAAGGTCAAGGTGTTGCTCAACGATGTTGATCTGCTGCGCTGGAAGCAAGACCTGATCGAAGACCGTAACCGGTTGGCAACATTAAGCTCTGCCGCAGAGCAAGTCAGTGCCGCCCGCGACGACAAGCTGCTCAAGCTGCGCGACCTGATCGCCAACAAGTGCAGCAACCCGATCAACCCCGGCAACCGCAAAATCATCATCTTTACCGCGTTCTCGGATACTGCCACCTACCTCTATGAGCAACTGGCTGGCTGGGCCAAAACAGACCTGGGTATTGAATCCGCGCTGGTGACGGGGTCGGGCCGCAACCAATCGACTTTGCCGCTGCGCAAAGACCTCAGCACCATCCTGACCGCGTTTTCGCCCCGCTCGAAAGAGCGCCCGGCAGACTTGGCTACTGAGGGCGAGCTTGACCTGTTGATCGCAACCGATTGCATCAGCGAAGGCCAAAACCTTCAAGATTGCGATTGCCTGATCAACTACGACATCCACTGGAACCCGGTGCGCATCATTCAGCGTTTCGGGCGGATCGACCGCATTGGCTCAACCAATACCACCATCCAGTTGGTGAATTTTTGGCCCAACATCGAGTTGGACGAATACATCAATCTGGAGCAGCGCGTCAGTGGCCGCATGGTCTTGCTCGATATTTCTGCCACGGGCGAAGAGAACATCATCGAGCAACAGTCTGGCAACCAGATGAACGATCTGGAGTACCGGCGCAACCAGTTGCTCAAGCTGCAAGAAACCGTCATCGACCTTGAGGACTTGTCCAGCGGCGTAGCCATTACCGATTTGACCCTGACCGACTTCAGGATCGATCTGGCCGAATTCGCCAAGGCCAACCCCGGCAAGCTTGAAGGCATGCCGCTAGGGGCGTTTGCCGTCACAACCAGCTTTGACGCAGACATCCCGCCGGGGGTGATTTTCTGCTTGCGGGCAGAAGATGCCGCTGCTGAAAAAGCCATTGACCCGGCTTACCCCTTGGCACCGCATTACCTTGTGCATGTGAGCGATGGCGGCGACGTGCTGCTTCCTTATACGCAGGCCAAGCACATTCTGGATCGGCTCAAACGGCTCAGCATTGGCAAAGACATGCCCGACGCCATGGCGTGCGCCCGCTTCGATAAAGTCACCCGTCAAGGCGAAGACATGCGCCAAGCGCAAAAGTGTCTGTCGGCAGCCGTATCCTCCATCGTCGGCAAATCCGAAGAGCGTGCTGTTGCCAGCTTGTTCTCACCGGGCGGCACGCACGCCATGAAAGGGGAGTTTGCCGGATCGAATGATTTTGAAGTGATCGCCTTTATCGTCGTGCTACCCAATGCGGAGGGCTGAGCCAGCATGCCCACCGCTCTTGCGACGCTGACTGCCCCTGCCTTGATCGACGCGCTGGGCTTGCCGCCTGCCAGCCGGGTCGATCAGCGCATCCCCAAAAAGCTGTTGGCGGAAAATGGTGCGCCCACGGCGGCGGATCGCAAGCTGATTCAGGATGGCATCGAAGAGGCAACATGGGTCGCCGCCATCAAGCCTGCGAATTCGGCCATCCCGGATTACCGCGACGATGCACGCAACTATCTGGAGCTATCGGCTCTGACTGTCAGTACGCGCCAGATCGAACCGGGCACTGCCCGCTGGCTGCGCTTGGCAGAGCTGATCCATCGCGCCATTCCGTACCCCGTGGTGCTGGTACTTGAAGGCCAAGGCGTAGTGAGCCTGTCGCTGGCGCACATCCGGTCGGCGCAGAACGAAGCGGAAAAAACGGTTCTGGATGGCGATCTGCAGATAGCCTCTTTTGACGCCCCCAGCCCGGATCAGCACGCTTTTCTTGCTGCGCTTGCCTTGAACCAACAACCGCGAACCGACCTTCAGGCACTCTATCAGGGCTGGATGGACACCCTGACCGCGTGGCAAGCCTCTGTGTTGACCGGTCGCTTTGAACCAAGCGCTGCACCTGCTCATGCAGCAAGGCGCAGGAGCTTTTTGCGCGAATACCACGATATTGATGCGCAGATTTGTGGTCTGCGTAAAATAGCGGCTAAAGAAAAACAGATTTCCAGACAGGTTGAGGCAAACTTGCAAATACAAAAACTGGAAATAAAACGCCAAGCACTTCTGGAAGATATTTAAAGGATTTTCATCATGGACATTAATGCAAGTATTGTCGATCAGCGACTGACTGGCATATTAGCTGAACAAGCCCAGATCCTTCCAGAAGGGTTGGATGAAACCAAGCGGCGATCTTTGGCGTTTGTACTGCTTTGCATTGCAACCATGCTGGATATTGCACTTGAAGAAGCGTCTGAGCTATTGACGGAAGGTGGGCAAGACGAAGGTGTCGATGGGCTGCATCTCGGTGAAGTTGATGACGGCGAATTTACGGTGACGATCTTTCAGGGAAAATACAAGCACAAGGATTTATCCGGTGTTTCCAACTTTCCAGAAAATGGTGTCCAAAAGGCAATTGCTACAGTTGCAGGGCTTTTTGACCCGTCAAAGGAATTGGCGCTGAATGAAAAGCTAGCGCCAAAAGTGGAAGAAATTCGTTCATTAATCCGCGATGGTTATATCCCGACCGTTCGTGTTGTTCTGTGCAATAACGGAGCCAAATGGACGGACGATGCCCAGTTGCGCATCAATCAGACAGGCTTCCCAGCGGAGCAAGTCTCTTGGGCACACTTTAACCACGATGCCATCGTCGGCGTTCTCCAGCGGCGCAAAGCGGTGGATGACACGATTCGCTTGAACGGCAAGGCTGTTATCGAAGAGTTCAATTATCGCCGGGTGTTGATCGGCAAGATTCCGGTGTCCGAGATTGCTGGCCTTTTTAATCGGCACGATGATCTACTGCTAGAGCGCAATATTCGCCGCTACCTTGGCTTGCATGCGAATCGTGTTAATTCCGCCATTCACGATACGTTGATGACCCCGGAAAAACGCGCCGATTTCTACTTCTTCAATAACGGCGTCACGATGATCTGCCGTAAATTCCGCCACAACGCGCTTCAGGGAGAAAACTACCAACTGAAGATTGAAGGCATGCAGATCATCAACGGCGGCCAGACTTGCAAAACAATCCAGCAAACGCTTAATACGGATTTGTTCCAAGAATTTGAAGAGGTCTATGTCCTGCTTCGTCTGTACGAGCTGGCCGATGACGATCAGGATTTTGTGCAAGACATTACCTACGCCACAAACAGCCAGAACCCCGTTGATTTGCGCGACTTGCGATCAAACGATCCGGTACAAAAACAACTAGAAATCGGCATTGCCGACCTTGGCTATACCTATAAGCGGCAGCGAGAAGATACCGGCTCTGGCACCGCCATTGTTACCGCCAACATCGTCGCGGAGGCTACGCTCGCAATCTGGCGCCACATGCCGCAGCAAGCAAAATTCCGCCGCAAGGAACATTTTGGCAAGCTTTATCCCATGATTTTCGACAGTCTGCATGCAGCACAAGCATTGCTCGCGGTATTGATCTTCAGAATGGTGGAAAACGAGCGCAAGCGGCCAGACGACGCCAACCCTCCAGATTTTCTACCTTATGCCTCACATTACTTGGCGATGCAGGTGGGTGATGGCCTGCTGGCCGCAAAAGGCATCAGCTTGGCCGATGTCACCCACCAATGCTTTGCAGAACTGGTTGCCTATCTACAGGAAAATCAGGGGGCGCTATATCAGCAAGCCATTGCCAATGTGCAAGAGGCACTGCGAAAGCTTTACGGGGCGCGAGAAATCTCGCTGCAACAACTGTCTGCCACGTTCCGGCGCGGCGACCTTCTCGAATATCTGGACTGATTCATGATGCAAAAAATCGAAGCGCAAAGCGCCGATCTGGTTGCCGACAATATCGCCCAGCTCAAAGCCTTGTTCCCGGAACTGGTGACGGAAACCGTCAAGGATGGCCAGACAGTTACCGCGCTGAATGTGGATGTGCTCAAGGGGCTGATTGGCGATACCTCGGTGACGGATGCCGAAGAGAAGTATGGCCTGAATTGGCACGGCAAACGCCGCGCCCGCCAGATTGCACTCACCCCCAGCACCGGCACGCTACGCCCTTGCCCGGAAGAAAGCGTCGATTGGGATAGCACGCAAAACCTGATGATCGAGGGCGACAACCTTGAAGTACTCAAGCTCTTGCAGAAAAGCTACGCGGGCAAGGTCAAGCTGATCTACATCGACCCGCCGTACAACACCGGCAAGGATTTTGTGTACCCGGATAACTTCCAAGACAACATCAAGAACTATCTGGAGCTGACCGGCCAAGTTGAAGGTGGCGCGAAAATCAGCAGCAATACTGAAGCCAGCGGGCGGTTTCATACCGACTGGTTGAATATGATGTATCCGCGTTTGAAGCTTTCACAAACGCTACTTGCAAATGATGGAGCTGTTTTTGTTAGCATTGCTGACCATGAGATTCACAATCTCAGGGCTTTTGTGGATGAAATTTTTGGAGCGGAAAATTTCATTGCAACAGTTATTTGGCACAAGATGGACAGCCCAAAAAACTCGGCGGTACATCTTAGCGAGGATCACGACTACATCGTCATTTATGCGAAAAATAGTGATGAATGGCGACCTTGCGCATTGCCACGTACTGAAGAGATGGTCGCTCGATACAAGAATCCTGACAATGACCCTAGGGGGCCATGGTTGCTAGGAGACCTTGCCGCTAGAAACTTTTATGCGCAAGGTCGGTATCCCATTACAACACCATCTGGGAAAATTATTTCTGGCCCTCCTGCCGGTAGTTACTGGCGGATTAGCGAGGAAAAATTTCATGAGTTTGACAGGGATGGGCGTATTTGGTGGGGGACTTCTGGGGAAAATCGCCCCGGTATTAAACGATTTATTTCAGAAGTTAAAGATGGGGTTGTGCCTCAAACTTATTGGCCATGGAAAGACGTAGGCAGTACTCGTCATGCAAAGCAAGAGCTATCGCAACTAATGGAAGCGGATGCTGGTGAAGACCTCTTTATTACGCCCAAGCCGGTTCGTTTGATTCAGCGCGTTTTACAGATTGGTGCTCCAAAAGACGCATTGATTCTCGACTTTTTTGCTGGCTCTGGAACAACAATGCATGCGACATTTCAGCAAAACGCTATTGACGGGGGGACGCGGCGATGCATGGTAGTTCAGCTACCTGAGCCGCTTCCAACGGTTACTGCTAAGGGGTATGTGTCTATTGCAGATATTACTCGTGACCGAATTCGTAGGGCAGGACAAAAAATTAAGAGCGAACACGCAATGTTTGCTGGAGATTGTGGTTTCCGCACTTTTAAACTCGACACCTCCAACATCCGCGCCTGGAACCCCGACCGCAACAACCTCGCAGGGACGCTGTTCGACCACCTGGAGCATGTGGTCGAAGGCCGTAGCGAAGCCGATGTGCTGTACGAGCTGCTGCTGAAGCTGGGCCTTGATCTGTGCGTGCCGATCCAGCAGCGCGAGATTGCCGGCAAAACGGTGCATAGCATCGGCAACGGCGTGCTGTTGGCCTGTCTGGCTGATCAGATTGCCGAAGCCGACGCTGAAGCGCTGGCCTTGGGGATGATTGCCTGGCGCAAAGAGCAAGGCACGGCAGGCGATGCCACGGCGGTGTTCCGCGATAGCGCCTTCGAAAACGATGTGGCCAAGAGCAACCTGGCCGCCATCCTTGAGCAATACGGGGTCAAACAGGTGCGGAGCCTTTAATGGAACAACACGCCTTGCTCGACGTGCTAGAGCGCTTGCTCGCCTTGCCGAACGAGGCGGGCGCGGTGGAGTTCAAGTCCAACCTCGATAAATCGGAAGAGATAGGGCAGTACATTTCTGCGCTGGCAAATTCCGCTGCGCTGAATGGGCATGATCGGGCCTGGTTGGTGTGGGGCATTGAGGACGGAACGCATGCGGTAAAAGGCACGACATTTGATCCTTTCCGGCACAAAGAAGGCAACCAGTCGCTGATCATGTGGCTGCAGCAGATGACTTCGCCGCGCGCTGATTTTCAATTTCATGAATTGGCGCATGCACAAGGCCGAGTGGTGATGCTTGAAATTCACCCAGCGCGCAGCGCCCCAGTGGCCTTTCAGCATGTTCGCTACATCCGTATTGATAGCCACAAAACCAAGCTGAGCGAGCATGCCGACAAAGAGGCCCGGCTTTGGGGCTTGCTTGGCCAGAAAGCGGATTGGTCGGGTGAGCTGGTTTCTGGCGCGACACTGGATGATCTTGCGCCCGAAGCAATTGCAATGGCGCGCCAGCGGTTTGTTGAATATCTGGTCAAGACTGAGCGCGATGTTGAACGACATGCGCAGATTCGGCACGAAGCGGCGGGCTGGGATGTGCCGACGTTGCTGAACAAGGCGAAACTGACCAAACAGGGCCGCGTGACGCGCGCAGCCTTGCTTTTATTGGGCAAAGATGAATCTGCCCATTTCCTGGCCCCTGCGGATACCAAAATGAGTTGGGTGTTGCGCGATGCTGGCAATACGACGATCAGCAGTCAGCATTTTAGCCTGCCCTTCCTGCTATCGACAGACAAGGTGTTTTCGTACATACGAAATGTAACCATTGAGCACATGCCCGATGGCACTTTGTTTCCGACTGCAATCCAGCAATACGATCCGTGGGTTATTCGGGAGGCGTTGCATAACTGCATTGCTCACCAGGATTACCTGCTGGGTGGAAAAATCAATGTGGTGGAGCATCCCGACAGACTTGTGTTCTCGAACCTCGGTCAGTTTATTCCGCCTAGCGTGGAGTGGATGCTTGAGCACCAGTCGCCGCCTGAGCACTACCGTAATCAGTGGTTGATTGATGGCATGATCCGGTTGCGGATGATTGATCAGGTGGGAAGCGGAATTCGCCGCATGTTTCAGACGCAGCGTGAGCGTTATTTCCCGTTGCCGGATTATCGGATCGACGAAAACGAGCTGGGCAAGCCGCGCGTGGAGGTGACGCTGCCCGGTCAGATTCTGGATGCCAAATATACCCAGGTGCTGATGAAGCGCGACGATCTCCCTCTGCGCCAGGTGCTGCTCCTGGATAGAGTTCAGAAGGGGCACGGCATTTCTCCTGAGGCTATCAAGGAGTTAAAGGGGCTGAAGCTGATTGAAGGGCGTTCTCCAAATTTCTTTGTGTCGGCAAAGGTGGCGGAATGGACAAGCCAGAAGGCGCACTACATTCGCACACGTGGCTTGGACGACAACTACTATCAGCAGCTTGTTTTGGAATATCTGGGTAGGTACAAGCAAGCCTCCCGCCGTGACCTCGACGATCTTCTGCGGCCCAAATTGCCTGATGTGCTGGATGATCCCCAAAAGCGGAACAAGATCAAAAACCTGCTTCAGGCGCTTCGAAGGCAGGGGCGGATACATCCTGAAGGGCCACGCTCGGCGGCGGTGTGGCGGCTCGGAGCCGATCCTCTCTTGGATAAGAACAAGCAGAGGGCCTGAGCTTATCCAGGATTTTAGATAGAAAACACCATAAGACATTGATTTATATATTGTCTACGCTTTTCTTGACTGCAAAAGCTTAGACAAGGACGCTGAATGAAACTTCATTTTGAATCGGATTTGCCGTACCAAGCCGCTGCCATCAAGGCCGTGTGCGACCTCTTCAAAGGCCAAGAGGTTTGCCGCTCTGAATTTACCGTCACCACGCAAGCAGTGAATTCCACCGTGCAAGACAGTCTGGAAGGTATGCAGGAAACCGATCAAGGCGGTATCGGCAACCGGCTGACCCTGCTGGACGATGAAATTGCTGACAATCTAGCAGACGTACAGTTGCGCAACGGCCTGCCGCCTTCGGCCAAGCTTTCCGGTGACTTCACCGTGGAGATGGAAACCGGCACGGGCAAAACCTACGTGTATCTACGCTCTGTATTCGAGCTAAACCGGCGCTACGGCTTTACCAAATTTGTGGTGGTGGTGCCCTCCGTGGCGATCAAGGAAGGGGTGAACAAGACGCTGGAAATCACCCGCGAGCACTTCGAGACACTATATCCCGGTGCCAAGGGCTATGAGTTCTTCCAATACGATTCGGACAAGCTTGGGCAGGTGCGTAACTTCGCAACCAGCCCGAACATCCAAATCATGGTGATTACGGTTGGCGCGATCAACAAATTCGGTGACGAAGCCGCCGCTGCGGCAGAAGAATCCGATGAATCCAAGCGCCGCGAGAAGTCGAAAAACAAGATGTACCGCACCAGCGAAAAAACGGGCGGCGAGCGCCCGATTGATCTGATCCGCAATACCCGGCCAATCCTGATTGTGGATGAGCCGCAAAGTGTGGATGGCGGCATGGACGGTAAGGGCAAACAGGCGCTGGAGCGCATGGCACCGCTTTGCACGCTGCGCTATTCCGCCACGCATGCCGACAAGCACAATATGGTGTATCGGCTGGATGCCGTGGATGCCTACGAGCAAAAGCTGGTCAAGCAGATCGAAGTGGCAGCAGCTACGGTGCAAGGCAGCAGCAACAAGCCCTATGTGAAGCTGCTGGCGGTGAGCAACAAGAAGGGCATGATTACCGCCAGTATTGAAGTGGATCGTGAGAATGCAGCGGGCGCAGTACGCCGCGATACGATCACGGTGCAAGATGGCTTTGATCTGGAGCAGGAAACCCGCCGCCCGCTGTATGCCAACATTCTGGTCGGCGAGATTCGCACGGGCAGCGGAAAAAAAACGGGCGATCAGTTCATGGAACTGAAAATCCCCGGCGACCAGAAGTATTTGCGCGTGGGCGAAGCGTGGGGTGATGTTGAGGAAGGCGCGGTACAGCGTGAAATGATCCGCCGCACGGTCAAGGAGCATCTGGACAAGGAAAAGCGCCTGCGCCCGCTGAACATCAAGGTGCTGAGCCTGTTTTTCATCGACGAGGTAGCGAAGTATCGCCAGTACGATGAGCAGGGCAACCCCGTCAAGGGCATCTATGCCCGGATGTTCGAGGAGGAGTACAAGCGCTGGGCCAAGCACCCCGACTACCACAGCCTGTTTGACGAGATTGATCTGACCGCTGCGGCAGAAGAAGTACACAACGGTTACTTCTCTATCGACAAGAAGAAGGTCGGCGGCAAAGTCGTGGAGATGGTGAAGGATACCAGCGGCACAACGGCTGCGGATGACGATACCTACAACCTGATCATGCGCGACAAGGAAAAGCTGCTGAGCTTTGATTCGCCACTGAAGTTCATCTTTTCGCACTCTGCACTCAAGGAAGGCTGGGACAATCCCAACGTTTTCCAAATTTGCAACTTCTCCACCCGCGATACGGAACGCTGGCGCCGTCAGACCATCGGACGCGGTTTACGCCTGTGCGTAAATCAGAGCGGCGAGCGGGTGCGCGGTTTTGAAGTGAATACCCTGACGGTGATTGCTACGGAGAGCTACGAGCAATTCGCCGAGAACCTTCAGACCGACATTGAAAAAGAAACCGGCATCCGCTTTGGCGTGGTGCAGGAGCATGAATTTGCCGGTATCGCTGTTGAGCAAGAAAACGGCAAAAACGGCGCAATTGTCCCAATTGGTTTTGAGTCTTCCAAGTTGCTATGGGCACACCTGAACGCACAGGGATATATCAGCGCCAGCGGCAAGGTGCAGGATGCCCTCAAAACTGCGCTAAAAGACGGCTCTTTGCTGCTACCAGAAGCGTTCGAAGCCCAGCGCCCGCAAATCACCGCTGTCTTGAAGAAGCTGGCCGGCAAGCTTGAAATCAAGAATGCGGATGAGCGCCGTTCAGTGCCGGTGCGCAAATCTGTGTTGATCAGCCCTGAATTCAAGGCGCTGTGGGATCGCATCAAGCACAAGACCACTTACCGCGTGCAGTTCGACAATCAGAAACTGATTGAGCGGTGCATCGAGGCATTGAACGACGCCCCTCCAATCAGCAAAGCCCGCTTGCAATGGCGCAAAGCCGGGATGGCAATTGGCAAAGCGGGGGTGGAAGCCACCGAGAAAGCGGGTGCCGATCTGGTGACGCTGAATGAGTCGGATATCGAATTGCCTGACGTGCTGACCGAGTTGCAGGATCGTACCCAACTCACGCGCAAAACGATTGCGCACATCCTGACCGAAAGCACGCGCCTGAATGACTTCAAGCGCAACCCGCAACAGTTCATCGAGATTGCCGCCGATGCGATCAACCGCTGTAAACGGCTGGCGTTGGTAGATGGCATCAAGTATCAGCGTCTTGGTGATGAGCACTACTACGCCCAGGAGCTGTTTGAAACGGAAGAGCTGACCGGCTATCTCAAGAACTTAGTGGAAAACACCGAGAAGTCGGTGTATCAGCACGTGGTCTATGACTCGACCATCGAACGCGATTTTGCTGACGCCTTGGAGAAAAATGACGCAATCAAGGTCTATGCCAAGCTGCCCGGCTGGTTCAAAGTGCCCACACCGCTTGGCAGCTATAACCCAGACTGGGCGGTGCTCGTCGCGCGAGATGGGCAAGAACACTTGTATTTTGTGGTGGAAACCAAAAGCAGCATGTTCAGTGACGATCTGCGCGATGTCGAAAACGGCAAAATTCACTGTGGCCAGGCCCATTTCCAGGCGCTGGCTTGTGGTGAGCATCCGGTTATCTACGACAAGTTTAAGGATGTCGATGGTTTGCTGAGCAAGGCCGATCGTCTGTAACCCGCAGAGGGCAAGCTGTCGCTTGTATCGCCCGCCGCCGGGTGACACGCCAGTGAGCCTCCTTACGCGTACACTCAAGACCGCATCTTTCCGGCGGACAGCGCCGGCACAAGTTCTTATAATCGCGGTTTCTTCTGTTCCCGCTCGGGTAAAGGGTGTGCGATGCCTGCCGTGACGCTGGCTGGCCGTGAGACCACGGTCAGCAATATCTTTTGCATTGGCCGCAATTATGCGGCGCATGTGGCCGAGCTGGGCAATCGCCCGGAGCCGGAGCCGCTGGTGTTTCTCAAGCCGTCGTCGGCGCTTTTGGGCGATGGTGGAGCGATTCGCCTGCCGGCGTATTCGCAGGATGTGCATCACGAAACCGAAGTGGTGCTGCTGGTCGGGCGTGATGCCCGTGATGTCAGCGAAGCCGACGCGCTGGCGGTGATTGCCGGCTACGGTATTGGCCTGGACCTGACCGCGCGCGACACGCAAAGCGAGCTCAAGGCCAAGGGCATGCCGTGGACCAAGGCCAAGGGCTTTGCCACCGCCGCGTGCGTGAGTGCGTTTGTGCCGGCAACGGCAGTCAGCCAGCCCTCTGCGCTGGATTTTTCCCTGACAGTCAATGGCGCGCTGCGCCAGCAGGGCAATACCGGGATGATGCTGTTCCCGATTCCGTTCTTGATCAGCTTTTTGTCGCGCCACTATGGCCTGACGGCGGGTGACCTGATTTACACCGGCACGCCGGAAGGGGTGGCGCGTCTGCAATCGGGCGATCAGCTGCAACTGGACCTGCACGGGCAGGTCAGCGCCCGCTTTACGGTGGCGTGATGGAGTCGGCGGATAAGGTGAGGGTGGACAAATGGCTGTGGGCGGCGCGGTTTTACAAAACCCGTGGCCTGGCGCAAGACGCCATTGACGCCGGCCATGTGCGGCTGAACGGCGAACGGCCCAAGCCTTCGCGCACGCTCAAGCCTGGCGACAAGCTGGAGCTGCGGCTGAATCAGCTGGAATACCATCTGGAAGTGCGCGCGCTGTCCGAGCGGCGCGGCCCGGCCACGGTGGCGCGCGAGCTTTACCACGAAGACGCCGACAGCATTGCCCGACGCGAAGCGCGCCAGCTGCAGCTGAAAGCCGAACACGCCACCTTCCCGCATGGTGAAGGCCGGCCCACCAAAAAAACCCGCCGCCAGCTCAGCCAGTTCAAGGACGGGCTGGGGTGAGCCGCCGCGCAGCCTTGTGGCCGTTTGCCGGGTTTTACTTTTGTTATTTCTCGTTTGTCGGCGTGACCTCGCCTTACTGGGGGCTATACCTGGCGTCGCTGGGGCTGACCCCCTGGGCGATTGCCGTGCTGGCGTCGATGCCGTCACTGGCGCGAATCAGCGCGCCAGGGTTCTGGGGCTGGCTGGCCGACCGTCATGGTCAGCGGCAAAAGCTGATCCGGCTGACCACGCTGGCGGCGGCCATCAGCTTTGCCGGGCTGTGGCTGGATAACCGCTTTGCCTGGCTGTTTGCCGTGCTGGCGCTGGCGCATTTTTTTTGGGCCGCGCCATTGCCGCTGGTAGACGCCAGCGTGCTGACCCGCACCGCAGATTCACCAGGGGCGTACTCGCGGGTGCGGCTGTGGGGGTCCATCGGCTTTGTGCTGCTCAGCCTGCTGACGGGGTATCTGCTGGAATTCATGCCGATGGCGCAGCTGCCCTGGGTGGTGCTGGCCACGCTCACCGGCCTGGCGCTGTTTGCCTGGCGCTTGCCGGATAGCCCGGCCCCACCGGCCCGGCACAGCCATCGCCCATTCAGCGACACCCTGCGCCGTCCTGAGGTGCGGCGGGTGTACGCCGTCACCGTGCTGATGGCGGTGGCGCATGGTCCATATTATGCGTTTTACTCGATTGGCCTGAAGGCCCACGGCTGGCAGGCCAGCCAGATTGGCTGGCTGTGGACGCTGGGCGTGCTGGCGGAGATTACCGCGTTCTGGTGGATGCCGCGCCTGCTGGGGCGCTGCACGCTGGTACAGCTGCTGCGCTGGGGGCTGCTGATGGCCGTACTGCGCTTTGGCGTGATGGCCAGCCTGCCCGATCTGCCCGTGGCGGTGATTGCCGCGCAATTGCTGCACGCCTTTACCTTTGCCACCCACCACACCGCGTCGATTGGCCTGATTCATCAGGCGGTGCCGGCAGAACACCAGGCCAAGGGCCAGGGGCTGTACTGGGTGCTGGGTTATGGCCTGGGCGGCGGCATTGGTGGCCTGGCTGCCGGGGCCTTGTGGCCGTATGGTGACATGGCGGCCGCCTTTGGTCTGTCGGCGCTGGCGGCAGCAGTGGGCTGGCTGCTGATGTGGCGCTGGCCACCGTCAGCGCCACCCGCTGCGTAATCGGCTAAATCTGTCGGCCAAACCACAACACCCGGCCCACAATCGCCACATCCTGGCCAATCTGGCCAAGGTCCAGCTCAAACGGCAGATAAGATTCATTGGCGCTGCTCACCTGCAGCCGCCCGCCGGGCAGCGGCTGGATGCGTTTGACCACCAGGTCGTTATTGATCCGCAACACATACAGGCCGTGGCGCGGCTGGGTGTCGGCGTGGTTCAGCAGAATCACGTCGCGCTCGTTCAGCACCCCTTCCATCGAATCCCCCTTGACCGAAATCACCGACAGATCGCGCGGGTTGGCGTGCAGGTAGTTGTTCACCCAGTAACGGCGAAACGCCATGGAAAACAGCGGTTTTTCGGCTTCGCTGCTGCTGCCATAGCCGGCAGATGCCTGCAGATTAAAGCGCGGGATGAACACAAATTCATCCAGATCCACCGGATTGCCCAGCGTGTCGTAGCACACCGGTGCCGCCACGGGGGCCAAGGGCGTGGTGTGATGCCGCATTGGCCCATCACCGGTGGCCAGCCATTCGATACTGACCTGCGCCGCACGCGCCAGCGCCACCAGGGTAGACAAGGTGGGCTCGCCGCCATTCAGCAGGCGCTGCAAGCCAGTCTGCGAGACGCCAGACGCGGTGGCAAAGGCGCGCACACTTTTAAAACCGGGCAGCAACAGGTTCAGCCGGGCATGAAACCCTGAGCTTTCAGGTTCAGTGGGCGGGCCAGATGCGTCAGCACTGTGCGGAGTTTCCATCATGATTGCATCCATAGTCAGTACTCATGCCGTATAGCTGAGTGCAATAATAGCACGCATGTCAGCACATGTGTTCAATTTTGCGGTAAAACTGTTCTCTTCTGTTTACACCGATAGCATTTGCCGCTAGTATGAACCCAATCGTTGACAGCAAACCGGGTTAAAACCGGCCTGTGTGGTCACGAGACAAGGTGTGAGTGGCGCATGAGCGGCAGGAGCGAACTCACCGTGTGCGTATTTTATGCCGGATTGCCCCCACGCGTTGCCTCTGCTGGCACATTCTGCGCGGCAAGGGTGGCCCGGCCTGAGCAAAAGGCGTTTTCTATCATGACCCCACAACATTTGATTCAAGTGCAACATCTGCTGCCAGCCAGCGCACAAACCCTGGCCGAGCTGATTGGCCTGCCGGCCACGCTCAAGCTGGTCAGCGAACTGGGCGGGCGAACCTGGTCGTTTGTCAAAGGCCCGCGCACCCCGCGTGAACACGCGCCCGATTCGCTGGCGCAAATCATCGGCCAGCACGAAGCCGAGCTGCTGGCCCGCCATTTTGCCGGCGACGCCGATGTGCATATCCCGCTGTGCAAGGTGGCCCTGCGTGAACTGCGCGACCGGGAAATCCGCGCCGAATTTGATAGCCTGACCATCGGCCAGCAGCGCAGCGCCCGCCAGGCGGTGGCCGAACTGGCGGGCCGCTATGGCATTGCCAGCCGCCATGTCTGGCGCCTGCTCAAGCAAACCGACAAAACCGCACCGGTTCGCCCGCTGAACTGACGCGGCCACGGTCAGGCAAGCCACCGTCACGCGCCCGGCGGCCAGACAAGGCGCAGCCCCCCTGTTGGCCGCCCCCGACAGGCGCTGACCTGACCCCCTTTATCCCTGCTCAGGAGACTGCATGAATGACGACCATACCGATCTGGCCAGGGTGCTGGGCCGGATAGAAGGCCAGCTGGACATGATTGTTACCAGCCAGCATGTGCAAAGCGAACGACTGGACGCCATGGACGACCGTTTGCGCAAAGTAGAAACCCAGGCCGCCAAGGCCGGTGCGCTGACCGGCGGGCTGGTGGCGGTGCTGACCGCCATTGTGATGGAGTGGGTAAAGCGGCTCAGCTGACCCTCCTCTGGGTTCACAGCCAGAGGCTTATCGCGTCTTGACAGGGGTCACCGCGCATCCTGCCGGTGTGGTGCCGCGTATGTGGTGGCTGCCCATTCTCTGGAGAACCTGTTATGTCGATTTCCTGCTCGCTATCCCCGAGTACGTGCCTGCGCCACCTGATGGCCGCCCTGTTGATCAGCGTCAGCGCCCTGTCTGCCAGTGCATGGGCGGCGGGCAAAACCTCAGGCGACATCAGCCTGCCAATTGGCCCTCGCCCTACCGTGCCCGCCAGCATCAATTGGTCGGGCAGCCTGCTGACCCAGGCGGAAGTGGCGCTGAATGCGAAAAAAATCCCGCCCAACAACGTCGCCCCCACCGTGCAAACCTGGATTGGCCCGAATTTTTCTTTGCATCACACCCTGCCGCAAACCTCGATGCAGGCGCTGTATCAAATCACCCAAACCGCCACCAGCGACATCAGCAACGACAGCGACAAGCAGGCCATCGTCAGCGCACTGGCCACCTTGCAAGCCAGTGGCCTTGGCAGCGGGCTGACCCTGGGCCGGGTGGTGTGGTCGCCGGTCAATCTGTTTGAAGGACTGGTTGGCTACTATCGCAGCGACGACCCGCACGACGCCGCAGAGCCGAACAAGCCCAAATCCATGGACAACGCGCGCTGGACCGCGCTGCAAAACGTCAACGCCGCCCTGTTGGCGGTCGGCCAGCTCAGCAGCGATGGCACGCGCTTTGTGCTGAACGCGAAAAAACTCAACGCCCAGGGCGGCCTGCACACCCTGAGCACCCGGCTGACCGAACTGGCCGCACAAACCACCGCCGCGCCGCTGCCGTTTACCGCCAGCGACTGGGTGGACACTGCCGGCAAGGCGGTGCAGCTGAGCGATTTGGTGGTGTACAACAACAGCGCCATCGTCGCGGCGCTCAACCCGGCCAGGAAGAGTGCGTATCAGTTGAAGCGCTGACACACGCCCGCAAACCGTCCAGCGGGTAGCGCGGCGCTGGGCCAAGCAAAAACCCCCGTGGGTGACGCGCGAGGGTTTTTGCTGCTTGGGGCAAATAGACCATAAAACCCGGCATCGCCCGCCGGGGGCGGGTGCTCAGCGGCGGGGCGGTCAATCTCCCTGCGTTACCGGGCCCGCCCCAGCCGCTGCTCGGCATCCTCCAGCTCTGGCAAGCGCCGCCCGTAGCCGCATTCTTCGATCAGCGCGCGGGCTTTGGCGAGTTCGGCTGTGTCCTCGAACAGCCGGGCGCGGGTCAGGGCGATGTCGGCGAGATGGAGCTTCATGCCGCCG
>ERZ724510.729-NODE-729-length-18980-cov-6.589643_pt1 | contig 18980 bp, 13 predicted proteins | sample MGYA00376043_ERZ724510 | MGnify/ENA primary metagenome ERZ724510 (study PRJEB28724, sample SAMN07190888) | wastewater metagenome | isolation source: influent of sewage treatment plant in Hong Hong | place: USA: Christiansburg, Virginia | collected 2016-03-01 ... | reverse complement strand
TATTCGGTGAGCAAACATACGACGAGCGTGGCACGAGATCTGCCGAAATCCCGCGCTTGCAACAAATTTGCAACTCGCCATGTGTAGCAAACGCCACATCGCGGATTGTTTAAGTGAAATCAAATGATTGCGCCCATAACCGAGTAATCTGGTCAGGTATATTCAGGTACAATAATAAGTACTGCGCAGATATTAAGGCCGAGGTTATGAGTAAAGACCCTGTGTTTTTCAAATCTCCCGAGATGGCAAAAAAATTTCCGTTGCATCCTAAACATCCTGAACGGACTTGTTGGGGCTGCGATAAATATTGTTCAGTGAATTCGTTGCAGTGCGGCAATGGTTCTGGTCGTACCCAGCATCCGGCGGAAATGCTCGGAGACGATTGGTACAAGTGGGGCGATTGGGGCATCGACTCGGCGGAAACGCCAGTGATGAGTTCTTGAATATGGCCGGCTCATGGGGTTGCCCACACGAAATTAATGGCTTGTGTCACAAGGTTGGTGGTCAGACTTGTGACCCTGGAATGAAAGGTTGTGTGCTTTATGGTCGCTACGTGTTCGCAAACCCAGCGAAAAATGCACGCATTGTGCAGAAGCAGGCGCGAAGAGATGAAGTCGCCGTAGCGCCGGGCTCAAAAACCAGCAATGACAGCAAAAAATGACAATCCGGTAGATATTGGCGCGAAAACGCTCGTTGGATGTTTTCGCTCCCCGATGCTTGAGCCAAAAAGCGACGGAATTTATGTGATCGAATTGTGCAGCGGAGAATTGCGCCACTGGCGCTATCTCGGTCCAGGGGCGCAGTCCAGCGCATGGTGGCTCGATATGGAATCCGGCCTGGAATTCAGTGAAACCAGCGTGATGTATGCATGGCGAATCGTTGGCGTTGGGAGCGAAAAATTTCAGACTGATCTCGAAAATTCAGCTGGCTTAGCTCACGGCAATGGGAGCAGTAACAAAGAGTAGAAGTTGCCAGATGGTTTCACAGAAGGCTTGGTGGAACGATTACAGAGTTCAAATTTCTAAGTTGGAAGTAAATTGTTGAGGTAGACCGCTATGGACGGGTATTCGCGAGCAATTTCTTCACTCAGTGATTTAATCCTTGAGCAGACCTCTGATGCGCTCATCTACGCCAATCGAGAGGGTGTGATTGAACGCTGGAACCAAGCTGCAGAATCAATGTTCGGATATACCTTTGCCGAGGCTTACAGCCAAAGCTTGGATCTGATAATTCCTGAACACCTTCGTCCAGCGCACTGGCGAGGTTTTGAGGCTGCGATGGTTAATGGTTCTACACGCCTACATGGCCGCCCCACATTGACACGAGCAGAACGTAGATCGGGAGAGAGAATCTATGTCGAAATGAGCTTTGCTCTGGTAACCGACGAATCCGAAAAGGTCATTGGTTCGGTTGCCATGGCACGAGACGTGACAGAACGTGTTCTTCGGGAAAAAGATGCCGCCATTAGCAAGAATAAATAGGTAGGGTGCTATGCCATCTGATACTTGTGCAAGCGGTCAACGCTTGGGATCAGGATCCGCCTTCCTTCAACCTTGATCAGACCAAGCTCACTCAATTCGCGACGGATGCGAGAAAAGTGTTCTTGCGTCTGGTTGAGGCGGGAGGCAATTAGCCCTTTATTTACGTGAAGTTCGAGAACCGTATTTTCGTCATCGAGCCGGCTTTCCGGCAAATCATGCATCAAGTATCCGATGATGCGCTGCTTCCCTGAATGCAATGAATAAGCTTCAACATTGAGCATGAGTTGATGCATGCGCATGACCATCCCGGCCTGCACTTTTCATACAAAGTCGTGATCACGATCCAGATCGTCGAAGATCACGGACTCGGAGACGTGAAGCAACAGGCAACTGCGCAGCGCTTGTGCAGAAACATCACTGCTATAAAAAACGGAACTACGAAGAGTTCCGTTTATTGGCTCTCGGCTTGTTTTAGTCCAACAACACGAGAAGCTGCTTGCCCGTTGAAGACTGGCGTTTGTTACTTCTGGGAGAGAATCCAGGTAACGAGCTTCTTCGCTTCGTCAGGGGTAACGTTGTTCGGCGGCATCGGAATTTCGCCCCAGACGCCCTTGCCACCAGCCTTGACCTTGGAGGCCAGTTTGTCGACCGCGCCGGCGTCGCCCTTGTACTTGGCGGCGACGTCCTTGTAGGCCGGGCCGACGATCTTCTTGTCGATGGCATGGCAAGCCATGCAGTTTTTGGCCTTGGCCAGTGCCTCGTCGGCCATTGCCTGGCCGGCGACGCCGAGACCGGCAGCAAACATCATTGCGATATGGACAGCTTTCATTTGGATGAACCCTTCGTTGAAATAATGCGAGAGCGTAATGTCGCGGTTGGAAAAATTGGCGCTTTGATGGGAATCAAAAGCCTGGCGAAGCCCGTCCGAATCTGACGTTGCTCAATGCGTCGAATTGATGAACATCAAGACTTCGTGTCTTCGAGTCGTTGGCGACTCCGCTACTTGGTCAGGCGTTCGAACAACTTGACGGTGGTGTCGACGCCACGCAGCAGGCGCTCGCCTTCGGCCATGACCAGGCGGGCATGTTGGGTTCTGGCGGCATGGGAGAGATCCGGACAGAGCGTTTGGATGAATTTCTGCCATTGGCTGGCGACCACCCGAAGCTGGGCGGCGACTTCCGGCGGGATATTTGCTGTTTTTCTCAGGGTCTGCAGGTTGCTTTCGAACTCGTGGCAGGAAGGCGGCGTCAGCACGGCAATTTTTTCGTCCAGACTTGGCCACTCGCGAAACAGGAAGAACTTGCCGATACGCTGCGACAGCATGCGGTTGCGGCCGGCCATATTGACGTAATGCGCCGCGGGGAGTCCGCCCAGATCAGCCGCATGGCCAGTCAGCGCGTCGGTTGCTTGAAGCAACTTCTCGCTCAGTTCGAATACATCTTCAATTCTTTGTACGGATAACTGGTCGCCAAGCATCAGGTGTTGATAGCGAGGCCACAAAGCCTTGATCAGGACGAGTTTCTCGGCGAACTCGGCGGCCAGTTCGAGCTTTTCAAGGCGGGCCAGATTGCGCTCGAATTCCTTCTCCAGCTGGTTGAGCTTGACCAATGCCTTGTGTGGGGCAATCGCTGAAACGATCATGCACCACGCGATGGCCATGCGCTGCGAAAGCACACGCAGGCGGCCGCACATGTTGACCAGCGCGCCAGCCGACAGCGGGGTCTCGGCATCGAGCGCGTTGCCTTTACGTTTTCGGCAGAAATTCAGCCTCTGCCGGTTGTCGCCGCCTACCGTATCGAGCAGGGCAGCATTCTGGATATGGACTTTGCGGCCATCGACGACAAGAACGCCGTTGTCGCTCAGTTCGCGCAGGTTGCGGGAGAAGGACTCCGGCGTCATGCCAATGCGCGCCGCGATCACTTTCTTGCTGGCCTTGAGAACGACGGTCGTTTCACCCGCCAGATTGGCTTTTTCGCCCGCCGATTCAAGCAGGTAGTCGAGTAAGCGTTGGGTGCCGGTCAGGCCATAATGGTGGCTGGTGACGTCGAACTCGATCGCGCATTGACGGCGAGCCAGGGCGGCAATGATGCGCACGCCCAATTCGTGGTGATTTTCGGTGGCCTCGCGCAGTTTGCGAATATCGATTGCCACCAGCAGGGTCTGCGTGATGCAGCAACAAGTCGAGGCCTAATGCGTGGCGCCGAATAGTTCGCCCAGGCTAAGCAGTTGCTCGCTCTGTACCAGTTCGATGGTCTTGGTGGCGCCGCCGGGGATGGTCGTGCTGCGCTTGAGGCTACCGTTGAACAGCAGGTGCGCTTCACGGATCGGGTCGCCAGCTTCGTATAGCGTCTGGTTGGCCGGAAGTTCGAGCAGGTGGCTCGCCTCGGCCAGCTCGTTGAGCAAGGCAGGCGGCAACGCGGCAAAGAACTTGCTGCCGGAGAGCAGTTCGCGCTGGGCACGATACGGATCGTTAAAGCGGGCGTTCAATTGGAGAATATTTCCTGAAGTTGTTCCCAACCCCATACTAAGCAAAAAGAAAAGGGGGCGTAACTCCTCTCTCGGAGGAGTTACGCCCCCTCTTTAGTCTTAGTAGACGTCGTGTTGCGTGTTAAAAACGTTGAACTTGCCAGTTGGCGTGACCAGTCTCGGATCGCGGATGACGGCTTTCAGCTTGCGCGTCTTGTCATCGACCACGACGATTGCCGATTCCTGGTCCTTGCCGTTCCAGACAGAGAACCACACTTCGTCACCGGCCTTGTTGTATTCCGGCTGGACGATACGCTTTGGGCCATCCTTGATGCCTGACCATTCGCCGATCGGGATCAGCTCATTGCCCTTTTCGAGGTTGTTGATATCCCATACTGCGACGGACTGGCTGACAGCTGCTTCCGGATTGAGCGTGGTATCGACCCACAGGTTCTTCGACTTCGGATGCGTCTTCAGGAACAGCGAACCGCCGCCCAAGCCCTTCAGCGAACGGACAACCTTCCAGGCATTGTCCGGATGCTTCTTCGGGTCGGTACCGATCAGGGCGATAGTGTCGTCGCCGAGGTGACCCGTTGCCCACACTGGGCCGAACTTGGGATCAATGAAGTTGGCACCGCGGCCCGGGTGCGGCGTCTTACCGACTTCGACCAATTTCTCCAGCTTGCCTTCCTTGGTGTCGATGACGGCGATCTTGTTGGAGGCGTTGGCCGCATCCATGAAGTAGCGATGCGTCGACTCGAAGCCGCCGTCATGCAGGAAAGGCGCCGCTTCGATCATCTTGATCTTCAGGTTGTTCAGGTCGCGGTAGTCGACCGAATAGACCATGCCGGTTTCCTTCACGTTAACGAAGAACTCCGGGTTGAAGTGCGAGGAAACGATGGCGGCTACGCGCGGCTCAGGATGATAGGCCTGGGTGCCGACGGTCATGCCGCGAGTGGCGACGATCTTGCGCGGCTTGAGCGTATCGCCGTCCATGATCACGAACTGTGGCGGCCAGTAGGTGCCGGCAATCGCGTATTTGTCTTCGTAACCCTTTGCCTTCGAGCTTTCGACCGAGCGTGCTTCCATGCCGACCTTGATTTCGGCGACCGTGTCCGGTTTTTCCATCCACAGGTCGATCAGGTTGATCTTGGCGTCGCGGCCGATCACGAACATGTAGCGGCCAGAAGCCGACATGCGCGAGATGTGGACGGCGTAGCCAGTGTTCAGGATGCTGACGATCTTCTTGCTGTCGCCGTCGATCAGGGCGATTTCACCGGCATCGCGCAGGGTCACCGAGAACAGGTTCGCAAGGTTGAGATTGTTCATCTTCTTTTTCGGACGCTGCTCAACCGGAACGATGACCTTCCACGATGCTTCCATTTCTTTCAGGCCGAATTCCGGCGGTGCAGGCGGCGTCTGCTGGATGTAACGAGCCATCAGGTCGACTTCATCGTCGGTCAGGATGCCGGAAGTGCCCCAATTCGGCATGCCACCGGCTGAGCCGTACTTGATGAAGACCTTCAGATATTCCAGCCCCTTTTCGATGGTGATGTCCGGGGTCAGCGGCTTGCCTGTTGCACCCTTGCGCAGTACCCCATGACAGCCGGCACAACGTTCGAAGAAGATACGCTTGGCTTTGTCGAACTCGGTTTCCGACATTTTGGGCGCCAGCGGATTGATGTCCTGGTGCATCTTCAAGTCAGCCATTGGCGAACCTCCCGCTGCCTGGTAGTCGCGCATCGCGCTATCCCCGTGTGCGGCCGGTGTCTCGGCAAAGGCAAACTGGACAAGCGCCGCCAGAAGCGGCAATGCTGCCAGGCCACTGCGTTTGAATTTTCTTGAAATCATGACTCCCTTGACCCTCTCAATATTTGAATAAGGATCGGCACTGTCGCAAGCCTGAGCTTTGCTGCTTTGATCAAGATCAAGGGGGAGATGAAGCACCAATCGAGGCGGTCTTCGGAAGAATTTAGTCTTGATAACAATCAAGCTGCGAAGTGAATAGATATTTAGCGCCATACCAGAGGAGCGAAAAAAAACGATTCAATGTAAAAGTTGTCCATCGTGCAGCCCAGTATTTAGATAACCTGAACGGCCGCTTCGTAGCATTCCAACTCGCATACATTGAGTATGGCTGAACGGCTGTTACCGAGCGGCCACTATGTCCTATATAGGGCACAGAGGGAACCGTCCGCCCATCGGATTCATCGCCGGAAAGCAGTCAGTGAAGTTTCGATTCCCGAAAGCTGCCAGTCGTCACTGAGTACAACGTGCCCACACCCGTCACAAGATAAATGCATAGTCATTGACCGCTTCAGCTCCCATTGCTGTCTCTTGTAGTCGCATCAATAAACCGGATCAGATCCGGTAATCGCCGAAGGCTCATGCCCACTGCGCCGGAGTTCACGCCCCGTTCAGCACCTGCCTCAACTTGGCGATCAGCGTGTCGCGCGCAAAGGGTTTGACCAGGAATCCGCACGCACCTGCCTTCAGGCTGTCGACCACGACACTTCCCTCGCTCTGGCCCGTGATCATGATGACCGGTAGCTTGGCGAATTGCGGCACGGCCTTGAGCCGCCGCGTGGTTTCGATGCCGTCCATTTCGGGCATCTTGAAATCCATAAGGATGACATCGGGCCGCGTCTTGCGCATCACCGCGAGCGCCTCAACGCCTTTGGCGGCAAAGATCAGCTGATAGTTCTCCGCTGCGAGAATCTTCGCTACCAGCTTCTGTTGCAGCTCGTCGTCATCGACCACCAGCACGGTGGGTCGGACGCTATCGGCCAGCACATTCAGCTCGCGGACCGACGCCATATGCGTCGAGAACTCCTGCTTGAAATCGTCGGCCCACTGCTTGAGCGGCGCCACCGATTTGGCTGCGGTACGGAAACGTTCCATGACATCCTCGCGTTTGAGGCGGCCGATTTCATCCTGCAGGGCACCGGCATTATTGACCGTGACCGCACCGGGCAGCGCGCCTGCGATCAGGCGCCGGGAGAACCCGTCCAGCGCCGCGCCGACATCCTGTTCCGCCTGCTGCATGGCGCGGCTGGCAACATCGATGTGCCGGTTGCCCGTCGCCATCTGCGCGTCGAGCTGCTTTTCCAGTTCCGCCAGGCGGCGTGCCTGTGCGGCAAACTCCGCCACCGACGGCCCGCCGCCCTTGATCACAGAGAGTTCGTGCAGCGCACGATGAATCGACATGGGCAGCCGCGACCCGTCATAGTTCATCGGCCAGAACAGCACGTAGTCGTCGAAATAACTCTTCTTGCACAGCTCGTAGACCCGCTTCACTTCATCCTTGTTGCACAGGATCACGGTGCGGTGGAGGTGCTGCTGAACCGCCGGGTACAGGCGATATAACCCGAGGTAATAGCGCTCGGCCTTCTCCAGCGTGGCAAAGGCCAACACCAGCACGTCGGGGTTGCGGCGCTCGAAATCCTGCGCGATCAGGTCGGGATTGGTCGAGACAAAGACATTCTTGAATTCCTCCGCGAGATTCTTCCTGACCATCTCGGCGTCGGTGACATCGTCGGTGGCGATCAGGATGGCGGCACTGATCAGGTCGGTTGCGGCCATTATTCAGTCCATCCTTCCGCCGGGGCTGGAACCAGGTCGCGCCGCCGCGCCTGCCAGCTCGCGATCCAGCCCGGCAGCTCGGCCGCCGGCATCGGCCGGGCGATGAAATAACCCTGCGCCAGATCGCAGCGCGTGCTGCGCAGAAAATCCCAGTCGGCCTGGTCTTCCACCCCTTCGGCAATGGCTTCCATGTTCAGTTGCCGGGCCAGGCCGAGGCTGGCGTCAAAGATCGCCCGCAAGGTTTCGTCGTGCCAGGCGCGATGTACGAAGCCCTGATCGATTTTCAGTTCGTCGAAGGGAATGTCGCGCAGCTGGGCCAATGAAGAATGGCCGGTGCCAAAATCGTCGATCGACAGGCGGAAGCGCTTCAGGCGCAGCCGGGTGAGGATTTCCAGCGGCACCCGCAAGTCGGCCATCAGCCGGCTTTCCGTCACCTCCAGCACAATCTCCGTGGGCGACACGCCGGCCGCGAGCGCCTCGACGGCGACGAAATCGGCAAAACCCAGCGCCGCCAGATTATCCATCGACACATTGATCGCCACGTGCAAGGCCAGCCCCGCGTCGCGCCAGACCCGGGCCTGCGCCAGCGCAGCGCGCAGCACGACGCGGGTCAGGTCGTCGATCAGGCCGTGGGCTTCGGCAACGCCGATGAACTGGTCGGGATAGACCATGCCATCCACCGGATGCCGCCAGCGCACCAGCGTCTCGACCCCGACCACGCGGCCGTCGGCCACCGCCACCTTCGGCTGGTAATAATTGACCAGCTCGCCATTGTTGATGGCGGCGCGCACTGCCTCTACGTCGTACGCCGCTTTGGCTGTTCGCAAGCGGGCGGTCGCGGCTGGCGCCCACCCCTCAAGCAGTGCGGCCAGCGCCGTCGGGGAAACCGGCTTGCGCAGGTGGCCGAGCACCTTGATGTTGTGCGCCTGCACCAGCTTCGTCGAGGCTTGCAGCATGCGTTCGTCCTCGCCGCTGATCAGCACCAGGCTGCCGGCGTAGTGCCGTTCGACCAGGTGGCGGACGAATTCGATGCCGTCCATTTCTGGCATGTTGAGGTCGAGCAGGATCAGCTCCGGCGGGCCGGAGGGGCCGGTGAGCGCATCGAGTGCAGCGGCGCCGCTGGTGTAGGGCGACAGCGCCGTATAGCCGAGGTTTTCCAGCTGGCGCCCGATCAGCTTGAGCATGAAAGGTTCGTCGTCGAGCAGCATGATTTTGACTGCGAAATTGTTGGTCATGATTCGCTTCCTGTTTTCCCGTCGCGCGCCGTCAAGTCCGCCAGTGCGGCATCGACAGTCGCCATTTCCATCGCAAAGCGCGGCCACAAACCGGTCAGCGCGGAGCTCTGCCCGATTTGCCCGGCTGCTTCCATCTCAGCACACAACTCGCCCAGCGCCAGCGCTCCCACCGAGCGCGCCGAGGACTTGAGCTTGTGCGCCAGCGCGGCCGCCTCTGCCGCGTCGCCGGCGGCGCAGGCAGTCGCCAGTTCTGCCGCGATGGTGTTGGCACTGGCGCGGAAATCCGTCAGGAATTCGCGGATCGTCGCCGGATCGTCGCCGACCAGTGCGGCGAGCACGCTCACATTAACCGCCAGGACAGTCGGCGCCGCCGGCACGGCGATTGAAGCCGATGAATCTGCCGCTACGGTAACCACGGCCGGCAGCCATTTCTCCAGCATCGCCTTCAGTTCGGCCAGCGGTGTCGGCTTCGACTGATAGTCATCCATGCCGGCGTCGAGGCAACGTACGGCTTCGCCGCGCAGGGCATTGGCGGTGAGGGCGATGATCGGGATGCGGCGCGCGCCGCCGGGGTTCTCGGCCTCGGCGGCGCGTTCTGCACCCCGAATTGCAGCGGTCAGTTCGTAACCGTCCATCTTCGGCATGTGCAGATCGCTCAGCAACAACGCGTAGTTGCCGCTCTGCCAGCGCGCCAGCGCCTGCTCGCCGTCGCTGGCAACATCGGCCGCAAAGCCGAGCAAGGCAAGCTGCTGGACGATCACCTTCTGGTTAGTTTCATTGTCTTCGGCCACCAGGATCAGCCGGCCCTGCCGCAGCGCGTCGGCACGGGGGGGCGGCGCCAGGGCGGCGGCGCTTTTGCCGATGGTTGGCGCTTGCTCGTCCGCAGCCAGGCGTCCAGCGGCAATGGCCACGTTCTTCAGCAGCCCTTGCCGCGTCAGCACGTTGGCATCGATGTCCCACAGTCGGCCCGCGACATCCAGCCGGCGCAGACGCCGGCGCTGGCCGCGCCCGACGACAAGGATGCGCAGATCGTCCGCAGTCCGAGCGGCGGCGAGGGCGTGCAATTCGTTGGTATCCGGCGCGCGGTGGCCCGTGTCGATCAGCCACAGGCACGGCCCCGGCGTTTGGGGTGCGGTCAATTCGCGGGCCGCTGCAAGGTCTGCCGCCCGCTCGACCACGGCGCCGCCGGCGGTTAGATAAGCCGCCCAATCGTCGGCCAGGCTGTCGGCATTGCCGACCACCCGGCAGCACAAGCCATCCACCGCCGACGCTATATCGCCGCGGGTTGCCGGGTGTGCGTCAAGCGCTTCATGGTCGGCCACCGGCACGCAGGGAAGCTGCAGGGTGAAGATCGACCCTTCGCCCGGCGCACTCTGCACGTCGATCTTGCCCCCCATCAAGCCGGCCAGGTTGCGGGCGATGGAGAGCCCCAGGCCGGTGCCGCCGAAGCGCCGGGTGGTCGAGGCGTCGGCCTGGGTGAAGGCGCTAAACAACCGGCCCAGCATCTCCGCGTCCATGCCGATGCCGTTGTCGGTGACGCGAATGTCCACGACGATCCCGTCCGGCTGCTGCCCGGCCAGCACCGCGCGCACCGACACGCAGCCCGGCTGTTCGCGACCAGCGGAGAACTTGATCGCATTGTTGGCCAGGTTGATGATGATCTGGCGCAGCCGCTGTGCATCGCCAAGGACCAGCGCCGGCAACGCCGGATCGGTGAACAGCGTCAGATCGACCTGCTTGTCGACCGCCAGGTGGTCGAGCATGCCGCAAGCCTTTTCGACGACTGTGGCAATGGGGATCGGCACGTTTTCAACATCGAGCTTGCCGGCCTCGATCTTCGAGAAGTCGAGGATGTCCTCGATGACGCCGAGCAGCGCATAGGCCGAATCGCGGATGGTCTCGACCATCTCCACCTGGTAGCCATGGAGGCTGGTCTGCTGCAGCACGTCGATCATGCCGATGACGCCATTCATCGGCGTGCGAATCTCGTGGCTCATCGTCGCCAGAAAATCCGACTTGGCGCGGTTGGCGGCGTCGGCAGCGGCCTCGGCTTGCTTGAGGGCGGTGATGTCGGTGCGCAGCCCGGCGGTCGAGCCGTCGGACATCCGGGATTCCGAAATGTGCACCCAGCATCCATCGGCCATGCTCTGATCGAACGCCGGACGGGGGTTGCGGTGCGCCTCTAGGCGCTCGGCCAGCCAGGCTTCTTCTCGGCCGATGGCATTGGGATAATCGCCGCGCGCCAGGCCGAAGCGCACAATATCCTCGAAGCTCCGACCAATGGCATCCTCAGACGCACCAAGATGGTAGAAAGCGAGATACGACTGGTTGCACAGCAGCAGGCGGTCGTCGGTGTCGTAGATGGCAAAAGCCTCGGGAATCGCCTGCACCGCGTCCCTAAGATAGCGTGCGGCGCGTTCGCCGGCTTTGCGCTGGGTGATGTCGCGCACGATGCCGGTAAAGCCGATCTGCTGGCGCTCTGGACCCAGCCGCATTTCGCTCACCGCCAATTCCATCGGAAAGACGCTGCCGTCCTTGCGCCGGCCTACGACTTCGCGGCCGATGCCGATGATGCGCGCTTCGCCGGTATCGTGGTAGTGCGCCAGGTAGCCGTCGTGCTCGCCGTGATAGGGCTCGGGCATCAGCAGCTTGACGTTCTGCCCGATGGCCTCGGCGGCGGCGTAGCCAAACAGGCGCTCGGCGGCCGGGTTGAGGGTTTGGATGGTGCCCCGCGCGTCGATGGTGATGATGCCGTCGACCACGGTGGCGAGAATCGCCGCGATCCGCTCGCTAACCTCGCTCAACGCGGCGGTGCGCTCGGTAACACGTTGTTCCAGTTCTTCGTTTGCTTTTCGCAGCGCTGTTTCAGCATGCCGTCGTTGGGTGACGTCATGCATCACCAAGACCGCGCCGAGTTTGCGTCCGTCATCATCAAACATCGGATCAGCGCTGCCGACAAGGAAACGCGGTGGCTGTCCCTGCGCGACAATGACCATCTCGACATTCCGGACGACCTCGCCAGACAGGGCGCGAATTATCGGTAACTCTTCGGTTTTAAAAAGGGTCTTGCCATCACCTTGGAAGAGAGCGTAGAACCTCGCCCAGTCCTCCATGGGGACATTGCGTATATCGGTACCGTGCCACTGTTGGGTCGCCTTGTTGAAGAAAGTAAGATTGCCGGCAGGGTCGCAGCAAACAACGCCTTCCTCGAGATTTTCGAGGATGTGACGCAACACGGTCTGCTGCGCCATGAATTCCGCGTCCAGCCGCTTGCGCTCGGAAATATTCTTGATGAAACAGACGATGTATTCGATCTCGCCCGCTTCATCGCGCACCAGCGAAGCGGTCAGGTGGATCCAGAGCGGCGAGCTATCCTTGCACTGCATGCGGCTTTCTATCGTCATGACCGCCGCTTCACCGCGCAAGACGGGAGCGAATGCCTGGAGCCCCGCAGCAAGTTCGTCGGGATGCGGCAACAAGGAGATTTTCTGCCCGAGCAACTCGTCTTCGGCATAACCGGAGTACGCACATAGTTGCGGGTTAACCCGCAGGAAACGCCCTTCCGGACTGATGTGTGCGATACCCAGACCAGCGCCCTCGAAGGTCGAACGAAATTCCCGCTCGGTGCGCCGCAGCGATTCGGTCCGTGCCAAAACTTGCGCTTCGAGGTTCCGGTTCAGCCTGAGAACATCGGCTTCAGCGCGCTTGCGCTCGCTGATATCGACGCCCGACGGAATCAGCTTGACGATGCGGCCCTCGGCATTAGCAACCGGCACCAGCATGAAGTCCATCGGGAAGGTCGTGCCGTCCGCCGCGCGAACATCAACATCGTGGCGAACCACCTCTCCGCGCAAGGCCTTCGCGATGTCGTCACGGATCTGCGCCTGAACCTCGGGCGAATGGGCAAACCACCAAGTATCCTCAAGCCGCTTGCCGACGACGTTTTTACGCTGCAAGCCACCGATGGTCAGCGCCATGCGATTCGCCTCAACCAACACGCCGTCAGGGGTCATTTCACCGACGAAGGCCGCCGTGTTGTCGACAATGCTGCGCAGCCGCGCTTCACTTTCGCGCACGGCAAGGTCGAGTGCCCGCTGCGCGGTGATGTCGCGCGAAACCGCGAGCAGCCGCGCCGGCTGCCCGTCGGCGCCGAGAATCGGACTGATGGTGACCTCCCACCAGCGCGGATTGCCCTTCAGCGTCGGGCAAAACCCCTGAAACCTGCCCATAGCGCCGTTGCGGGCGGCATCTACCGCAACTTCGGCGGCCATCCGGGCGTCGCCCTGCCAGAAAGCGAGCCAGTCGGCATTCTCGATCTGGCAGAAATCGTCCACCTCCATCATGCGGCAGGCGTGCGGCGCCATATAGAGCAGCCGGGAATCGAGGCTGATCAGTTTCAGGCAGTCCGGGTTGCTGTCGACGATACTGCGGTTGTAGGCCTCGCTGGCGCGCAATTCTTCGGTGCGCCGGGCCACTTCGCGGGCGACGCGAACGCTCTGCCCGGCAGCGGTCAGAATGAACATCACGCTGAGCAGGGCGAGCAGCACACCGCCCAGCAGATAGAAGTGTTCCGTCTCTGAGTGTCCTGCCTGCCATGGCACGCGATCCCAGATTTCGAGCTGCAAGCGTTCGCCAGCCAGTCCGGGAAGCTGGTACGTTGCATCTGGACGGTTGATTCGTTGTTGCGGGACAGCGTGCTCGAGGATCAGACCAGGGGGGGCCGAAGTGGACACTGTCGACAGCCGATAGGCGAGATTGTGTTGCGCGCTGTTACCCACATCGGCCAGTAACTGCTGCGCGGAGAACGCGAGGACGACAAAACCGCGCAGGGCTTCACGGCGGGCGTCGATGCCTGTCGAGCGGGCGTCGAAACCGGCGCGGTAAACCGCAAGGTAGAGCAGCCAGTCGTCCCTGCGCACGCCGTCCTGATCATAAAACCCATCAGGCTCGGACAGCGCCGGCAGGGTCGTATCGGTGGCGCTTTGCAGGGCGGCACGGTTGATTTCGCGGGATCCGGCATCGGCGCCTAGCACAGCGGTTTTCCCCCCCAATTTGGCGACATAAAGCGCTGGGTAGTATTCGGCACGCTCGGCGGCAGGCACCAGCAGCCCCTGTGCTCCGCGTTCACGGAAAACAAAATCGGCGATGTCCTCGCGTCGCGCCGTGCTCTCGACAGCGGCGCGCTCGGCCAGCGCCACCCGTGGCAGCCAGGCCAGCGCCTGTGTATCTGTCTGCGGCATGATGCGCGCCGCATAGTGGGCAAATTCGGCGCGCGACACATGGTCGCTGGCTTCGAACAGGGCGGCCGTACCTTCGATCGCGCCTATCTTCTTCGACATGCGGACCATGACGCGGTCGTACAACTCCTCCGCAGCGACTTTGAAATTCTTTTGCGCAGCAGCCTGCTCGACCCGGCTGACCAAGCCATAGCCGCCGAGCAGCAGCACGCCAGTGACCAGGATCGGGACCGAGATCTGCAGTACGCGGCCGCGCCAGTGCCGGCGCGTCTCTGGCAACACCAGCAGGACCAGTTGCGCGAAGAGGAGGACACCGAGGCTGTCGCCGACCCACCAGGTCAGCCATTTGCCGGGCAGTTCCGGGCCGGGCAGGCCGCCGATCAGGCGCAACGCAGCGACGCCGACAGTGGCCGCGATCAGGCAGGAAACCGGCCCGCCCAGTACCAGGAAACGCAGCGTGCTGGAGGCCGTCGCCAACGGCTCGGCGTTGGCGAAAACGCGACGCACCAGCAGTGCGCCCAACACCGCCTGCAGGGCGTCGCCCCCGGCGATCAGCGCGGATTGCGCCAGCAGTTCTGGCCATGCGAGGGTGTTGCCAAGCTGCAAGCGCAGCAGGCATTCGGCAACCAGGGCGCCCAGCCAGACCCCCGGCCACAGGCGCCAGCCCCCGGCGGCAAGCGCGGCGAGCGCCAGCCCGGCCGCCGGCCACAGCGGCAGCGCGTAGCCCTGCGCCGCGTTGACCAGCAGCACCGGCAGGGTGAGCAAAAGATAGGCGAGCGCCAGACCAGCCAGCCGCGCCGGCAGCGATCTGGCCGCTACCGCAGGATCAGCGGGGGGGGGGGGCATCCCTAGCTGACGGGCATCTTCGGGAGGCGTGCTGATTGAAACTTTCATGATATTTCCGTGGTGTAGGTAATGCTTACTGCAATCAATGGCGCGGGGCTGCACAAAAGCCATAACGCGGTCACAAGTTTCAGCCTACCCCTTAACGGGACAGTACCAACAGCATAAATTGTACAGCGGCGTAGCGGGCCTGGCGGGAAAGCTGGCCAAGTTCTTCAACATTAGTCCAGCGGTATTCGTGCCCGGCTGAAGCAAGGTCTGCGCTCTTCCGGGTCGGTATCGCGTACAGCAGGTGCCGGCCGGTTACCTGTCGTTCAAAATTGGGTCGTTTTCCCGTCTCCACCGACCGCAGATGGCCGGGTTGAGGCAGTGAGGTCATCAATTTGCTCGCCGAATACCGGCCATTCAATTCGATCACCGAGCACACCACCAGCAGAAATTGAAACGTAACCCTGACCGGCAGGTTGTGGCCGAAAGCTCCTATTGATGAGCCAGCCGCAAAGCGGTCGCACGTTTTAGCCGTCCGACCGCCTGGGACTGGTATTTAAATTTCAGTCTGCTCCGAGATTTCTAGCGCGTCATCCACCTCAATACCAAGATATCGAACTGTGCTCTCCAGCTTGCTATGCCCTTATTCCAAGGTTCCCGGTGTTGATCGGATTCCATGTCAGACTCCTTATGTTGTAGATCGGAGTTTGATTGTTATCCTGCGCGGCGAACGTCAGCTTACTGGCGAAATAGCATACCCACTCTACTATCCAAGATCAGAAATGGCAGCGGCTTTCTATCCGGGATATTCAACAGCAGTTGAACGTTTCAATGCCCGTCAGTCGGTTCCTTATTCAATGCGAAGTCACCGATCTATCGGGGAGGTTACCTTTTTGACGTCGTCCTAATCAGGTCCAAACGCACAGGCCTCGATATCCAACGGCGCCAACGCCTTCAGTTTCCTAATTTGACTGTGTCACAAGTTACGTTTAACCGAGTTGCAGCAGGGACATCGCTGAAGTTGTTGTGCGATACGAGCGGCGATGCGGGTGCGCAGGGTACGGATCGAGTCCGGCACATGCCGTTGCACCCGTCCCGCTGCCGCGAGGGACGTAATCTTTGGGTAAGGCAGGCGCGTGTGGTCGAGCCGCGTTTTTTTTACTGCCATGGGTGAGGCGCTGGTGAAGCAAGAAGGCGTAAGCGGCAATGCACAAGGTGGCATGGTGATGCAGTCCGCGCCAGTTGCGCCCTTCGTACTGCCCCAGACCAAACTCCTGCTTCAGTTCCCGGTAGTCGCGCTCAATGCGCCAGCGCATCTTGGTGACATAGACCAATTGTGCCAACGAGGTATCCGCAGGCGCTGTCGCCAGAAAGTATTTCAGCGGCTCGGTATCGCCAAGAGGCCACTCGATCAGCAGCCACTCCGGCGGGCGCAAGGTGTTACGCGAGGAGTCCTTGTGGGCCGTATGCCCCCAGACGGCCGCAAAGCGGGAACGCAGGGTTTCGTTGGTCCCCTCACGCCAGGCAACGGTTTGGTACGCCTCGGCGGGCAAGCTCAAGGCCAGTGCTTTGACCGAGACGGGCCGATGGCCTGGCGCACGGCGCAGATTCTTGCTAGGGCGCCCGAGCCCTACCGTCGGTTCGGGTGGCAAGGGGGCCGTTCCGGGCGCCCAAACGCTGGTCGCCGAACGGATTCCCACCGCATAGGGAATCGCCATTTCGGTCAGTGTGTCGCGAAAGCTGGCACTGTCCCCATAGGCCGGATCCGCCAGCACAATCCCGGCCGGAACCCCGTCGTCCTGGGCTTGCTTGATCTGGGCCAGGGCAATCTCAATCTTGGTGGCAAACGGGATACCGTCCGGCACACCGGCTGCCGTACAGCGGGGGCGATCCTCCGTCCAGTCTTCGGGGAGATACAGCCGCCATTGAATCGGCAAACTCCCCTTGTCACTGGCCAGCGACAGGCTCACCGCCACCTGACAGTTCTCCGTCTTGCCCAACTGCCCGCAGTATTGCCGGGTGACGCCGACCGAATGTTTCCCTTGTTTGGGGATTCCCGTGTCGTCAATGATCCAGTAGCACTCCCGCTCCAAGCCCAAGACGGGCTCAACAACGGTGCGTACTTCCCGCAGCAGCGCACTGTCCGACCAATTCGACTTGGCGACAAAATGGTGCAGCGACTGGTGTTTGGCGGCTACGTGCAGCGGATCCATCGCCGCCGCCAGCGGTTCGATGCTTTTACGCTTGAGCGGCAGCATCAACCCCCGGCAATAGTCCTTCAGCCCCATCCTGCGGTCCGCATGACCCAATACGCCCGCCAACCGCTCAAGGTAGTGCTCCAGTTCGTCGTCCATAGCCATGACATCACCCTCACGAAAGAAGATGACTGGGTTATCGGCAGCTTTCAGCTTTTATTGACACAGTCAGACTAAAACCTTGTCACTGAACCCGTACTTTTCAATGAGACGATAGATATGTCGTTCACTGATCCCCAGAACGGCGGCAGTTTTCACCCGATTTCCGCCATGCTTGGCCATGACTTGACGAAGGTATTCGCGTTCAATCTGCTCCAGATTTGGGTCTTGGCCAAAGCGCAACACCACCTCTCCGGCCTGGTTGCGCGGAATGAAGGAAAGATGCTCGACGCGGACGGGGTTACCTGGACGCGCAAGAATGACGGCTCGCTCAATGGCATTTCTCAGTTCGCGCACATTGCCCGGCCAATCGTAAGCCAGCAAAATCTTGAGCGCCTCGGCTGACATGGTGGCAGGTGCATTTCGCGTCAGCAGGGCGAGAAAGTGGCGCGCCAACGGTTCAATATCCTCGCGCCGCTCGCGCAAGGGCGGAATGGTGATGACAAAACGCGAGAGGCGGAAGTAGAGATCGCTGCGAAAGGTCCCGGCGCGGCTCATGGTCTCGATATCGCGATTTGTTGCTGTGACGATGCGGGCATCGGAACTGAGTGTCTTGTTGCCGCCTAGGCGCCGGAAGCTGCTGGTCTCGAGCACACGCAACAACTTGGCCTGGATGGCGGAGCCGATATCGCCAATTTCATCAAGAAAGAGGGTGCTTCCGGCCGCTTCCTCGATCAGACCTTTTTTTTGCCGGTCTGCGCTGGTGAAGGCGCCGCGTTCATGGCCGAAGAGTTCCGACTCGAACAGGTTTTCCTGCAGGCCGCTGCCGTCGATGGGTACCAGCTCCCGCTGGGCGCGCGGACTACGTTCGTGAATCGCCTGCGCAACCATTTCCTTGCCGGTACCCGACTCACCGAGGATCAACACCGTGGTATCGGTCGGACCGACGGCATCGATCATTTCCTGCACGTTCCGCATCGCCTGGCTCTCAAACACCATGGGCCCCGGTCTGTGCGAAGCCAGCTGGGTACGATAGAAGCGATTGGACTCGCGAAGTTCAGCTGTTTCAAGCACCCGCCGCACGGTCAGTTCCAGCTCGTCGAGATTGACCGGCTTGGTCAGGAAGTCAGCGGCGCCCTGACGAATAGCACTGACTGCATTGGGTATCGAGCCGTAACCGGTGAGGACGATAACCGGATACTGGTTCCTTATCTCGCTGAGAATCCGCGAAGCATCGCTATCCGGTAGCCTGAAATCGAGGATGATGGCGCTGGGCTCGATTTCGCTGAGCCGCTGCTGTGCCTCTGCCCATGAGCCGGCACCGAGGGTCAAAAACCCCATAGACTCGATTTGTCGCCGGAGCAGTCCGTTGAAAACGGGATCGTCATCGACGATCAACAGGGTTTTCTTCTTCATCCGCCACTCTTCATTGCGGTTTCGGCAAGTGGCAAGCGGATGCGGAACTGCGTGCCCTGTCCGACCGTACTGTCGACGCTGATCTTGCCGCCCATGCGCTCAACAAAGTTCTTCACAATGGTCAGGCCCAGTCCCGTCCCGGTTACGCCATCGGCGCGATTGCTGAAGAAAGGATCAAATATGCGGGCGAGGACGTCGGGAGGAATGCCCACACCGGAATCGGAAATCTCGATCACGGCGTCACCATCGTCGGCGAACAGGCGGGCAATGAGCCTGCCGCCCTTATCCATGGCGTGGTGAGCATTTTGTATCAGGTTGAGAAAAATCATGCGGATGTCGGCTTCATCGGTCAGCAGGCGCAGCGCTTGTTCGGGAACC
>ERZ724510.717-NODE-717-length-19181-cov-8.740092_pt1 | contig 19181 bp, 16 predicted proteins | sample MGYA00376043_ERZ724510 | MGnify/ENA primary metagenome ERZ724510 (study PRJEB28724, sample SAMN07190888) | wastewater metagenome | isolation source: influent of sewage treatment plant in Hong Hong | place: USA: Christiansburg, Virginia | collected 2016-03-01 ... | reverse complement strand
TTGGGATCTGGGAGCTGACTCCCTGATCGTGCAGAGCGACGAAGCTTGTCTTGTGAGAAGAACTTCTGCTGATTGGGCAGATCATCCTTCACTGAAATATCGGACATAAGAAAAGGCACTTACAAAATGTAGGTGCCAAGAATTCATAAAACAAAATTCGAAGATCCTGAAATGAATTCAGGATGACAAATGGAGGTTGGCAGAAAATCAAAAAGAGCGGTTTTACGCACGCTATGTGAGTTTCTGCCAAGATTCTCGTTTTCCTAACTCCTCTCAGGTATTCACCGAAATAGAGCGGATGCGGTTGTAAAACCGCTCAGCCTTGAGTGAATAAACATTGAGATTTGTTAGTAAAATGAGAATAGAAAAAATAAGAATCTTGGCTCGAGAATTGTATTACTTTTCTCACCAAGTCAAAAGAAAAACAACTAGGTCTATTCTTCGGAATTTACCTTTTTGTCTTTGTCATCTCGAGTGCAATGAGATAAGGTTTACCAGTCCAGCGAGTTCCCATTATTGGGATGAGTCGGAGATCTACTACTGTCCATTCAGAAGATTCCCGTCTACACGGGAATGACAAATATATATCGTCATCCTGAACGTGATTCAGCAAGCTTCAGCAGTACAGCGGACCGCACTGACGCGGTGAGTCGGAGCTCTTCCTTTATTATCAACACCAATACAATCTCCGACTCATTATATTCGCTGGACTCCTTTTGGTTGGATCAATACATCCACCCCGCCTTCGGTACCCCTCAAGAGGGGAAGAAATACAAACCACCTTTTAGTCCTCCTTGTCATGGGGACAAATACAAAAATATCATCCTGAACTTGATTCGATCAGCTTCAGCAATACAGCAAATTGCAAGATATTCGTTTTTTGTCTTGTTCCCCCTTATTGAGGGCAAGCCCCAAGCAGTCCAGCGAAATCGCACAGACGCGATAAGTCGGTGGCTAGGGGGAGTTGTATTTATATACAAGCATTATCCTGAAGAGTTTCATTTCAGAATTTGTAGATCCCGAAGAAGGAGGTGGATATATTCGTTTTCCCTGCAAATTAAAAAAGAAGCGCATATGCTTCTTTTTTAATTGATAATAAACGAGACTACACATCTTGATGTTCAACAGCACCATTCGAATACCCTCTGCATCCAGTCGCAGCATCCGTCTCCTGCCAAGAGATAGCATTTACCGGACATGCAGCAATTGAATCATTTACCTCATCTTCCGGATATTCTACACCGTCATTGACCCGAGAGAGTCACTCATCATCCATTCGGAAGACATCACCAGCAATAACCGCGCAAGAACTACATCCGATACAAGTCGAGTTTACATGAGGTTTTTTGATAATACCTTTGAGAGCTTGAAGTTTTGATTGATCGATCATAAGACAATAAGAAAGTTAGCTTTTGCCAATTATACAAAAATCGCTATTATTTCCAAAAAATATGTCCAAAAATCCTCAAAGAAGCCTCACATTCAATAAACTCCCTATTCTCGACAAGACCCTTGTCGTACTTATTGGATTTCTCCCATGGAGCATATTTTCTGGGATCTTTTTTGGGAATGTACTCCATATCTCTGGGGTAAATTTTATCAAAGAACTACTCCTAGCTCTCCTTGCAATGCTCGTGGGATGGCAATACTACCAAAGAAAACTCACACCAAAATTCGATCTCATCGATATGAGTGCTCTGAGTTTTGTAGTGATTCTTACCGCGATTAGCCTCTTTCACGGACTCTCTCTCGGGCACTATTTCTATGGCGGACGATATGATTTCGAGTGGATATTTGCGCTCATTCTCCTCAAGCATGCAGCTCCACTCCTGAGTTGGTCCTATGCACGTTTTGCAAATATTCTTTTTTGGAGCGGATGAGTAGCTCTTGCACTCTGAATCTTTATTCGATTCGTTGTTGGTGTGGATGTACTTCTCTATTTCGGATATGGTGCCAATCTCTCGAACTGGACACTTGGCTGACAAGTACCGATCTATCATGGTGTCGAAGGTGCCAATGTTCAGCGTTTTCAGGGAATCTTTGATGGTCCTAATCCAGCATGAGCATTTCTTCTCCTCTATATACCACTCTACGCAGCATATTTTCTCCCAAGAAAAACCTATCATTACCTCGCATCACTTGGCGGTATAGTGCTCATTATTACACTCTTATACACTTATTCCCGCTCCGCCGTGCTCGGACTCATCGTTGCACTGGCAATAGTTGGCCTCTACCATAGTAGAACACTCTTCACCAAACACAGAAAAACACTGCTCATAACAGGAACGATTACTTCAATCATCGTAGTGCTTTCACTGGTATTCTTCAATGAACGACTGAGTGAACTCATTTTGCGTAAATCCTCTACCGATGGGCATGCTCTGAGAATGACCAATGGGATAAACTCATTTCTCGAGCATCCACTTGGACAAGGTCTTGCAACCGCATGACCCGCATACCGCTATGTATCGAGCGAAGGTTTTACGCAAAACGTAGAACTGCAACAAGGAACCAATAAAAAACTCGAAGATAATAAAATTCCAGAAAGTTGGCATATTCAGATTCTCATGGAAGGTGGTATTTTTGGCTTTGCCGCATTTGCTGCATTTCTCCTACTCATAGCTTATAAACTCGTTAAATACGATACCTTTCTTTTTATCAGCTGGACTGCTATAGCGATCATGGCAATATTTCTCCATATCTACGAAGCAACATTTGTAGCACTTCTCCTCGCAATACTCGTTGGTATAAAACTTTGATCTCCTCAGCTCAATCAACACAAATAATATGTATCGATTTCTTTTTGCTGGTCGCCACGAGAGAGAAAAATGATTTGATATTGTCGTTGACTCTATCGAGCTTCTCAGACGTAATTTTCCAGAAACATTCTCACAGGTTCAATTTGTGATCCTTGCGAATGGATCTATGACGGAAAGTTTTATACGAAAATACAGCATGGAGCCATGGTTCGTGGATGCTCGTAACCAGGCAATATCCGAGCTCGATTTTGATAGTCTCCCTCAGTGTCTCTATCTCGGACATCAGAACAAAGATAATGTTCTAGAAATCATGGGACAAGTAGATTTTGTGCTTATGCCATCACGCTGTCTTGAGACATTCGGATTGGTCGCTCTTGAGGCAGCAAGTCGAGGAACCCCAACCATTGCATTTGCAAAATGATGACTCGAGTCACTCATACTCAGCGATGCACGACTGAGTGAGCTCACACCTGCCAATGTAGTCGCGACCATTGCTCGGCTCCTGCGAAGACTCGATGATGAATGATATGAACGTCTATCGAGCGAAGCATACGAACTCACTCATCGATTTCGAGAATCTCAATGGATATCAACACTAAGAGCATGTCTACCGCATGAAACAAAGAGGATTCTCATGCTCATGGATTACACGACATTCATCGGTGGTGCAGAGACACACGTCGAGACGATCCGAAGAACACTCAAGCGTGAGGGATACGAAGTGGAGATACTCTGATGGCCTCTCGAGGGGTCATGATGGATACTCACCATCAAGCGTCTACTTGGAATCATCATATCAAGTCTCAATATCAAGGCACATAGAGACATTGCAAAAAAAATCGATGAATTTGACCCACAAGTCGTATGGTGTCATAGCGTATCAAGATATTTTGGAGCATATGCGCTCAGTGCAATACCGAAGAATTGTACTCGAGTCATTACCTATCATGATCTTGGTTATTTCTCCCCAAGACCCTCAGAGATTGAATCAGTCAATGAACTCCTCCATAAAATGAGTCTCGTAGATTGGATCGAATGACTGCATGGGATCAAGAAATATATACCCATATTTGAAATATTTCGCTATCTTCAGATCAAGTCTCTCCTTGCGGTTATTCAAGATTTTGATTTTCACTTTGTACCTGGAGAATTTATGCAAGAAATTGCACAGCGTATCATCAAATGTCCAAGCGAAAAAATCGTCTATCTTCCACACTATTATGAAGAACGTATCTCCCCAAGCGAAAATCCTGAACAAACTCTCTCTGTGTGATAGAGATCACCTCATCGATTCGATAATTCATCACTACCATGATCATGGATGGGTAGTGGTTCATTTCATCTATTTTGCATCGCTTTTGAATATTCTCAAAGAGAACGATGAAAGAATGAAGAATAGCATTGGTTATTCCCAAGCATTGATCTCTGCAGATTTTCTCCTCCCTGATGGGATCGCACTTGCACTCTACTATGAACACTATTTGCGGCAATCACCGATCAAGTGGTTCGAGATTCTGTCATTTATGACGCATTTTTCACATCTTGCTCTCCCAAATCACAATGGCACGGATTTTATCCCAGCCTTCCTTGATGCTATCGAAGAGCAATGAATCAATTATAGTATCACGCTTTTGAGTGCCTACGACACCAATATCAACAAACCAAAAACAGCAATCCAAAGTGAAGTAGGAGCACTCAAAAAACGATGGGAAAATGCAAAATTTGTGAATGGATACAACGTAGAATATCAAGCACGAAACAATGAGAGTTTTCGGAGGGAATTATGAGAACAACAAATACTCCAATGAGAGAATGATATCAACATACTCATAGTTGCAACAGGAAGCCCTCACCAAGAACTCTGGGTGGAAGCAAACAAAGAGTTCCTCAAAGAACAATGATATGCTATACTCACTGTTGGTGGACTCATTGACTTCTTGAGTGGAAGGGAAAAACGAGCGCCGCAATGGATGCGAATCATCAAGCTCGAGTGGCTCTATCGAGCATGTGTCAATCCAAAAAAGAACAAAAAGAAAGCACTGTCTTCATTCGAAGTATTTCATTATATTCGGAAATAATTTCTCAAATGTTCTCTCTGTCCTCATCAAAATAATCATTGTATGCTTACGAATCTTCCGATACTCCTGAGTTACTTACTCGTTGGATTTCTCCTTACTTTTGTATTGATTCCTCCATTTCTCCGACTCGTTATTCGTCTGAAGCTTGGCAAACAAATACGAGATAATGCGCTCGTCGGAAAAGCAGAAATGTTCAAACTCCTTCACGAGCACAAGGCAGGTACTCCGACAATGGGTGCCCTTACTATACTCGCAAGTATGGTCATACTCATAGCTCTCTCGATCATTGCATGGTATTTTCGCGATTCCATACACAATCTAACTGGCATACGCATCAACAACTCACTCTGGAGTCGAGAAGAAACCTATCTTTCTATATTCACGCTCGTATCGATGGGGTGCGTAGGATTTATCGATGATCTCCTCAATACCCTTGGAAAATGAGCTACAAAAGGAATGTCCGCTCGAGTAAAGATGATATCACTCATCATCTTTGGTAGCGTAGGAGCACTTTGGTTCTCTCTCAACCTCGGACATGATAGTATCGGGCTTCCTGGTGGTTATGAGTTGTTTCTCGGAATATGGTATATTCCACTCTTCATATTCCTCATCATTACCTATGCAAATGCTGTCAATATCACCGATGGTCTTGATGGTCTTGCAGGTGGACTACTCCTCTTCAATTATAGTGTCTACGCTATCATCACCTACCATCAAGGGCTCAATATCCTCTCTTCTCTCTGTCTCATTATCGTCGGAGGACTCATTGCATTTTTGTGGTTCAATATCAAGCCAGCAAAATTCTATATGGGTGATGTGTGATCGCTCGCACTCTGAGCCAATCTCGCTGTCATGGCTATGCTCACCGATACACTCATCGTACTCCTCATCATATCAGCCATCTATATCTGGGAGCTCACAACATCATTCACACAACTCTTATCAAAAAGATTTCTCGGTCGTAAAATATGGAAAATAGCACCCTACCATCATCATCTCGAAGCGATCGGATGGAGTGAAGAGACGATCGTGATGCGGTTCTGGCTCATCGGAATGGTACTCTCAGTATTCGGCCTCATTGTCTACTACACTCTTGGAATATAGAAAACCCCCGATATCGGGGGTTTTTGTGAGAGAAATTCACGCATGAGACGGACAAAACCGTAGCATGAGTGAATCGTATGTCTGTTCGAGTTTAACAAAGATAGATAGGAGAATCGTTGCATATGCGGCACTTGCACCTAGTATCATAATCAAAGCCCCTACGAATTTCGAGGAAGACTCAAAGTAGAAACCCAGCAGAATCAATACAAGAATCAACATGGACCAAAAAGATGGAACCATCCGCGACTGAAAAATCTTGGATTTTTTGACAATTCGAGCACCCATAAGAATGAGTATATAATGCCAGATGACATACACTGTTTCCAAATCTTCCTTCTCAAGAAAGACACGTACCGTCGTAACGGCGAGTTCAAGCGATGAATATCCCGCAAAGACAATCCACAGGCACATACTCATCACGAGCCAAATCCACTTATACCGTTTCATGATGTACCTCCTCCTCAGGAATAATATCGATGAATTGATATTATAGTAGCAATTAATAATATTTTGTCAATAAATCTACCGGCAATATAATTGCATAAAACAAAGAAAAATGATAGTGTAGGGGCAAGTAACATTCATACCTCATTATGTCAGCGAACGCTATTGCCGCATCTTCCAATACTACCTCACTCGACACCACCAACGCTCCCCTATCTATGAACTCATTGTGAGTTGTGGAGAATATACAAAAGAGGGCCAAACACACGCTCTCCGACGGAGACAAAGAGCGAATACAAGGTCTCAATGCAGGTATAGATACCGTGCCAGCATATATTGTCCAAGGTTCATTCGACAATATTGTTCATGAGATCGAACAAGGGCACAAGATGAATCGTCTTGTTCGAGACAAAGATGGCAACATATCCGCATATCTTGTCACCGAAGAGAGAAGCAGTGAGGAGATCTATATCAAATACCTACGCTCAGATAGCTCTACCATACGATCCATCGCACATGAGATCGCAAAATTCATCAAGAAAGCAAAGAAAGAACACTACAAGAAGATATCTTTTGACGGGTTCAACGATCGTCTCAACAACCTTCTTGTCACAAAGTATGGATTCCAGAATACGGGATGAATACACTATGAGCTCGAGCTAGAGAGCAGATCTCCTGATGAGCAACTCCAGCAAGCTCTCTCCTATCTTGAGACCGATACCAATGCTCGCTCGGTATGGAATACTCTCACCAAAAAAGAACAAGAACATATAGAGGGGCTCATCACCAGATACATTCACAAGGGTCAAGATCCACGCATCTATACGCTCTATGGTGCTCTCGATACGCTCAAAAAAGCAAGAATAGAACTCAAGTCCATCCACACCCTCGGAGGCCTCTATGCCAAGAGCTCTCAGATCAATACAGAGAACGACAAAACAAAATCAATAGCACAGTACACTCAGGACTTGTGCTGAGTGCTCGGAGAGGAATATGAGAGCCTAGCAACAATCTCACAGAAGGCACTCCGAGAGGAACTCAGAGAGGCAATACATACACATCTCAACAAATGACTCCATCAGGCTGTTGTAGCATGTCTCGACACATACAAGATCCCACTCCCAAAAGATCCAAAATGAGAACCTATCCACATCACTCGCACCTATCTCGGTGGCCTCAATATGACAGCACCAACGAGAGTGATCGGCAAGCTGGATAGTGTCCAATATCCGTACAATATCGTCTCTCTCCAGAACAAAGAAGAGATGCGAAAAGAATCAGCTGTGCTCGGACATTGTGTCGGGGACTCGGATTACTATATCGAGAAAGTCCTCCGATGAGAGATCCTCGTTCTCTCCCTCCGAGATGATACGGGCAAGCCCTACTGGACGATCGAATACAATATCAAAGAGCAATCGATCGATCAATTCAAATGAGGATGAGATGTCGCAGTGAACTCACTCCCAGAGAGCCAAGAACTCGTCCTCACAACCCTCGATACACTGAGTACCGCGTGATATCTCGTGAAAAAGATAAATGAAGAATTTGATTATCTGATACTCAGGAATACATCGAACAACAAATATGAAAGTTGTGTACAAGATTCCGATACATTCAAGGAAAAATGCCTCTCGTGAGTATACTATCCGCTCAATGGATTATTGACACTCGATCGGGAAGATCGAGAAGAGGATATTCTCAAGTTATGTCAGTTTCCATGACTCATACTCGATCTCACCAAGATTAGCCCAGTTACCAAGAACAAGATTACTGAGGTAAAATGAGAACTGATAGAATCATCATCAACTACCTCATATTTGTTACTCCAAAATACTGGAGGGAGTGCAGATTTCAGCAAGCTCACATCAGCACAGTGACTTGAGCAGCTTGAGCGTATTGGAGGGGATGCATATTTCAGCGGGCTCAGATCAGCACAGTGACTTGAGAAGCTTGAGAGTATTGGAGGGAATGCAAATTTCGAGAATCTAACATCAGCAAAGGGACTTGAGAATTTGGCAAGTATTTGATGACGTGCAAATTTTCCCAAACTTCCAGAATCCGAAAAACAAAAGATCCCAGCACTTCGGGATAGGGCCTAGTATACAATGAGACAAGATCGCAAGCAAAGAAAATCATATTCAAAAATCCCACTCAAGAGTGGGATTTTTGAATAGGAGCCAAGAACTACTTTACGCTGTCCTTAAGTCCTTTTCCAGAACGGAATGCAGGAGACTTTGTCGCTGCAATCTTGATCTTCTCGCCAGTCTTTGGGTTAACACCATTTCGAGCTGCACGCTCAGAAATACGGAATGCACCAAAACCAGTAATGTTTACTTCTTCACCCTTCTTGAGAGAAGCAGCAACTACGTCGATGAATGCATTGAGAGCCTTTCCTGATGCATCGATGCTGAGGTTCGCTTCAGTAGCGATTGCCTTGATAAGATCTTGCTTTTTCATATGAAAATTTATTAGTGATAAGCAACACGGAGAATTTTGCGAAAAATGCTCAAAAATGCAAATTTTTTTTACAATAATTCCTATTTTTCGTCACTTTTTCCCTTTTTTGTGACATTTTGACACTCAAATCGAGGAAAAAGTACTCAAACTTCAGCACACAGAGTGAGATCACCCTTCTCAAAATTGAGATCAAAACATGAGAGGAGATGACCCATCTTGGCTGGAAAATAAGGAGTCATTTCTCGAGAAATAGCAATAATCTCAAAGAGTGCATTTCAGAGAATACTGCGATATTGAGATTTTACATCTTCATCATCGAGTGATAGCTTCCACGGAGCAGAGGTATCGAGTGACTTGTTGATATCCCGTGCAGATTCAAAGAGATACTCCAATTTTCACCTGAGATCATAAGCGTCACCGAATGCTCGACTCTTCGCTTGAATTGCTTCGATTTTCACACGAGTCTCACGAGAGAGAACATTTGCCTCAGTTGCATCTCCATACACTTTCTTCCAGAGATGTGTCAGACGATTGACAAGGTTACCAAAATTATTTGCAAGATGTGCATTGTAGAGAACGACTGATTCTTCTTCGGAAAAATCACCATCCCCACCAATCGATGCTCAGAGAATAAGGTAATTGACGAGAAGATCTCGAGAATAGGTCTCTATATACTCAACGGGATTGACAACATTACCGAGTGACTTGGACATCTTCTCACCATTGAGTGTAAGATATCCTGTTGTGAGGAGTTTCTTCGGAAGATCCAGTCCGACACTCATGAGCATAGCGAGCCAGTAGACTCAGTGAAATCTCGTAATATCCTTGCCCATCACATGCACATCAGCAGGCCAGTGATGATCGATCACTCCCCCACTACCGAGTTCACCACCAGAGACGAGGATCGATACGTAGTTAAAGAGTGCATCATACCACACGTACGTCACATGACTCGGATCGAATGGAAGAGCAATACCAAAGGTTGCTCATTCACGAGATACAGAGAAATCCTCTAAGCCACCCTTGATAAACTCGACAATCTCATTGCGACGATTCTCCGGCATAATAAAATCAGGAGTATTCTGATAGAACTCAATCAATGCTTGTTCATATTTCTTGAGTCGGAAGAAATAATTCTTCTCTTTGAGAAATTGTACCGGCTTCTTGTGGATAGGACACATCCCATCTGGAGTGAGATCAGATGGCTTCTTGAACGCCTCACAACCCACACAATAGGCACCCTCATATTCACCCAAGTAGATATCATCATTATCAAAGGACTTCTGCAGCATATATTGTACCGTCGCGGTCTGGGATGGATGGTACGTACGGACAAAATCCGTATAAGAGATATCCAGAGCATCCCACACACCACGATGCTTCGCTGCCATACTGTCTACATACTCCAGCAAATCCATCTCTCGTTCCAGAGCCTTCTCGACAACTTTCTGGCTATTCTCATCCACTCACGTAGAGAATCGAACATCATATCCACACGCTCGTCGATCACGAGCGATAATATCAGCAATAAAGGTCGAATACGCATGTCCAATATGAGGAATATCATTCGAATAATAAATCGGTGTGGTAATAAAAAAAGGTGGCTGTGTCATAGGAAAAATTATTCTTCTACTCTATAGAGAATGAGGGGAAATTCAAGGAGATGCTTTTATCATTAACAGATAAATATATTTTGACTTTCAAATGAAATTAAATAATCTCCGCATCGCTTCTTGGAAATAATTTCAAGTAAGTCAAGAGCGATCTTGTATTTCCAAACAAATTTTTTGGGAGTGCTCAATGCACGCATTCAAAAAAATTCTCATTACTGCCGCTATTGCTGTACTGAGTGGTGGTGTGTTAGCTTATGGCGAACCACCTGCAACTGGATGGACCCTTCATGAGTCCTATTCCAATGTCAAGATCTACAAGAAAAACAATGTCAACGCCTATGTACAAGTTGTTGACATTGGTGCAGGTGCTAAAATCGAGCTTGTGCAGGTATATGGAGGCACCGTGAATCATTACGGTAAAATCCTGAAAGCCTATAAGCGTGATACTGTTCCTACCTGGTGGACTAATCTTGGTAAACCAACATCGGTTGTAAACGGCACGTTTTTCTTTGCCAGTTACTCACCAGCGCCGTTGTCATATGGTATTCGTTCAAACTATTCACTAGTTGGTCTTGGTGATGATGGTACGAATACAGGTATCAGACGTCAGATGGAGTTCTTTACTGGATCCATGAATGGTGCGACTGACTACAGCTACAGCGCTTCTCGCTTGCAAAATGGTCCAGCTCGAGATATTATCGTTGGGGATCCTGTAACGCAAGACAGAAGCAAAACGAGTGCACTTGGTAGAACATATCTCTGCACACTTTACCCGCAAAGCCCATCTCGGTTACTTCTTGTACTAAGTGCCAAAAGTTATACCCAAGCTCAAGCTAATAGCGATCTGTCAGCTTGGAAGTGTAATTCAGGCAGTGGTGTTATGCTAGATGGCTCTGGCTCATCACAACTGAAAACCAGCAAAATCGAAATGATGGGCAATTCGCATAATGGCCTTCCAGATAATCGGACTGTTCCGCAAGTTCTCGTTATCAAAAATAATTAAAAGGAGGTTATCAGAGGACTCATATTATGAGTCCTCTTTACTTTACAAATCAAACATATGTCATATTCAAGAATAGTATTCAATATACTTCTGATAACCTTAATTTTAAGTATTACAGGATGTGGTCAAAAGTCCGAAATCAAAGAAACAGCAGTAGAAAGAATCCAAATGGTATGAAAAGAAAATCCTAAAAAATCTCACACAACTTTCAATCTTCATTGGGATGAGAAAAAGACGAAGATATGAGGCAAAGAGATTATCTATAAGTATGGATCATGAAATCCTAAAGAAGTAACACTCAATGATGAAGAGATTCAAAAACAATTTTGATCGTATCAAAATAATACTACCTCAGATACACACTATATAACACCAAAAGCAGAAGAACTTCTTTTGCAAATACTCTCATACCCACAGTTTGATGCTTCTATGAATATCTGTGGCAAAGATTTTGTCACCGAATCACACCCATATTGGAGAGATGATATGATAGGTCAATATATCAATCCAGGATATGTTGATATCAATGAATTTCTCAAGATAAATTCTGAAACAAATCGTAAACAAATTAATATATCCCTTCTTAGAAATACTGTTGTGCAAATGTTCAGACAAGATGGTAACGTGCTTGTATCAAACTGTCTCAAGCAAAATAAGCTTTGGGGGGGTTTGCAAGGTATGATTCCACTCTATAACGAGCTTATAGATGAGGTTCGTTCGGATCCGATTGAGAAATTACAAGATGGATGGAATCCTATCTATACACCCGAAAAATAAACCTACGTTGATTAATATCTATACTTCAAGATTTGCGATCCCAACTCAAAAACTATCTTCTTCACACAAAATAATACTCAGCTTTCAGCTGAGTATTATTTACGATACAAATTATTTCTTTCTCTCCAATACAGCAACATAGAACCCTTCGAGCTTTCGAGATGGGCGTATACGGAGAGATTTTTCGAGGACTTCTTTTGGGAATTTTGCTGCGACTCGCTCTTTGAGTGAGCAACGATCCAGATGAGCAACAAAAGCGTGATCGATCGTTACCATTTGAAATTCAGGATGCAATTCGAGAAAACGTGCGACCACTTCTTCATTCTCGATCGGATGCATCGTACAAGTAGAGAAAACGATTCGTCCATTTTTGGAGAGATGACCCACAGCAAGAGAGAGGAGCTCAAAACTTCGCTCTGCCTGATGTTTGTGAAGTGATATAGTCACCGCTTCACCATCGAGTGTATCGAGACGACCTTCACCAGAACAAGGCACATCGAGGAGAATACGATCGTAGATCTTGTCCGGATTCTGAGCATGAAAATCCTGAAATCGCATCTTGTGAGCATCAGTATTTGGTACCTTGAGCATATAAATAGTCCTCTCAAGTTTTGAAAAACGTACCGGGGATGGCTCGAGTGCATCGAGATGGCCCCTCCCATTCATCAGAGCCATAATCTGTGATGTCTTCGATCCTGGTGCAGCACATGCATCGAGCACATTCATACCAGGAGAGAGATCCATACAAAGTGCCGGTATCTGCGAAGAGATAGATTGCAGGTAGATCCGTCCACTGTTAAATATTGGATTTCCTTTGATGGTATACTCCTCATCACGAGTGATCGTATACGCATGGGCAATGTCAGGAAAGGCAATTGGAGAGATTCCAATAGATGAGAGTGATTTGATTGCTTCGCTGTCAGTTGTACGAAGTATATTGACTCGTAATGATGCATCACGCTTGAACTTGAGATCCTCCCGAATGAGTGCTATATCTGCTTCAGTCAAATAGGTCATCAAAGATGAAAGAAAAGTTTGCATTTTTTTGGATTATCAAACAATAAGAGATATACTATAGTCTTAGTTGCTTTTTTTGCTATGCAATTTCCAAATTTCACCCCAGAATGTCGCCAAGTTCTCATTGATAGTGAGCTCCGTGTCCAAAAATTATGACTCTCATGGGTTACCAGTAGCGAGGTATTTTTCTCACTCCTTGAGAACAATCATCCACAGCTGCAGGATTTTTGCATGACGCATGGTCTCAATTCTCTCATTATCCGAGAAGTACTCAAAGAAGATACCAACATTGCAGAAGATGAACAACGTATCTCAGGAGAGTACAAAGGAATGAGTGCAACAGTCAAAGAGATTATTGTGAATTCTGCAAAAACAGCGGCTCATTTTCAGAAGACCAATATTGATGTATTCGACCTCTTCATTGCAATACTCCAGAATGAATGAACGGCTCATATTCGCAATGCACTTGCCTTTGTTGGTATTAGCCCAAGCGATCTTGAAGGAAATATCAATGAAATCAATAAATTCCTCGCCGGAAGCCAGAATGGAAATCAGGATATATTCGGTCCACTCGACGGTATCATCGAGGCACTCGAGGGTGATCTCGATATGTCTGATGAAGGACAAGAGCATGATGTCTTTGCACAGAATGTCCCACCAAAACGAAAAACAAAAGAATCAAATACGCCAGCTCTCGATTTCTTTGGTACAGATCTCACCGAAGAAGCACGAAATGGGAAGATCGATCATATCATTGGTCGCGATACCGAGATCGAGCGACTTGTATCAATACTCAACCGAAAAACCAAGAACAATCCATGTCTCGTCGGAGAACCAGGTGTAGGTAAGACCGCCGTGGTCGAGTGACTTGCACTCCGTATCGCACAAGGCAAAGTCCCTCTTGCTATGCGTGACAAGAAAATCATAGCTATCGATCTCTCAAGCGTTGTCGCAGGCACAAAATATCGATGAGAATTTGAGTCCCGACTCAAACAAATCATCGATGAAGCATCAAAAATGGAGAATGAGATTGTTCTCTTTATCGATGAGATCCACACGATTATTGGTGCATGATCCGGGGAGGGATCACTCGATGCAGCCAATATTCTCAAGCCGGCAATGGGAAGAGGGAAAATCTCTGTGATCGGCGCGACGACTCAGAATGAATACAGCAAACATATTGAGAAGGACTCAGCTCTCGAGCGAAGGTTTCAGAAGATCAATGTGGAAGAACCAACAGTCGAAGTAGCCCTCTCGATTATCACAGGGATCAAAGAAGGGTTCGAGGAATTCCACAATCTCAATATTTCGAGTGAAGCGATCAAGGCAAGTGTCGATCTCTCGACTCGATATATCACTGATAGATATCTACCAGACAAAGCGATAGACCTCATCGACGAGGCTTGCAGCGCAAAATCGATGACCTACACGCACAGTGATGATGAGAGTGACGCTATCCGTGAAAAGATTGAAAAACATCAAAAAGATATTGATGCATTTGTCACGAGCGGACAATTGCACAAGGCACTCAAAGTCAAAGAAGCAATGCACAAGCTCGAGGAGCAATTAACAAGCATGAAGGCGAAACGGACGATCCCAAAGAACAAACGACTCGTGATCACAACAAAAGACATACAAAAAATTGTCCACCAAATGACTGGTGTTCCAGCAGCAAATCTCGAGAGTGAAGATATCTCAAGGCTCAAGAAACTCCCAAAAACACTCAAATCACAAATTATCGATCAAGATGCTGCGATCGATGCAATCGTATCATCACTCAAGCGATCAAGAACTGGTATTGGTGAACCAAATCGTCCTATTTGATCATTTCTCTTTCTTGGTCCAACTGGTGTGGGTAAGACAGAGCTTGTGCGCGTACTGGCACGAGAGTTCTACTGAGATGAAAAAGCGCTCATCAAGATCGATATGTCAGAGTTCGGAGAGCGATCAAGTGCCTCAAAACTCATAGGAACCACCGCTGGTTATGTTGGGTATGATGATGGCGGACTCCTCACGGAAAAAGTCCGAAAAAGCCCTTATTCTATCGTATTGTTTGATGAGATCGAAAAGGGAAATTTTGAAGTATTTCACCTCCTCCTCCAGATCCTCGAAGATGGGATGATCACCGATGGTCGCGGTCGCAAGATCAATTTCAAGAACACGATCATCATCATGACATCCAATATTGGCAGTGATGAATTCGGAGAAAAATCTGCACAAATTGGGTTTAACATGTCAGGCGAAGAAGAGAATGATATCAAGCGAGATTTTGACAAAATCAGAGACAAGGTCATCAGCTCTCTCGATGAGTATTTTGCACCAGAACTCATCAATCGTATTGATAAGATCACCGTATTCGATGCACTCAATCAAAAATCTCTCAAGAAAATCATCACACTTCAACTCCACAAACTCCAACAGCGACTGACATGAGTAGGGATGAATTTTGAATTCGATACAAAAAGTATACAACACATCACCAAGGCAACATTCGATCCAAAATTCTGAGCTCGCAGCGTACGTCGCTATATCCAAGATCATGTCGAAGATATGATTGCAGACCATCTTATCAACCACCCAAAGGAGACTAATTTCCTCCTCACAATGGAAAAAGAAAATATTATCATCAAAACACAAAAATCGGTCGTTTCATAAAACATGAAAAAAAATCATTCTACCGCCACCATGCTCCATGCAATCAGTATATTCCTCTGATGTATGGTGATTTTTGGCTGGCACATGAGTGAAGTGTATGCTTCATGAAGTTTAAGTAACTCAAGTTTTCCAACATTTCAATTGGATCCATCAGCTGGAAAGGATAATATAAGTAGAAAATGAGATCTTGATATCTACCGATCAAATCTTGCAAAAGCATCACAGGGACAGAGTGATTCTGCAACTCGACGATTCAGTGCACTCTCAAAATCAAAAACACATGATCTCGTAAAAATTCAATGTTCGTATGGACCGTGTTTTTCACCCAAGGCAGTATTTACCCCACGAATTATTACCGATCTGAGTAAATGATACCTCAGTAAATATATGACTGCAAGCATGGTTGGTACAGGATGAATGATCTCATATACAACCGAGGATTTGCAGCTCATCAGTAATACAGCAGTAGGAATGCTTCGAGACATCAATAACGATTCAGCGAAAGAGGCTGTTGATTCATCAAAAGCTATCAACTATGGAATCTATGCTGATGGAGATAAGGAAAATTCAGGATTTGACCTTATGAACGACCTCGACAATATCAATGCAATTATCTTCAGTCAAACAACCACATACCCAAGTAGCAAAAACATAGCACTCGATAGCCTCAAAGATGCACTACGATCAAGCACGAGCAACCTCCAAGCAATCGAAGTTGCCTCACGTGCTAACGAAGCGAGTGAGAGTGCTGGACAAAATAGCCTCATACCATCACCAGATGCAAAGCCACTCTCAGCAATACTCAACGAACAAAGCCAATCAGACACACTCATGTGTCTACCGAGTGACAAAGTAGCGATCAATGTTGCATCATCAATCAATAATCCGAGTGAAACAACCATTAGTCGTAGTGTCATCAATGGAACAAATGGAGGATCTTTTGGCATACCAGTGACTCGTTCAAGCACACCAGTCGGAAATAACTCAAGTGAAAAATGTGGACCAAGCTCAGAATTTTGTATTATCACAGAAGCAATTAAGTACAATTATCTCCTCCTCGGTGGTGGCAAAACGGTGAGTATCGATTCAGTATTCTCACGACATGCAGATATAGCATCCCAATTTGCTCATGCAGATTTCACTCCATGAAAAGTAACCAGATCATTTTTTGAGAGTTCACGTCAATCTATAAATCTCGGGAAGAATCTCTCTTTGCAAATAGTCGTTTCAACACTTCCAATGCCGAGTGCAAATGTGGGCAAAACCAAAGCAAAAGATCCATCATCAGATCAATTTAGCCCAGAAAATATCAATAAAAATTTTGATAAGGTGGCCGGAGAAGTATTTGGGAATTATGGACTCAAATACGGAGCCCCTTATAGACCAGGAGAAGTGGATAAAACAAAATTGGAACTTACACTCAATTGTTCACCAAAAGATACAGAATCTAATTGTTTTGAACGATTAAATCAAAGGGTGGGTGGCACATCTCTCCAGTCACAGAGCGAAAGAACATCGCCACAGATTGTCACGAGTTCAGCATGGAATTCGGATCTCAAAGCACTTCAAGATTTTACAAGAAGCTTCTATCAGAGTATAGAGAATATTAATGCAGCTTTCGCTGTTGGAAAAGCAAAACCTCATAGCCCTCAAGACAACTAAAGACTCTATGTTTATTTCTCACCGATTCTTACTCTGTATAACCCTTTTTATTGGAATAATATTTCATGAAGGGGTATTATTTGCAGCGGATGCATGCAGTGTGAACAATCAGGCAAGCCCAGAATTTCTAGAATATCAGAATAAGCTCAGTGCAGAGCTTGGAAAAGTTCGTGGTGAAATGGCAGCAAAGACGTGTGGAGCAACTCCATTTTCGAATACAAGTCTCGAGAGGGAAAAGGCAAAATGAACTGATCTCCTCTATTCAGTCATCAATGAGACACGAGACCTCAATATGCTCCAATCATCTTTTCAATTCAATATATCGAGACTCCTCACATCAGATGATCTTCCACTCCTCAGGCGAGAGAGAAATATGCTTACAAATCAAGCAAAAGACATTGAACGAACGGTAGATGAGGTGTTCGAAAAATGCGCTGGAAGCCTCCCATACAACGGAACTACTACGACACTTCAGTCTCACCTCTCAGAGATCTATGCTGATCATATTCGATTTACTGCTCATTTTGAATCAATAGCATCTTGATATGAAACTCTAGCAAAATTACGAACAAAACTACCATTTACACTGACTCCAAAAGTAATTGGTAATAACCCTGAATGGCTTGATAATATTGAGAAATCATATGGACCAAAATGACTCAAGCCATGCTACGAAGAATGAACAACTATGATGGAGACATGGAAACGAATCGTGAAAATATGGACGGATGGTGCAAATATCTCCAAATGAATGCAAACATGGAAAGATGCCTACAAACTCCTTATGGGAACGGATGCAAATTATAATGCCAAACAAAAGAAGCTCCTCTCAAGCTATCTCTCAGAAAATGGTATCACAGGAGACTATCGAGATAATCTTATGAAAACACTCGCCTGTTCACAAAATGGAGGAAGTAACTGTGGCTTTCCAGTAAGTTTTGGTGGAATCGATAGAATCGTGCAAATGAAGAATGAGACTGTAGAGTTCTATAATGATGTATCGAAAACCATGGTAGAGTTCCGAAAGAAATCAAAAGAAGCTCAAGCTCAATATGCAAAATCCCTGCAATCTTACCAAGGAGAGGGTGGTATTGCATGAGCATTCAAAAATCTCAAAAATACATTTGCACCCGTGCCAGATGTCAATACACAATCAATTATCAATGATAGCACGTATAACCAAGATCTCGATTATATCAAACAAACCACCAATAATCTCTACGACACGCTCAAAGCAAAAAGCAGCTCTGACTTCACCGACAAAGCATCGCTTGATAGCCTCAAAGCAATCAATCAACAAGTCTATGAGGTGAATAAAAAGCTTGAGGAGATGGAAAAATATTCCCTCTACATGTGTAATAGTCAGGATAAATCAAAAACCGCTGAATGTATAATGAAGTAGAGATATGTATACATTTTAAACTTATAGAATCATGAAAATAGTACATACCCATACCATCTCTCTTATTTTGATAAGCACTTTCTTATTGTCTAGTTGTACTCACCAACAAGATACTACTGAACAACCAATAGATAGTAGAACGAAACCAAATATAGAAGGGTCTAAACCAGTTACGGGTTAAAATTTCGTAGAATTTTAAGGGTAACTTTG
>ERZ724510.710-NODE-710-length-19247-cov-14.897197_pt1 | contig 19247 bp, 19 predicted proteins | sample MGYA00376043_ERZ724510 | MGnify/ENA primary metagenome ERZ724510 (study PRJEB28724, sample SAMN07190888) | wastewater metagenome | isolation source: influent of sewage treatment plant in Hong Hong | place: USA: Christiansburg, Virginia | collected 2016-03-01 ... | reverse complement strand
ACGAGGCTAAGTGAAGTGAAACAGAAGAGTAGGGCGGTGTTGTGCGTCATCTTGTCAGGGTTAATCAAGCAGAGCGTGTTGCTGGCGGCAAATGCGTAGGAGTAAAGGAGTAAACTAGCTAAACGCTCAGGGTGTAATGGTCTAATAAATAACCGCCGTTGCTTGGCTATTTAAAAAATAGCCAGCCTAATCACTAGGGCTGTTTTTTTCGTTCTTGATAGGCTTTAAATAATCGCACCCGTTCCTCAGCCCAGTACCTTTCAATGGCCTCAATTAAAGCAATTTCTTGCAAGGGATTAAGACGATAAATTCGGGTAATCAACGCCTCAATGTCGTGGCTGTTAGCGGTTGTTTTCGCGGTGTTAAGTAACTTTTCTAAGCCTGTTGCAGTGAATTCGCGCCATGATGCGCGTTCTTGGGTGGCTTTTTCTTGAGTGACTTGATAAATCAGTGCTAAATCGCTGGGGCTAAACGTAGCCGCTAGTTCTTGGGTTTTAATCAGATGACCGTATTTTTCAATGATGCCATTTAAGCGGCCACTGGAAAATGGCCCAAGGATGTCGAGGGCGTGGTCTGATAAAAAAACAGATTTACGATTTGCAGACATGGCCTGACCTTGGGGTAATGAATAAGGGATAACTCGCTAACTAAGGCTAAAAGTTTATCCTAAATGTTAGCCAGAAGGTATGTTTAGCGGTGGTATGTGTCGGGGTAACGCCTTCTACTGATCAAGCTAAGTCGTTAACCCCCTAATGTACTTGTCTTGATTGTGCTAACAAGCACATCGGGAAGCATTGCTCAACCCATGTAAAAATAAGCCTTCGGTTAGCGTCTAATTGATTTTGATTGAGCTTTGATTCAGAAAAAGACAACACCGAATTAGGGTAAACGCTATGAACCTCTGTGTGTATGACCATCGTTGAATGAGCCTCAAATGTCAGTTTTTTTTGCGTCGAAGTGACCGCCTTTGTGGAGACCATCGCCAACCACGCTTTACAGTCAACATCGCTCATATACGCGTTTTCACAAGAAATAATGACATCAACATGTTGCTGGTATTTGGCTTCGTTTTCTTTTTTACTGACGATTTCCAAGACAATACAATGATCAAACCGCCATGCTATATAAATAGCGTGTGTCGATAGAGTCATCACTAAATCCACGGCCTGTGCTAAATCGCAGCGAGCATCAAGCACAACACGTTGACTCTTGGCGTTGGTGTACGCCTTAAATATTTCTTTTACTAACTGATGACCTGCATCAAAAGCAGGCGAGGGGCATTTAATCATGAAAAATACGCTACGCTGAGAGAAAGCTAAATTACGCGGAGATAAACCGAAATAAAGCGAGATAAAGGGATCTCATTAAAAATCAGAAAACAGTCGCTTTAACGGCGACAAGATTTCACCGATGCGTTAGTTTTAATCAGCCAATAGTTTTAGTCATGCCCTTCATATGAAGGGCATCGTCTTTATTTGGTGTTGGGGCGTAAGTCTAAGACCATCTGCTCTTGACCATCAATGCTGGCAGTCAGGTGTAAATGTTGACCATGTAGCAGGGTATGAGCGGTTATCCCTAAAATCATCAGGCATAAAAAGCCCACACCATAAACGCATAAGGCACAAAGCTGTTGTACAAAAAACTGAGTCAGGACTAAGGATTTTTGCAGGGCGATCGAAAGGGTGGATTTTACATCCAATGAGGGCATCATCATGAGCATTCACCTTGTACCTCATTCGGTACTTTTGGTTAATAAAAGGTTACAACATTGCTATTCTACACCGAAAATCAGGGCTGAAAACCATGATTAGGGCTGTTTTTAGCAGTGATGTGGTTATAACCCCTTATTAGCGGTGTTGTTAGAAATTCGAATGACGAATGATGCCATGAGTAATATAACCTTTTTATATTTCAGGACATTTAAAGAGGGCAGCTTGACGAAGTATGAAGCACGTCAAACTAAGTCGTACTAGCATCAGCAAAATCACTTATTAGCTTGTCTGTTAGTTTGGCAAGTGAGATAGTTAGGATAACAACATAATCAAGTGTGCAAGGAAAGATGAGTACAGAATCCTCAAAAACAATCAAACGCCAATGGCATATTGTACGTTACCTACTAAAAGGGGCTTATGTTTCTAGCACCCAAGTCAAAAACCATTTAGAAGAACTCGGTATTTTGGTAGATATACGTACCGTTCAACGTGACCTAAAAGTCTTAGAAGACGTATTTCCATTAGAGTGCCTCCAAAGTATGCCGCTTAGTTGGCGTTGGCATCGTATCGAAGACACCAACACAGGCAGTATCAATCTAGCCCAAGCCTTAACCCTGCGCCTAGTCGAAGAACAGCTAGGCGACATTTTGTCGCCCAAATTATTGCAACAGCTAGAACCGCTATTTGAAAAAGCAAAAGTCGTGACAGGCATGACAGAGGAAGAAATAGAGCAACTACCGCGACAAGGCTTTATTAAAAATCCAATGGAGCGTGGTATTACTGGTCATCAACCATCACCATTTGATTTTGTTATTGGTGCAGTAGCAAATTTGTTTGAAAAAAATAACCATAAATCACAAGAAAAAGCAGCCCTTGATGAGCTTATAAAAGTACTGAGCGAAGAAGAATTAGATGAGTTAATGAGTGACTTTTAAGTACGCATAAAGGAGGGCGGTCATGGTAATCCCCATCGGTAATATCAAAGTAACGTGTTTAGACTGTGGTTGGCATAAAGTGATATATCAACCCAGTGATGTTGTATTTTTGCCTAAGTCGTGCCAAAAGTGCAAAGGCGTGAGGCTAGAAACGCAAATGGTGGGTACGCCAAAATCTTTGCTACAGAAGTTATTAAAACTGTGGCGTTAGTGTTAGATTATCAAAGCATCTAAACCATTAAAAATAGGTTTAGATGATATTTTTACATAAAGATAAAACAAAAAGTTTGTTTAGCTAGGAGTTGAATTATGAGCAATGTTTTAGAGCAAGGTTTAAATATCCGTCAAGCACGTATTCAAGAAACGCGTGATTACTTAAAAAGAACTCATGAATTGTTTGAGCAGTTTGGTAGTCAAGAGTTAAAAACTTCTCATGCTAAATTTGATGAGCTAAAAAAAGCACTAGATTCCGACAGCCAAGTGCTATTAGTGGTGATTGGTGAGTTTTCACGCGGTAAATCTAGCTTAGTTAATGCCTTGTTAGATATTCGTTTATTGCCAACGGCATTGGAAGCAACAACAGCGATTAACACCTTTGTTAAAGCCTTGCCCGAAGGCAAAACTGAGCGTTTTATTAGAATTCACTACCAAGATGGTCGCCCAGCAAAAGATATGGAATGGACAGATGACTCAGTGCTAAGAAAATGGGGAACGGAGCTAGATACTGAGCACTCCGATATGCGTAAAACCTTAGACTATATTGAAATATTTACCTCGCATCCCTTATTAAACAAAGGCTTAGTACTAATAGATACACCTGGTTTAGAAGCGGTATTGCAACATCACGAAGAAATTACTCGCCGAGCAATTGCCCAAGCTCATATTGCATTATGGATGCAAGATGCAGGGCAACTAGGAGGAAATGCGACTGAATGGAAGTTTATGTCCGAAACCATTCGTAAAAATTTTCGTAAGTTTATTACGGTGGTGAATAAATGGGATCTAGTGCTAGACCCCACAGATCAACATGAAAAAGAAAAAACTGAAAAGGCGCGTGTTGATGGCAAAATGAACACGGTTAAAAAGAATTTCAAATCAAATTTTACACAGCAATCAGAGAGTGAGTTGGAATTACTAACCAATAAGGATCACTTATTAGGGGTTAGCGCAGGATGGGCATTGGGTGATGACCCGATTAAAAAGTCTCGTTCGGGCGTTGATGTATTAGCTGAACGTATTAGCGATATGTTTAGTTCGGGCGAGGCATTAGAACAAATTTATTTAAAACCCTTACAGCAGTTGACTCATATCCAAGAGCAATTAGCGGCAACAATTGCCGACGAACTCAGTCAATTATCTTCCACGGAAACCTTAGAAGAGCGTCAGCGCGATCTTGAAATCTTTGACCAAGACATTAAAAATCTTGATTTAGAAATGCGGACAGTGACTGTTGAGTCTAAAAGCGAGCATGAACGTGCAGCAAAAGCATTAGCTGATGCTATTGAAAAGCAATTGGTTGCGCCATTGGCTGACTTAAAAGCCGATATTGAGCAACAAGTAGACAAGAGTTATGTCGAAAAGATGATGGCTGAAAAAGTTGAAAAAATTGGCTTGCCCGATAAGTTGCAAGAGAGTTTTGAGAAAGTGTCTCAACAAGTCGCAAGCCATTGGGCGCAAGAAAAGACCAAAATGGCAAATGCTTTAGAAGGTTTACGTACCAACTATGCCGATAAAATGAAAAAACATGCCAACCATTTAAAGGCAGGTTTAAACAAAGTTGATATTAGCCTGCCTACCTTAGATGTGGGCTTAGAGATGGATTTTAGTGCTATTGAAGAGTACCACGCCAAGGCTCTTGAATTAGAGCAGGCAGTCAAAGCACGTGAGGCAGAGATTGATAATATCGAAGCCGAAAAATCTATGAATATGACGGATAAAGCGAAGCTGGATATGGCTCAACAAGCGGTTTTGCGCGCTGAGCGTCAAATAGAAATGTTAGGGTCGCAACCATCACCAAAAACAGGAAGTCGTCGAGTCAAAGTTTCAGAGGGTGGAATGTATTCCAGTCCTAAATACGAGCGTGAAGAATACTCTGATTACAGTAATGTGAATGCGTGGAAAGAGCAATTGGCTAGCCAAAAAGAGGTGTTGGATAATAAAGAAGAACGCCTTGAGCAAATTATAGCCGAGGAACAACAAAAAACGAATCGCCGTATGTCTCTTGAAATGGCGCAAAAGAAATACGAAAAAGAAATGGCCTCTTTGATGCGTGACCAAGCCAAGTATGAGCGTGAAATGGCTAATGAACACGCCAATATACTAGAGGAAACAACGCGTAAATTAGTCAATAGCACGGCTGGCCAGTTAGACCAGAGAATTCGGTATTTACAAGACCATGCCAAACAGTCAATTCATCAAATATTTGCTGACCAAATGAATTTGTTGGAGGCTTGTGTACAAGAGCAATACTTAGAGCCGTTAAATGCCAAACGCCAAAAGCGTGAAGAAGTGCAAGTGTTATTACAACAAGGAAAAACACAAGTAGCCGAACGCCAAGCAGAGTTACAAAAGGCACAAGACGAAGTTGGGCAGTTATTAGATTTAACTCAAACAGCGTTAGTGGGTTAAGTAACTTAGAAAATATTAGAAACTCTGGTTTAACTTAAACCAGAGTTTTAAAAAAAGATAACAAATTTAAGGATTATTAACTCATGAACACAACCGAACAATTATTAAATTTACTCGAAACCACATTGCCAACCGCATGGCAAGAACCTATAGCAGAATTGGCTGCACAAACCTTACATGCTGATAGCCCATTACGCGTCACACTGGTTGGCGGGTTTTCGGTTGGTAAAAGTAGTTTGCTTAATATGCTACTTGGCGAAAAACTGTTATTTACCGCCATTGAAGAAGCAACCGCACTGCCTACCTTTTTAGAATATGGCGATGAGCGTGCGATGAGTCTTATTGGTACGGATGGCAGCCAATTACCATTAGAGGCGGCGGACTTTGAGCGTGTGACCACTCAAGCACCTCAAGGAGCAGCTTGTGCGGTATTAGCCTTAGCATTAGATTGGTTACAAGACGTTGTTGTAATTGACTTGCCTGGTTTGGGTAGTGTTTCAGAGACGCATCATGCGTACACCTTGGCGCAAATTCAACAAGCCGATGCTATTCTTTATTTGGTTGAGCCTCGTGGCCCAAGCCTAAGTGATTTGAATATGCTTAAGCGTATTCGTGAATATGGTAAGCGAGTTAAAGTGATTGTTACTCGTTGGGATGAAGTAGAAGCCGCGATTGCGAGAGGAGAAAAGTCTCCTAATTTGCAGCAATGGGCAGCACAAATTGAGCAAAAAACAGCATTAAAAATTCGATTGGCAACGGCAAGTCATCATGGTCATGGCCGCGAAGAGATACTTGAGTTTATTAGTCGTGCCAAAGACGATATTAGCCATATACGTCTTAGTCGTTTTAAAGCAGAGTTAGTTCCTACTTTGCAAAATGCTTTAGGGTTAAATGCGGCAGAACAGCAGTCGTGTGAAGTTCGCTCCGAAGAATCAGCACGTCAATTACACGCAGAGTTAATGCAGCGTAAACAGTCCTTATTAGCATTTAAAACATCATTATACGAACAACAACAACAAGAATATAAAAAAGTAGAAAATGAGGGCAGCTCTTGGGCAGCTACTCAACGTAAACAATTACGTCAAAATTTACAATTGATTGCCAATGACTTGCAAAATGAAAATGATTGGCAGGATTTTATTAACCAAGGTGCAGAAGTATTACGCACAGAACTCTCTAACCTAGCAGAAACCATGAGCCAACAATCGGTAAGCTATGGAGAGTTAAATCTTCCGCCTGTTGCTGTTGAGCAATTGAATTTGCGTTTACCTGCTCCCGAAACGGTAGATGTAAATGACTTTTTGGAGGTTGCTAAGCTAAATCAATTGCAACAAGCATTAGCCACTAAGCAACAAGAAATAGCAGTAAAAGCCGAGCAGTTGCAATCCATTGATGACGTGGACTTAACACAAGAAGAACAAGCATTACGCGAGATGCTTATGCATCGCCAACAAGTCGCCTACGAGCCATTACCGCGTATTATTGAGCGGACTCAAGGAGGATCGGGTGCGGCAATAGGCCGTATGCTAGGTGAAATAGCGGACATAGGATTAATCTTTGTTAATCCTGCTGTTGCGGGTTCTAAAGCGGCTGCACTGGCAGGTAAAGGCGCAAAAGTTATTAATGTGTCAATGAATGCCAAAAACGTAGCCAAAGGTGTGGCCACGGGTATTAAGGCGTCAAAGGCCGCTAAAATGGGAAAAAATATAGGCAAAGCACACCCTGTAATGGAAAAATTAGGTATGTTAGAAGTGCTGTCTTTAGGTTACTGGGGAGAGCGCATTGGTGGCTTATTTGGTGAGCAACCTAGCGAAGTAGAGGTGATTGACCCACAAGCGCGTGCAGAACAAGAGCGCGCACTTGGTGAATTAGACAATCAAATTCACCAAATACGCCGAGAGTTAGCTCGTAAAGAAGATATGGCCAACGAACGCCAATTAACGGGCTGGGCATTAGCGCAAAATCAACAAGAGCAAGCACGTTTGCAAGCAGACCTAGAAAAAGTCAGCGGGCAATTAATTGAACGTAAACAACAGGCAGAATCAGAGCTAACAGCGCAACGAGTACAAACGATTATCCATCATGCTGAGCGCGCACAAAACCAATGGTTACGCAGTTTTGACCAACAAAGTACCAGCATGACAACGCTATTACTGGCACGAGTTAAGCAGTATTGGACAAATTATGTTGAGCAAACCTTGGTAGATAGAATGCAAGAGGTAGATAGTCTAGTGGCACAAATGCAAGCAGCACCTCAAGAAAAGGCCACCACACTAGCGCGACTACAGCAAGAAGCCATTGCCTTAAACCATGTTTTAAAGGAGTTAACATGAGTTGTGCCACAAATCGCCCCGTAGAGGGCGATAAACTGACGCAGTTTTTACAGCAGACACTAGGGACGTTAGCTGAGGGTTATGTGGTGAGCTTGGCTGAGTTGAGCTCTCTCAAAGAGCCGAGGCATCAGAAAGAGCTGCTTAATCTAAAAGTAGATTTAAAAGCAAAAGATAATGAGCTTGCAGCCTTAAGAAAAAAATTAGAAAAAGCAGAGGCTGATTTGGTGTTGGCTAATACGAAAATAAGGGAACTGCTAGAGAAAAATAAGCGACTGCCTGAGCTAGAGAAACAACTTCTGAAAATTGAAAGATTGGAGTATCAATGGCTTTCTCATGTCAAAACTAAAAAAAGAGAGAGATAATGTATTTGAGATGGAGCAGGTAGCACAATAGGTCAATTTAGACTGATGAGATTTATAAAAATGAGCATCCAAGATAAGCAGTTAACCGATTTTTTGAGCATGACCATCGGCAGGGATATAGATGGTTATGTAGCAAATTTGGGGGAGTTGAGTTGTCTTAAAGACGCAAAGTATCAAAAGGAACTGCTTAGTCTGAAACAGGATTTAAAAGCAAATGATAAGGATTTATCTGGCTTAGAAGAGCAACTTCGAAAAAAAGATAATGAGCTTGCGGCGGTAAGAAAAAAGTTAGAAAAAGCAGAAGCAGATTTGGTGTTGGCTAATAAGAGCAATCGAGAAATTCAGGAGAGAAATAAGCGTGAGCTAACTGAGGCTCAGAAAAAAAATGCGGAAATTAAAGATTCCTTAGCGTCGGCCACTACTAAAATCAAAGACATGGAGGATGCAGTGTGTAAGTTATTATCTAAGGTAAATATACCTAGCACGATGATAGGACACCTTATGCTTAAAGACCCAAATTTTCAGGGAAAAATAGAGAAGTGGGGCTGTAGAGAAGGAGGGTTGATAAAGAAAAATCATTATGATGTCGTTAGGGTTAATTCTGCTTGGCTAGGTTGGAATTTTAATGGCTTTATCATCTCGAAATTAAAACAGGAAGGCGATAATGTGGTTAATCCGCGAATGCATATTGCAAAATATGTCAGTTTAGACTGATGAGATTTAAAAAAATGAACCACCAAGATAAGCAATTAACCAATTTTTTGAGCATGACCATCGGCAGTGCTGTAGATGACTACATGGCAAATTTAGCACAGCAAATAGCAAAATCAAACAAGCAAGAAGAAACATCAAAACGTAATATAAAGGACTTAGAGACTGTTTTAGCAACATATCAGCAGCGTTTGTCTATCGTTGAGCAAAAAACCTATCAGTTGGAAAAAGAATTAAAAGAGACTAAAGCTAAATTAGCTTCTATGGTAGCTAAAGAAACTCAAGTAGACACGCCCAAGCCTGAACAGCCAGTTATTAAACATTTTATGGAGTGGCAAGAAATAGGCATAAAAGTGGGTGCAGCTAATAAGGAGTTGCAATGGGCGGCCATTCTAGATAACCATAAAAAGCTGATGTGGGCAGTGAACACCTCAAAATCAGATAGCTTCCCTCATCCTGCTAAATTGCTTTCTTGGCAACAAGCTCAAGAATGGGTAAAACAAGTTAATGCGAAAGGGTGGTGTGGCTATCATAATTGGCGACTACCAACGTGTGATGAGTTAAGCCTGATTTTGTTGCTAAAGGCAAAGGATGACTTCCTACTAAATAGTTATATATCTACTAATCAAGGCTTCGCTACTGAAAATACTTACTGGACATCAACGACTAGAGCTATTGCGGGTATTAAGCAACCTCATGTATATGTTGTGAATTTCAAGCTGGCGTTCTCTTACACAGCAACACCCAATAATGCATATCAAACTCGCCTTGTACGTTCAGTCTGACTGGAAGTGAAGGTTAACAGATAACTAAGTTCGTCAATTTAGACTAATCAGATTTATAAAAATGAACCATCAAGATAAGCAATTAACCAGTTTTTTGGGTATGACCATAGGCAGTGCTTTAGATGACTACATGTCAAATTTAGCCAACAAGTACCAAGAATCAGAGCAAAAAACAGCCGCAATCGAAGAAAATCTATGGCTAGTTAAACAAGAAAAAAACAAATTTGACCAATTGGTTAAAGAGCGTGACAAAAGAATACTCGATTTAGGGGTTCAGCTTCGCCAAAAAGATAATGAGCTTGCAGCGGTAAGAAAAAAGCTAGAAAAAACGGAAGCTGATTTAATGTTGGCGAATACGAAAACTCAGGAAATGCAAGATGATAAAAATCGATTATTGGAGTTAGAGGCACAAGAGGAACGTAAACGTTTAGAGGTTGAACGGAAGAAAAAAGATAGCGAGTTAATTGCAAGGAAAGTAAAAGAGATGAACACATCAGGTCAGCCTGTTCCGATGGGAAGAAAGCAATGTTGGCAATGTCATCAAATCTCGTTTACCCAATCAACTTATTGTGAAAAGTGTGGCATTAGAGATTGGTGGATTTCATGATGAACCAAAAAGATAAGCAATTAACAAATTTTTTAAATATGGCCATAGGCAGTGCTTTAGATGACTACATGGCAAATTTAGCCAAGTTATCAGTCAAAATACAACAAGATGCTGAGAAGAAAGCATATCAATTGGAAAAAGAACTAAAAGATATTAAAGCGAAAATGGCTCTATGGTGGCTAAACCAATACCCACTCAAATAGATGCGTCGATGCCACCTCCTGAGTTAATCAAAGCAATTGAGTTATTAAGTGAACTTCTCAATTTTGAATAGGACGACCAAATATAATGATGCTCACGGAACTTCAAAAAAGCATACAAACAACACTGCATCAAGAAATTGAAAAAATTCAGCCATGCGCTACAAATGCAACTGCTAAACACGCACGCCAAAGACTCACCCAATTGGCTGATAATATTCCTGCATTTTTAACTATGTTGGCTGAGCCTTGGCTAAACGAACCTATATCAAAAGACATTCAAACCACGTTAGAAGACTGCGCCAAAGTTCATTTGTGTTTGCGTGTTATTGATGATGCCATTGATGAAAATTTACCTATTCATCGTCAAAATTTACTGCACGTGCAACCATTATATTGGCATACTTTTTATAGCTTAGGCGCACGTTATCCCGACCTAAACCAGCATAGTCAATCATTAATTATAGAAACGGTTGCCGCTGTTGCAGAGGACGACAAACACGCAAATCCCAATTGTTGGGGAGCTAAAAATCATCATTTGTTACTTGCACCTTTATTGCTATCAGGCCATAACGAAGCGTATCAACACGCTAAAGAAAGTTTGTCTATGATGATGGCCTTTGCCCAAGCCCAAGATGAATGGACGCAAGGGGAGATTAATAACCCCAATACAGTTAATGCACTATTGGCGTTATTAACAACAGGTCTATCCCAAAAAAAAATTAACTGCTTGCATCACTATGGTTGGCATAAAGCCGCACAACGACTGGTTAACGATGGTCGTTACCTTATAAACACTTTGCAGAATTTTTCATTTAAAACTTAAATATCAATGGATTAAATAACACCATGAGCAAAACAACGAATTACACAGCCATTACCGTAGCGGCTTTACAAAGCTTTGCCAAAAAAATGGAAAAAGAAACACAATTAAAAGATGGATGTTTAACGGCAAGAATAGTGGGTGAATTTTCGGCAGGCAAAACGCGCCTCCTAAAAGAGCTATTAAACGAAGTCATTCCAGCTGATTTATTTCCTGTGAGTTCTATTGAACGTCAAACAAAATTACAGCTCGAAATGACCTATGGCGAACAAGCCGAGTTAACCGTTATTGAACGAGAAGCAGATTATAGCGAGGCTAAAGTTGTAAAAAAACTTAGCAAATTTCCTCATCGGGAGGATAAAGACTGCCAAGACTACCAACCAGAAAAGCACCGTTTGCGTTTATCTGTACCTGAGCCGCGTTTTATTTTGCCAGAAGGTGATGGCTACAGTGAAGAAAAAGTCCCTATGCGCCTATTTTTAATTGATACACCTGGTTGGAACTCGGGCGAAGATGATATTGCAGAAAGTGATGCAAGCGACATCATGGCAGGACATCATAATTTAGGCTTGGTGTATGTTACAGATGCCAGTAGGCTAGATGGTAAAACAAATCAACAACGACTCACCGACTTTTTAGAAGTGTTACAAGAAGCAGACTTTTTGAGTGAAGCTCATTTGGTGTTTGTGGTGACCCATTGCCCACCGCAAGAGCAAGTCAAGTTACGCAAACGCGCCGAAAGTCATGTATTGGCTTTATGGAAAGAGTTAGGTAATGAAGAAGACGAATTAACGCTTCATGTGTTATGTGTTGATTTTGGGCAAATGAATAAAGAGCAACATCAACAATTTAAACAAGATTTTTGGCAGTATTTATTAGCTCCATTAGGTGCGCAAAAAACACCGCTTAATCCGTGGGTTTCTCAGATTCATCACTGGCCAAAAGAATGGGATATTCGCCCAAAGTTATCTGATATTCAGACACGGCTTCATAAGGCAAAACAATTTTTAGAGCGAGCCTGTATTGAACAAGAGTTTGTAAAAGGCATGAATATGTATCGCTTGTTGGGTCTAAATGCAGCAGACATACAAAAGCGCATTAAAGATGTATGGCTACGACAAGTAGGCGAACAAAGTTTTGAGGGTATCTCTGTTGCATTTAAATGGCATATTTCTTTACCGCCAGAACATCCGCTAGCAGATTGGTGGAAAAGCTATTTACAGGCCAAACTTAATGAATTGTTAAAGCCTAGCCAAGATTTTTTGATTGCCTTTGAAAAGTCCCTAGTGGCAGTTAATCCTCAAACCGAAGATTTGCAAAAGCATTTTACAGCGCATTTAGCCTTACCGTATAAACAGGCATTGGCAAATTTTGATTCTAGCTTTACGCGTTTAATAGATACGGCTCAATTATTAGTTAACGAAACAGCTCCAGAAAAAGTCGTTGCAACATTACTGACGCTGTCGTTATTAGAGAGTCGTTACACAGAGCATTATAACTATGCTCAACGAGGAATATCCGCATGACCATTCAAGACTTTTTAAAAAGCAGCAGCCAAGAGATAGTTGTGTTTAAGGTTTTGCACAAGTTAGCCAAATAGGAACACACTAATGCATGGTTTTTCAGACAATTCACGGCTTATGGCAGCAAAAAAAACAGGCGATGCCGCCGAAGCAAAAGTGTTAGCGGCTTTAAAAGCTCTACCCACGCCTTGGCAGGTCTTTAATACCGTTGAATGGCGCAAAGCAGGCTATCATGGCGAAGAAGTGGGTGAAGCAGACATCGTTCTGTTTCATCCACAGTACGGCGTAGTTGTTTTTGAAATCAAAGCAGGTCAAGTGCATATTAGCGATGGTACTTGGTTTTATGCCTCTGGCCGTCAAATGAAACAATCACCCTTTAGCCAAGCACGGCGTAATCGTTTTGCCTTAATCGAAAAGCTTGAAAAGCGTTTAGGTAAAACCACACTAGAAAGTTTAACCATCACGCATGCGGTTTGGTTTCCCGATGTAAAATGGCCAAAACAGCTTGTGATTGCCGAAGCCCCTAGCTCACACTTTATTTTTGACCGAAATGCACTAAGCAATCCTTTGCCACAACTAGAAAAAATGTTTGCCGACATTAGGCAAGCATCATCACCTGCATGGACAAAGATTCAGCAAAATACCCTTAAAGAATTATTAGCACCCGACTGCTTACTCCTCGTACCCCTTGCCAATACATTAGATGACACAGTTACCCAATTGCACCAAGCCACCGAGCAACAAATTCGTGTATTACGTTTATTACGAATTCAAAAACGCTTATTGGTCGAAGGTGGTGCTGGCTCTGGTAAAACCTTACTAGCTACCATGATGGCGCGGGAACATGCGCAACAAGGCAAAAAAGTCTTATTGACCTGCTATAACAAAGCACTGGCTTTACAACTTGCCGAACAACTATTTGCTTATGAATCACAAATCACTGTATTACATTTTCATGAGCTAGTGCGTGTCTTTTGTTTGCAGGCAGGACTTAGCTATCAAGTACCTAATGATGAGCAACAACGCCGCCAGTTTTTTAATGACGAATGCCCCGAATTACTCATGATGGCAGCCGAGAAGCTATCAACCCGTTATGACAGTTTAATTGTTGACGAGGCAGCAGACCTAAGCCCCACATGGTGGATTGCCTTAGAGTCACTCATGAATAAAGACTTCAGTTGGTACTGCTTTTACGATACCTATCAGACTATTTTTCATGACAATCAACAATGGCAAGCTCCGTTTGAAGGCGAAGTCATGCCGCTAGAGGTTAATTTACGCAATACGCAACCTATTGGTGAATTAGCAGTACGTTTAGGAAAATGCCCCACACCTACTTTTGCGGTGCATACAGGCCAAAATCCACACCTGACTATTTGCCAAAGCTTTGATTTAATGGCTGACGCATTACGCCAAACATTGCATCAATTGATTGTTGAAGAAGCGGTTGCACCTGAGCGTATTGTTATTCTTTCACCGTATCGGCATACCAACTCACAATCAACATGGGCAGCAGGATTAAACGGTGTTGATTTGCATACCGAAATGAATGTGATGGCAAAGGGTAAAGTGCGTATAGGCACAATACAAAGTTTTAAAGGTTTAGAGTCAGATGTGGTTATTTTGGTGGGTTTAACTAAACATAGTCTGACTCAAGATGAATTGTTGTATGTAGCAACTAGCCGAGCTAAAGCTGCCTTATATGTGTTTTCGCTGTATGCTTTGTCGTAGGTTTCTATCAGTCCATTTTCTAGGTACTATTGGGGCGACTCAGAAAACGGATTATAAAGTACGCTAAGTTATGTAGATGGTGTTTGCTATTTTTAACTAGCAATATCAGCACCGTTGAGGGATGCACTCGAAATAGACGCGCAGCATATCCACCTTTTTGATGTGTGTTGAGTTTACCGTATGAATTGATTGGGATAAATCAGGCAGCCATTTTGAAAGCATTAAAACTTGGGCTGGCGACCTAAAATTTAGTTTAGCTTGAATCTACACCTGATTGTAAAAGTTTTCGATCAAAAATTGAAAAAATTAATGAAAGAAGCAGAAATAATTGATATAACACCTATAGTTATTTGATAGTTACAACATCAAAAACTTGATTTATATCTTTAGAGTTCATAAAGGTGTTGTAGGTTATTTTTTATCTTAGAGATAGTTGTAATTTATTTTTATAAATCTATAACTCAATGTTAATGGACTATTACGTTGTCATTATGAATAAAAAAAATATTTTGCTGTCATGGCTTGGTGACAATGACTTGAAAGATCCTCAAAAGAAAACAGGGGAAATACACAGTGCTATTACGTCTATTTTGACGTGTTCACAAATACACTTTCAAGAAGTTCATTTACTTAGTAATCGAAAAAATGAGCAGACACAATGTTTTGAAACTTGGTTGCGTAAATATCTCTCTCAAGAAAAATTTAACATACTAATAAAGATCTATTACCACACAGATAATAAAAATCCAACTGACTATAAATTTATTTATCGAGCGGCGGAAAAGTTAGTCACAGAAATTAATGATGAGAGTAACCAACTATATTTTAATGTGACATCTGGCACATCAGCAATGAGCGCAACATGGCTACTGCTAGGAACGGGTGTTTATGATGCTGTGTTAATACAAAACTCGAAAGAACGAGGGGTTGAATACCTAGATTTACCTTATCACATTTCACTAAAAGAAAAGAATGACCGAAAGCTTATACATTTGCATGGTCAAATTCCATATATCACTACACATTTTGATCTTATTCCTGCTAAATCAGAACAAATGATGCAAGCAATTCGTTTGGCACAACTCGTAGCTCCTCGTAATGTCCCTGTAATAATACAAGGGCAGACAGGAACAGGAAAAGAGGTGTTGGCTAATGCAATTCACAAGGCAAGCTCTCGTTCTAAATCACCATTCATTGCCGTTAATTGTGGTGCAATTCCTGAATCTCTTATTGACTCAGAGTTGTTTGGCCATACTCAAGGGGCATTTACTGGTGCAATTAAAGAGCGACAAGGTTATTTTGAGATTGCAGACAATGGGACATTATTTCTTGATGAGCTTGGTGAGTTATCTTTATCAGCACAAGTTAAATTGTTACGTGTCTTACAGCAAGGTGAAGTTATACGAGTAGGTGATACAAAGCCAATTAGAGTGGATGTTAGAGTTATTGCTGCAACTCATAGAGACTTGTTGCAAATGGTTGATGATGGGTCATTTCGAGAAGATCTATTTTATCGCCTAGCTGTTGGAATAATTCAGTTACCCAGTCTTAAAGAGCGTAAAGAAGACATTTTGCCACTCGCAACAATACTGCTAGAAAAAGCTAATCAAGATATGAAGAGTGATCCAGATTTTACTTCTAAAGAGCTGTCAAATTCCGCTAAACGCTTTATACAGCAACAAACTTGGCTTGGTAACGTTCGTGAACTCGCCAATACGTTACTTCGGGCAATTGTATGGAATCCAAAAATTATTGAAATAACAGATGAACACTTACAACAAGCAATGATTCAACGTAATAAACCTGTCGTTAATCCTTTGACTAATAATATAAATTTAAATGAGCCAGTGGATATCTACCAAATTATTCAACAAACAAAGATGGCTTACATACAAGCCGCTTTGAATTATCACGATGGTAACAAAAGTGCAGCCGCAAAAATGTTAGGTTTATCTAATTCACAGACGCTTGATAACTGGTCAAAGGTTAAATAAATTTGAATTAGTTAATTATATTTGAAGTATATAAGTTGCGCCTTTTTGTAACTATATGATTTTAAATAAAAAATATTTGGCACGACTTGTGCAATATCTTTAGGGAGTTCAACTGGAGATTTTGCCATGAGTAGTGATCTAGTGTCGGTATTAGAAGGTATTTATATTACCAAGCATGCAGAGGTTCGCATGAATAAACGTGGTATCACTCGACAAATGATTGAGCTGGTGTTGATGTTTGGTCGAAAAATTTATGCGCGTGGTGTCGTATTTTACGTCATTGGTAAAAAAGAAATTCAACGTTTTCATGATAAGGAAGCAGGTCTAAAAAATATGGAAGGAATACAAGTACTCACTTCAGTAGATGGTGTGATAATTACTACTTATCGCAATAGAGATTTACGCGCTATTCGCCCCGAAAGTCACAAGCACCGCCATTCACATTAAAAATATGTGATAAACACCAAGAAGCACACAAAGTTTACTCTAATTTAAGGTTGTTTATATGAAACAGTTTGCAGCAAAAACCGCACGTCCATTACCTGTCATTATTTTGGCTGATGTCAGTGGGAGCATGGACGGAGAAAAAATTGATGCGCTTAATCAGGCGTTAAGAGGTATGTTGGTTGCATTTGCTAAAGAAAGTCGCCTCAATGCCGAGATTCAAGTGGCATTAGTAACTTTTGGTGAAGCAGGTGCTGTTGCGCATGTTCCATTAACGCCTGCGCATCAAATTACAGGCCTTAAGGAGCTTATCGCATCTGGTAGCACGCCAATGGGTAGTGCTTTTCGTTTGGTTACACAGTTGCTTGAAGATAAAGAACGCATTCCATCACGAGCATATCGCCCGACTTTAGTCTTAGTCTCTGATGGTTATCCAGATAATGATGGCTGGCAAATGGCTCTTGAAGAATTAAGTCAATCTGAGCGTGCTCAAAAAGCTACGCGTATGGCCATGGCTATTGGTAATGATGCCGATAAAAAAATGTTGAAATCTTTTATTAACGATCCAGAAATCCCGTTATTTGAATCACATCAACATGGTGATGACATGATGCGATTTTTTCGTGCCGTTAGCATGAGTGTTAGCAGCCGCTCTCGTAGTGCAATGCCAAACCAAATACTAAAAATTGATTTTGATAGTCTAGATGATGATGAATTGGATTTGAGCAGTTTTTGATATGCAATTTAAAGCATACGCGGCAACCGTAACTGGCCCGCGTCATCAGCAACTTCGCCAAAAAAATCAAGATGCGGTATTGATACGTGTCTGGCGTGATCAGTGGTTGGCAGTAGTAAGTGACGGGATGGGATCTCGTCGTCATGCGGAAGTAGGTTCACACATGGCTTGTGCAGCTGTTTGTCATGTTGTTCGTAAAAGTAAATTTAGTGAACCTGATCGTTCATTAATTTTATCAATTTATCGTAATTGGTTACACAGATTGGGTCATATAGCACCTGGTGATGCGGTAGCTACCTGCTTATTTGCATGGGGATTGCGAACGGGTGAAACGCGGATATTTCAGTTAGGTGATGGTGCGATTTTTTATCAAGTCAAGCATTTTGGTAGTACCCAGAGTCGAGACGAAGTCAAATTTAGTAACGAGACAACGGGATTAGGTATATCCCAAAAATTGAGTGATTGGAGGTGCGAGCGTGTGACACTAACTGAACCGACTCATGCTATTGTCTTGATGACGGATGGTATTAGTGATGACTTAGTAAATGAAGAACAATTTCTGCCTATTATGCATACATCTTTAAATAAAAAAAAATCTAGACTTGGTAAGAAGTGGTTAAAAAAACAGCTACATGATTGGGATACACCACATCACACTGATGATAAAACGATTGCATTGATTTATAGGACATAAATATGAATTCCATAGAGAAGCCACAGAAACCACAAGTAGTTTTTGATAGTAAAAAAACGCCATATACCTTGAAAAGAAAGTTAGGAGAAGGTGGGCAAGGGGTGGTTGTGGCAACGGATCATCCTAATATTGTCGTAAAAATTAGCAAACCACTATCCAATGATGAGGTGAAGCGACAACGCCTGAAAATCCAAAAAGTCATGCGTGCCAATCTTCGTTTTTTAAATATTGCACGTCCATTAGATATGCTTCAACTTAAAAGCCGTGTGGGTTATGTAATGGAGTTAATGGATGGCTTAGAGTCTTTAGAAGATACCTTAGATAAGTTTTCTATTCTAACGGATGATGGCCATTTAGATCTTGAAGTTTATCGAAATACAGGCGGCTTTAAGCGACGTATTCTTATTTTGAAGGAGTTGGCGAGTACACTTGCCAAACTCCACGGCCGTGGTATGGCCTATGGTGATTTATCACCCAATAATATTTTTATCTCTCAATCGGTTGAGCATCACCAAGTCTGGTTGATTGATGCAGATAACATTTCCATTCATGAGCAGAATGGTACGCATCATTTATATACCCCTAATTATGCTGCACCAGAGTTAATAAGAGGAGAGTCTGGCAGTAATATTAGTACAGATTGTTGGTCGTTTGCTGTGATTGCTTTACAGTTATTAACGAATACTCATCCTTTTAACTCTGGAGTTCTAGTGGAGGATGAGGATCCTGATATTGCTTTAGATAAAGCAAGTCGTGGTGAGTATCCATGGATTTTTGACACTAAGGATGATTCAAACGTATGGTCAGGAGTGGGGTTGCCTCTGGATGCTTTGTTAAGTCATCAACTTATGGCATTGTTTGAAAGGTGTTTTGGTGTAAGCCGCGTGTATAAAGGTATTGTAGAACGTCCAAGTATGTCTGAATGGCATTATATTTTACAACAAGTTAGTCAAATGCTTCTACGATGCCAAAATACTGTAAGCGTCCAGCGCACTCATCTTCCCCTTAAAATTAATTTTGCGCATGATA
>ERZ724510.701-NODE-701-length-19358-cov-9.101228_pt1 | contig 19358 bp, 6 predicted proteins | sample MGYA00376043_ERZ724510 | MGnify/ENA primary metagenome ERZ724510 (study PRJEB28724, sample SAMN07190888) | wastewater metagenome | isolation source: influent of sewage treatment plant in Hong Hong | place: USA: Christiansburg, Virginia | collected 2016-03-01 ... | reverse complement strand
TGCAAAGCGTCGAGCTGCGCCGCCGTGTGCATGCCGGACTGAACAAGGGCGAGGCGCGCAACGCGCTGGCCCGCGCGGTGTTCTTCAACCGCCTGGGCGAAATCCGCGACCGCAGTTTCGAGCAGCAGCGCTACCGGGCCAGCGGCTTGAACCTGGTGACTGCCGCCATCGTGCTGTGGAACACTGTCTATCTGGAACGGGCCGCGAACGCCCTGCGTGGCCACGGCCAGGCCGTCGATGACGCCCAGTTGCAGTACCTGTCCCCGCTGGGCTGGGAGCATATCAACCTGACCGGCGATTACCTCTGGCGCAGCAGCGCCAAGATCGGCGCGGGCAAGTTCAGGCCGCTACGGCCACTGCAACCGGCTTAGCGTGCTTTATTTTCCGTTTTCTGAGGCGACCCCTGCTTGGTTGATGCCATTTACGCGAAGGGCGTCAAACTTGGTGATGCTGAGAAAAGAGACCTGGAGCACCGGTTGGAGCGATCCGAAGAGTTGAGCTGGTGGGACATAACCATTCAACCTAAAACGGTGCTTTTGTAATTTCCTGTTCCCCAAGGTGGCCACGCTGTGTGTCGAACTCGGCATCACCCGGCAAACCCTGTACCGCCACGTTTCACCCAAGGGGGAGATGCGGCCTGATGGTGTGAAGTTGCTGGCTGGGGGGTGATAGCCGATTCCGATGAGGGGGCTAAACTTTTTGCTGACAATGCATAAGACTTAGACAAGACTGTCCAAAACGCCCAAGCCAGGGGCATGCAAGTCATCATTCTTTCCAGGGTCAGCCGCAAAATGTAGCGTTCATTGGGCGGGTGCCGCTACACAAGGCGCACCACCTGCTGAAAAACGTCTTTCAGCGCATGAAGGTCTTTCGCCGACTGGCGACCCGTTTTGACAAGTTCGACATTCGATTTCTGAGCTTTGTCCACATCGCAGGCATCATGAAATGTCTTCGCTGACTTTCAGAACAGCGCTTAACTCTCAAGGCTCAATCCGCACCTGGAAGGTAACGATACCCGTCTCGCCTGGATTCAATGTGCCCGTAAAGCCCCATCGAATGGAGCCAGTGAACGGGCCGCCTACTGGATTTTCTCCCGTGGTCACCGAGCACAACACCCCGCCTAGGGCCACAGGCGTGGTTTTCGTGCAGGTGCCCAAGCTGGCTGGCGAGCCGGACCATGCTGCCGACCTGAAGCTGGTGTAGGGCGGCGTGGCGTCGTTGATGCTGAGATTGGTGATGGGTTTGGCAGAGTGGTTCACAAACGTGAGCGTGTAAGTCAGGGTGGCCCCTACGCTGGCTTGCGCCTGGTCCACCGCCTTGATCAGCTCCAAGCCGGTGGCCCCTGCACTCACAGTGGTCAGGTCTTGTACCGTCAGGGTCTGGTCTGCAATGCTGCCTCCATAAGAAAACAGCGCCCGAGGCGTGAGCGTGCGGGTAGAGCCCTGGCCCGCTTCGGCAGGCACAAACTGCCTGATCAAGATACACACCTTGGAAGGCGTGGCCAGTGCCGGATTGGTGAGGCCTGGGGCGGTGTTGGCATTGGGGGCACGAACGGCAATGGGGGCGGTGATCACGTCATCCCCTGCATCCAATGCGCCATTGCAATTCAGGTCTCGATAGATGGCATCAGTGAAAGCCACCCCCGCAGGTGAGGACACCGCTGACGCAATGCTGAAGGTCACGTTACCTGTGGTCTGGGCGACAAAGGTGTGTGGCATCAGCACCTGAGTGGACGGCAAGGCCTGGCGGGTCTGGTTGGGGCTGAAGGCATTGGCCTGCACATCGCCAAACAGCAGATTGGTGTAGCTGGACCCAGCAGCCATGGCATTGGCTGGCACCACCAAACGATCTGATGCGAGTACGTAGCTGGCTCCGGGGATGCTGCCCGGCGCACCACTGACCGAGAGGTCGCCAGTCAGGTTGTTTTCAACGACGTTCACCACCGATGCCAGCGTGGCGGCAGGCACATACAGCGTGAAGCGCCCACCGCCGTCGGTCACCGTGGTGTCTGCGGCAGCCCCCGTGCATGAGGTCAGCGTGGAGGCACAGACGGTCACACCCGATAAAGAGGACTCGCCCCCGTTGAGCACACCGTCATGTGCAGTGCCTCCGCTGGCACCGTTGTCCCGGATGACTTGGCCGTCAAGGCGGCTGCCCCGGAAAATGCCGAAGTTGAATGGAGGCATCAGGGTGCCATCGGTCCCGATTTGAAAGTCCACATAAAAAGCGGCGTTCTGGGTGCCCAGGTAACCCGGTGGCAGTTGGGGAGTCAGGGCGGCAGCACCCGACACCGTCGTGATGAACACGCGCCAGTTGGGGTCTGCAGGCAGAGTGCCGAACGCAAAATTGCCAGCAGCCGACACCAGTACCTCCTGGTAGAACACCCCGTTGCGGGTCAGCTTGGCATAGAGCTGCGGCCCAGAAGATGGCGAACTGCTGTAAGGCGTGCCCAATGTTTCCCCGCTGTCTGGGCTGGCATTGTGGTTATCGTCAATGTACACACGCCCACCCAGGCGTGTGAAGTTGACCTGGGCCGTGGCACTCAAGGTGGCGACAAACTCGCCTGACAAGGCACCCGGTGCGCCCGGTGAGGCGGTTTGCACCCCGCTGTAATTGGTGGCATCGGTGGACGGTAAGGACGACCAGGTCAAGTTGGCCGTGTTGGTGATGACGGTGCCACCCGACACCCCCACATTGGACGTGGCAGCAAATGTGACGGTCACGCTGGAGCCCGCAGGCAAGCTGGCCAGCAGTGGGTTGTCTGCCGTGGCGTCGCTGATGGTGACCGTCTGTCCAGAAATGCTGCCCTCGGTTCCCCCTGCGTTGCCATCATTGTCCAATCCATCTGTGGCCAGGGGAATTGGTGCGAAATTCGCATCCAGCACATCGGTGATGGCCAAGTTGCGCATGGGCACACCGCCAGCTAATGTCGGGTTGGTGACTGTGATGCGGAACTCCACCACGTCTCCAGCATTGGCGTTGATGGCTGAACTCCACACGCCATTTTGGGTGCGGTTGCGCGCTTGCTTCACCAGAGTGGGCTGGGGCTTGACCAGGATCATGGCCACCTGTGCATGCAACGCAGCAGTTGTGGTTGAGCCGCCAACAGTTGCAAACGTATCGTCTGCATCATTGGTCATGAAGGTCCGACCCTGATACACAAACTGCGCACCCAGGTTGTTGGTAGCTGTGGTGGTGGCCCCCAATCCACTCACGTTCAAGGCACGTGCCACCAAGTCAAAAGACATCACCGCAGAGCCAGATGTGATGTTGGAAAATCCAAGCTCCGTCACACCATGATTAACGGCACCAGGTGTTGTAACGCTGGTGGTGGTGCCACTGGTCACCGTGTGAGACACATACCCCAACACGTCGTCGGCGGTGCCGACCAAGGACAAGTTATCTCGAATCCGTATGCCGCTGACGGTGTTGGCTCCTGCACCGAACACATTGAGGGTGTTGATGAAGCGCGCTTCTTCGCCAATGGTTAAGTTGCTGCCCGTCGAGCCCGAGTCTGTCGTGATGACGCCAGAGGCGGCCAACGCCTTTGTGATGACAGCACCAATGACTTGGTAAGCCGACCGGTCAAACGAGTGCTCACCCCAGGTGCTGCCGTCTTGCGCCAAAATTCTCCCGCGAACCACGGGCTGGAATTCCATGGGCAGCACCAGGCTTTGCAGTGTGAGGTTCACGGTGAGCGTGATGTAGCCAGAACGGGGAATGGATCCCGCAAAAGTACACAACTGATCGCCACCGGAAGGCGCACAGGAAAATGAGGTCAGCGAAGCGCCTGAGGCGGTCGCGGTGGAAACACTGGTAAAGCCCCAAGCTGTGCCTGACAGTGGAAGCAAAAATGTGAAGTTATCGGCAATGGAGTTCACCGCCCCACTGTTCGTATTGGTCACCCGGAAGATGAACGACTGGGATGATCCAATGGTTGTGGTGGAAATCAGTCGGGCGGGCTGACCGGTGGATTGCAAACTGATGTCCAGATCGGGCATGAGCAACGCCAGGCTCGTGCTGGCCGTGGCAGATGCGGGGCAAGTTGCGCCGGCGGCGATGTCCATGGTTAGCGTTTGGGACGATGGCAAAACCGGGTCCAGCGTCGGACTGGTTTCTGCCACCGTCAACGCGGGATATATGCTGGCGGCGGTCAGGTCATTAAAAGGTGCGCCCGCGTTGTTGGTGGGCAGCACGTAATACACAAGGGTCAAGGTCTGGCCGTTGCGAAACGTGCCATTGACTGTCCAAGTGGGTGTCGATGCCGTGCCGCCCTTGGTGAGACCCGTCACACTGGTCGGTGTGGGGCCAGACACGGAATACGTTGCATTGGCAGGGGTCGTGTAGGTCTGGTCCAACACAGCCCACGACGGGATGGTGGCGGTGATGACGGCGTTGGACACACTGCCGCCACTGTTGGTCACGGTGTAAGTCACCATTGCCCGGCCATTGTTCTGGGTCGTCGTGGTCACGGTGGCCCCAGTGAAGGCGGGCCCGGTCACCAACTGTGCCGTGCCGGTGTTGTTGGTCGGCGTAGCCAAGGTACTTGTCGCTGTACATCCCCAAGTGATTTTTGCGGTATTGAGTGCCACCGGGGAAGCGGGCAGGCAGGTGGTGCCCACGACTTCCTTCAGGTACAGCACACGGGTGGCTCCGGCGGCCAGACTGGGCAGGGTCAACGCAACGTTGCTGCTGACGGTGGTTGCGCTGGCATAGTTGTCAGAACACCCCCCTGACAGGTTGCACAGCTGCATGCTGGTGGCGCCACTGCCCGCAAACAGATCCGTTAAGCGCACATTCAGAGCCGCCACAGGCCCGCTGTTGGTGACGGTGACTTTCCATTCCACGTTATCGGTGGCCCCCGCATAAACGGGGGAAATATAGGTGCCTGTCGTGGCTGCTCCACCTGTCACCGTGCGGTTGACTCCGAGCTTGGTCACGGTGATGTTAGGGCGGGTGACGCCCAAGATAAACACCGAATTGCCCGAATTGACCACCGCGCCGCAGGCGGTGTTGGCGGCAGCAGCCGTTGTCACGCTGTGGCTGGTGGCGTTGGTCACATCGCTGGTGTTGAAATTAAAGCGGATCAACACTTCGGCAATTTTTCCACTACCGGTTTGCGTGAGTGGCACCAGTTCGGCCAACGCGGCAACGTTGGTGCTGTTGACGGTGTACGGACTGCCTGACTCCCCTGTGCCAGAAAACGCACCAGCGATCGGGCTGTAACTCACGCCACCATTGGTGCTGAACTCCACCGCAGACAACACCAGACCGGTGGTGGAAGGGCTGGAAATTTCGGTGATGACGTTGTTGTACACAGACGCCTGTCCAGTGTTGCGCACCCTCACCACGTGGCGGGCCGTACCGCACAAGGGGCAATTGCTGCCAGAGCTGTCGGTGCTGACCTGAAGCTGGCCGGTGGGGATGATGAAGTTGGGCAGCGCACTGCTGAGTGTTTGTGCCGCCGTGAAAGGGGTGCCACAACCCCATACCGAAGAAATGGGTGTCCCGCCCGTGATGGAGCAGGTGGCACCGCTCACATCGGCCACCAGGGTCAAGGCCACTTGCTGACCTGGCTGCAGGGTGCCTACCGCAAAGGTGGCCACCAATCCCCCCCCCGACGACGCTGCCACAACAGGGGTATTCGCGGCGTTGGTGTCCACGACATTGAGTGTCAGACCGGATGGCAGATTTTGCGTGACCGTGGTGTTGTAGGCCACACCATTTCCTGTGTTGGTCACATAAACCAGCCATTGCGTTTTGTTGCTGGCGACGGTCACATCCTGTGGCGATACCGTGGCTTTCAGCAGGGCTTTGCGCACCAGGTTGGGCACACTGGAGCCGGTGGTACCGTTGACGCCAGAAAAATCAGGGGACGCGGTGGCAGAGGTCTCCAGGTCGTCGTAATCGGCGCGGGCCGTCAGGGCGGAGGGTGTCGTCGTGGCGGTTGGGCCCAGAAAAGCGGGGAAGCTGACCGTCCCGGCACTGCTCATCTTGACACCCGTCGGCAAGGTCCAGGTGGGGTTGCTACCGGCGTTGTAGCTCCAGGCACCCGAAGTGCTGAAGAAGCCGGAGGCGGTCTGGGCTGGCGACGACGGAATCTGATAGAGCGTGCTGCTGTTGAGCACACTGAGCTGCATGTTGCTGATCAATTCTTCGTTGCGGTTGCTGACCGTGGCCGAGGCGGTAAACGGTTGGCACACGTCCAATGTCTGGGGCACAGACACCGCCACATCGGCACGCGCACGCGCCAGAGGCACAAAATCGCCTTGGGTGTATGTGGTTCCCGAACATCCCGCCGTGCTGCCGGCCACCGTCAGGGTGGCCAAGGTGGTCCTGGACGTGGTGCCGCCAACGGGCACAGCAGCATCAGGAAACGTCATTTGGTACGTGAGCTGTAGCCGCTTGTCGGCCGCATTGTTGTCGTTATAAAAACCCACACCAGCCAAAAAACTCAGATCGACACTGAAGCCGCCCTGACAATTGTTTGCGGCCACGGTGCCCGACGTACACGTGATGGAGGCATTGGGCACAGCAATCAAAGAGCCCAGTGCGCCACCGGATGTGTTGGCCAGCCTGACTTTGACGCCGTAGTTGGACACCAACTGCGCTGTAGCGGCACCCGAAAAATTCTCTTGGTAGGTGCTGTTGGGCGTACCGGCAAACGCACCGGCGAAGCCCACACCCCAACTGTAGTTGGCAGTGGCAGTGACAAACTCGCCCTCGACGCCATCGCGCAAGCCATTGTTATTGGTGTCACCCACGCCCGCTTCAAAGTAGGCCCCCGTGGGAGATGACACGTTGTAGTCCTGCTGAAACAGGCCGCCAGGGTTGTTGGTGAGCAACTGCGAGGCGGTGGACGACGTGTTGAGCGAACACGACTGAACCGAAGTGGCTGCAATGCTGGCGGTGTTGTTCAACGTACTGCCAGCGGTACAAACCCCACTGGGCGCATTGAAATTGACCGTCAGGGTGGCAGGCACACTGGCTTTGGGCACGGTCCAGGTGACCAAGCTGCCACCTGTGCAGGCTCCGCTGCACGTGAATGAACCGGCCGAAGCCACCAAGCCCACGCCTGATACCCCTGTAGGCAAGGTGTCTGTCACCACCAAATTGGTGCCGCTGATCAACGCCGTGTTGGTGGCATTGAGGCTGATGAGGTAACTGGATGCCTCGGTCACCACCACCCGAGAGGCGCTCGCGGTTTTACTCAATGCAATGGATGGCGTGACAGACGGTGGGCTGACCGTGTGCGTGACGGTCGGTACGGCAAACGCATTCCCGCAGGAATTGCTGTACTTGGCCGTCCAGACGCCCAGCCCACTGGGCAATCCGGTACACACGCTGGTGGCCGCCACATCGAACGTGAGGTTCAACGTGGTGTTGCCTGCCAGATTTCCTCCCGTACCGGTGTAGGTGAAGACGCCTGTGCCAGAAGCATAAGTCCACCCAGCGGCCACACCGCTGACCGTCAGACCCATGCTGTTGAAGTTTGTCTGCAAGGTCAGACCTGTGGCCGTGCCTGCGGCGAGTGCATTGGCCACCGTGACAGACACCGGCGTGGTGCCTGAATAGTTGAGCGTCACGTTCGGCACCGTCAGCGACACGTTGGGTGCGGGCAAATCCAGCGTCACTTGGGCAAAGCGTGATTTGCTGGTGGCACCCGTCAAATCCGTCGTGGTGACCGTGTTGCCAATGGCCGTACAACCTGTCACGGTCGCCTGGACACTGGCTTTGAAGTTGGCACCTGTCGCCAAGTAGGGCAGCGTACACACGCCACTGGCACACGAGGCACCCGAAGTGGTGCTGACCAGTGACGACAAGGCCAGACTGCCCCCTGGATTGATGGCGGACTCGTTGATCGTGACATTGAACAGCCCGCCAATGCCAGTGTTGGTGACCGTCACCCCTTCGCTGGAAGCGGTCAGCCATTGGGCCGTGGTCCCGACAGCGCGCACTTGGTTGGTGGGAAGCTTGTCCAGGGTCGAGGCCCCCGTGTTGACTTGTACGCTCTGCAACACAGGGGTAGGTGCAGGATCCACAGCACCGTTGTCCACCGAAGCCTGAGACCAGTTCAACGTAAAGGAGTTGGTTCCCGTCGATGCCGTCAGGCTTGCAATTACCTTGAACTGCAAGGTGATGGCGCAACCGGCTTGCATGTCATAGCCACTGCCCGGCACACCCGTGGATGCCAGGGTATAGGTCAGCACACCGCCAGAAAGACTGGAAGAACTCAACGTGGGTGCAGAGGCCCCACAACCACTGGACGTGAGGCTGGGGACGTTGGCCCCAGAGGTCACCACCGTCATGCCGGTCGGAATGGTGATGTTGGGCTTGACGTCGAAGCTGCTGGTGCCTGCATTGGTCAAGGTGAACTGAATGGTGTCGCCGTTCGTGGGCGAGATCACACTGGTGCCGTTCCAGACCCCTCCAATGTCCATGCTGGTGCGTGCCACGTCGGCTGGTGTGAAGACACCGGCGGCCGTGATGGTGCCCGCCTGCGCGGCCGCCATGGCGAAAACACTCCACACCACCGCCAGCAAGCGCAACCACAGGGTTACCCGCTTGTAACGGGAGAAAAAATGCAAAAACAGTGTCTGGTCGTTCATGGGGCTGAAGTGTCTGCGCGGTCTTTGGATTTCGAATTGAACAGGTTCTCGTCAAATTTCCAACGCATGCGCAGATACGGGCCACGCTGCGTGTAGTCGGCAGCGGTCAGATCTGCGTCATGGAAACCAAACCAGTTGTACCCGGCAGACAGCCACAGGTTCTCGGACAACAAATACCCGGCCTCCAGTCCCAGTCCATGCTGCCTGTTGGACAACTTGTTCTGCCACATCACGCCGCCATGCACATCCAGGTCAATGCGCTCGGTCAGGTTGTGGGTGTACCGCATAAACACCAGGCCAATGCGAGTGCGGTTCAGGAGGTCTGGCGCAAATGCCTCATGGGACCATTTGTAAGCCCAGTGCTGCGTCAGCGTGTGGCCACGGCCCAAGCGAAGGTTGGTGTTCAACCCCAAAATCCATGAGTCACGCACAAACGGGGTCAACGCCGTGGGGTTGTCTTCGTGCCTGCGCTCAATGCGTGCCAGCCAGTTCAGGTCATCGCGTTCGCTGTCGCGAAAAGCGAGGCCAACCAAGACTCGCCAACGCTCAATGTCGGCGGCTGTCAACGTGCTTTGGTGGTTCCAATACAGACGGCCCAGGCTGGTCAGGCGGTCATCATGCTTCAAGGCCACCCCTTGTTGCACCAACCAAGAGCTGGCACTGGCGGCCTCGCGACGCTCCACACGACCAGAATACTTGAGGTCCTTGTCGTTCAGGTACTCCACACCCATGGTCACGGCCATGGACGCTGTGGCCACCGCTGCGGCTGAAAGAGGCTCCACTTTCTCGAAACTGCCGGTGGCACGCCAGTCTTCATTGAGCTTGAAGGTCTGGCGCAGGCCCAATGCAGCTTCGGTCAGGGGACCATCTGTCCCATCCCGTGCTCGATACTCTGAAAACGCCCGGCCATCTGCACCAAATGGATGCTCCACCCCCACCAGGGCCACCGGACGGGTGTCCGCCAACGGATTGGTCAGCAGGTGCAGGTCTGACACCAGTTCATAGCGCCCATAAAGGCGGGTGTTGGAGGGCAATTTGTACTCTCCGCCCACGGCCAGCAAACGGCGAGAAGCGTCATCAACAGACTGCTCAGCCTCCACAAACACCATGGCACCAGGAATGGCTTCAATCGTGGTCTGGAGTTTGGCGCTGACGCTGGTCAACTGGTCCGACTGCGTTCCCTTGGCGGTCACGACCTTTTCGGCGATGTTGTTCAGCCCCAAGGTCAGACGAGTCTGTGGCGTGAGTTGACTTTCGAGTTTGAGCGCAAAGTTGGTTCGCTCGTTACCTTGAATCAAGTCTTCGGAGCGATTCCCTTCGGCCAGCAGCACATTGTCTGCACTGATTTTCTGCTTGGCAAGGCCTTTGATTTCAATGCGACCCGCAGGCAAACTGGCTGAAGGGTTATCGAACGTGGGGCTGGTCCGTGAGGCTGAGAGCAGCACCTGCGTGTTTTTGGTGTCATCGTGCTTGAACACAATGCGACCGGCTTCTCCCTGCCCCGCAATGCCCGTCAAACCGGGCACGCCATGGCGATCGGTGGCCGCCACTTCTGCGGTCACCGTCGAAAATTCCGCAGCCTTTATCACCAAGGACAGGCCATAAACCGACAAGGGTTGCAGCGGGTTTTGGTCCTTGCTGACCAGGCCGCCCACGCTGACGGAGTCACTGAGCTTGATGAGGGCATCGAGTCCGGCCACCCAAAACGGTTGCCCCCCTTGGTCCACCTCGTAAGTCACTTTGATGAAGCGCGGGTTGAGGTTTCCATCAAACGAGGGCTGGGGTGCCTTGAACAACAGTGAACGGTTGAAGGGCTCAACCTCGTAATCCACAAACCGCTGCAGCGATTCGGTGGCAATCACCTGCCCCAGCGCATTGCGGTCCCGGGTGATGATTTCTACTTTCTCGCTGTTGACGATGGCACCATCGCCGAGAAGGGCATAAGGGCCTGAAGTGCCATTGGCCCGAATTTCCAGAACGTACTGCCTCAGGGTGTCTTTGCTGGCATGGACATTGACCCGCACGTTCTCATCTTCGAAATGCCATTTCGCACCGGTGAGACTGCGCGACACGGACGACAGTTGGCGAGATTCCCCTCCGCCGGTGTCCGGGTTCTGTGTGTTGTAGTCGCCATACAGCAGCCAAGACTTGTCTTTGTCCACGCGCACATACAACCGCTGGGTGGACTGGGCATCCCAGCCCCGCTCGGACGAGTCGCCATACACCGGGTAATACTCGTCCGGTGAAATGTCGCGAAACATGCGGGCACTCAAATCGCGGTCGCTGTCATACGCCAGCGTCAGGAGGTACTCGCCTTTTACTTTTCCCTTTAAAAACAGGCTTCCACGCAATCCAGCATTGACTTTCCCGTTATCAAAATCTTTACTCCAACGCTTGATGATCTTCTCGAAACTGTCTGGGTCTTGCACGCTGGCCAGTTGAGCAGGGTCCAATTTTCGCAAGGCCACAGCGCCCTCAATCATCCCGGCGGCGACCAAAGGCCGCAAGTTGGGCAAGAATTTGACCGTGGCCTGTGCTTTTAACGTGCCCTGTGCCGCTGTCAATCCCACATCTCCAGCGTTAAGAGGCGGGCGCACCTTGAAGCGGCCTACACCGTCTTGCACAAACACCTGTACACCCGGCTCAATGGGGTCCAGGTCGGTTTCCTGCCATTGCGCACCTCGGATGTCTAGGCTGATGGGCAGCCGGGCATTGACAGGCAACCCCTCAGCGTCCAGCAAGCGGAGTGTGACCACCAAGGGCTCGGGCACGTCCGACTTGGCCTCTTTAGGCACCTCCCAGGCCAACTTGGCGAGTTCCCCTGGCGCGCGGAGTAGCATCACCAAGCGGCCACGTTCGTTGCCAAAAGGGTCTGACTCCAACAGAGTCAGCTGGTTGCTCCCTGCCCGCAAAGGCAGCGCCACAAACTCAAGGGCCTGCACATGACCATCTTCCAGGGTTGAGCGCGTGCCGATTTTGTCCTCACCTACCGGCTGGCCATTGACCTGCAACACCAGTCGGTTGCCCAAGTGCCCCTTTACCTGGACCGTCAATTGGCGGTCCGGGACCACATCGCCATCGCTGACGTTCACAAACGCCAAGCTGGCATCGGTTGTGGGCAGCCACTGGTCAAAATCCTTGGATTTGGCTTGATAGATTTGGCGGGCTGTTGGCTCAGGTGTCACATCGGCAGGTGGTGGCGCATTGCTCAGTGCAAGCATTCGCTGGTCGCGCACCATCTGCCCGGCGGGCGCAATGCTTCCACCTGTGCCAGCGGTGGTGACTACTCCAGTGGCCAGGCGATCTCGCGCATTGGTGACGACCGTTGACACAGCTTCAAATTGAAAGTCTTTCTTGACCGCACGGTCCCACTCTTTTTGGGCTGCGGTGAGTTTGAGCATGTCTTCACGCCGTTTCTCGACCCTGGCCAGCAACTCAGGCTCGCAATTGCGAACGGCAAAGTCACCCCTCACCATCTCCCCCTTTTTAGGATCCACAAAACGCAGGCTTCCGTCTCCTCGGTTGCGGTTGTCCAAAGGGTGCAACACCGCACCTTCAGGCAAGGTGGTGAGGTCCAATTTCAGGGCCTGGGTTTTGGGCACCAGTCCATACAGGCTGTATTTGCCTTCTTCGTCCGTGATGGCGTAGTTGCCGCTGTCCAGAAACAACCTCACACCGGGAATGCCCTTTTCATTGGCTGGCAATTGTCCATTTTCATCGGGTTGACCCTGGCGGCCATCCCCATCGCAGTCAAAGTACACCTTGCCCACCAGCAAGGCCTCATCGGCGAACACGCCGCCTGTCACCGTCACTTTGGCCTGAGCCTGGTTGGAGGTGAACGTGCCACTGAACGCCTGGGCCGTGTTGATGCCATTGCCTTGCAGAGCCCTCACCCCAGCCACGGTGCGATAGGTCAGCACAGGCTTGGCGGCTGGTGCCACATTGCCGAGATCAAACCGCAACTTGGGTCCTCGGCTGGGCGGATCGGGAAAAACTGCGCCATTGAGCCGCACGCTGCCCTTCAACAACGCAAATCCGGCTGGCAACACGTCCTCAATCACCACATTCGGTACGGAAAACAAAGTGGGGTTGTTGAGTTTGACTTCATAGCCCACGCTGTCACCCAACTCCACCGTTGTCCGGTCTGCTTTTTTTTGCAGCATCAGTTGGCTGGCCAGCGCAGCCAGTGGGTCCACCGGAATGTGGTTATTGACCACATCGGGGTCACCCGCAGACAAGCGAAATGACATGAAATACTCTGCCGCTTGACCCACCTGAGGTGGACCGTTCAAGTTGGCCGAATTGACCGAATACACCTGGCCAGCGGGGGCCAGCCCAGTCGGATCCAGACAATTCACCAAACCGCACCCGCCCTCGCTGGGGCGGGGTGGGATGAGTGAGGATGGTGGGGTCAGGTAGCCCGCCGGGGGTGACACCTGTAGCGTCAGATCACACGCACCAGAGGCTTGGCTGCTACAAAATTGGACACCGGCGGTGGTCAGGATGTACTGGTAATAACCAAAAGGTCCGAGTGTTTGTTCCAGCGAGCCCAACCCGCCAATCAGGTGCGTTGATGCATCAAACCCGGCTGGCGTCAGCAATTTGACCTTGGTGCCTGCCACGGGTTTGCGGGTCAATGAGTCGTACACCACGCCATTGGGGTCCAACGGCAGGCTTTGCTCAACGATGGTGTCTCCGCCCTTCAGGTCCACCAGCAGGCCTGTGCCCTGCGAGTTCAACACGGAGGGTACTTTTGTCTGGGAGGTCTTTTCGCAATTGGCAGGGGTGTCGCTGGGCAAACCGCGCTCGTTGCACACGGGGCGGCCATTGACAATGTTGGACACGGGATCTCGAAACCGGATCTCGTAAGTCCCGGGAATCAGGTCGGTGATGACATATTGGCCGTCCTGCGCCGTCTGGCTGAAGCCAATCACCTGGTTGTTGGCCACCGCCTCTACCCGCCAGTTGGCCAAAGGGGTATCCCCACTGGCCAAGGAAAACAACCGATCGTGGTTTCTGTCCAGCCACACCATCCCGCGAACGGTCGCCCCCAGGGCGACATCCACAGGTGCCGTGGCACCGTTGTTGCCCGTCAAACCTGTGGGCTCGCCACCACCCGACACGGATGCGCGGTTGATCAACTGGACAGGCGCACCCAATTGGGGCTGCGAAGGCAAACTGGCTTGCACAGAGCGAACCACGAGCTGCAACGGCGCAGGATGCGTGGAGGCTTGCCCATTGCTGGCGGCAGGGATGACGGCAGACGACCGGCAGGTCACACTGCGGTCCCCGGACAGGCCTTGACAAGCCCACGTCGCCCCTCCTGAGATCAAATTTTGAGTCGGCGTGAGGCACTGCGGTTCGTACACCAAACCAGCGGGCAAGTAGTCCGTGATGGTGATTTCGCCTTGTGTGGGCACACCACCTTGGTTGCTTGCATCCAAAGAAAATAGCGAACAATTGTTCAGGGTATTGGCGCTGAGTGCTTTTTTAATCAATATCAAATCAGGGAACTGCCCCGATACCGCCTCTACCGTGTATTTGGCCACGTTGGACATGACCTGATGAGGAACCCCAGTGCCATCCGAGAACCTCATTTGCGCCACGTTCCAAGTCAGGTCTGAGCCCGCAGCCAAGCCTGGCAACACATCGACCTTGAACTCCAGCCGCCCCTGCGTTCTGGGCGGAACAGAGGCAATGACCGCTTTGAGCAAGTTGGGCTGCACCACGCCAAAGCTGAAATCCATGCCAACGGGGTCGGCACCTTGGATATCGGTCAGGGCCAAGCCGTTCCAGCGGGCGGTACCTGCCACATACGCCATGCCCCGGGTGTCAAAGCCCGTCCCTTGAACACCCAGCCAATCGGTCAACTCCACCTGCGTGGCCGCGACCGTACCGATGTTTTGGTACTCGATGACGAATGTCAGGTGATTGTTGCTGTTGTTGTTCGGTGAAGGCCCTGAAGTGACATCCAGACGTTTGGACACCAACATCGCCGCACCCGAGGTGATGGTGGTTTGATCGCGGTTCGTGACAGGCGCAACGGCCATGACCCCTTGACCTGCCGCGTAGGCGGCATTCCCCTTGGCAACGACGTCAAAGCCGGATACCGCTCCTGCCGTCACGCCAGCGGGGATCTGCGCCAACACCACCAAATTCATGCGTTGGCCGGGTTGCAATACTGGCGAGAGGGTCAAGGGCAGACGGGAATCAGGTATGCCATCGGCGTTGACATCTGGATACGCCACCAGAGAAGCGTAATTGAAATCGGTGGCGACTCCGGTGAACTGAACAGTCAAATCGAACACATCGGGTGCATTGCCCGTGTTCGTCAGTGTGTGCGGGAACGCCACCACACTGCCCGGAGCGGCAAATACCGTTTGCCCGGACTGCAACAAAACCCCTGGCACGCGCGCCACCACAGCGGTGACCATGTTGGACTGAATCGAGTAAGTCTCACCACTGGCCAGCGTGAAAGTGGCGGTCGCAATGTTTTCAATGCGTGCCTGGTAGGGCGCTGACGTGGCGTGGGCCACCCCAGCCTGAAAACAGCCAAGTGCCACCCAGATGGCCCACCAAACGGTCCACAAAACGGCCATCCCAGCAGCAAGCCACGAGCGAAGCCGACTGGTGAGGTTCATCTTGGAGGTATGGGTGCCAAAATTCATTGAAGCGTTGGAAGCGCACAGACAATTCATAAGCCGCAACCACCTGGCTGCTGCTTATGAATGAGCTGTGGAAAGAACCATTGGACAACCCAAGCACCAGCATTTTGGGCTTGGGCCACCTGACGATGACTGAGAACTCAAGTGTACCGGGGGAGCGAAGCCCCACCGGCACACTTTTCATGGCATCACTCAGCTGTCAATGCGCACACAGAAACGCATGGTCACGGTGCCACCAGGCGGCACCGTGGTCACGGCACCGGAGGTGATGCTGGCACCAGACACGGTAGGCGTAGCAGGTGCGCCAATCGTGCCTGCGGCGGAGGTCAGCGTATAGGTACACGCCCCAGCCGCTACCAAGGTGGAGTACTGAGGTGCCACGTCCTGAATGTTCAACGCGGTCACAGGCCCAGAGCCCGTGTTCTTGGCCAACACGTTGTAGCAAACGAACTCACCAGGGTTCACGCTGCTCAACGTACCTACGCCGTAGCTGACGGGTAAAGCAGTACACGAGCCAGCGGTGTTGGTGCCCAGCCCTTGGGTTTTTTCCAGCGTCACGTCACCCACGATGACCTGAGACGTGTCGGTCACGCTCACACCGACTACAGGACCTCCCGTGTAAGTGGCTTTCAACGTTTGCACAGCATAGGCACCCTGTGGCGCACCCAGAGGCGCAAACACATTGTTCAGCACGGTCACGCACGTACCAGCAGGCAGCGAAGCAATGGTGCCACTGGCACCCAGTGCCGTATCAGTGGGGTCAATCACGCCAGCTGTTGCGCCGTTGTCACGGTACATGGCGTTGGTCCAGCCTGTAGGCGTCTGCGTGGTTGATGTCGATGCCAAAGCCACGTTGGTCAGCGTGGATGTACCAACGTTACACACCTCGTGGCTGTACACCACGTTGCCGCCGGGGTACACCTGACCTGTGCGATTGGGGGAGATGGTCAACGCAGACAAGCTGCTGTTGGTCACTATCACCTGGTCGAGCTTGACGTCAAACGCAGCAGTTGGCGTGGAATAACTGACCGCAGCAGGAGAGGCCGCACGGAAGTAAAGCGCCTGGGTCAGGTTGGTCTGGTTGGCGGGGATGGACACCACCGCACACACAGCCATGGCATTGCCAGTGGAAATGTTGCCGGTGTTGATGATCACAGGCATGGCAGCCAAAGTACCGGCCACATCGCAACCAGCGGCATCCGTTGCAGCCGTACCGGCTGTCACACCACCTACGGCAGACGCACGACGGAATTCCACGGTCCAGCCAGCAGGCAAGGAAGCTGCAAAGCCGGCGGAGTTGATGCTGCCATTGCTGCCCGAGCCCAGCAGGTCATAGGCATCGGCCGAGCCGGTGGTGTTAGCCACCACCAGTTTGAACACGCCCTTTTGACCGGCTTCAACGTCCTTGCTGCATCGGAAAGAGGCTTCACCGGTTGCGTTGAAACCCGCACCATTGCCGTTCACCGTGGTACAGCCTGTGGTGACGTTGGTCAAGTCCACCTGTTTCTCGATGATGTCGGACAGCACCAACTGAGCATCACGAGTGTTTTCGGGGGTGACTGTGTCGATGCCTGTGTTGCCAGCTGTGGCGTCGCCCACCGAGGTGGCGCGCACGTCGGCTGTCAAGGCCGTGTTGCTGACCGCAGACATGGGCAACTGCACACGAATGAACACAGGAATGGTGGTGCCACTGGCCACAGGGCCCGTGTCAGGGATGCCATCGCCGTTGCTGTCCACCAGCGGAGCCCCGGCCACAGAAGTGGCGATTGCGGGGTTCGTGCTGCTGTAGAACTGGAAGGTCGTACCAGCCGGGAAGAGGTTGTTCACCATCGTCATGTTGAACGTGTCTGCCGCATTGCCGGTGTTGGTCACGTACACACGGTAGTCAATCGTGCCACCCTGTGGGGCGGTCGCAACCGTGACCTTGTCGTCGCGGGCAAAAGCCGTTTCAGTGTCGTTCACATTGAATGGCCCCGCAGTGGTTGCATCCTGAACGTTCACGCCACGGGTGGCTGTGACTGTGAAGGCCACGGTGTTGGTCGATGTGTTGACTATGACCAATCCATCACTGTATGCCACGGAGGCCGTGTTGGTGGTGGTGCTGGTTCCGACCACTGCCGTGGCGGCAACATTCAGCTTGAAGCTGACCTGACCGGAGTCACCTGGGGCCACCGATGTGATGATGGCCGTGACGGTGGATGTCCCTGTGACGGTGTAGTCGATGCCAGCAGGATCACCTCCAACGGTGTCAATCAATGTCACCGGTGTTGCAGCGCCTGTGGTCCAACGCCCAGATGTCGGTACATAAGTGAAGCCAGCAGTGGCACCTGTACCAATGACATCGGTCAGTGTGACCGCAGTCGCAGCGGCTCCACCAATGTTGGTGTAGTTCAGTGTCACAACCACTTGCGTCCCTGTGGGACCGGTGATGACGTCAAACGACTTGTTGACGTTGATGACAGCCTGATTGCTGATGGTGGTGGTGTCGGTGACACCCGCTTGCGACCCCGCAGGAGCGGTTCCAGAAGCCACATAGTTGTTGGCATCTGATCCGTTGCCCACCGCGCCGACGCGCAACAGCGCCTGGTTACCGCTGGTCTGTGGTGCAGGAACTTCACCTGCAATCACAAAACGGAAGCTGGCACCCGCAGCCACGGCCGTGGTGGCGGTGATGGGTGTAGCGTTGTCTGGCAGACCATCGCCATTTGCATCCGCAAAAATGCGAATGTTGGACAGGTCAAACTGATCGCCACCCAGGTTGAAGGTGGACAGCGTGTAGGTGTCAGGTCCATTACCCGTGTTGGTTAACACGTGAGGGAAGTAAACCGTGCTGCCTTGTGGTGCCACTTTGGTTTGTGTGGCTGTGAGGGTGTGACCGTAAATCTGGGCAACCGTGGTTTGCACCAGGTTGGAGGTGACATTTCGGGATGTTCCCGTGCCATCCGTGTAAGTGGCCGTGGCCTGGTTACCGATGACCGCATTCGCTGGCGGTGCGGCGGCCATGGCTGATGTGCTGCCCAGCAGCCAAAAAAGGCTTGCCAGCATGAGACTGACCAACCAGACCATGCTGATTGGTGGCGATTGACTGACCCGATTTAATTTCATTATGTGTTCTCCTAAATGACACCTGATGCATCCACTAAAAACCAACCTCAACCCTCACCCGTGGCTTGCGCCCATGAAGCACAACGCACTGCACGTGCGCAATGGGGCTTACCGCGCAGAATTCACTTCAACCCTGGCCTTGACCGTGACCGCACCCTTGGCGGCCAATTCGCCAATGGACCAACGCAAGGCTTTGTAGGCTTGAGGAGGGACAACCTCATCAACCAACTTGCCTTTGCGCTCGACCTTGCGCTTCAAGGGCGGGACGCCAAACTGCTCACCGTCTTCGCTGACGGTGGTCGGTGGTGGCATGGCGCTGTCTGGGAGGTAAGAAGTGCCGGTGGGAATGGGCAGCGTGGCCATCAGGCCTTTGATTAAAGAACTGCCAGAGTTGCTGTAGGTCAACTCATATTGGAGCTTGTCACCTGGCTTGACTTGAGTCACCTCGGTCAAAGACTCTTGCCCGTCAGGCTGAGTCGCTATCAGCTTTTGAACCAGTTTTGCACTGACAGGCGATGCCGCAGGTGACTCAGACAAGGCCTGGGCGCGGGCCACAGTGGGCTGGGCTGTTGCATACCCAGAAAGCAATGCGAGTGCCGCAATCACCAAACGAAGAGTCACGACCGAAAATTGTTGTTTTTTCATGGGCTTAGAGAAAATGGCATTGATATATGCTTGCGCAAATTTAATATTTGTGTGACTCATTTTTATGAGGAAAATTAATTTATATCAAATTTGAAAGTATCACAATCGTCTGAACCCTCATTGACAAAAAACCAATCATTGTTCAAATTAAACTGAATAAGGTAAATTCGCATTCATTTTCCTGTCAACGTTGCGTGACTGCTACAAAAATCGCGGTAGAGACACGCATTGCTGAGCGCCCCATCGTGGCATCCCAGTCATGAGTGATGTCGGCGAGGGGGCTTTGTTGCGTAATTCAAGCGAAGGACGATCTTCCCCTGACCCCAGGCGGACT
>ERZ724510.699-NODE-699-length-19413-cov-8.790939_pt1 | contig 19413 bp, 16 predicted proteins | sample MGYA00376043_ERZ724510 | MGnify/ENA primary metagenome ERZ724510 (study PRJEB28724, sample SAMN07190888) | wastewater metagenome | isolation source: influent of sewage treatment plant in Hong Hong | place: USA: Christiansburg, Virginia | collected 2016-03-01 ... | reverse complement strand
CAGGTCAGCGAGAAGGTGCCAAAGCGAGGATTGCCCAAATCGAAAATAGCCTTCAGTTGCATGGCATTGAATTGCCACCTGATCTTGCTTTGAAACTTGAAAAGTTTAAGAGTTTGACGAAGCCGTCCAAAGCGCCACATCAGCATGACGGAGAAGGATCGTGAGTTCAGATTTGGCTTTGGTCGCGTGAGGTCCTAGAAGACGTTCAGGAAGATGAGAACACTGCCAGCGGGCGTATCGCTGGTCCAACGCAAAGAGCGAAAACACATCGAATCCATTTTGCATAGGTCAACCACACCCCACGCAAAGCCAATCACGAGAAATTGTTTAAGTCCTTGCTGTACGTCGGGTGCCAATAGCAAGGGATCATATTGTTCAAATAGTTCCTAAATACAGTTCAGCACAAGTCTTTGTCCGTATAGCCAGCCCGCCAGTCGATGTTCGATCTCCGCCCTAATGATTTCATTGCCTTAGCAATTGCGACAGTACCGACGTCAACAAAACTCAATCCAAATGCCACAGACAATCGATCGTAATCAATCTGCGCAAGGCCTGGTGCTTCAAGTTCACTAGGGATACCCAACTCTCTGCGGTGTGCCTTTAGCCATTTGAAGTCCGGGGCGTTATCTAACTCAGACCCGATGGCGCTGTACAACTGATGCCTTGCTCCGCCACCGCAAAGGAAAAAGGGGAGCTCATCCAAATCAATCTTGCCCACAATTTTTTGTTGCACAGTTCGATGAATCGCTTGACCGCGAACTTGAGCCACCAGTCTATTCCTGTAAAACATCTCGTCTGGACTGAGGGAGCCGCCGGAATATCCCACAGACACCCCTTTGAAGTAACCGGTATATTTTTCTGGAATCGGCAGCGTTTGTTCAGTGGGTGACTTAAAAATGTCGATGGCTTTTAGAAGCTCTTCACCTTGAGTACCAGGTAATGTTGACAATTGTTGCTGCCACCAGTCCAGTCTGGCGCGGTGCAGGTTCATTGCGCCATTCGGCTCGACGATTGATGAGAACAGAGAGAAATCCCAAGTTCCATACTCGTTGGGCTTCACGCGAAACAGTGAGACGTCGACAGTACCGGCACCAACATCCACAAATAGGTAAAAGTTCTTTGCCCGTGGATCGAACTGACGTGACTGCACAAATCCATAAATTTGAGCGGCCAGCTCCGGAACCACAGATACCTCGACACAAGGATCCCCGGCCCCCTTGCCGAATCTATGCTTACTGAGCTCTCTGCCGCAAGCGCCCCTGTTTACCTCCCCAACCCCTCCCGCAACCATCCAAGCTGCATGAAGAATGCTAGACATCAAGTTTCCCACCTGATCGCTTCGTGCACGATCGACCGCTCGACCTAGAACCAGCTTCCAAAGAATGGTTCTGTTTGCCAATGTTCCAGCGTGTTTTGCAAACAACCACGCTCGGCATCTGCGGATCACCAAGGCCAGAAATCCCACCAACCGGTCATTCAACACCTCTATTGCGTCCTCGATCCCTAATTCCTCCACTCCCTCATCAAAGTCATCTATCCGCGCAGCCTCAATGCTAGCTTGCAGCTTTTTCTTCCACCCACGGCATGCAGCCACCATGGAACTTACCATCTGGCGCTGTGGAATGGTCAACTGGAAACCCGTCGAGACATCTTGCATCTCACACATCTCTGCGACCGCATCCGTCACCTGCTCGTAATACATCCGCTCTGCAGAGGTAAGAGTGACCGACAGCAATTTGACCACCCGCTCAACCCGAAACTCCTGCACGTCGCGTTTGAGAGTGCGGCTTACCACCTTAGCCAAAGGGTTTATTCGGTCCAGCACGTCAGCCAACTCCGCACGACTGCGCGGCGAAACCAACTGTTCCTGCGTCGGTGGATTTTCGCGTAGGTGGTGAATTTGCTCGCTTTGGCGGAACCAGGCTTTTGCTTGATCCATGACCGCCGTAAACTTTTCGGGAGTTACAGTGGTGCCTCGCAAAATCTCATCCCGCAATGCAACTATGGGGGCGTTGGCATTGATGTTCCATTCATAAGAAGCCTGAAATGGAAAAGCATCCTCATCCAAGAGATGCAGCAGATTGAACAAGTCTTTGCTGCTCGTCTGAATGGGTGTTGCTGACAAAAGCACCAAACTTTGGGTTACAGCCCTCAGCAACTGTGCAAACTTGTTAGTCTGAGTCGCCTCATTGCGCAGGTAGTGCGCTTCATCAACAACTACCAAGTCGATCATCGGTGGTTCAGCACCCATTTCATACAAAAACTGGGACAGTTTGGCCGCCGCCGACTTAGGTGGCTCTGCGTCTGAATCCCAACCCCGCGGCGCCCGTAGCCCCTGCAGACTGGCCACCAGCGCAAAGCCGTGCGAGGGGTTCTCTTTGGCATCTTCGAGCCGTTTAAGCAGCGTTGCTGCGTCGACATCCTGAGCCTGAACACCAAAACGATTGGACAGCTCAGCAACCCACTTGGGCTTCAGCATAGCAGGGCAAACCACCAGCAAGCGCTTGGCATCTTGCCTGGCGCGCAACTCCGTCCAGATCAATCCTGCCTCAATTGTCTTGCCCAAGCCCACCTCGTCAGCAATCAAAATTCCATTGCTGGGCGATTCCAAAAAATGCAAGACCGGCTTGAACTGGTAGGGCAAAAACTCGGTATTGGTTGTGTTGAGGCTGTAAATCAGGTTTGCCAGTTTTCCGCTCAATCGATGATGGGTAATGGCACCACGCAAATCCATGGCCCGCCCGTACATACCACGGAGCATTAGGTCATTGGCATCTTCAACGTGTCCATCAAGTCCCACTAGTTCTAACGCGCTGACGAGTTGAAGCTCACGTTTTCCGTCATTAAAGTTGACCAGAACACGTTCACGTGGAGCCACGCCAGAGCGCTGTGCCGTGAGAGTCCCCAGGCGCGAGGGGTTATCGACGAGACGGACTAGATCACCGGCTTGCATTCGAAATACTGGCCTCATTGCGTAAAAACACCAACTCTACGCGACTGGCGAAATCGGGTCGTATCTGGCGATGCGGAGTGTCGATGTTTTCCATTACATATGACAAGGCGAGCAGAGTCCACCGACTTTGATTGACGCGTCGAAAAAAGGACCGCATGAAGGGAACGCTGGCCAACGGATTGCAGGCTTTGGTTGATCTTCGTGATCTGCACATTCTGCTTGCGCTTGCCCATGAGTATGCGAGAAAACAAAATCAAATCGCGTCGGCGCACGTTTAATACTCTTCACGGCTGGCGCGCGCTCCCAATACACAGAGGGAGCTTGGCCCAAGTTGCTGTGCCAATCTAAACTTCTTCTAGACATGCGGCCTTTGATCCTGGCCCCGCAAGCGCTCATACAAGCCCGCATGATTCAGCAAAACATCCAACAACCCATGCATCACCAGCGGTGAATTTAACGCTTTGGTGCTCATGATCGTATGCGCGTCCAGCGAATCAATGATGGCGTTTTGAAGTTCGATCTTGAGGTTAGGCGAATTGGCGAACTGTTCTTTGGTGTTGTTTGCTGCTTGTTGTTGCAAGGTGGCCGATTCAGCGACTTTGCCCAGAATAGTGCCGTTGACATACTGCAACTGATCCTGCTCACTTGTCTCTGAACCAAACAGGTCGTTTAGCTTTGTAATCAGCGCCTCCATCTTGATCTTTTGTTGCGCCTGCACGCCTCCACCACCGGCGTCTGTGATGGGCGCGATTTTGCGGGGTTCGCCTTCGCTAAGTGGCAAGTTACGAATTCCCAGATCTTTGAGTTTGTGTCGCAGCAGTTCGACTTTGGACAGGTCAATGCCCTCGCGTTCTCTGCCAAACTCTAATAGAGGCAACAAGCACTTGAAAAAGATTGCGCGCTTTTCGAGGTCAGTGTTGACGTAGTCAAAGATTTGCGACAAAAAGGTATACAGGCGAAGAAATCCACCCATATCTCTCTTAAAAAGAATTAGCGCATTGAGCTCATCAGTGGCGGCCTGCACGGCAGTCTCATTTTTCTTGTCTTTGGCCGCATTCAAATCGGCCAAGGCAGCCTTGTAGCGCTTCGTAATTCGGTCTTGCACCGGTTCCAGTGCTGCCACCAGATCACTTTGTTTTGCATTTGGGTTCAGCTCGACTTCAACGACGCGGTTGACCTCAAAGGAGTCGTAGTGTCCCGCGCTGTCCAATTTCGCGCGCAAGTTCAAGACCAGTTCTGGATTTGTCGTGGAAACCAGTTCCGCCGTGGTGTGATAGGTCTTGAAAGCGGCCAGTACATCTGCGGTGTCGTTCACGAAGTCCAACACATAGGTTGTGTCCTTGCCTGGGTGGGCACGGTTTAGCCGGCTCAAGGTCTGCACGGCCTGGATGCCTGCCAGGCGCTTGTCAACGTACATCCCGCAAAGCAGGGGCTGGTCAAACCCTGTTTGGAATTTGTTGGCAACCAGCAAGACCTGGTACTCATCGCCCTTGAAGGCTTCGCGAATGTCACGGCCCTTCAGATTGGGGTTCAAAACCTTGCTGCTCTCAGTGAATGGCTCGGGCCCTGATTCGGGGTCATCCACTTCGCCAGAAAAAGCCACCAGTGTGCTGATGGCGTAACTGTTGGTCTTGATGTATTTCTCAATAGCGATTTGCCAGCGCACAGCCTCCCGTCGGCTGCCGACCACCACCATGGCCTTTGCACGGCCAGACAGAAGCGGTGCGACGAACTTGCGGTAATGCTCCACCACCACCACCACCTCTACCTTTTGGGAAATGTTGTACGGGTGCAGCCGCACCCAGCCCATGATGCCTTTCATGGCAGCGTTGCGTTCCACTTCCTTTTCACTCACCTCCTGGCCGTTATGGGCCAACTTGAAAGCGAGGCTATAGGGGGTGTAGTTCTGCAGCACGTCCAGAATGAAGCCTTCTTCAATGGCCTGCCGCATGGAGTACACATGAAAGGGCTTAGGCACGTTGTCTGGCGCGGGCTTGCGGGAAGGGTCTGGCCGGGTGCCGAAAAGCTCCAGCGTCTTATTCTTAGGGGTGGCAGTAAAGGCCACGAACGTGATGCCGCCGTCCTCGGCCCGGTTCGCCATCTGGGCAGAAAGAATGTCTTCGCTACTGACCTCGCCGCCATCGTTCAGCTCCTGAATCTCCTCTGGCGACAGCAATGCTTTGAGTTTGCTGGCTGCTTCACCCGTTTGTGAACTGTGGGCCTCGTCTGCGATCACGGCAAATCGTTTGCCTTGTGTGGCTGACAACTTGCGAACTTCCACCAACGCATGAGGGAAGGTTTGGATGGTGCAGACAACGATTTTCTTGTTTCCAGACAGCGCTTCGGCCAGTGCAGCGCTTTTGGAGCCGTCGGTGTTCTTGATGGTCGCCACCACGCCGGTGGTACGCTGAAAGTCGAACAAGGCTTCTTGAAGCTGCCCGTCGATCACATTGCGGTCAGAGACGACCAGCACCACGTCAAAGACCTTCTTTGCCTGCGCATCATGTAGTTCAGCCAAAAAGTGCGCCGTCCAGGCGATGGAGTTTGTCTTGCCACTGCCCGCGCTGTGCTGGATCAGGTACTTGCTGCCGGGGCCATCGGCAAGCACTGCGGTTTGCAACTTGCGGGTCACGTCAAGCTGGTGATAGCGTGGGAAGATGATTTTGTCGATCTGCTTCTTTTTGTCACGCTGCGCGATCCGGTAGCGACCAAGAATTTCCAGCCAGCTCTCACGCTCCCACACCTGCTCCCACAGGTAAGCGGTGCGATGCCCGCCTGATGCATTGACCGGGTTACCCGCAGCGCCATCATCCCCCAGGTTGAACGGGAGGAACACCGTGGCTGGGCCAGCCAATTTGGTGACCATGGCCACCTCTTTGTTGCTCACGGCGAAGTGAATCAATGCACCTGATGGGAATGAAAGCAGTGGTTCCGCCGCCTGGCCCTTGGGTTTGGGGTTGCGGTCAAAGCGATATTGGTCAATGGCGTCCCCAATGCTTTGGGTGAAGTCGGTAACGAGACTTGCACTAGGCGCGTAAGTCGTTGTTTCCCGAACAGTTTCTTCGCCGAGGTGCTCAGCGAGGACCTCAATTGTAGCCTTGTTTTTGGTCCCCGGCAACAAGATCGTCCAAAGACTTCCACTGACGGCCATAGACCCGTACTCAGCGCACCGGACCCACACCCAGCACTGCGTCGTCCGCGACAGTCTCGAACTGGTCGCCTACGCCTTGCCCTCTGCTTCCGCACACCATCAACACGATGACGACCGAGCCGATGCTCTTGGCGCCGGCCTATCGCGGATGCCGTCTAGGACCGTCTAGGACCCACACGCGCCGCGCATTGCCGGTCTGCTCAAGTTGCGCCGAAAGAACGCACACCCTAGCCGTGGCAAGCCGGCGCACGATTCTTTGTCGATATATCAGGATGCTCGGGCAAGCATGACAGGCGTGGATTCACTACGTCCGGCTGGACGTTGGACAGCGATTGCCATCCCCCTCGTGCCCGGTGAAACCGCTGGCATATCACGTCATACCTAGACGGTTTTGCAGGGACCGTAACTTCTTACGACCCTGATAGCGTGAGCGTAGCTGTCGAGTCTGCTTTCCGACGCTCGACCATCTAGCGATCGATGAATTTTTGCACATCGAGCACACGACGGCTACCAGTAGCGCGAACTGGTGAGAAGTACTCAAGCCCCATGACGAAGCGGGCATCGGAACTCGCTTCCTGCACAGGTAACAGGCCGACCATGAGGTCGGCGGCAAAGGAGTCGGCCATGTAGTTCTTCTCCTGGAAGGAGACCGAGCATGCACGAGAACAAGAATGATGCACCCACATCAAAGGTGTTCTACCGCCCGATCGAAGCGTCCATCCGCTGGGCTGGGCTGCTGCGATATGAGCAAGTGATCCTGGCCTCGGTTTCGTCGCCAAGGAATCTTCCGCAATCGCTGGACTGCCCGCGCTGGGGCGAACTGCGGCTGTACACCGATCGCATCTACGACGGCATCCTCAATGGGGAACTGCCCTTCGGGCAGAACGGCATCACCGCACGCGACATCGCGCTGATCGAATCCCCTGACCTGACGGTTCGTCACGTGGATCTGAAGCGTTGGATGCGCCAGCACTACCCCGAGCAGCGGCCCGGCTTTCTCTTCTGCCGCAGCGAACGCATCGCCCATCCCTTCATCTCGCTGGAGACCGGCCAAGCCATGCTCGTCGAGCGCTTGGCCCTCAAATCCGCCCTGGAGCAGTGCAAGCGTCAACTGCGCGAGTTGCAGGACCAGCACGACGCGCTGCTCAAGCAGTCCACGGTGATTCCTGCATGCGCCCAGTGCCCGATCAGCGACCGTGCCGAGGCCACGTACCTGCACATCATCGGCACGATGCTGGAACTGATGCTCGGCCAATCCCCGTCGGGCACACCGTACTCCAGCTTCAACAGCCAGGAATCCATCGCTACCGCGATGATCGCGCATCACGGCGAACTCATGGGCATTACGGATCGCACGCTGCAAGCCAAATTTGCGCAAGCCCGACGCAAGCTACGGGCCGCCGTTTCTTGATGTTTGCAAGCCCGTATCTGCGGTCGCGGAAACCGCATTTACGGTGGTCTGGGACAGAAGCCGACATTTGAATAGGTGTCACGCCAACAAACGCCACTGAGCGTTCAGGAGTGACCGCCATGTCGCAAGCACCTGTACTGCCGCCCAACGAGCGCCGCATCCTGCGCCTGGAAGAAGTCGAAGCGAAGTCCGGCTTCAAGCGCGCCCACCTCTACAACCTGATGCGCGCCGGCAAGTTTCCCAAAGCGTTGCGCCTGGGCGTGCGCGCCGTCGGCTGGGACTCCATCGAAATCGACCAGTGGATCGCCGAGCGCGTCAACAGCCGGGCCTGACCCGTTCTCCCGCGGACTTCCCATCCTCACACGGAGAACGCCATGCAGGTTGTATCCATTGTCTCGACCAAAGGGGGCGTCGGTAAAACGACCACGGCCGCCAACCTTGGCGGGCTCGCCGCCGACGCGGGGCTGCGCGTGCTGCTGCTCGATCTCGACGTGCAGCCCACCTTGTCCTCGTACTACGAGTTGGCCCACCGCGCGCCCGGCGGCATCTATGAATTGCTGGCCTTCAATGAGCGCGACCTCGGCCAGCTCGTGTCCCGCACGATCATCACAGGCCTGGACCTGGTGCTGTCCAACGACCACCGGGGCGAGCTGAACACCTTGTTGCTGCATGCGCCGGACGGACGCCTGCGACTACGGCACCTGCTGCCGGCACTGACTCCCCTCTACGACCTGGTGCTGATCGACACCCAGGGCGCACGCTCGGTGACGCTGGAGATGGCGGTGCTCGCCTCCGATCTCGCGTTGTCGCCCGTGACCCCGGAAATCCTCGCCGCCCGCGAACTGCGGCGCGGCACCATGCAGTTGCTGGAGGACATCGCCCCGTACCGGCACCTGGGCATCGAGCCGCCGCCGCTGCACCTGCTCATCAACCGGGTCCACCCGGTGTCGGCGAACGCCCGGCTGATCCAGCAGGCCCTGCGCGAGCTGTTCCAGCACCACACCGGCATCCGCGTGCTGGCCACCGACGTGCCGGCCATCGAAGCCTATCCGCGCGCCGCGACGCGCGGCCTGCCGGTGCATCGGGTCGAGTACCGCCAGCCACCGGGCAGAGTCGCCCCCGCCGCGCTCGACACCATGCGCGGCCTCGCTGGCGAACTGTTCCCGCAATGGCAGCACCGATTTGCCACGGTGTCCGGCCGCCCGCCATTTCCTCTTGATACCGGGAGGCCCCATGGCGAACGCACATGAACTGGCCCGAGGCCACAAGCGGCTACGCGCCCTGATCGAGTTCGCCGTCGGCGAGGGCTGGCACGTCAAGCGCACGCCAGGCGGCCACCTCAAATTCACCAAGGCCGGCTGCGCCGCGATCTACACCAGTTCGACCGCCAGCGACCACCGGGCGGCCCTCAATGCCCGGGCGCAGATCCGCCGCGCCGAGCGCGAGGCCCGATCCCCAGCGCAGGGAGGCCGCCATGGTTGAGATGACCTCCCAGCAGATGGCCGGCAAGCTGCTCGCGGCCGGGTTCGAGCGCAGCGGCCCATCCACCTCGGCCTTGAGCGACCCGATCGCCGACACGCCCATGGTCGTGACCCTGGACCAGTTGCGTCCCTACGACCACGACCCCAGGAAGAAGCGCAATCCGGCCTACGAGGACATCAAGGCGTCCATCCGCGAGCGCGGCCTTGATGCGGCGCCGGCGATCACCCGACGCCCGGGCGAGGGCCACTACATCATCCGCAACGGCGGCAACACACGCCTGGCGATCCTGCGCGAACTGTGGTCGGAGACCAAGGACGAGCGGTTCTTCCGCATATCGTGCCTGTTCCGGCCCTGGCCCAGCCGCGGCGAAGTCGTGATGCTGACCGGCCACCTGGCCGAGAACGAATTGCGTGGGGGCCTGACGTTCATCGAGCGCGCCCTCGGCGTCGAGAAGGCGCGCGAGTTCTACGAGCAGGAAAGCGGCGCCGCCCTGAGCCAATCCGAGCTGGCCCGCCGTCTCGCCGCTGATGGCTTCCCGGTCCAGCAGTCGCACATCAGCCGGATGAACGACGCGGTGCGCTACCTCCTGCCGGCGATCCCGACCGTGCTCTACGGCGGGCTCGGCCGCCACCAGGTCGAACGCCTGTCGGTCATGCGCAAGGCCTGCATGCTCGCGTGGGAGCGCTACGCCAAGGGCCGCACGCTGGTACAGGACTTCGACGACTTCTTTCAGGAGGTGCTGTCGCAGTTCGACACGCAGGCCGACGAGTTCGTCCCCCAGCGCGTGCAGGACGAGCTGATCGGCCAGATGTCCGAGCTGCTCGGCATCGACTACGACGTGCTGGCGCTCGACCTCACGGAATCCGAAAGCCGCCATCGCGCCCTGGTCAGCGATCCGACCCCGCCATCGGCACCGCCCGCACTTCCTGAGCCTGGCACCGTGGCCCGCCCGCCCGCCGCGCCGGCCCCATCGGCCCCGACGCCGGCGGCCATACCTGGGTCGCGCGAGCGCAAGGACAGCTCAGGGACGGACGGCTCGCCCGCAGGAAGCCCCGTGGCGGCTCCTGGTGATCTGCTGCAGGGGCACATCGTTTCGCCCGCACCTACGACGGAGCGGCTGCAATCCATTCAGCGGATGGTCGCCGACGAGCTGGGGGATGCGCTGCCCGATTTCTCGGCCAACGTCTTGCAGTCCATTCCCGTCCAGGCAGGCGGTCTCTACCCGATTTCCGACGTCTGGCACATCGACGCGGGCCTGGACACGCCCGATCGCCTGCGCATCCACATCGCGCAGTTCGCACGCGAGATCGCGGGTGAGGCAGGCCTTAATCAGTGCATCGAGGACCGCGCGGACGGCGTGGGCTTCGCATGCCATGCCAGCGCGCAGCCCCCATCACCCCAGGGCCGCGGCGTGCTGGCATTGCTGGCGAGCCTGGCAGGCCAGAGCTTCACCGATGCCGATCTGGACGGCGGGCAGCTTGCCGCCGAGCTGCCGGCGCTGCTGCACGGCCAAGGTGATGCGACACGCCGCTTGAGCGACACCGCGCTGGTCAAGCTGTTCCGATTGCTGCGCCTGGCCCGGCGCCTGCTGGACCTGGAATCCGGCGTCGCAGGCCCTGGGGCATGAAGGAAGGAGACCCGCATGTCCGCCCCGCACCCGCTCAATCAAGCCGTCATCGCCCAGGCGCTCTACGACCTGCGCAACGGCCAACTGCGCCGCTGCAAGGCGATGGGCTTCAGCGAGGCCGAGCTGGATGCGCTCAAGCATCCCGCCATGGTGAGCGTGCTGGCCAACGCCAATGTCTCGTGGTGTTCCGTGTCCGTGAACCGCGAGGTGCTCCGGCGTCTGCTCTCGCAGGCGCAGGACGTGGAGAAGGAAATCGCGACCGTCGATCGCATGTTGCGCCTGGGGGCCAGCACGGAGATGGTCAGCCGCTTCTATGGCCTGACCCATCAGGAAGTCGCCCTGCGGCGGGAGATCCTCGGCCTGCCCAAGCGCAAGGGGCGCCACCCCGTCCTGGACGAGACCCAGGACACCGAACTTTGGCGGCAATGGAAAGCCGTGACCAGCAGCAGGAACGTCGATCTGGAGGATGAGACCTCGATTCTCGATGCGGCCATGGACCTGGCCGAGGGCATGTCACTGCCGCTCTCGGTGGTCTGGGCCGCGATCAGGAACTGGGTCGATCAGGGATTGGACTAGGCCATGGCCGTGGACGACACCGCCCCACGAGCCCCGCGTCAAGGCCCCATCGCACTCGCCGACCTGTTCGACGCTGCGCTGAAGGACCTCACGCCCAATCCAAATCCCCGCGCGCCAGCGCCCATGGCAGTGCCCACGCCTGCGGCGTCCGGCGACGCCTTCCTATTCAGTGGCAATCGGCACGAGAGCGTGCCGCGGCGGCTGTTCGTCGACCGCCGCCTGACACCGCTGGAGCGCAACGCCTGGCAGGTGTTCCGGCTGATGCTCAACGACGACGGCGTGACCGCATTCCCCACCTATGAGCAGTTGCGGCCCTGGCTGGCCTCGATGCCCTGCGCCGGGCAGGCCTCGCACGAAACCGTGGCGCGAGCCCTGACGCTGCTGCGGCTGACCCGATGGCTGAGCCTGGTGCGGCGACGGCGCGACGCCAAGACCGGCCGCATTCTCGGCAATCTCTATGTCCTGCACGACGAGCCGCTGACCCCCTTTGAAGCGATGCAGCTCGACCCGGACTACCTGCAGCTCGTCAGCCAGGCGCTCGGCCATTCGGCCAAAGCCGTGCAGATCGTGGGCCTGCACACCCTCAAGGAAATCGGCGAAGACCCGATGCTGGCCGGGCGCACCCTGCCGTCGAGGCTGCAAGTCCTGGCCGAGCGCCTCGCCAGCCAGGGCGTCGGGGCGCACGAAAGTTATCCACAGGAGGATGCCGCACACGAATCCGAAGAAGGGCCGACGAGCCTTCTTCGGAATTCCGATGACCCCACTTCGGAATCCGAAGCAGGGTCGAAACCCGCGCCAGACGCCTCTCTTCGGAATCCGAAGCAGGCCCGTACAGTACGTAGTAGTCGTATCAATGAAGTACGTACTACCGCGCAGGCACAGGCGCAGGCGCGCGCGCTGGGCGACCTGCAATGGCCCAAACGCTTCGCGGAACTGAAGGCAGAGCAGCAAACAGGTGCGCGGGTGGCATTGCAGCAGGTCGATGCCGCGCTGAGGCAGGCCGTGCTGGACGAATGGGCCGCACGATGCAGCAGCCACGGCATCCGCAATCCTGCGGGGTATCTGTTCGGCATCATCCAGCGGGCCATCCATGGCGAGTTCAACGCCTGGGCCAAGAAAGACGCGCCATCGGCACACGCTCCGCCGAATGAGCGGCCACCACCAGCACCGCCACCATCCCAGCCGCAGGGCAAGCCGGTGCCGCCAGAAGTCGCCAGGCAGCACATCGAGCGGCTGCGCAACCTGCTCGCCAGCAAGTGAGCGGGCCTGCAAGGCGGTGAAGTGGATGCCAGTGGCTTCCCGTAGAGCTATCCCCAGGGGATAGTTCCACTGACGGCTACACGTCGAACCGCAGCACGCCAGGCCCCGATCGCCTGCGGCGGGATCGGCCCTGTCCGCGCTTGATCCGGGCGCGCAGCGTTCCTTGGCGCTCCATGGAACTATCCCCTGGGGATAGTTCCACTGACAGCTACGACGTCGAACCGCTGCACGCCAGGCCTCGATCGCCCGCCGTGGGATCGGCCCTGTCCACGCTGATCCAGGTGTGCAGCGTTCCTTGGCGCTCCATGGCGCTATCCCCTGGGGATAGCTCGCGCCGCATGCGCCCGCCGCGTGAACCGGGGACTGGCGGGTTTCGGTTTGTTGACTGACTGCCTTCCGCCACCTGCCGAAGCTGTCCGCTCTTTTCCAACAACGAGCGGACACCATGGCAACCACCAACGAACCCCTGCAACTGAATCTCGGCTCCCTGCGCAGCGCGATGTCGCTGACGCTGCACACGCACCACGCCTCGCGCATTTGGCACGGCCGCGCCGCCGCCGAGGGGCGACCGGGCATCGTCGGCCTGAACGGCTACATCGCCCAGATGAACAAGATGCGGCGCGGCTCGGAGCAGGACGACCCGTACAGCGACTTCTGGATGCTGCGCATCGAGGACAAGCTCGACCAGACGAAGGCCACGCTGCAATCGCTGCGCGAGCAGGTGGACCAGGCCCTGGCGAGCGTGCCGCCGGCACTCACCCTGGGCGAGAACCTCAACGTGCAGCCCGTCAAGCTGCCGCTGTTCGTCAATGCGCAGTTGGGCTTTGCCGCGGTGTATCTGCTGGCCGACTACGACGACATCGCCCGCAAGCTGATCCTCGCGCACCACACCGCGCTGATCGATCGCTCGACGCTCGAACGCTGGCTCAACGAAGGCGCCCATGCACTGCGCAGTCTTTTCAGCCTGGCGCAGCAGTACCGCTACTCGGGCTGCACCCGCGACGACTTCGCCGCCAAGAATGCCGCAGCACGGGCGGCGCTGGAGAAATTCGGCGAGTTGCCGCAGGACGTGCTGGAAGGCACGCGCCGCTCGAAGTTCGCGCCGCCGATCGTGCGCCGTGGCCTGCAGCAGCGCGGTGACGGTCCTGCCGCAGCCGCATTGCCCAGCGACGAGGCCACCACCACCGAGGCACCCGAGACTACCGCGGACGAGGACGCGCAGGCATGAGCGACCCGAACCGCGACACCCGCTACTTCCGCCCGCTGCAACAGACCGCCTTCATGCGGCTGGAACACGCAGGCTCTCTAAAAGGCCTTTTGAAGCCCTTTAAAGGTAAAGGGGACTTGGAGGTCTGGGCCAGCCAGTGCTTCGCCATGCGCGACGAGTTGATTGGCTTGGCGCAGCGACAGGTGCTGCCACAGGCGGTCGGGCATCCCTTCCACCTGCTGCCCATCGAGTTGGCCCAGCAGACCACTGGCGCAGGCACGGTGTTTTTGCGCTGGCGCAAGCACGACCGCTCGGCCATGGGCGTCGCCTTGTGGCAGGAGCTGATGGCGAGTACCAGCACGCCGGTCAACCTGCTGGTCGACCTGCACGCCATCGAGCTTCAGCGCATCACGCTGAACATGCAGATCAGCTTGTTGCACACCTTGGGCCGGCAGGCGCAGGAGTGCGCCAGCAAGGCCGCCGAGGCGGAAGACGCCTACCTGCGCCGGCTCAAGTCCATGCCATCCGCCATGCGTGATCGGTGATCGCGCCACGCACCCCAGCACGCGCCCGCCGCCAACCAGGTGCGGGTTTTTCAACCACCACGGAGATTGCAACATGAGCACGCACTTTTCTGGCGAGGGCAACATCGGTTCGCCCCCCGAGTACCGGGAGTTCCCCAACGGCAACGACGAGCCCAGCCGCCTTCTGCGCCTGAACGTCTATTTCGACAACCCCATTCCCAAGAAGGATGGCAGCTTCGAGGATCGCGGCGGCTTCTGGGCGCCGGTGGAAATCTGGCACCGCGACGCCGCGCACTGGAAGGACCTCTACCAGAAGGGCATGCGCGTGCTGGTCGTCGGCCGCATGGAGCGCGAACCCTGGACGGACAACGAGGATCAGCCGCGCGAGACCTGGCAGATCAACGCGCGCAGTGTCGGCATCCTGCCGTTCCGCATCGAGTCCGTGACCCTCAGCCCCAGGCAGCAGGAGACCACGCAGGACACGCAGCCGAATCCCCAGGCCGCCCAGGAACCGGCCGCGCCGAAGGAGCCGAAGCGCAGGAAGTGACCCGGCATGGGGCGGCGGCAGTCGTCCGTCGCCCCACGCCCTCGCGAGCTATCCCCAGGGGATAGCTCCATCAACGTCCACCGGCTTCCACGCGCTCCCGAAAACCGCGGCTCCCGAACCGCACCCTCCCGGCCGCACGCCACTCCCGTCCCCGCCATTCCATCCCGTGAAAGTGGTCGCCGCCGTGTGCGGCTTGTTTGCTGCTGCCCCTGGTGGTGCTCGGCATCCTCGATTCCAGCAACTCAATGAACCACGGAATTCGGATGGACGGACATGCGGCTGTTCTTGTGCGAGAAGCCCTCCCAGGGCAAAGACATTGGCCGAATTCTCGGCGCGACACAGCGCGGTGAAGGCTGTCTCAGCGGCTCCGGCGTCACCGTCACCTGGTGCATCGGCCATCTCGTAGAAGCGGCAGCTCCCGAGGTCTATGACGCGGCGCTCAAACGCTGGTCGCTGGAGCAGTTGCCCATCGTTCCCCAGCAGTGGCGGGTCGATGTCAAACCGAAGACCGCCACGCAGTTCAAGGTCGTCAAGGCGCTTCTGGCCAAGGCGACCCATCTGGTCATCGCCACCGATGCCGACCGCGAGGGCGAGCTGATCGCCCGCGAGATCATCGACCTGTGCGGCTACTGCGGCCCCATCGAGCGGTTATGGCTGTCGGCGCTCAACGATGCGTCGATCCGCACCGCGCTCGGCAAGCTGCGGCCCTCATCCGACACGCTGCCGATGTACTACTCGGCACTGGCGCGCTCACGCGCCGACTGGCTCGTGGGCATGAACCTCAGCCGGTTGTTCACGGTGCTCGGGCGCCAGGCCGGCTACGACGGCGTGCTGTCCGTCGGTCGCGTCCAGACGCCGACCTTGAAGCTCGTCGTGGACCGCGACCGCGAGATCGCGGCCTTCCAGTCGGTGCCGTTCTGGGCCATCGACGCGTCCCTTTCCGCAGGTGGACAGACTTTCAGCGCGCAGTGGGTTCCGCCCGATGGCTGCACCGACGACGCCGGCCGCTGCCTGCAGCAGCCTATCGCCCAGCAGGCCGCGCAGCAGATCCGCGCTGCAGGCAGCGCCCAGGTCGTATTGGTCGAGACCGAGCGCGTGCGCGAAGGTCCGCCGCTGCTGTTCGACCTGGGAACGCTTCAGGAGGTTTGTTCCAAGCAGCTTGGGCTGGACGTGCAGGAGACCCTGGAGATCGCCCAGGCCCTGTACGAGACGCACAAGGCCACGACGTATCCACGCTCCGATTCGGGCTACCTGCCCGAAAGCATGTTCGCGGAAGTGCCGACTGTCCTGGACAGCCTGCTCAAGACCGACCCCTCGCTGCATCCCATCATGGGCCAGCTCGACCGCTCCCAGCGCTCACGCGCCTGGAACGACGGCAAGGTCACGGCGCACCACGGCATCATCCCGACGCTCGAACCCGCGAACCTCTCTGCGATGAGCGAGAAGGAACTGGCGGTGTACCGGCTGATCCGCGCGCATTACCTCGCGCAGTTCCTCCCTCACCACGAGTTCGACCGCACCGTTGCCGAGCTTTCCTGCGGCCAGCAGAAGCTGGCGGCCACCGGAAAGCAGGTGGTCGTCAGAGGCTGGCGTCTGGTGCTGGCCGAGCCGCAAGCGGACGAGGATGGAGAAGCCACGGCGCGCAGCCAGGTGCTCCCTGCGCTGCGCGAGGGCATGGCGTGCCAGGTGGCCGAAGCCGAGATCAAGGCGCTCAAGACGATGCCGCCCAAGCCCTACACGCAGGGCGAACTGGTCAAGTCGATGAAAGGCGTGGCGCGCTTCGTGACCGACCCGCGCCTGAAACAGAAGTTGAAGGACACGACGGGCATCGGCACCGAAGCCACGCGCGCAAACATCATCACCGGCCTGCTGACGCGGGGCTATCTCGTGAAGAAGGGCCGTTCCATCCGTGCTTCGGATACGGCGTTCACACTGATCGACGCCGTGCCTGCGGCGATTGCTGACCCCGGAACTACCGCCGTGTGGGAGCAGGCGCTCGACATGATCGAAGCTGGACAGCTCACTCTGGACGTGTTCATCGGCAAGCAAGCCGCCTGGATTTCGCAGCTGATCGCGCAGTACGGCAGTACTTCGCTGTCCATCAAGATTCCCTCCGGGCCCGCTTGCCCGCAGTGCGGCGCACCCACGCGCCAGCGCACCGGCAAGACCGGCCCGTTCTGGTCGTGCAGTCGCTACCCCGACTGCAAAGGCACGCTGCCGGTCGAATCCGGTGCGTCCAAGCGTGGTGCCTCGCGCCCCCCAAGCAGGAACAGCAGCGGCCGCAAAGGCTCCTGACCAACCCCGTTCCCCGAGAGCCGTGCCCGCCATCGGCGGCGTGGCCCGTGTCCCGCACGCCCTGCGGGACGCCCAGCGCGCAACGCCTTCTCTTGTCCGTGTGCGCGTCCCGCCCAGCCGTTCCCGGCTGCGGGGCCTGAAGGTAGCTTCTCCGCGAACCGCCACCCGCGCGTTCTGCTGATCTGCATTTCTTCCGCCTCTGCGAAGGGTCCCCCGATGGCTTGCCAAGTAGCGCGAGCCACCCGGAGACCCTTCGTGGTCAGCGGTATTCGACGCCGTGCCCAACGGCGAAAAACTGGGCTCCTTTTGTGCGCGGATGTGCGCCAGAAGATGCCGGCGCCAACCACGATATGCGCCGGGTGTGATTGCTGACAGCAGACGGTTCTAGCGACGACCGGGCCTGCCAATCAGCCCACGGGTGGTTCTGTCCTCCCGAGCCGAAGGCCGCAGGGCCTTCGGCGCCTTTCTCCTGCCAATCAACGTCCCGGCCCGGCCACACGGTCCAGGGCCACACGAACAGGAGACCCGACTATGAACCCGCAACCTCGCACCTCACGCGGTGCGCCCCAGGCCGCGCCACTGCTGTACGGCAGCGTGTGCAGCGGCATCGAGGCCGTGAGCCTCGCCTGGCAACCCCTCGGCCTCGAAGCCGCGTGGTTCGCCGAAATCGAGCCGTTCACGAGCGCCGTGCTCGCCCACCGTTACCCCCGCGTGCCCAACCTGGGCGGCATGACCGCGATCGCCCGCCAGGTGCGCGCCGGCACCGTGCCGGCGCCCGACGTCCTGGTCGGCGGCATGCCGTGCCAGTCCGTGCATGACATGGCTGGGCCAGCGCCTGGTGCAGTACCTGAACAAGACGGGCTCGACCGCTTCGGATTGATCGGCGACGCAGCCTGCGGGCCGCGCCATTCTCCCTCCTGCATTGCCGATGTATCGGCAACAGCCCGCAGCCAGGGTGTCAAGGCTGCCGCGGGTTCGACCCGCGCCACCCGCCAGTTCGCCCCGGCATCTCACCGGCGAACGCTGCCCACCGGGGCATCGATGCCTCTTTTCTCCAACCCACGGGATGGCCGCCACGTCCCGCCAGGGGCATGTCGCCACCCGGTTGATTTCAGGACTTCCCATGGAAAACATCACTAAGCAAGACCGCATCACGCTGAAAGACCTCAGAGTGTCCGACTTCGCCAGCGACGAAACGCTGTGCTTCACCGCCATTGTCGTGTTCGACGGCACTCCCATTGCCGAGGCCCACAACGGCGGGAACGGCGGTTCGACATTCCTGCGTGCGCTCGATGGCAAGAAGGCGCTTCTGGCTCAGGCCGAAGCCTTCGCCAAGGGTCTGCCGCCTGCTCCGCTCGACCTCGGCCAGGAGGGCGAAGACCCTCACTACATCGACATGACGCTCGACTTCCTGGTCGATGAACTGGCCGAAGCCATGCACGGGGAACGCAAGTTGCGAGCCGCGTTCAAGCGCGACATCGGCAACAGGGTGCTGTTCATCAAGGACGGCAAACTTCTGTTCATCAAGGGCATCAAGCTCAAGGCCATCGCGGACCGCAAGGCGTACTTCGCTTCGCTGCGCGCTCGGCAGACCCAGCCCATCATCATCCTTGCCGAGCTTCCGCCCGAGCAGGCAATTGACCTGTGGAAGAAGCATATCCTGGGCGACACGCCCGACTGACCCAGGACCGACGCACCTTCCTGACAGCCCCGCACTCGATGCGGGGCTTCTTTTTTCTGCGCGCATCAATCGGGGCTGGCCCGGATGCCGTTTTCTAACTGACGCGGCGCGGGCCGCGCACGAAGCTGCCCGCATGTTCGCTGATTCGTCAGCACATGCCAGCAGCCAGGGTTCCAGGCTGCCGCGGGTCTCTCCCGCGTTGCCCACCAGTCCGCATCGCATCAGGTCTGCGGACGCGCGTCCCCGTGACGTCGATGCTTTTTATCAACCGCGTGCGGGAGCTGCCATCCCGTGAGGGACGAGGCCCCGCTTTTCCAAGGAGCCCGTCCATGTCCCAACAAGCCTCTTTCGGCCAATTGGCCTCGACCTACTGCGGCAAGTTCCTGCCGCTCGAAGTCCTGCAAAGCGCCGCCGGTCACTACATCGGCACGCGCGATACCGAAGGCCCCGTTTCGCGGGAATCCCGCGAGTACTTCCGCAGCTACGCCGCGGCTCAACGTGCCCTCGAAAGAGGCGGCTGGTCCCAGCTCGCCGTTCCTTGATCCAACTGGAGGAATCACGTCATGAACCAGCTACTGCCTCGGGAAGTCGTCGATCAGATCATGCGGGAAGAGCAGCATTTCGCTGCCGCGCCCCAAGCCTTTTTCGAGGCCTGGAAGCGCGGTGTCGAGATCGCTGGCCCCGAGTGGTTCGGCGACG
>ERZ724510.695-NODE-695-length-19462-cov-5.180399_pt1 | contig 19462 bp, 9 predicted proteins | sample MGYA00376043_ERZ724510 | MGnify/ENA primary metagenome ERZ724510 (study PRJEB28724, sample SAMN07190888) | wastewater metagenome | isolation source: influent of sewage treatment plant in Hong Hong | place: USA: Christiansburg, Virginia | collected 2016-03-01 ... | reverse complement strand
TGGAAACCAAGAACCTGAGCGTCAAGGACATGACCAAGATGCTCTACAAGGAATCCGGACTGCTCGGCGTTTCCGGCATCTCCCAGGACATGCGCACCCTGCTTTCCAGCGACAAGCCTGAAGCTCAGGAAGCGGTCGACCTCTTCTGCTACCGCATTGCCCGCGAACTGGGTTCGCTGGCCGCAGCGGCGGGCGGTCTCGATGCCGTTGTGTTCACCGGCGGCATTGGCGAGCACGCGGCAGAGGTTCGCCGTCGGGTTTGCCTGCAGTCCGAATGGCTGGGCATCAGGCTCAACCCGGAAGCCAATGCCCGCCACGATTTGCACATTGGCGCCGGTAACAGCAGCATCGATGTATTGGTCATTCCGACCAATGAAGAATGGATGATGGCGCATCACGCGCAGACCCTGCTCAGCCTGTAAAAACCCTTTTTACAAAATTATTGCCCCGGTGCCGAAAGGCCCCGGGGCTTTGTTTTTTTTGGCTTTTTCAGGGCATGACATCGGACCTGGAGCCAATGCAAAAACACTGTATATAGTCAATATATTGCACTGACCCACTAGATATAGTAGATTGGCGCCATTCCAAGACAAACAAACCAGACCACCAAAGTTTCTGAGAGGAGCATAAATGAGCCCAGTATCCGAACAGCTTTCGCTGACCGATATCCCCGCCGCACCGAAGTACGCGCCCCTGCAAGAGCAGGAAATTTGCGGCGAAGTGCTCATTGAAAAATATGCCAAGGGCAAGGAAACCAATGTCCATGACGTGCGCAAGCGCGTTGCCTATGCACTGGCCCAGGTCGAGCAGGAAAACGACCGCGCGCATTGGGAAGCCAAGTTCCTCTGGGCGCAGGAAAACGGTTTCGTTCCTGCGGGTCGTATCAACTCAGCTGCCGGTACCGACCTGCAAGCCACACTGATCAACTGCTTCGTGCAACCAGTCGGTGACTCCATTGTTGAAAACACCGATGGCAAGCCCGGCATCTATACCGCACTGGCCGAAGCGGCGGAAACGATGCGCCGTGGTGGTGGTGTCGGTTATGACTTCTCCAGCATTCGTCCGCAAGGTGCCCGCGTTAAAGGTACCCAGTCACGCGCTTCCGGTCCGGTTTCGTACATGCGTGTTTTCGACCGCTCCTGTGAAACCGTTGAATCTGCCGGTGCCCGTCGCGGTGCGCAAATGGGCGTCTTGCGCTGCGACCATCCGGATATCGAAATCTTCATCCACGCCAAAGACAAAGGCGACCTGACCAACTTCAATATTTCCATCGGCGTCACCGACCCGTTCATGGAAGCGGTTGATGCGGATGGCGATGTTGAATTGCTGCACCGCGCCGAACCGAATGCCGACTTGCGTTCCAGCGGCGCCTACCAGCGCGACGACGGCATGTGGGTCTACCGCAAGGTCCGCGCTCGCGATCTGTGGGACCAGGTGATGAAATCCACCTACGACCACGCCGAGCCGGGCATCCTGTTCCTTGATCGCATGAACAAGGACAACAACCTCAATTATTGCGAAGTAATCGAGGCGACCAACCCCTGTGCCGAACAGCCGCTGCCGCCGTATGGCTGCTGCTGCCTGGGTTCAATCAACCTGACGCTGTACATCAAGCATCCTTTCTCCGAACAGGCCGAGTTCGATTTCGCCACCTTCGAGGAAGTTTGCCGCATCTCCACCCGCATGCTCGACAACGTGCTCGACGCAACCCATTGGCCGCTTGATCGTCAGCAACAGGAAGCCGCCAACAAGCGCCGTGTCGGCCTTGGCTACACCGGCCTCGGCGATGCTCTGACCATGCTGCGCCTGCGCTACGACAAGCCGGAAGCCCGTGCCATGGCTACCCGCATTACCGAGAGCATGCGCGATGCCGCCTATCTGTATTCGGTCGAACTGGCCAAGGAACGCGGCGCCTTCCCGCTGTTCAATGCCGAACTCTATCTCTCCGGCGGCAACTTCGCCTCGCGCCTGCCGGCTGAGGTCAAGGCCGAAATCCGCAAGCACGGCCTGCGCAATTCGCACCTGCTGTCGATCGCACCCACCGGCACCATTTCGCTGGCTTTCGCCGACAATGCCTCGAACGGCATCGAACCGCCATTCTCCTGGACCTACAACCGCAAAAAACGCATGCCGGACGGCACGCTCAAGGAATACTCGGTTGAAGACTACGCCTGGCGTCTGTACAAGCACACCGGCGGCGACGTCACCAAATTGCCTGACTACTTCGTGACGGCGCTGGAAATCTCTGCCCAGGCGCACGCCGACATGGTTGCCGCTGTCGCCCCGCACATCGACACCTCGATCTCCAAAACGGTTAACGTACCGGGCGATTATCCCTACGAAGACTTCCAGGACCTCTACATGAGCGCCTGGAAAGCAGGCCTCAAGGGTCTCGCCACCTATCGACCGAATAGCGTTCTGGGTTCAGTACTCTCCGTGACCAGCGAAGCGCCGAAATCCGAAAGTGTTACGGTCGACGCCAAATCGCCGCAAGATTTTGTCTCCGATACCAACCGCCGTTTGTCGATCAAGAACCTCCCGGCACCGGTTCTCTCCAGCCTGCGTTGGCCGGGCCGCCCGAACCTGCCGGAAGGCAATCTATGCTGGACCTACATGATCGACTCGCCGATCGGCAAGTTCGCCCTGTTTGTTGGCCACGTTGAACCGGAAGGCAAGGCCTGGCCGTTCGAAGTCTGGGCCAACGGCCCAGCCGAACCGCGCGGCCTCGGCGCTGTCGCCAAAACCTTGTCGATGGACATGCGCGCCAAAGACCACGGCTGGCTGGAAATGAAGCTGGAAGCGCTCTCCAAGACACCGGGCGACTCCTTCGAAATGCCGATGCCGCCACACGGCGAGCGCAAGCGTGTGCCATCTGTCGTTTCCGCCATGGCCCAAGTCATCGCCTGGCGTTGCGAGCAACTCGGCGCCTTCAAACATGAAGGCCCGACGCCGGTGAAAGACGCCCTGTTCAGCGCCAAGGAGCCAAAAACCGGCACCGACGGCACGCTGTCCTGGACGGTAGACATCAACAACCCATCAACCGGTGAAGATTTCGTCCTCGGCTTAAAAGAAATCACCCTGCCCGACGGCGTTACCCGCCCCTACTCGATGTGGCTGTCCGGCAACTACCCGCGCGCCCTCGACGGCCTGTCGAAGCTCCTCTCGCTCGACATGCGTGTCCTCGACCCGGCCTGGATCGGCATGAAGCTGCGCAAGCTGATCGACTACTCCGAGCCGCTCGGCGACTTCATGGCCTTTGTTCCCGGTTCGCGCAAGCAGCAGACCTATCCTTCAACGGTTGCCTATATCGCCAACCTGATCATCCACCGCTATTCGATGCTCGGCATCCTCGACGAAAAGGGTTTCCCGCTGCAACAAATGGGCATCCTCGAAGCGCCGGAAAACTCCAGCAGCAACAAGGTACTGCCAACCCAAGGCAAGCTCTGCCCGGAATGCGGCAATCACACCATGATCCGCAAGGATGGCTGTGACTTCTGTACCGCATGCGGCGCAGTTGGAACCTGCGGTTGAGTTAAAGCGTAAGCTGCAACTAGCCAATCAAAAGCCCCGAGATCATTGATCTCGGGGCTTTTTTGATTAACTCTGTCATGTACGCTAGCCATCGTCATTCAATCAGAATGCGAGAGAAAAAACTGCTCTAATCATTTCCTCGGAATTGACAGGCATGAACGCGCACCTCGACCACATGCACGGCATGGTCATCAACCAACTGGACATAATTACCTTTCTGACAAGCACCATCCAGCATCACACTGAACTCTCCAGCGTCCTCAGTAATTTGAGAAATTGAAATGTGGTAGATCGTCTGGTAATGGCAATATTGCATCTGCACGCTTGGCCACTCTGCCGGCAGGCATGGATTTAGATAGAGATGATCACCTTCGCGCCGCAGGCCTAATAGAGACTCCAGGATAAGCCGATAGGTCCAGCCCGCCGAGCCGGTATACCAACTCCAGCCACCCCGTCCTCGATGCGGTGGCCGGGCGTAGAGATCGGCGGATACGACGTAAGGTTCGACTTTGTAGATATCTACCCTGGCGGCTGATTGTGCATGATTGACCGGGTTGATCATATTCATCAGTTCCCACGCGCGTTTGCTGTCGCCCAGTTCGGCAAAGGCCATTGCTGCCCATACTGCAGCATGTGTGTATTGCCCACCATTTTCCCGCACGCCAGGAACGTAGCCACGGATGTAACCGGGGTCCAGATTCGACTTATCGAAGGGTGGATCAAGTAACTGAATCAGTGCTTCGTTGCGATGCACCAGACGTTAATCAACCGCATTCATGGCACTGCGCGAACGCTCCAGATTGTTGACGCCAGAAAGCACAGACCAGCTTTGCGAGATTGAATCGATTTGGCACTCGTCGTTACTGGCCGATCCCAATGTTGTTCCATTATCGAAATAAGCGCGGCGATACCACTCGCCATCCCAGGCGTGCTGTTCGATACTTTGGTGCAGGCGGGCACCCTCATCGACGCAAAATTCAGCAAACGGCAGGTCGTCGTGGTCTCGCGCCACTGCCGCAAACTGCCGAAAAACCTCGCACATGAAGAAGCCGAGCCAGACACTTTCGCCCTTGCCGTGGATACCAACCAGGTTCATGCCGTCGTTCCAGTCGCCCGAGCCCATCAATGGCAGGCCACGATCACCAAAGCGTAGTCCATGCCTGATAGCGCGCCGGCAATGTTCATAAAGGCTGGCTACCTCAAGGGAGCGGTTCGGCAGATCAAAATATGAGTCATCTTCGGGGTTGACCGCACGACCTTCGAGGAAATGTACCGTTTCATCGAGTACGCCGGTATCCCCCGTGTATTTGACATAGCGGCAGACGGCCAGAGGCAACCACAGGTAATCGTCGGAACAATGTGTACGCACACCGCGGCCAGAGGGTGGATGCCACCAGTGCTGCACATCACCCTCCTGAAATTGCCGGCTGGCGCAGAGCAGCAGGTGTTCGCGAACCAGACCTGGTTCGGCGTGGATCAGCGCCATCACATCCTGTAATTGATCACGGAAACCAAAAGCGCCGCCCGACTGGTAGTAGCCGCTGCGCGCCCACAGTCGACAGGCAAGGGTTTGATAGACCAGCCAGCCGTTGGCCAAAACATTGAGTGCGGCGTCGGGGGTTTCCACCTGAACCGTGCCTAGTGTTTGCTTCCAATAGGCCCAAACTGCTTCCAGTGCATTGCGCCCTGCCGCAGCACCGCGAAAACGCTGGACGAGTTGGCCGGCATCTTCGGCATTGCGCCCTACTCCGAGCCGGAAAACAATCTCGCGCTCTTGCCCAACCGCCAGTTCAAAATTCACCTGAAGCGCGGCACAGGGATCGAGACCGGCACCAACCTTGCCTGAAAGCCGCGCTCGCTGCATGGCTGCCGGGTTGTGCATACTGCGGTTACGCCCGATGAATTCCGTGCGGTCGCCACTGACGTTGCGCGTCGGGGTATCGACATCGAAGAAGGCAACCCGCTCGGAAAACTCGGGGTTGTACGGGTTTCGTGCGTAAAGCGCACCGTTCTCGGCATTAATCTCGGTCGTGACATGCATGGCTGACTTGGCTGGTAGATCACCCAGCACCCACTCGACGTAGCCGGTGGCGCTAAGCTGTCGCGGTCGACCGGATTTATTGCGTATTTTTAGTACCGAGAATTTGATCGCAGCATCCAGCGCCACGTAAACCCAAAGTTCCGAGCTGATACCGTCGACTTCGGTCTCAAAGACGCTGTAGCCGAAGCCATGGCGGATCACGTAAGTGCTTGTAGCGCGGGCGGGTAACGGGCTAGGCGACCAGAAAAGGCCACTTTCTTCATCACGAATGTACAGCGCTTCACCACTGGCATCGCTCACCGGGTCGTTGTGCCACGGCGTCAGGCGGAATTCGTGGGCATTTTCGCTCCAGGTGTAGGCGACGCCACTCTCCGAAATCACTGTCCCGAAATGCGGATTGGCCAGCACGTTAGACCAAGGCGCCGGGGTTGTCTGGTCGGGCGCTAGCGTAATGACGTACTCACGCCCATCCGGCGTAAACCCGCCCAGCCCGTTGCTGAGAATCAGATCACGGCCAGCAGCGGCGATTGCCGGCGACGTTTCCGCGCGATACGGACGCGTGACAGTGAGTCGCGGGACACGTGGCTCGACAAATGTGCGATGGTCCAGCTGTTCGGCCAGAGTTCCCCGGCCATCGGTGATGATGGCGCGCGCAACCGAAAGCAGCAAGATACGGTCCTCGCTGGAAATCTGTTCGGCAGGGCGAACGAAAATACCGCCTGGTCGATCAATCACACTCGCCTCGATACCCGAGGCAATCAGCCCCATGATCTGTTCCTGCAAGCGCTGGCGATAGCCCGAATGCTCTTCATTCCAGATCACCAGATCGACTGCCAGCCCTTTCATCCGCCAGTAGGCGTGCGCCTGAACAAGTTGGTGCACGAGATCAATATTGGCGGCATCGCCGATTTGCAACAGGACAATTGGCAGATCACCAGAGATGGCGTAACCCCAAAGCCCGGACTGACCACGGCGATTCTGGATCAGGATGCCGGCTTCAGCACGCAAGGAGGCGTTGGCGTAGATAACCGAACTGGCCAGACGCGCATGCAATTGCGTGTCAGCCTCGCTGGCATTGAGCTGACGCAAGACAACCTGGCTGTGCGTCCAGGTCAGGTCGAAAACACGGTCGGCCAGATGCCTGTCCTGGTATTTATCAACCAGGCAAAGGGCTATATCACGGGTTTCGGCAATACCCGAGACCATATCAATCGTCGCCACCTGCTGCGGTTCCAGCGTGATGCGATAGCGAATGGCGACCACCGGATCGAGCACCGAACCCGCGCTGTCCGAGAGCTGAACAGTGTCGATCATGGCCAGTGGGGCAGCGGTGGTGCGTGTGCGGCCGATAAAACGGGCGCGATCAGTCTCAAAGGAAACGTCGCTGCTTTCAGCCCCATGCACCACCATCAAGTGCAGCATCCACGGCGACTTCTCATCCGCCGAACGCGGTCGCCGGGTACTCAGGATGGCGCGCCGGTCACGCAGGATTTCAGTCTGCACAAAGAGATTGCTGAAGGCAGGATGCAGCGCATCGGCAATCGCCGGCGCAATCACCACTTCGGCATAACTGGTAATTTCAATTTCCCGGCGCTGGCGGGAGCGATTGGTCAGGCGGACCCGGCGCAGCTCGATATCGTCTTCCGGCGAGACGACGATTTCAGTGTATGTCTCGATTTGGCCATCGCCCGTACCGACGGCATCGCGTCGACGAAATTCAGCGCGCCCGTCGGAGAATATCGCTTCGTAGTTGTCCGGGCGCTTCAGCGTCGGCTGATGGGCATTCGACCAGAACACCCCACTCGCCACATCGCGGATATAACAGAAAGTGCCCCAGTTATCGCAAGTGCTGTCTTCATGCCAGCGCGTGACAGCCAAATCCTTCCAGCGGCTATAACCCCCGCCGGCATTGGTCAGCATTACATGGTAGCGGCCATTGGATAGCAACTGCACTTCAGGGATCGGCGTATCTGGCGTGGTGAATACGCGTATCCGCTTTTCCTCATCAACCGGTGCGGCACGCACCTCGGCAAGTTGTGCCGTATGCGAGAACAAGGCCGTCGCCTTCGGCACCCTTTCCTGCAGCAACAACATCACGGCCTGGAACAGCCGGTCAGACTCGAAGCGGCGCTGCATCGGGCGATCGAGCAGCAGATAAGCCAGGGCAAGCAGACTCATGCCCTGGTGGTGCGCCATGAAGGAGCGAATCACGACATTCGATTGCCCGCGCCGCTGGCGAGCCGGCGTGTAATCGATGGCTTCAAAAAAGCCGAACTTGCCGACAAAACCCTCGCCGGCCAGTCGTTGCAAATTGAGACAAGCGGCTTCCGGCGCCACCATCAGGGCCAATGCCGAAGCGTAGGGCGCAATCACCAGATCTTCGCCGAGACCGCGTTTGAGGCCAAGACCGGGCACGCCAAAGGGGCGATACTGGTAATTGAGATGAAGGTCGACGGTGTTGTAGCCGGATTCGGAGATGCCCCATGGCACGCCGCGTTGATTGCCATATTCAATCTGACGCGCTACCGCCGCCTTGCAGGTCTGGTCGAGCAAGGTGTTGTCGTAGGTCGGCATGACCAGCAGCGGCATCAGGTATTCGAACATCGAGCCGCTCCACGAGAGCAGCGCCGGTTCGCCACCGGTAGCGGTGAGCAGGCGGCCAAGCGCAAACCAGCTTTCCTGCGGTAGCTGCCCTTGGGCGATGGCGACAAAATTGCATAAGCGCGCTTCCGAGGCCAGCAGGTCGTAATAACTGGTGTCGAGGCGTTGCTCGGCCACGTTGTAACCGATAGTCAGCAAATGGCGCGTTTTGTCGTAGAGGAAACCATATTCCATGTTGGCGAAGTCGCCGGACTGCAGCGCCAGGGTTTCGATGGAGACCATCCGGTTTCTCGCATTGGAGCTCGCGTTTGTCAGGTGGCGGCGCAATTCGCCCAGCCAATCGCGTTGGGCTGGGGTCGTTTCAAGTGCCAGATGACATTCAATCTCCTGGCAGAAATCCGTATCCAGCCTCGCCAATTGGCGCAGGGTCGGCATGCTGGCAAGTTTGAGAAAGTTGGCCAGGCAGGACTCCAGGCCAACCGGTGGCGCTGGCAAAACCAACCAGGGAGCCAGCAAGTTCAATTCATTCAGCGCCTCCTGGCATTGCATGAGCAGCGCTGGGGCCCATTCAAGCGCTTCGCTATCGGGTACACTACCCGAGCGTTCGTTGATACTACCGGTCAGTTTGATTTGCAGCCGTGCCGCAATGGCCACCAGTTTTTGCAGGCTCAAACACTCGGCTGACAGGGCTCTTGGCAAACGGTCGGTAGCCAGATCCAGTTCCTGACGAAACTCCTTCATCGGGCCGGCACCAATGCCGTCTATTGAGTCGGCGAGCAGTCCGAAAGTGTCACTGAGTCCGGCAAACACTTGCGCCGACAAGATAGTCTGATCAAGCAAGTCCAGCAAACCGGCGCGCAGGGTCAGTAAATGGCCGGCCAGATTGCCGCTATCCACCGTCGAAACATACTTGGGCAGCAAGGGTTGCAGGGTCTGGGTGTCGTACCAGTTGTAAAAGTGCCCCCGGTAACGCTCTAGCTGCGCCATAGTCGCCAGGGTATGCATGTTACGGTCAACCAGTTTTCCGGCCTGAATATAGCCAAAATCGTAGGCGGAAAAATTGGCCAGCAGCGCCATGCCAATATTGGTCGGCGAGGTGCGGTGGGCAATCGACGCAACGCGATATTCCTGGAAATTATCCGGAGGCAGCCAGTTATCGTCCGGCCCGACAAAATTATCAAAAAAGGCCCAAGTTCGCCGCGATAGCGCCCGCAGGAACAAGCGCTGTTCAACACTTAAACTGGCTTTGTGTCTCGATAACGGATGACTGATCCACCAGGCCAAAGCCGGTGAGCAGATCCACAGCAGCAGGATAGGCGCGGCGATAGGCAGTATTTCCGGCGCAAATCCAGTCAGATAAATAGCGAGGACGGCCGAGATCAGCGGACCAACCCACATCGTTCGGTAGGTAGCAGCAAGACTATTCCGATCAGGCCGCGATAGCTGACGATCAACCTCGCTCGACGGATTCCATTCGAGCAAACGTCGTCGACTGATCAACATGCGCCAAGTGGTACGAACAATGGCATCAAGACTGAACAATGCTTCGTAGGGAAGGCAGGCCAACTCGAATATCAATTGCTTGCCATGCCGCAGCAGAGAATCGGCAACAGCGGCAAAGTGCTGGCGCAGCAGAACTTCATCCGGTTTGCGCAGCAGGTCAAGCAAGGCGGCAATAAGAGGGGCGATGACCAGCAGGCCGATAACTCCCCCAGTCCACCACCAGGCAGCCGGGAAAATGATCCAGCCCAGTAAAAACAAAATAACCAGTGATGCCGGTACCAGACTGCGCCGTAGGTTGTCGAACAATTTCCACTGTGCCAGGGTCGACAGCGGGTTGCTTTGCCGGCCTGCATTGTTTGCCGGTACGCGGCGGCGCAACCAGCCGCTCAGTTGCCAGTCACCGCGTATCCAGCGCTGGCGACGACTGACATCAGCACTGTAACGCGCCGGATAATCCTCATACAATTGCACATCACTGAGCAGCCCGGCGCGGGCATAGCAGCCTTCGATCAGATCGTGGCTCAATACGCGATTCTCAGGGAAACGACCACCCAAGGCCTGCTCAAAGGCATCGACATCGTAAATGCCCTTGCCGATGAAAGAGCCTTCGCCAAAGACATCCTGATAAACATCCGAGACTGCGCGCGTGTAAGGATCGATACCCGTATCACCGCCATACAAACGAGCAAAATGGGAGCGATTCGTTCCCGGCAAACTGACCGCGACACGCGGCTGCAGGATGCCGTAACCCGCTGTAACCCGATGTTTTTCCGGATCGTAATACGGGCGATTAAGCGGGTGCGCCATGGCACCGACAAACTGTTGCGCCGCATCGCGCGGCAACTGGGTGTCGGTATCCAGCGTAATGACGTATTTGACCTCAGTCAGCGCGGCGAGATCGCCGACGACCAGCGCAAAAGCGCCCTGCCCGGCACCGCGCAGCAAACCGTTGAGATCGGCCAGCTTGCCACGTTTGCGCTCGTAACCCATCCAGACCGAATCATGCGCATTCCAGCGCCGCCCGCGATGGAAGAGGAAAAAAATGTCACTTTTTTCCGGTTGACCGAAACAAGTGTATTTTTCGTTCAATTCATCTATGCGCGCCTTGGCCAGCACCAGTAGCGGGCCATCTTCAGGCAGATTTTCCTGATCGGCATCGCGAAAATCAGTCAGCAAACCAAAACTCAGACTAGTGTCGCGATTCGCCAGAAAGCGGACTTCCAGCGCCTCGGCCAGATCCTCAATACCAGCGGCGCTGGTCAGCATGGTCGGCACCACGACCAAGGTTCGCGAGGCAGGCGGAATGCCCTTCGAGAAATCCATGCGCGGCAAGGGATGGGCGCTGACCAGCAGGGTCGCCAGCCAATTGACCAGCGCCACAGCCATCTGGCTGCCGGCCAGCACCCCCAGCAGGGTGATCGGTAGCCATGTCCAATCCGGTACGCTCAAAGCAATTGCCTGGGTCAGCAATCCCCCTGCAAACATTACCGTAATCAGCAGCACCGCGCCCAGATACAAAAACAAGGCATGACGTGACGCCACTCTGCGCAAAGTTTCGATAGCGGAATACCTGGCATCCACTGCCGCTTCAAGCGCTGGCAAACCCTTATCGATCAGGAAATAGCCGACGTGTCTTTGTCGCTCACCGATTGCAGCATGCGCCAGATCAACTGCCTTGCGTGCCACCTCACCCTCAGATAAGGAACCCAGTTTGGCCAAGGCTTCCGTGGCATGGCGATAACGGTCGCGGGTGGCAAAATCCATCCGGCCATAAACCCCGTCCGGGTCTTCAAACAAGGTTTGCTCGACGACGCTCATTGATTCGACAAATTCACGCCAATCCAGCGCCCCCAGTACGCGCAGGCTGCCGATGCTGTTGCTGATCGAAACCTGATCAGCAGCCTGTTGCTGATTCTCGCTCTGCACCAGTTGTTCAATGGTCAGTCCTGATTCGGCAAGACGCTGCTCAATCCAGGTCAGCGGCAAAGCCAGGGCCGGCCCGCGCCCTTTCAAACGGCGTGCCAATTCGGCAACGAAAGCACTGACCATCGGCGGGTTGGAATGCGCCATGTCCGCCGTTACAAGAATCAGGCTCTTGGGGTCGTTCTCGGCCGTCTCCGCCATCTTGTCGGCCCAGGTGCCGGCCATGCTGCGCTCGACCCAGCCGGCGGCAATCTGCACCGCTACGCGCCGCAGATTTTCGATGACGGCCAGCCGCAACATGATCGGGATCGCCCACAACTCGCCAAGTTTCAGTGCCGAGCCAGTCTGATAGGCCGCGACAAAGCGGCTTAGCGTCTCGCCATCAACCCGGCCATCGCCATGCGCCACCGCCTCCAGAGCGATGTCATAGACCCGGGGACGCCCAGCGGATGGCCCGTGCGACAAACGCGGCAATTCGCGGCTATAGCCTTTTGGCAAATGGCGCTTGGCCGTACGTATCTGCTCTTCAATCAGGTAGAAATTATCGAGCAGCCATTCACCGGCTGGCGATATCACGCGCCCCTCGGTAACGCCAGAGGTCAACAACTTGCACACCTCAACCAGGGTCGCCTCATTGGTCGCCAGCCTATCCAGAAGCTGGTCAGCAGCACGCCCGGTTGCCATCTGGTGCGAGGCGGCAAGCGCCTTGCCATGTTGCGCCATCTGATCGGCGCTAAATAACTCCGAACGCAAAGGTGGTTCTTCGTTGGCTGAAAGTTGCGGCCATTCACTAGCGTGAAGGCTGGTTTTCAATTGCCGAAAATACTCAAAAAGCTTGTTGCCGGCGCTCAATTCAGGACCTTTCCAGGAAATCAAATCGCGACAGGGCATTCCGCGAGTGCAGCCCTTGGATATCCAGCTTATGCACAATCCCCGGATCGCTCGGTGCGCTGCCGAACATAGCAGGCATACGGGTGTTGCGAAGCCCGGCTATTTGAGCCTGTTAGCTCAGACGCAAGTCGCCACCATTAACCAGCAAATGGGCAAACTCATCGGCCGCCAGCGGATGGCTGAACAAATGGCCCTGCCCTGCATCACAAAATTTTGTCTGAAGAAAAGCCAGTTGCACCTGCGTTTCCACCCCTTCGGCAATCACCCGTTGTTTGAGGTTGATGCCGATGCCAATGACCGCGCTGACGATGGTTGCGTCATTGTTATTGGTCGCCAGATTGCGTACAAATGACTGATCAATTTTCAGGGTATGGATAGGAAAGCGCTTCAAATAACTCAGGCTGGAATAACCTGTACCGAAATCATCAATAGCCAGCAGCACACCCAGCGCTTTGAGTGCTTCAAGCACGCTGATCGAGGACTCGGCGTCGAGCATCAAAACACTTTCAGTCAGCTCCAGTTCGAGGAAGCTGGCAGGCAAGCCGGTTTCTCTTAGTGTCAGGGCAACCCCGTTAATAAATCCCTTTTGCCGAAATTCCATTGCCGAAATATTGACCGATACCGGTACGGCAGGCAGGCCAGCCTTCAGCCACACCTGCGTTTGTCGGCAGGCTTCGCGTAAAACCCATTTTCCAATCGGGACGATCAGACCGCATTCCTCGGCAATCGACACAAATTCATCCGGGTAGACCATGCCCAAATTAGGGTCCAGCCAGCGTACCAGCGCCTCGACACCGGTAATCGCCCCGGAAGCGAGATCAACCTGTGGCTGATAGTGCAGCAAAAATTCGCCCTGCTTCAGGGCGCGGCGCAAGCTGCTTTCAATGAACTGGCGGCGTACAGCCTGCGTGTTCATTTCTGCCGTGAAAAACTGGAACATGTTGCGACCGTTTTCCTTGGCGTGATACATCGCCGTATCGGCGTTCTGCATCACCGTATCGACATCCGTACCGTCATCCGGATAAACACTGATACCAATACTCAGGGTGATATGCAGTTCCTGACCGCCGATCAGGTGCGGCAAGGCAAAGGCGGCCAGCAACTTTTCTGCAACCTGCGTCGTATCGTGCGGCCGGGCGATTTCAGCCAGCAGAATGACAAATTCGTCACCGCCCTGACGACACACGGTATCGGTCACACGCACACACGATGCCAGGCGCTCGGCAACCGATTGCAGCAATTGATCGCCTATCGTATGACCGAGCGAGTCGTTGATATGCTTGAAATGATCGAGGTCGAGAAATAGCAGTGCAACCTGATTGTGATGGCGCTGGGCAAATCCAATAGCCTGCTTGAGACGCTCAGTCAGCAACAGCCGGTTGGGCAAATCAGTCAGAAAGTCGTGCTGCGCCAGGTGGGCCATTTTCAAGGCCATCGCCCGCGATTTACTGACATCGTGGAAAACGATCACCGCCCCGGCGTCCTTGCCATCTCGGTCATGGATTGGCGCTGCCGAGTCCTCGATTGCCGACTCAAAACCATCACGGCGCACCAAAACGCAATCGGCGGCCAAACCCACCGTGCGATCTTCCTTGATTGCCCGTTGCACGGGATTCGAAGCAATCTCGCGCGTCGAGCCATCAATGATATTGAATACGTCTGAAAGTGGCCGCCCGATAGCTTCCTTCCAGGTCCAGCCGGTCATGCTCTCGGCGACCAGATTCAGATAGGTTACGTTGCCAGCGCTATCGGTGGTCAAAACGGCATCACCGATCGAATTCAGTGTGACCTGGGCGCGTTCGCGTTCGTCGAACAATTCCCTTTCGGCGGCTTGCAAGGCGAACTCCGCTTCCTTGCGCTCGCTAATGTCTTCAACGGTCTTGACTCGGCCATGCGGATTCAGGCCATCATCCATCGGCGCGCTACTGACGCGCGTCCAGACGACGGTGCCCTGCTCCTGCAGAAAGCGGTACTCGGTCTGAAATGTTTCCTGCCCCATGGCCGCAGCACGCCACTCCGCAAGCACTCGCTGGCGATCATCCGGGTGGATGGCCGTACTCCAGTTGCTGCCCAGCGTTTGCTCGAAGGAAAGACCGGAAATCTTGTGATAGGCGGCGTTGGTATAGACACAACTACCCTGCCCGTCAGAAACAAAAACACCAAGTGGTGAGGCATCGCTCATCGCACGAAAACGCGCTTCACTGCTGCGCAATGCTTCACGAATCCTCTTGCGTTCAAGCAGAAAATACAGCGCACGCGGCAACCAGTGAGAATCCACATGCCCCTTGACCAAATAGTCATCGGCGCCACGCTGGACTGCCTGACGGGCGAGCGCCTCATCATCTGCCGAACTCAGAATCAGGATCAGCGAATCCGGTGCTGCTGCAAAAACCTGATCGAATACCGCCAGATCCTGGCCTCCGACCAAGGCCATGTCGAGCAAAATCACTTCATATTTAACCCGGCTCAGTTCGTGGAGTGAAGCGGGGAGATCGGTCAGCCATTTGATACGAAATGGATGACCTGCTGCGTTCGCCAACGCCGCCTGAACCAGTTTGGCATCCGCCGCATTGTCTTCAACCAGCAGAACCTTGGTCGGCATCTCTTTCATGGCTAAGGATTCCTGATTTCACGAAAATTACCTTCCCACGCGCATGCCCTTGAACGACAGCGGTAGCGGTGAACCATCACAAAGAGGCTCAACAGATTGTCCAGCCAGCGTCGCGAGACACGGTAGGTTGCCCCACCACACTTTGGACAGGGTTGCCCACGAAACCCGTTACCACTCATTGAACACCTCTTCAGCATGGCAGCCAGACTATTCGCAGTAAAAGCCAACGTCTGTGTGCTGCCGTACAGAGCAATTCTCCAGAGCGCGTAGCCTGAAACCTGCAAACAAGGTGTGGCGATTCACCCCGCCACCTGTTCAAGAATTACCGTGAGGAGAATTGAAATGTCATTAGGAACCATACTGCTGATCATCCTGATCTTGATGCTGATCGGTGCCATACCAAGTTGGCCGCATAGCAAGAGCTGGGGTTACGGCCCCAGTGGTGGCATCGGGCTGGTTGTTCTGATACTGGTCGTCTTATTACTGCTTGGCCGAATTTAACGCCCGGACTGACAAGCGCTGAAAGGAATCAAAATGCTCCATTACGCTGCTGTATTTTTAGTCATTGCGCTGATCGGCGCACTGCTTGGCTTCACCGGTATCGCTGCCGGCGCGGTCGAAATTGCCAAAATCCTCTTCTTCATCTTCATCATTCTGTTTGCCGTGTCGCTGTTCATGGGCTTACTGCGGCGCAAATGACTTTTCCCAACCCTTCGGCCCGGAGCATTCGCCCAACAAAATCCAAAAGCTGGTTTAACCGGCTGGCAAAATGGACCGCTCGGGTAGCAGGTCGGCCGTCAGCCTTTGGTCTAGCCGTTGCTGTCATTCTGGTCTGGATTTGTACCGGCCCGTTTTTTGGCTTTGGTGACACCTGGCAACTGGTCATCAACACGGGCACGACGATAGTCACTTTCCTGATGGTCTTTCTGATCCAGAACACCCAAAACCTGGATTCAGAAGCCATGCAGGTCAAGCTGGATGAACTGATCCGCGCCGTAGACGGTGCCCACAATGTCTTGCTTGACCTGGAGCAACTCGAGGAAGACGAGCTGGATAGTATTCGTGAAAAATACCAGCGACTGGCGGCACGCGCGCGCGATGATTTGCGTCAGGGCAATCTTGATACGGGCTCACCAACAACTGATCTGACTTAGGCCTCGTCAAACACCACTAGCTTGATTTCACCTGCCACCAGGACAACTTGAACCATGCCTGAAGAACTCCCGCAACTCGCCAATTCGCTGACCCAAGTGCTGGGGCAAAGCGAGCGCGTCAAAGAAATAGTCGAAGAATGTGCGGATGATCTATCGTCGGTCAACGCCGGCCTCAAACATGAATTGATGGATGGAGAAATCTCGCCAGTTGTTGAAAATGCTCTGGAAAAAAGCGAAGCCATCGAAGATAAGGTGCAAACCGCCTCCAAGGAATTAGCGCTGGTCAATTTGGCGCTCAAGGAAGAAGTGCAGGAGCGAACTATCCTCGAAGAGAAATTAGCCGCAGAAATAAAGCAGGGCGATGAAGCGCGTCATGCATCCCTCCACGATCCATTGACCGGACTGCCCAACCGTGCGCTATTCAATGACCGGCTCGAACATGGATTGGCGCATGCCAAACGGAATAGTCACTCCTTGGTTGTGATGTTCCTTGATCTGGACGACTTCAAAAGCATCAATGATACGCATGGACATGATGTCGGTGACATCGTGTTGACGACAATTGCCGAGCGGGTCAAACAAGCTTCCCGAGACGAAGACACCGTCTGCCGTCATGGTGGGGATGAATTTCTATACTTGTTGGCAGAGATTAAAAACGAACGGGATATCACGAGCATCGTGGAAAAAATCATCGCGATGGTTAAACAGCCATGCCACATCGGGATTCGAGAAATCAGCATCAGCCTGATCGTTCATCCAAGCATTGGCATTGCAATTTTTCCAGCTGATGGCACAACGGCCGATGCGCTGATCGCCAGTGCCGACAAGGCCATGTACCAGGCAAAACGGAACAAATCAGGGTATTTTCTTTTCAGTGATTTAGCTTTATTGCCAGATTAAAAGTTGAAACACCTGAAAACCTGTTCAAACTCGATAGCATCAACAACCAAGAACACGCGCTCCGTGCTCGCGCCCTCAGTCCATCTCGCAAGGTCTATTTCTTTGAGCCCCGCTTGCCAGACAGCAGTCGCTCGTACTCGTCCTGAACCACCGCATAACATTCGCACACGCGCTTTTCGAGTTTGCCGCGATCAAGCACGGTGATGCGACCGCGGGCACGTTCTATTAATTGATCCTTTTGGAACAGACCTAAAATCTGGGTCACGCTCTCGCGGCGAACACCGAGCAATTTCCCAATAGTCTCCTGCGTCACCGTGAATATATTGCTGTCTGAACGATCCAGCGTCATCAGCAGCCACCTGCACATCTTTTGATCCAGCGAATGGTGTTGGTTGCAGACAGCCGTTTGCGACGTTTGGGCAATCAGTGCTTGCGTGAACAACAGTGCGACGTGTTGCAGTTGTCCGCCAAGTGCGAATTCGCGCTTCATGACCTTGCGGCTGAGCCGATAGGCGTGACCTGGACTTTGCACTTCCGTGCTGGTCGGCATGCTCTCGCCGCCCATGAAAATGGAGATACCGACCAGCCCTTCACAGCCAACCAGAGCCGTTTCGCTTGAGGAACCATCTTCCAGTGAATAGATAAGCGAGACAATGCCGGACGTCGGAAAGTGCAGATAGTTCACATGGTCACCGGACTCCGACATCGTCCAGTCCAAAGGCATGTCGACGAGTTCCAGCTCGGGCAGCAGGCGTTCGTAATCCTTGGCGGGAAGTGACGCCAACATGTGATTCAGTTTTGGATCCGGAGGCAGGCCGCTCGGCGTTTTGTTCTTTGACATGGGTGTTCTATCTAGCCTCGTTTTTTGGGTAAGCGTACGCGCCCAGCGACAGCGATTTGAACTGGAGATAGTCTGTTGGAACCCAGTTTGAAAAATGCATGGCGGCACACGCGGCGCGACGATAGTACCTTGAATTCGTATTGGCTTTCGCCTACTACCGGCATAGGTCAGATTATGGTCGCGGGCGCTGGCTCACCTCATCCGCGGGTCAGCCCTGAACGCTGGTCAGTAACGCTTCATAAGCCTCGGCAAAAAGTTTTACCCCGTCCGCCTGCAATGTTTCACCGACCTCCTTGAGATCGATACCGAGTTCTGCCAATTCGGCGATGTGGTTTTTTGCCGCCTCGGCGCCTTCGGATAGTGTCGATTTTGCACAACCATGGTCACGAAAAGCGGCAAGCGTCGCATCGGGCAGCGTGGTAATGGTTTTTGGGCCGATTAGCGGTTCGACGTAATGTACATCGCTGGTCGCCGGATTCTTGCTACCTGTGCTGGCCCAAAGCGGCATTTGCGGGCGGATATGGGCAAGGCGAAGCATGGCGAATTCGGGGCCATGAAATACAGCCAAGTAGCGTTGATAGCAAGCTTTGGCGAGCGCCACACCGGCCCCACCCTTCAAAGCCAATGCCTGATTATTGCCAATCGCATCGAGGCGTTTATCGACCAGCGTATCGACACGACTCAGAAAAACACTGGCTACCGAACAAAGTTTTCGGGTCTCGCCACCACTTTCCAGCCAGCGCAGGGCACCACGCAGATAGGCCTTGACCACCAGTTCGTATTGCGCCAACGAAAAGATCAGGGTGACGTTGACCGACATACCTGTTGCGGTCAACTGCTCAAAAGCCTCTAAACCTTGAGGTGTAGCTGGCACCTTGATCAGCAGATTGGCGCGTTTGACGGCCAGGCTAAGGCGTTGCGCGGCTGCAATAGTTCCCGGTGCATCATCGGCCAGCGCTGGCGACACTTCGAGGCTGACATAGCCGGCAACACCTGAGCTGGAGACATAGGCTGGCAGCAGGAGGTCACAGGCGGCGCGAATATCGGGAATGACCAGCGCCTCATAACGCGCTTCAGGGCTGAGGTTGGATCCCAGCATGCGCGCCAGATCCTCCTTGTAGTGGGCGCCAGCGGCAATCGATTTCTGGAAGATGGCCGGGTTGGAGGTCAGGCCATCAATCCCGTCTTCCGTGATCAGACGTTGCAAAGTGCCTTCCTTCAACAACTCGCGGGAAAGGTTGTCGAGCCAGACGTGCTGCCCCAGTTCTTTCAGGGCCAGCAAAGGGTTCTTGTTCATGCTTTTGTCTCCGGCCATTTCCAGTCGCGTATTTCCGGCATGTCTTCGCCGTGCAGGTGGATATATTGAGTATGCTCGATCAACTTGTCGCGCATCAGTTGCTTGATATGCGCTGCCTGCGCCTGCAGTTTGGGCACCTGATTGGCCACGTCCATCACCAGATGGAAGC
>ERZ724510.693-NODE-693-length-19531-cov-5.411019_pt1 | contig 19531 bp, 13 predicted proteins | sample MGYA00376043_ERZ724510 | MGnify/ENA primary metagenome ERZ724510 (study PRJEB28724, sample SAMN07190888) | wastewater metagenome | isolation source: influent of sewage treatment plant in Hong Hong | place: USA: Christiansburg, Virginia | collected 2016-03-01 ... | reverse complement strand
CTCGTGGGCGGCGGCGACCGGGTCGCCGATGGGCGCGTGGCGCGCCGGGGCGCGAACAGTCAAATCCGACTTGCGAAACAGCTTGTACGACCCTGGATAACGCGACCGGCGAGCGCGATATTCGGCGTGAGTTGTTTAATACCGTACTGGTCAAGCCGGATGGCTCGACCAGCGTTTGGGCGCGTCACTGAGGCGTTTCAAAACCCCAGTTCGCCGAACATCACTTTTGCCCAGGCAAGGTCTTCATCCCGCGCCTGGGCATCGTAGCTTTGGCGTACCGTTTGCTGGATCAAACCATCGCCGCGAAAGCGGAAGCTGCTATTGATCTGCGCCAATTCCTGCGGTTGGATGACTGCGATTAGTGACCTGCTTGACGGCTTTAATCTAATAACTCTTCTGGATAACGTTTTCAGCTCATGGCTCTCTTTCTGTCTAAGTTTAAGGCTTCGGAGCGTCTAAATGTTCTGGGATGATTCAATCGGCAACAACTGTTAACGACGCCATATTCAGAATAAGGACGTATGTCGACTTTCTTTACAGTTCTCGTGACGAAGAAACGCGATGCTGTGCAACTTTATGATTAAATTGATAAAAAAACATATGGAATGAGTATTGCTTAATTATTTTGCGATTTTGCATTTTTGCCAAAAGGGAAATTCAAATGAAGACATTTAAGCAAAATATAGCAGTCGCGATGATCTCAACCTTTTTGGCATCTACACCTGCGCTTGCCGCCAACATTGATTTCGAGTCCGTCGCTACTGGAGTTTATTCAACATTAACCATTGGTGCTGTGACATTTACCTATACTGGTGGTTCAGGAACATTTAATGTCAGTAATGGCACCCCTGGGGCGCCGATCAGTGGAAATAATCTAATCAGTTTTTTCCAGAACCCAGGCACAGCACCATTTAATGCAACGATCGCAGGAGGAACCAACAGCTTCTCGATTGGCTGCGGCGACTTTGGTCAGGATCAAGATCAATGCCATTTGCGAGCCTACGATATCTCTGGAGCGCTTCTGGACTCGGATGACTTTACCAATCCAAGCGGAAATTTTGGTGGAGGCATGATGACAGTCTCTAGCGTCTCCTCAATTGCTTACGTTCAGTTTTTTGAAGACGGCCCATTTCCGGGAGCAATCTATTGGGACAATGTCTCTTACCAATTAGCTAGCAATGTTCCAGAGCCGGCCTCGCTGGCTTTGTTTGGTGTAGCGCTTGTCGGATTGGGTTTTTCTCGGCGCAAACGTTCGTAAGTGTGAACTAGTACTAGACAAGAATTCTTTGGCATAAGACAGAGCGCAGTTCCATTTAACAAGAGAAGCACGCAATATGGAAATGACGCATCGCATTGATGCGTCATCCATTCTACAATCTGAATTTGATCAGAGCGTGGCCCTACCTCGGAATGGCTTGCGTCGACTGGGGGTTCCTACCTGACGGATAAGGGCTTTAAGGTCAGTTACAAGGAAACGACTGATATGGCTGCCATCAAGCGCCGACTCAAGGTGCCGAAAGATGTCGAGTCGGTGCATACGGCGGTGGTTGCTGGTTATTTTGTCGAAGGGCACGCCTACGCCGAGGACATTCGCGAACTGCTGCGCGATAAACCCAAGGCGCGGGGGATTGCTGTGCCGGGTTTGCCGCGTGGTGCGCCAGGGCGCGAGCAGTCTAATCCAACCTGTGAAACAGCCTGCACGACACTCGACAATACGACAGGTGAGCGCGATATACGCCGTGAATTATTCAATACCATGCTGGTCAAGCCGGATGGCACGACCAGTATCTGGGCGCGCCACTGAACTGGTTCAAAACCCCAGTTCGTTAAACATGTTGCTTGCCCAGGCAAGGTCCTCATCACGCGCTTGCGCATCGTAGGTTTGGCGCACCGTTTGCTGGATCAGCCCATCGCCGCGAAAGCGGAAACTGGTATTGATCCGTGCCAACTCCATCGGTTCTGCGCGACTCAGGACATAGCAGGTGCTCTCGGGTAACTGTTTTTCCGTCGCCAGACCGCTGGCGCGAGCCGCAATTTGACGTGCGGCTATGCGGCCCAGCCGGGCGGCCAGTTGTCCGGTTTTTGGGTAATGACCGAATAGTTGCGAGACTTTGTCGATAGCATCGCCGACGATATAAACCTGCTCATCGCCAAGAATGTTCAGGCTCACCGGGTCGACCGCCGCCCAGTTGCTGCCCTGGCCGACCAGAGCATTTTGCCAGAGGATGTCGGCAGCTTGCTGCGGTGGCATGAGGATGGCGTCGGTAAAATCGACAGTGTCGAAGTCGGTGACGATCTGCTTCTTGAAGGGATCGACCGATTTGACCTTGGCCTGCGGCATATAGGTGACCTGGTCGCGGTAGCTATCGCGGAAAATGCGGTCGAAACTCATCACCGCCGGGTTGGGGTCAAGCACGATCAAGCGCCCTTTGATTTGCTTGCTCTTCATCCACCAAGCAATCAGCCCGGCGCGTTCGTAAGGGGCCGGTGGGCAGCGATATGGCATGGGCGGAATGGTCATCACCAGATCGCCCCCGCTGAAACGTTGCAGGCGTTCTTTCAGTGCGACGTGCTGTGTCGCATCACTGAAGGCCGAGGCGTGGTTTTTGCGGCAAAAATCGATACTATTACGGTCAACGCCAAACCAGGCCGAAAAATCTTCACGAATACCGGCTGCAATAATCAGCCAGTCATAAGCAAACTCGCCATCGCTGGTCGAAACTGTGTGGCGACTGCGGTCAATCGCACTAACTTCAGCGCGGACAAAGCGATAGCCGTGGGTACGAGAGGCTGTTTCATAGCTATGGCGCAATAAGGCAGAATCCGCCAGACCCACCAGCCAGCGGTTGGAGATCGGGTGTGACCAAAAACTTTCCTGGCGTTCGATCAGGGTGATTTCCAGTTGTGGTGCGCTGGATCGTAATTCTTTGGCCGCCGCCAAGCCACCCCAGCCGCCACCGATGATCAACACGCGGCCTGCTGAGGCTTGTATGGCCGGCAAGCGGGGGCTGGCTGAGAGACTTGCAAGCCCGATCAGGCCGCCAAGCAGACTTCTTCGTTTCATCGGTATCTGGGTCTTATATAAGAGTGGAAAAAATGCTTGTCAAGACTTGACTTGTTCACAGAATCTTGAAGTTTCCAAAAATTATTCGCGAATTGCTTGCTGGTGCCTATGCTTTGAGTCAATAAAGACTTAAATTCAATAAAATCAATAGCTTGAAAAGTTGCTCAAGTTCCGGGCAGCGTAGGGAAAAGCCTTGTGGAACGGTCACTTAGCATCGTTGCTCCATATTAATTCACAGACTTATCCACAGATTTTGTGGATAGATGAAAAACCTTGAAACAGTATGGTTAATTGAAGCGCTAACTTAAAGTGTTACATGAGCTTCGGCGGCGAAAATGTTGCGCCGCAATAAAAATCAGCCTGGCTTGCAGGCTGATTCAATTTGCGAAAATTTATTTGACTCGCATTCCCGGCAGGGCGCCAGAATCCGGTGACAGCAGGAAGATTCCGGGGCTTTTGCCTTCTGTATCAGAGGCTGCCAGTACCATGCCTTCCGACATGCCGAATTTCATCTTGCGCGGTGCCAGATTGGCGACCATGACGGTCAGGCGACCAATCAGTTGTGCTGGATCGTAAGCTGACTTGATGCCGGCAAAAACATTGCGCGTTTCGTTGTTGCCCACATCCAGCGTCAGGCGCACCAGCTTGTCGGCGCCTTCAACGTGTTCCGCATTGGCGATGCGGACGATGCGCAGATCAACCTTCATGAAGTCGTCGATATTGCAGAAAGGCTCCCACGGGCTTTCCGGCTTGATTTCCTTCTGCTGATGCTCGGCATGGCGCTGTGGTGAAATTTGTTCCGGGCTTGGTGCCAGCGATTCCTTATTGGCTTCAACCAGCTTCTCGATCAGCTTCGGATCAACGCGCGTCATCAAGTGTTCGTAGGCATTGATGCCATGTCCGGCGGCGAGCAGGCTCTGCGCATCGCGCCAGGCAAGCGGGGCAATGTTGAGGAAAGTTTCAACTCTGGCGGCAAGCACCGGCAGGATCGGTTTCAACAGCACGGTAAGCAGGCGGAACAGGTTGAGTGCATTGCTGCAGGCAACGTGCAACTCGACTTCCTTGCCTTCCTGTTTGGCCAATTCCCAGGGTTTGACGCTATCAACGTATTGGTTGGCGGCGTCGGTCAGCAGCATGATTTCACGCATGGCCTTGCCGAATTCGCGGGCTTCGTAGAGCTCGGCGACACGAGCGCCGGCTTCCTGAATCGCCTTGATGGCCGGCAGATCGGCGGTGGCCGGAGCGAGCTGGCCATTGAAGCGCTTGGCAACGAAACCGGCTGAACGGCTGGCAATATTGACGTATTTACCCACCAGGTCGGAATTGACACGGGCGGCAAAGTCCTCAAGATTAAGGTCAATGTCTTCCATGGTTGCCGATAGTTTTGCAGCGTAGTAATAACGCAGCCATTCCGGGTTGAGGCCGGTGTCGAGATAACTTTGTGCGGTGATGAAGGTGCCGCGCGATTTCGACATTTTGGCACCGTCGACCGTCAGGAATCCGTGGGCAAAGATCTTGGTTGGTGTACGGAAACCTGCATGGGCCAGTTCGGCCGGCCAGAATAGGGCATGGAAGTAAAGAATGTCCTTGCCGATGAAGTGGTAGAGCTCGGTTTTGGAATCAGGCTTGAAATACTCGTCAAAATCGAGGCCATTCTTGCCGCACAGATTTTTGAAGGAACCCATGTAGCCAATGGGTGCGTCGAGCCAGACATAGAAATACTTGCCTGGTGCGTCAGGGATTTCGAAGCCGAAGTAGGGTGCGTCGCGCGAAATATCCCAGTCGGTCAGCTTGTTTTCGCCATCCGCACCCAGCCATTCCTGCATCTTGTTGGCCGCTTCCGGTTGCAGCACGCCGTTGTCACGACTGGTGTACTGGCGCAGGAAGGCTTCACAGCGTGGGTCTGAGAGTTTGAAAAAATAATGTTCGGAGGTTCGCAACTCCGGCTTGGCTCCGGAAATGGCCGAGAACGGCTCAATCAGATCGGTTGGGGCATAGGCTGCGCCACAAACTTCACAGTTGTCGCCATATTGTTCTTTGGCATGGCATTTGGGGCATTCACCCTTGATGAAGCGGTCAGGCAGGAAGAGTTGTTTGACCGGGTCGTAATACTGCTCGATGGTGCGTGTTTCGATCAGGCCGGCGTCACGCAGGCGGGTGTAGATGGTGTTGGCACATTCGCGATTTTCCGGCGAATGGGTACTGTGGTAATTGTCGAAACCAACATGGAAGCCGGCAAAGTCGCGGGTATGTTCGCCATGTACGCGTGCTATCAGTTGTTCCGGTGTAATGCCTTCCTTCTCGGCGCGCAACATGATCGGCGTGCCGTGCGTGTCGTCGGCGCAAACATACCAGCACTCGTTACCAGCCATTTTCTGGAAACGCACCCAGATGTCGGTCTGAATGTATTCAACCAGATGACCAAGGTGAATGGCGCCGTTGGCGTAAGGCAGGGCGGAGGTGACGAGAATTTTGCGCGACATGAGGGCTGGCAGCTAAAAGATAAAGCCGGATTTTACCGCGAGGGGCGTCTTTATCGATTTTTTCTGGGTTTTCCAAAGATTGAAGCGGTGTTTGAATGCGTGTCACTATTGTAAATTATTGTGTTAACACACTATTTAAACCTAAATGGCGTATTGCATCGATGTCTGGGCAAAGGCAAAATGAAACTCAAATAATGAGGTTGAAATGAAATTTGCAGTTATTGAAGACAGCCGTAGCCAAGCCGAAGTATTAAAAGCAATTTTAAAGAGCGACGGACATCAAGTTGCTGTTTTTTCAGATGGTCGCTCCTGTATTGAGGCGCTGAAGACACAATCTTTTGACTTCTTTGTCCTTGACTGGATCCTGCCCGATATGGGGGGGGACGAAGTGCTCAAGCACATTCGCGAAACATTGGGTTGGGATGTCCCGGTGATTTTCTGTAGCGCCCGCACCAGCGAAGAGGATGCTGCTGATATGTTGCGGCTGGGGGCTGACGATTACATGACCAAGCCGATTCGCTATATGGAGTTTTTGGCACGTATTCAGGGTTTGCTACGCCGTCGCCAAGGCAGTAGCCCGGCGCCGGCGCGTTATGGTTCGATTGAAATTGATACAGAAGGCCGGCGAATTCGTATGGCGGGCAATGAAGTCGACCTGACACAGCGTGAGTTTGATCTGGCAGTGGTTTTCCTCAAAAACATTGGTCGGGTTTTGCCGCGCGAAGAATTGATGCTCAGAATCTGGGCCCGTGACACCGAGGTTGATACACGAACTGTTGATACTCACGCCAGTCGTTTGCGCAAAAAGCTGGGGCTGACAGGTGAAAGCGGTATGGTGCTGACCTCGGTTTATGGCCAGGGTTATCGTCTGGATCCGGTTTCGCAGGGCTGATCCGTAAACACGGTTTCAGGTATACTGGACAAAATCACTCGGGTATTCCCGCCTGTCCATCCTAAACCGGAGTTTTCATGAGTCTTACAGAACAGCAGATCAAGACCGCCCTGGCTGTTGCGGTCGACCCCAATACTGGCAAGGATTTTGTTGCTGGCAAGGCGGTTAAAAACATCAAGATCGATGGCGCGGATGTCGCTTTCGACATTGAGCTAGGTTATCCGGCCAAAACCCAGATTGACGCCATCCGCAAACAGGTAATTGCTGCCGTACGCAGCATTCCCGGTATTGGCAATGTCTCGGCCAATGTGCATAGCAAAATTGTTGCCCATTCCGTGCAGATGGGTGTCAAGCTGATGTCCGGTGTAAAAAATATCATTGCGGTTGCCTCCGGCAAGGGCGGTGTCGGCAAGAGTACGACGGCGGTCAATCTAGCTTTGGCGCTGGCGCAGGAAGGTGCTCGCGTTGGCATTCTTGATGCCGATATTTATGGCCCGTCACAGCCGCAAATGCTTGGGCTGGCAGGTCAGCAGCCGGAATCCAAGGATGGCAGCAGTATGGAGCCGCTGGAAGCTTACGGCTTGCAGGCAATGTCAATTGGTTTCATGGTCGATGTCGAAACGCCGATGGTCTGGCGCGGCCCGATGGTGGCGCAGGCGCTTGATCAGATGCTGAGCCAGACCAACTGGAAAGATATCGATTATCTGATCGTCGACATGCCGCCAGGAACCGGAGATATCCAGCTTTCTCTAGCGCAAAAAGTCCCAGTGACCGGCGCGATCATTGTCACCACGCCGCAGGATATTGCCCTGATTGATGCGCGCAAGGGATTGAAAATGTTCGAAAAAGTGAATATTCCAATTCTTGGTATCGTAGAAAATATGAGTATTCACATTTGCTCGAAATGCGGCCACGAAGAGCATATTTTCGGCACCGGAGGCGGTGAGCAGATGTGCAAGGATTACGACGTCGAATTCCTCGGCAGCCTGCCGCTGGAAATGGCGATTCGTGAGATGGCCGATGGTGGCAAACCAACCGTGGTTGGCGCACCGGATTCGCGTACTGCAGAGATTTACCGTGGCATCGCGCGCCGCGTGGCGATCAAGGTGGCTGAGAAGGCCAAGGACATGACCTCCAAGTTCCCGAACATCGTCGTGCAAAACACTTGAAATTTCGTCAAATCCCTAGGCAAAGGCGGGTAAAATCCCGCCTTTGTTTTTTGTCGTTCGGATAAGAAAAAATGGCCATCAAATCAGACAAATGGATACGCCGCATGGCGGCAGAGCACGGCATGATCGAGCCGTTTTCGCCGGAACTGGTGCGCGAGCAGAATGGCGAGAAAATCGTTTCCTACGGCACCTCCAGCTACGGCTACGATATTCGTTGCGCCCGCGAATTCAAGGTGTTTACCAACATCAACTCAACGGTGGTTGATCCCAAGAACTTCGATCCGAAGTCTTTTGTTGAAATTGAATCCGATGTCTGCATCATTCCGCCGAACTCCTTTGCGCTGGCGCGGACGATGGAATATTTCCGCATCCCGCGCTCTGTGCTGACCGTTTGCCTCGGCAAGAGCACCTATGCCCGCTGCGGCATCATTGTGAACGTGACGCCTTTCGAGCCGGAGTGGGAAGGTTATGTGACGCTGGAATTCTCCAATACGACTCCTCTGCCAGCCAAGATTTACGCAGGAGAGGGGTGTGCACAGGTCCTTTTCTTCGAGTCCGACGAGGTTTGCGAAACCTCTTACAAGGATCGTGGTGGTAAGTATCAAGGGCAGGTTGGTGTCACCCTGCCCAAGATCTGACGCCGCTCTGTAACAACAACGTCTTATTCTGTGACCCGCTGCGGCGGGTCGCCGCTTTTCAAGGATACAAAATGCGCTTCCATTTTCCGGTCATCATCATCGATGAAGATTTTCGTTCGGAGAATACCTCCGGCCTCGGCATTCGGGCGCTTGCAGATGCCATCGAAAAGGAAGGTCTGGAAGTGCTCGGTGTCACCAGTTATGGCGACCTGACCTCGTTTGCCCAGCAGCAGTCGCGTGCTAGTGCTTTCATCCTGTCGATCGATGACGAAGAATTGGCCTTGGAGCCGGAAGAAACGTTGGCTGAGTTGCGCGCCTTTGTCAGCGAAATCCGCAATCGTAATACTGAAATTCCGATCTTCCTGCACGGCGAAACGCGTACTTCACGCCATATTCCAAACGATGTATTGCGTGAGCTGCACGGCTTTATCCACATGTTCGAGGATACGCCGGAGTTCATCGCTCGCAACGTCAAGCGCGAAGCCAAGGCCTACCTTGCATCGCTGCCGCCGCCATTCTTCCGGGCGCTGGTGCATTACGCTGCCGACGGTTCATATTCCTGGCACTGTCCCGGCCATTCGGGCGGCGTTGCCTTCCTGAAGTCACCGGTCGGTCAGATGTTCCACCAGTTTTTTGGCGAGAACATGCTGCGTGCCGACGTCTGCAATGCCGTTGAAGAACTCGGACAACTACTCGATCACACCGGCCCGGTTGCCGCTTCTGAGCGCAATGCGGCACGAATTTTCAACTCCGATCACCTGTACTTTGTAACCAACGGCACCTCAACGTCGAACAAGATCGTCTGGCACTCAACGGTTGCACCGGGCGATATTGTGGTTGTCGACCGCAACTGTCACAAATCGATTTTGCACGCGATCATGATGACGGGGGCAATCCCGATTTTTCTGATGCCGACACGCAATAATTTCGGCATCATTGGGCCGATCCCGAAGAGCGAATTCGCTTGGGAAAGTATCCAGAAGAAGATTGCCGCCAACCCGTTCATCACCGACAAAACAGCCAAACCACGTGTGCTGACCATCACGCAATCAACCTACGATGGCATCCTCTACAACGTTGAGGACATCAAGGAGGAGCTGGATGGCAAGATCGACACCCTGCATTTCGACGAAGCCTGGTTGCCGCACGCCGCATTCCACGATTTCTACGGTGATTACCATGCCATTGGTGCCGATCGTCCGCGCTGCAAGGAGTCGATGATTTTTGCAACGCAATCAACGCACAAGTTGCTGGCCGGTTTAAGTCAGGCCTCGCAAATTCTGGTGCAGGATGCCGAGAATCAAAAACTCGACCGCGACATCTTCAACGAAGCCTATTTGATGCACACCTCGACATCGCCGCAGTATTCGATTATCGCTTCCTGCGATGTCGCCGCAGCGATGATGGAAGAGCCGGCCGGTACCGCGCTGGTTGAAGAATCGATCACCGAAGCGCTCGACTTCCGCCGTGCCATGCGCAAGGTCGATGAAGAATGGGGTGTCGACTGGTGGTTCAAGGTCTGGGGGCCGGACGATTTGTCGGAAGAAGGCATCGAAGAGCGTGATGCCTGGATGCTCAAGCCGGGCGAGCGTTGGCACGGCTTCGGTCAGCTGGCTGACGGCTTCAACATGCTCGACCCAATCAAGGCAACGATCATTACGCCGGGACTTGATGTCGATGGGGATTTTGCTGATGAATTCGGCATCCCGGCCGCCATCGTCACCAAATACCTGGCCGAGCATGGTGTTATCGTCGAGAAGTGCGGCCTCTACAGCTTCTTCATCATGTTTACCATCGGCATCACCAAAGGTCGCTGGAACACGCTGGTCACAGCGCTGCAGCAGTTCAAGGATGATTACGACAAGAATCAGCCATTGTGGAAGGCGCTGCCTGAGTTTGTGCAGAAAAACCCGCGCTATGAGCGGGTCGGCCTGCGCGATCTTTGTACGCAGATTCACAGTGTTTACAAACGAAACGACGTTGCCCGCCTGACCACCGAGATGTATTTGTCCGACATGGTGCCCGCCATGCGCCCGGCTGATGCTTTTGCCAAAATGGCGCATCGAGAAATCGAACGGGTTGCGGTCGACAACCTGGAAGGCCGGATTACTGCGGTGCTGCTAACGCCTTATCCGCCAGGTATTCCGCTATTGATTCCCGGCGAGCGTTTCAATACGACGATCTGCAGTTACCTGAAGTTTGTCCGTGAATTCAATGCGGCTTTCCCCGGTTTTGAGACCGATACACATGGTCTGGTAAAGGACAGTGAAGGTCGCTATTACGTGGATTGCGTGCGGTAGGTGACGAAAGAAAACCCCGTTCCGCTTGGGCTGGGCGGGGTGATTTTTGACGTTATTTGCCAGTCGACCGTAACAATTTCAGGAAACCAGCTGTCACCTACCGGGTTGAGGTCAACTTCGGTGATTTCCAGACGGTCGGCGAAAGCCATTGCCTGCTTGTAGATTTCAGCGCCGCCAATAACGAAAATGGTTTCATCGTTGGCGCTCAGGGCTAACGCCAAGTCCAGCGATAACGCGATTTCCGCACCCGGCGCGACGTATTCGCTCTGGCGAGTCACTACAATATTGCGCCGCCCGGGTAACGGGCGAAAACGTGGCGGCAGGGACTCCCATGTCTTGCGGCCCATGATCACCGTGTGGCCAGCAGTCAGCGCCTTGAAGTGCGCCATGTCTTCCGGAATGTTCCAGATCAATTGATTGTCGCGGCCGATCACGCGATTTTTGGCGACGGCAGCAATGATGACGATTTCAGGCATGAACAACTCAGTGATGGCTCGCGATGGCATCGCGATAGAGGTTGATGTAGTCGTGCGCGGCGTGTTCCCACGAGAAGTCGCGGCGCATGCCGTTTTGCTGAATGCGCTGCCAGAACCGCTTGTCCTGCCAGGTTTGGCAGACGCGTTCCATTGCCAGCCAGAGCGCGTGCGGCGTTGCCTCCTGCAGCACAAAACCGTTGGCTGTCTTGTCGGCGAGGCTTGCCTCGCTAACGTCAATCACGGTATCCGCCAGCCCGCCGGTGGCGCGAACGACTGGCGGCGTACCGTAGCGCAGGCTGTACATCTGGTTGAGTCCGCAAGGTTCGAAACGGGAAGGCATCAGGAAACTGTCTGCTCCCGCTTCGATGCGGTGGGCGAGGCCTTCGTCAAAACCTAGCTTGACGGCAATCTGGACAGGGAAGCGCTCGGCCAAGGCTTTGAATCCGGCTTCCATGGCTTTGTCGCCACTGCCCAGCAGAACCAGTTGGGCAGGCAGGTGTGGAATGCCTTCGGCAATGGTGAGCAGCAGATCAAGGCCCTTTTGCTCAGTCAGGCGGCTGATGACGCCAAACAAGGGGCGATCGGCAACCTGCTCCAGCCCCATTTCGGCTTGCAGCGCGGTTTTGTTGAGTCGTTTGGTGGCCAGCCGATTGGCTGCATAGGCATGCGGCAAGGCCGGGTCCTTGGCCGGGTTCCAGATGTCGGTATCGACGCCGTTGAGAATGCCGCGCAGGTGGCTGCTGCGGTGGCGTAACAAGGGAGCAAGGGCATAGCCGAAAAGCTCATCCTGTATTTCCCGGGCGTAGGTCGGGCTGACCGTTGAAATTTGTGTGGCGAGTTGCAAACCCGCTTTGAGAAAAGATAGTTGGTCATGGTATTCGACGCCATCGAAACGCCAGGCGTGATCCGGCAGGCCGAGTCCGGCAAGTAGTGAGCGCTCATAGCAGCCCTGAAAGGCGATGTTGTGTACGGTGACGACACTGGCGGCACCGCCCTCGTAATGTAGCCACGCCGGCGCGAGCGCAGTTTGCCAGTCGTTAACGTGAATAACATCAGGTCGCCAGTCCAGCGGTGAGGCGGATTGTCCAAGCAGGGCGGCGACGCGCGACAGAAGGCCGAAGCGAATGGCGTTGTCCGGCCAGTCATGTCCTTGTACATCAAGGTAAGGATTGCCGGGGCGATCATAAAGTTCGGGGCAGTCGAGCAGCAGCAGGGGCAGACCATTTGCCTCGGCCAACAGCAGGCGGGAAGCTGGTAGTGCAGGCGCCAGTTGCGGCAGCACGGCAAGCGTTGTCGCCTCGGGAAAAGCCTGCTTTAGCGCCGGGTAAGCGGGTAGCAAGACTCGCACATCGCAATTTGCCTTGAGCAAGGCGGCCGGGAGTGCTGCGGCAACATCGCCGAGGCCGCCGGTTTTAACCCACGGCGCCATTTCCGAGGTGGCGAAGAGGATGGAAAGGGGTTTCATGATTACCTCAGTGCGGCAATTAGACCCTGGGTTGAGGCGTCAAAGCGCGAAATATCGCCTTCGCCGGCAAACAGCGGGGTCAGTTGGTTGGCCAGTTGCTTGCCCAACTCGACGCCCCATTGGTCGAATGAATTGATATTCCACATTACGCCCAGGCAGAATACTTTGTGTTCGAACAGCGCCAGCAATTGGCCCAGTGTGTAGGGCGTCAGTGCCGGGAGAATCAGGGTGGTCGACGGCTGATTGCCGGGGAAAATCTTGTAGGGGGCGAGGGCTTCAGGGATGCCGGCAGCGCGAACCTCATCCATTGTCTGGCCGAAAGCCAGTGCCGCAGACTGGGCCAGGCAGTTGGCAAGCAGTGAGATATGGTGGCCGGGCAGCGGGAAGTCGGCATCACGCAAGGCGATGAAATCGCAGGGAATGATGCGGCCGCCTTGGTGGAAGAGCTGATAAAAAGAGTGCTGACCATTGGTGCCGGCTTCGCCCCACAGAATCGGGCTGGTTTGTGTACCCACCGGATCGCCATCGCGGTCGGTTTGTTTGCCGTTGCTCTCCATTTCCAGTTGCTGCAGATAGGCAGGTAACAGCGACAGTGACTGGCTGTAGGGCAGGATGGCGGTGGTTGATGCGCCAAGGAAATCGGTATTCCACATGCTGAGCAGCGCCAATGTAAGCGGCAGGTTACTGCTGGCTGGGGCATCGATGAAATGCTGATCCATGGCGTGGGCGCCGGCCAGCAATTGTTCGAAGGGGCGCCAGCCGATGGCGAGCGCCAGCGACAATCCAATCGCCGACCACAGCGAAAAGCGGCCGCCGACCCAGTCCCAGAACTCAAAGACATTTTCCGCCGCAATACCGAATTGACGGGTCAGTTCAAGATTGGTCGAAATCGCCACAAAGTGTCTGGCTACCGCGCTTTCATTGCCTGCCGTAGCGAGCAGCCAGGCGCGGGCGCTGCGGGCATTGGTCAGCGTTTCGAGGGTGGTGAATGTCTTGCTGGCAATGATGAACAGGGTTGTGCGCGGGTTGAGCCGGGCAAGTAGTGGGGCGATGTCGGCGCCATCGACATTGGCGATGAAATGAACGTCGATATCCGGTTGCTGGCGTGCTGCCATGGCGTGCGTTGCCATGCGCGGGCCGAGATCGGAACCGCCGATGCCGATATTGACGACGTCGGTAATCCTTTCGCCAGAAAAGCCGCGCCGGCTGCCGCTGTGGATGCTCTCGCAAAAATCGCGCATGCGTTCGAGCACGGCTTTGACTTCGTTCGGCGCTTGTGCGCCAGCGCGCAGGGCCATGTGGCGGACGGCACGATGCTCGGTATGGTTGATTGCTTCGCCTGCCAGCATTTTCTGTTTCCAGCCATCAATGTCGGCATCTTGTGCGTAGGCGTGCAGCAAGTGCAGCGTTTCAGCATTGATCCTTTGCTTCGAGAAATCGAGCAGCAGGCCGTCGTGACGAATCGAAAAGTCAGCGAATCGCGCCGGGTTTTCAGCAAACAAGTCGCGCAGGTGCTGCGGGCGGATAGCCTCGGCATGAGCGGCAAGTGCCCGCCAGGCAGGGGAGTCAAAGAGGTTCATAGCCAGACCATGAGGCCCGTTTCAAATTTGTGGATGAGCGAGGCGTTGGTTGGGAAAATGCGGATGCGGTATTCGAGCTTGCCGCATAGCTCCGGGGTTAAGGCCAGGGTGTACAAGGCTTCGCCGTTGTTGGTGTTGCCCGTAAAATTGAGCGGGTAGTGACGGACGCGGCCGCCAGCCTTGTGGCCGGGACGGCCAAATAGCGCTTCGATGGTGACATCTTCCGGGCTCAGTCCGTTGAGCTGGACGGCAACTTCGATATGAACCGAGCCACCAAACTTCAGGCGGCGCTCTGGTGAATCGAGGCGATGCAGGCGCACTCCGGGCCAAGCGGAACGAATGCGGGCTTTCCAGTCGGCAACCTGACGGGCAGTTGAAAAATTCTCGTTGTTATAGCGTCGACCGTGCGCGGCAGCGGGCGCATAGAATTTTTTGACATACTCGCTAACCATGCGAATGACGTTGAAGCGTGGAGAAATGGTCGCGATTGAAGCTTTCGACATCGCCACCCATTCCGGTGAATAACCCATCGGGCCGGTGCGGTAATAAGTCGGGATGACCTGATCCTGCAGGATTTCGTAGAGTGTGCGGGCTTCTTCGTCGTCGCGCTGGGTTTCGGTCAAATGTGCTGGCGCCGGTTTGATTGCCCAGCCATTGAGTGCTTCGCCAGTATCGTCGTAACCTTCGCCCCACCAGCCATCAAGCACCGACAGGTTGAGCGCGCCATTCATGGCGGCTTTCATCCCTGAGGTGCCGGAGGCTTCGAGCGGGTAGATCGGGTTGTTGAGCCAGACATCAACGCCGGCAACCAGCGCACGCGAGAGGTGCAGGTCGTAGCCTTCGACGAGCAGGATGCGCCCTTCGAATTCCGGCAATCTTGCCATCTGGGCGATTTTGCGAATGATTTCCTGACCCGGCAAATCGGCCGGGTGGGCCTTGCCGGCAAAGAGGAAAAGCACCGGGCGATCCGCCTGACAAATGATTTCGCGTAACCATTTCGGATCCTGGAAAAGCAGGGCTGCGCGCTTGTAGGTCGCGAAGCGGCGGGCGAAGCCAATGGTCAGGATGTTCGGGTTGTCCGGATCGGCAAATTTCAGCAGACGATCAAGATGCGCCGGTGAGCCCTGATTGCGCAAATGCTGTTCGCGGATGCGTTCGCGGACAAGTTTGAGCAGCTTGGATTTCAACTGCTGTCGGATACTCCAGAAAGTGGTATCGGGAATCAGGTTGATGCCATGCCAGTTGGCCGGCTCGGTTTGCCGCTCCTGCCAGCCAATACCGAGATAACGCTCAAAAGTTTCCGACCATTCCTGGGCCAGGAAGGTAGGCAGATGGACGCCGTTGGTGACGTAATCCATCGGGTTTTCGGCAGGATCAATCTGCGGCCAGAGATAGCTGCAGATGTCAGCCGAGACATCGCCGTGGATGCGTGAAACGCCGTTGTGATGGCGCGAGCCACGCAAGGCTAGTGAGGTCATATTGAAATCGGTTTTGCCCGGCTCGGCGCCGAGTGCCATGAGCTGTTCACAGGACATGCCGAGATCGTGACACCAACCGGAAAAATAGTGGCGCATCATCTGGTCGGGGAAATGATCGTGGCCCGCCGGGACTGGTGTGTGCGTGGTAAATACGACGTTGGCGGCAACGGCTTCAAGGGCGGCAGCATAGGGCAGTCCGGCTTTAACCATGCTGCGGATGCGTTCGAGAATCAGGAAGGCGGCATGGCCTTCATTGACGTGCCAGACCGTCGGTTTCAGATTGAGTGCCGCCAGTGCGCGGGCACCACCCACGCCGAGCAGGATTTCCTGTTCAATGCGCGTGTTCTTGTCGCCACCATAAAGTCGGTGCGTGATTTCGCGGTCTTGGTCCGAGTTTTGCGGCAGCCAGGTGTCGAGTAGGATGAGGCGAACGTGGCCGACCTTGACCTCCCACAGCTTGGCCTGGACGATGCGACCGGGAAATTCGACCGGCACCAGCACTTCGTGGCCCTCGCTGTTGAGTACCGGCGAAATTGGCAGATCGTCAAAATCGGAATCGTTGTAGATGGCCTGTTGATGGCCGTCGGCGCTCAGTTTTTGCTGGAAGTAACCCTGGCGATAGAGCAGGCCGACGCCGATAAAGGGCAGCCCCATGTCGCTGGCCGCCTTGCAGTGGTCGCCAGCCAGAATGCCAAGGCCGCCGGAGTAGATCGGCAGGCTTTCGTGGAAACCGAATTCGGCGCAGAAGTAGGCGATCAGGTCGTCCGGTTTGAACGGGTGACCATGCACGTGCGCCATGTTCGGCGTCTCGTGGTAGGTCTCGAAGGCGGAGGCGACGCGATTCAGGGCGCCGATGAACACCGGGTTTTCGGCGGTGGCTTCGAGACGCTTCTGGTCGGCGCGCTTGAGGAATGCCTTGGGGTTGTGGTTGGTGGCTTTCCACAGCGGATGCGAGAGGCTGGCGAAAAGGCCCTGGGTCGGGCGATCCCAGCTGTACCACAGGTTGTTGGCGAGATCTTCGAGCTGCGCCAGACGCTCCGGAATCTGCGGGTTAACTTCGAGGGTGTAAACAGTTCCGGTCATGGTTGGCTGGGTTCTATGATGAGTTGAATTTGCAGGGTGCAGGCGTCGCTGGGAATTTGCCAGCTCAGCTTGAGTTCGGTCGATTGCATGATTTTCTCAAAACCGGCTTCGGATTGGGAAACAGTCTGTTGCGGTCGACCGCTAATTTCGGCTGAAAAATTTGTTTGCAAGCTGACACTGCCGCCCAGCACGCCGTCTTCGAGGCGCAGAGAGCTGGCTTCGGCCAAGTGAATCTCCTGGCCGAAACCACCGGGAATGCTGCCGTCGGCCAAGACGTAGCGGCCGAGGAAACCGTCACAGCTGGGCATGGCGAGGTGAATGCGGGTTGCAAAACGCTGGCCGCCAAGTCCGTTGAGTTGCCAGGTGACTGTTACGGTCGACGCGTCCAGGGCGTAATTTTTTGCGATGCTGCTGCGCTCAAACTGCAGACCATCCGGGCGGGATAGGCTGTAGTCGTTGAGGCTGTTGCCATCCAGTTCATCGAGCCACAGCGCACGCGGCAGGGTGTCGGGGACAATATCCTCAGCTGAAACCGGGTGCTTGAAACGCACAATGTCGTGCGCCGAGGAAATGCCCTCGCCTGCGTGCTCGCTACTACTTGGGCCGTGGGCAATCCTGTCGTGGTAATGCTCGTGATAGCGGCGCAGCGTGTCGCCGAAGTTATGGCAGAGCGGGTAACTGCTCAGTTCGTGTGCCGCCGCCAGGCCGTCATCGCGAATGATCAGTTGTAGCGCAGGCGTGTGGGTGATGAGTTCATTTTTTCCGTCAAAATCGAGGTCGACCGTAACAGTTGCCGGTCTGGCCTTGATCGCGTCGAGCTTGGCCTCCAGCGCAACGATGTTGTTCCATACGGCACGTCGCAAATGGGGCAGGTAAAGCCCGCCGAACAGGCCGTGCCAGTAAGCGTCATTGGCTTGGGCGCGATACAGGTCGTCAGTTAACGCTTGCGGTGGCTGCGGGATTTCGGCGAGGCGTGCGGAAAGTGCCTGCATCCGCTTGTGCATCCAGTTGGCTTCCGGGTAGCGCGTCATGAAATTGCGCCAGATCCCACCGCGCAGGAAAGGCCGATGCAGATCACCGCGCCCGGCGGCTTTCTCGCTGGCCAACAGGCTGGAGTAAATGCCGGCTGCCGGCATCGGCAGCGTCCATTCGTTCATCTCGCTGTACGAAGTGGTCGGCAGATAGACGATGCCGCGTGTGGCGTTGTTGGCGTGGAAATCGGCGTAGGTTGCGGTGCGGATTTTCGGGCTGGCCAGCACGCCTTCGATCAGTGCTTTCAGCCAGCCACGGTTGTAAACCCAATCGTAAGTTTCCGGCCAGATGCCGAATTTTTCGATGTCATCAAAGTAAATGGCGGCGGATTGGCCCTGGTCGGCCAGGTGTTCGAGATAACCGATGACTTCATGTGCCGGCGAGAAGGGCAGGCGATAGCGCAGGGCTTCGGAAATCGGGAAAAGATCGAGCCGCGTGCCATCTTCTTCGGTGCTGAAATAGCCGTCGAGTTCCTCTGACGATTTACCGGTGCAGAAAAAATGATAGTCATCGACGGTGACGTAGCCGATGCCGGTTTCGGCCAGCGCCGGGACCACGGCGGACTCCCAGACGCGCTCGGTGAGCCAGGCGCCGCTTGGCTTGACGCTGGTCCACGCGGCCAGTTTGTCGTTCAGCGTGTTCAGTTGCCCGACGCGGTCGCAATGCGGGATGGCGGCTAGCACTGGCTCAGTGTCGCCGGAACTGAACAACTCAACCTGGCCGCGTTTGACCATCTGCGCCAGTAAGTTCATATCGTTCGGATGGCGTTCGCGCAGCCAGTCAAGCAACCAGCCGGAAAAGTGGGCGGCAAAGCGGAAATCAGGGTAGTTATAAAGCGTTTCGAGGAAAGGTTTGTAGCAGCGCTGATGCGCGTCTTCAATAACTTCCGGGAAATTGCCCACGGGTTGATGGGCGTGCACGCCGAGCAGCAGAGTAACTGGGTGAGTCATGATGTTTCTGTCTAAGTGGCGCGGCGCATGGTGCCGCCGCTTTCCGGCTCTCCGCCGCCTTTGCTGATGGGATGATCGAGGCCGGTGGAGATCGGCAGGTTGAGCAGGCGATAAAGCGCCTTGAGGTTTTCGCGGAAAAGGCGGTCGAAACAGGCGACGGATTGCGGTGAGTTGTAGTCGCCCAGCCACCAGAACCAGTCCGAACTTTCGCAGATGGCCAGGCGGCGGATCACTTCCTGCCGGGTCTGCTCATCCATGCGGCTGCTGTCGAGCGCGCGGTCGGCGCATTGTTTGACGTCACAGAGCATTTCCCAGGCGCGGTTTTTTTCCGGGTTGCCAATCCAGGTCGATAGCGTGCCATAGACCCAACTACCCGCCGTCAGTTTGGGCAGGCGCTGGCGGCGTTCGCGCTGGCTGTCGGCAGCTTCGGACAGCGTAACCGTGCGCAGCCCCGGATTTTTCCCCAGCGCATCGTAAAGATCGGCGAAGAAATACCAGGCGTTGTAGGGGTAATACTCCCAGGCATTTTCGCCATCGAGAAAAATCGGGATCAGGTTGTTGTTGTCCTGCAGATGCAGGGCTTTCAGTTCGGTCATGAAGTGCTGCGCGGCATCGCGGCCATGCCAGTTGGCGTATTCAAAACCGATCAGGTCGGAAAGCTGTTCGTTACGGAAAAACAGCGTGATATCGCCGGGGATTTCCTCCGGCGCTTGCCAGGCTGTCGTCGTGCGCGCGTTGTTGCCGGCTGAGTGTTTCAGTACGCCGTGACTGCTGGCTGTCCATTTGAAGCCGCTTTCGGCAATCTGCTTGAGGAACGGTGTCGATAGCGCCCCTTCCGCCGGCCACAAACCAGCTGGCGCTTGCCCGAAGCGCCGGGTATGGCTTTCCTGGGCACTGCGCAGGTGATCGGCAACCCGTGAG
>ERZ724510.692-NODE-692-length-19532-cov-4.399651_pt1 | contig 19532 bp, 17 predicted proteins | sample MGYA00376043_ERZ724510 | MGnify/ENA primary metagenome ERZ724510 (study PRJEB28724, sample SAMN07190888) | wastewater metagenome | isolation source: influent of sewage treatment plant in Hong Hong | place: USA: Christiansburg, Virginia | collected 2016-03-01 ... | reverse complement strand
CGGGTGAAACGGGCAATCTCTACGCGCAGCAATACCAAGTAGGCCAACGTTGATGCGGTTCCGCAGAGTTGGCGGGTAGGTAGCATCGAGCCGGGTGGGCGACCCCCGGCCCAGAGTAATGGCGGTCACGCAGCGGGCAACCGCAGCGCACAGAATCCGGCTTATCGGCGCGCTTCACACTTATTTTTCAGCGACCCGCCAGCATCAAGCTGCCGAGCGCAAACACCGAGTTCGGCGCAACCACTTTGGGTTGCGCGTCGGGGCGCTTGTAGATGCCGCGCTTGTGCGCTGGCCCTTCCACTTTCACGCCGCGTGCGCGTTGCTCCTCGACCAGCGAGTGCAGCGAAATCGACTGCATGTGCGCCAGCAGCTTGGCGTTGAGCGATGCCCACAGCTCAGCGGTCATGAGCGCGCAACTGTCATCGCTGGAGCGCGCTTGCTCTTGCGCCTCAGCCTCACGGGTGTTGTCTTCAACGGCTGCAATGATGTCGGCCACGCTGATGGCCCCCGCAGCGCGCGTCAGGGTGTAGCCGCCGCCGGGGCCACGGGTGCTTTCCACCAAGCCCTCGTGGCGCAGCTTGCTGAACAGCTGCTCCAGATACGACATCGAAATTTGATGGCGCGACGCAATGTCAGACAGAGACACCGGGCCCGCTTGCTGGCGCAGACCCACATCAATCATGGCAGTGACTGCAAAACGACCTTTGGTACTCAAACGCATGTTCTTTACTCCTTGAAATGGCACACATCGAGTGTGATGCCAGTTAGTGTGATCTCAATGTCACTTCAGGTAAATTCGTATTTTTATGTATTTCAACTCGTAAAAATCGAAGTGTCAGGGTTACGTAGTGCCGCTTCAGGCATCCTTAAGCCATGAATTTCAAGCACCTGTACTACTTTTGGGTGGCCGCCAAGGCCGGAGGCATCATGCGGGCCGGTGCGCAGTTGCACACCACGCCGCAAACCCTGTCAGGGCAGATCAAGCTGCTCGAATCTTGGCTGGGCCGCCGCTTGTTCCGTAAAAGTGGCCGCGAGTTGGAGTTGACCGAAGATGGCCGCATCGCCTTGGGCTATGCCGACCAAATTTTTGGCTTGGGTGCGGAGCTGGAAAGTGCGCTACGCCAGTCGAAAGACTCGAAAAAAATCCTAGAGTTCCGCGTGGGCATTGCTGACTCTGTTGCCAAGTCGGTGGCTTACCGGTTGCTGGAGCCCGCACTGTCGCTGCCCGAGCCGGTGCGGCTGATCGGCAGCGAAGGCAAATTCCCCGATCTGTTGGCCCAATTGGCCTTGAACCGCTTAGATTTGGTGATTGCCGACGAGCCGCTGTCCAAGCGCGTCAGCGTCAAAGCCTTCAATCATCCGCTGGGCACCACGGCGATGAGTTTTTTTGCTGCGCCGCAGGTTCAAGCGCAGTTGGTGGGCGAATTTCCGCAATGCTTGAACGGTGCGCCCATGCTGATTCAGGGCGCAGCCTCATCAGTGCGCCAGCAATTGGAAGGCTGGCTGACGCGCCACCAGCTCTACCCCCGCATCGTGGCCGAGTTTGACGATGGCGCGCTGATGACTGCTTTTGGCCGCGAAGGCCGAGGCGTGTTCATGGCCCCGACCGTGCTGGAGGCCGAAACTGTGGCCCAGTTCGGCGTGGCGGTGATAGGCCGCAGCCGCGAATTGGTCGAAGAATTTTTCGCCGTCTCGGTTGAGCGCCGCATCACGCACCCTTGCGTGGCCGCCATCACCCACGCGGCACGCGGGCAGTTGTTCAGCGTGTGAAGGCGCTCAAAACCGCTCGTAAGGCAGCAAGAACCGCCACTCGCCCACCGCCAGCGTGGACAGTGGCAGGCGACCCACGCGGATGCGTTTCAGGCTGAGAATTTTCAGGCCCACGCGGTCGCACAGGTAAGCAATCAAGCCCGGATGCACGCCTTTGACGGCGCAGCGCAGCCGGGTGCGGCCTTCGCCGGTGCTGCTCACGCTGACTTTGACTGTCGGCAGCGGGTGGCCACCGTCGTTCAAACCGTGGTTCAGGTGATCGAGTGTGTCGGGCGACACGTCGCCTTCAACTTCGATGGTGAACTCTTGCTCGATGACGTGGGCATCTTCGACCAGCTTGCGCTCGATGCGCCAGTCTTGGGTGTAGACCACCAAGCCGCTGGCGGCGCTTTCCAGCGGCAGGCACAGCACTTGTTTGGTCAGGTTTTTTTTCAGCAGCGGCACCAGCGGGCGACCGTCGTTGCTGTTGGCGGCTTGGCTGGTCGGGGTGATGAGCGCCAGCGCCTCGCGTATGCCTTTGCCCAAGCCTTTGATGCTGATGGGTTCGTGCGTGCCCGCGTCAAAACCGGGCGGCTTGTGCAGCAGCAGCGTGACCGGGGCCAGCGCCATCAGGCTGGCGTGCGGGTCGATCTCGACAGCTTCGTCGTGGACGCGGAACTGCGGCTCTTCAATCACGATGCCTGCGACGCGCACCCAGCCGCCTTCGATGTACTGCTCAGCCTCGCGGCGCGAGCAGGCTTTGAGTTCGGCCACGCACTTGGACAGGCGCACGCCGCTGGTGTCGAGTTTCACCGGTGCGGGCGCTGCGGGCCGCTGCGCGGCAGGATGCGGTGGGCGCGGGCCGTCGGTGCGGCGGCGGTCATCGGGGCGTTGCGATGATCCGCCGTTGCCACCGTTACCGCCGTTGCGTGTGCTGGGCGCGCTGGGGCGATTGCTGCCCGAGCGGGTGGGGTTGGGCGTGGGGCCAGCATTGGGGTTGCTGCGGGCGACACGGCGTTCGCCGGACGGCGCTGCTGGTGCGGGCATGGGTGCGCGTGCCAGCGGGGTAGGGCCGGGGCGCGGTGGGTCTGAGGGTGAGCGCGTGGGGACGCGCAAAGTCGGGCGATCTGAGGGCGGGCGGAGGGTCATTTTGTTGTGTTTCCCGGTTCGGTGGCGCGGATGCGATCCACATGGGCCAGCAGCGAGCGCATGGCCACGGGCCACAGGCGCGGCGGCACGTCGTCATAGGCGGCTTGCAGCCAGTGGTCGAGCGTGCCTTCGGGCTGGGCCCGCATGGCGGCGATGATTTTGGCTTCGCGTTTCAGGCGGTGAGCTTTGAGCTGCGCGATGGCAGCGGTGGCGTTTTCCAGCACGTAACCGTGGGCGGGAAGGATGAAATTCAGGTTGTGGGTGGCGCAGGCGGCGCTCAGTGCGTCCAGCGAGTCCAGGTAGTCGGCCATGTTGCCATCGGGCGGGTCGATCACGGTGGTGCTGCCGTTCAAGATGTGGTCGCCGCTGAACAGCAAGCCATCTTCCAGCAGCATCAAGCACAGGTGGTTGGCGGCGTGGCCCGGCGTGTGCAGCACTTGCAGGGTGTGGCGCACTTCGCCTTCGGTGCTGTGGCCTTGCAGCGTCAGCAGCTCTTGATGCGCGGGGATGCGGTCGGGCACAAAGTAGCTGTGCTGGCGTGCGGTGGGCGCAGAGGGCAAACCCCAAATCGGCGGCGGGTTGCTGCACAGCGCTTGCAGTGGCAGCGCGCCGGGCGAGTGATCAGGGTGCGAGTGTGTGCAGACAATGGCGCGGATGTCGCCGCCAGCGGCCCGCCACAGGCGTTGCAGGTGGTCGCCGTCAGCGGGGCCGGGGTCAATGGCGATGTAGCCGGTGTGCGGGTCGCCCACCAAATAGCTGTTGGTGCCGGGGCCGGTCATCACGCCGGGGTTGGGCGCGGTCAGGCGCTGCACGTTTTTCAGCAAAAACACCGGCTGCGCGCTTTGCCAGTCCAGCGTGTGGGCGACTTGGCCGTCGGGGCAGACCAGCGCCAGCTCGCCGTAGGGCGGCTCGTGCTCGGTGTAGCGCGCTTCTTGGCCGGCCAACAGGCCGGTGCGCGGGCAGCTTGTCCACAGCGGCTCTTCGGTGGCGGCGCAGGCGGACAGCACTGCGTCCACATCGGCAAAGGCTTGCAGACGCTCTAGCGTGCGGATGGTCGGGAAGATCATGAAGAACTGCCCCGCTTTGTGCCGCGCCAGCGCATCCGCAGCGCGCACCCAGATCGGCTCGAATTGCTCGGTTTCATCGGCCACGGGTTCTTGGTGATCGGGCATGCGCGCCACCAAAAACGGCACATCAAAGCGGCGCGACAGATCGCGGTCGGTGATCCAGTGCGCCAGCACAAACACTTCGCTGGCCGCCAGCGTCAGGCCGTGGGCGGCGCATTGCGCGGCAAAAGGCGCGCTGCGGTTCAGTTGGGCGATGTCGCTGTCGTCAGCCATGCGGCCATCAGCGTGACGGGCCAGCAAGATGCCCAGCTCTTCAAAGCTTTCGCGGATGGCGGCAATAGCTTGCGTCAGGTGCAGATCGCTTTGACCCGCGCGCCGGGTGGACTGGCCGTGGGCGGCGCTGTCTTGCGCGTCAATGCCGCCGCCGGGAAACACGTAGGCGCTGGGCGCAAAGCTGGCGGTGTCGGAGCGGCGCGTCATCAGCACCTCCAGCCCGAGGGGCGAATCGCGGAGCAGCAAGACGGTGGCAGCGGGGCGCAGCGGGGCGGGCGTGCGCGGCGGATGCAGGAGTTGAGAGGGTCTGACCATAAGCCCCATTATCGGCAGGTCAGCCGCCGGGCGGCTTCAGCGGATAATTCCAGCATGCAGATACGCTTCACCAAAATGCAGGGCGCTGGCAATGATTTTGTCGTGCTCGACGAGACCCAAGGCCGCTTGAACCTGTCGGCGGCGCAGTACCGCTTTCTGGCCGACCGCCACTTTGGCGTGGGCGCAGATCAAATTTTGACCGTGCGCCCGCCGCCCGCTGATGCCCCCGAACTCGACTTTGAGTACGTGATCCACAACGCCGACGGTGGCGAGGTGGAGCACTGCGGCAACGGCGCGCGCTGCTTTGTGCGTTACGTGCGCAGCAAGGGCTTGACCGACAAAGACACGGTGCGCGTCAAAGTCATGGGCGGCGTGATTGAGCTGCGCTTGAACCCCGATGGCCGCGTCACCGTGGACATGGGCGCGCCGGTGTTTGAGCTGGCGCACATTCCCTTCAACCCCGCTGGCCTCACGCCGCGCCCGCACGGTGCTTGGCAACTGTGGCCGCTGACGCTGGGCGCTGAAGCCGATGCGCCCGTTGTTTGGATCGCTCCGGTGTCGATGGGCAACCCGCACGCGGTGCAATTGGTTGATGACGTGGACAGCGCCCCGGTGCTCGCCCACGGTGCGTTGATTGAGCGCCACAGCGCCTTCCCGCGCCGGGTGAATGCGGGCTTCATGCAGATCGTTGACCGCAGCCACGTTCGCTTGCGCGTGTTTGAGCGCGGCGCGGGCGAAACCTTGGCTTGCGGCACGGGCGCGTGCGCGGCGGTGGTCGCGGGCATCCGCTTGGGGCTGCTGGACGAGTGCGTCGATGTGCAAACCCACGGCGGCCAGCTCACCATCGCTTGGGCGGGCGCAGGCGGCGATGTGAGCGCCCCGGTGCTCATGACCGGCCCCGCCACCTTGGTTTTTGACGGTGAAATCGACTTACCGGAACTCGCATGATGAACACGCCCATCCCCGCTCTGACGCCGCTCACCGAAGATGACATCGTTGACTTTTTGCTGAACACGCCCGATTTCTTTGGTCGCCATGCGGAAGTGCTGTCGTCGGTGCAATTGACCAGCCCGCACGGCAACCGCGCCGTCAGCCTGCAAGAGCGCCAAGCCGAGATGCTGCGCGAAAAAATCAAAAAGCTGGAACAGCGCGTGATGGACATGGTGCGCCACGGCAACGAAAACTTGGTGATCGTTGACCGCCTGCAACGCTGGGCGCGCAGCTTGCTGTTGGCCACCGCGCCGCAAGACCTGCCGCAAGCGATGGTGGAAGAGCTGCAAGCGCAGTTTCTGGTGCCGCAAGTTGAAATCAAGCTCTGGGGCTTGAACGAAGCGTATGCCGACGCGCCCTTCACCCAAGGCGTGAGCAGCGATGTGAAAAGTCTGGCCTCGTCGCTGATGGCACCGTACTGCGGCCCGAATGCTGGGTTCGAGCCCGTGAGCTGGCTGCCTGAGCCGGGCGCGGCGGCCTCGCTGGCGCTGGTGGCGCTGCGCCCAGCGCCGGGGCCGCAAGCCTTTGGGTTGATGGTGCTGGCCTCGTCTGACCCCGAGCGCTTCCACCCCGACATGAGCACCGACTTTTTGGAGCGGTTGGCCGAGTTGGGCAGCGCGGCCTTACTGCGCCTGCGCTAAAGCGCCCGCCAGCCCAAGGGCGCGACAATAGCGCCCTATGAAAACCCTCAAACTCCGCGACGGCAAAGAACGCTCGTTGCAGCGCCGCCACCCTTGGATCTTCGACACCGCCATCGCCAAAGGCGGCGGCGATTCGGGCGAAACCGTGCGTGTCGAATCCGCCACTGGCGAATTCTTAGCGTGGGCCGCTTACAGCCCCAGCTCCAAAATCTGCGCCCGCGTCTGGAGCTTTGACGAAGCACAGCGCATTGATGCGACGCTGTTTCAGTCGCTGATTGAGCGCGCCATTCGCGTGCGCGCTTGCCTGGACATCCAAAGCGACGGCCTGCGCCTGATTCATGGCGAGTCTGACGGCTTGCCGGGTCTGATCGTGGACCGCTACGGCGACACGCTGGTGGCGCAATTCCAGTCCGCCGGGGTCGAGCGCTGGAAAAATGAGATCGCCGATGCGCTGCTGGCCGCCACGGGCCTGACGCGCTTGTATGAGCGCTCCGATGCCAACGTCCGCACGCTCGAAGGCTTGCCCGAAGTGGTCGGCTGGTTGCGCGGCGAAGGTGAAACCGAAATCACCATCCGCGAGCACGATTGGCGCTTGACGCTGGACGTGGCAACCGGCCACAAAACCGGCTTTTATCTGGATCAGCGCGACAGCCGCCAGCGTTTTGCCGTCCACACCCGGCACCGGAAGTTTCAGCACGTGCTCAATTGCTACTGCTACACGGGCGGTTTCACCGTGGCGGCGCTGGCGGGCGGGGCGGGGCACGTCACGTCGATTGACTCGTCCGGTCCGGCGCTGGAGCGGGCCAAGGCGCACGTCGCACTGAACGGTTTTGATGCCAGCCGCACCACCTTCATGGACGCGGACGTGAATGGCTCGCTGCGTGCCTTCATTGATTCGGGCGTGACCTTTGACGCGATCATTTTGGATCCGCCCAAGTTCGCTCCGACGGCCGCTCATGCCGAACGGGCGGCGCGCGCTTACAAAGACATCAACCGCTTGGCCTTCAAGCTGCTGGAGCCGGGCGGCGAGCTGTTCACCTACTCGTGCTCGGGCGGCATCAATACTGAGTTGTTGCACAAAATCGTGGCCTCGGCGGGCATGGACGCGGGCGTGGAAGGCTGCATCACCGAGCGGCTGCAAGGCGCGCCCGATCATCCGATGACCATTCACTTCCCTGAGGGTGAGTACCTCAAGGGATTGGTGGTGGTGAAAAAGCCGCTGTAAACGTCGCGCTGCGCTCTTTATTTGCCGGATGCGGGCCTTATCTGAGAGATCTGCGCCGCATCCGGCTGTTGCATTTTTGACAGGTTGCCCCCCATGAGTCTCATTCCCGCCACCATCCTGACCGGCTTTTTAGGTTCCGGCAAAACCACGCTGTTGAAGCGCGTGCTCGCTGAATCGCACGGCCAAAAAATCGCCGTGATCGAAAACGAGTTTGGCGAAGAAAACATCGACAACGACATCTTGGTGGCCGACACCGAAGAGCAAATCATCCAGATGAGCAACGGCTGTATCTGCTGCACCATTCGCGAAGACTTGCGCGCCACGCTGCAAAGCTTGGCCGCCAAAAAGCGCAAGGGCGAGCTGAAGTTTGACCGCGTCATCATCGAAACCACTGGCTTGGCCGACCCCGGCCCGGTGGCGCAAACCTTCTTCATGGACGACGAGGTGGCCGAGAGTTTCTTGCTGGATTCGATCTTGACGCTGGTTGATGCCAAGCACGCCGCCCAGCAGCTCAACGACCGCCAGGAAGCCCGCCGCCAAGTCGGTTTTGCCGATCAAATTTTCATCAGCAAGGCGGAGTTGGTGTCGGCTGAAGAATTGGCGGCGCTGCAACATCGCCTCAAGCACATGAACCCGCGTGCGCCGCAGCAAGTCGTGCATTTCGGCAAGGTGCCCATCAAGCAAGTGCTGGATTTGCGCGGCTTCAATTTGAACGCCAAGCTGGACATTGACCCGGACTTCTTGAACGAAGGCGATCACCACGACCATGACCACGCGCATGGCGAGCAGTGCGATCACCCGTCACACGCGCAAGAAAGCGGCCATCACCACCATCACGATGACGATGTGAAGAGCTTTGTGTTCCGCAGCGATCGGGCGTTTGACCCGGCCAAGTTGGAAGACTTTTTGGGTGCCATCGTCAACATTTACGGCCCGCGCATGTTGCGCTACAAGGGCGTGCTGAACATGCAGGGCACCCAGCGCAAGGTGATTTTCCAGGGCGTGCATCAGCTCATGGGCAGCGACTTGGGGCCGCAGTGGGCTTCGGGCGAGGTGCGCACGAGCAAGATGGTGTTCATCGGCATTGACTTGCCCAAGGACATTTTGTTGCAGGGGCTGGAGCAAAGTTTGGTGTGACCTTGTGTTGCCATCGTCGGTCAGTTGGGGCTGGTTTGTCGTGATTTGACAACGGGGCGGATGCGCGGGCGGCAACTCGATACAATCGCGCCCCGGATTGAATGCAGTCCAAACCATCCCACCCTTGAAGCCTGGCAACGAGGGGCCAGTCCGATTCAGTGCTCACGCGTTGAACCGGCGCAAAGCCAGCCTGCTTGTGTGTACGACCCGTGCGCACCGGTCAGCTTATCGAGGAGACAGCAAATGAATGCCCAGACCACCCAGCCACCGACTCCAGAGTCGGTGACCGATGCGTCCTCAGCCACCAAAGCCAAGGTCGTTCCCAAGGTCAGCGTCAAGCGCAGCGTGGCCGCAGCACCGGCTGCTCCGGCCAAGACCGGGCGGCCTACCAAGTTGTCTCAGCTGACGGTGCCTTCGCTGGAGCAGTCAGTGTCATCGCCGACAGCCAAGGCCAGCTACACCAACACCATGCCCACACCTGTGTCCAACCCGTCCACTTTTACGCCAGTGAAAAAAGATCCCACACTCGCCAACAATTGGCAGGCCAAGACCGCAGAACAACTGACTGATGCGGAAGTCTTGGCCATGTCTGACGATGAGTACATGAACGACAAGCAAATGGCGTTTTTCCGCCTGAAGCTGGTTCACCTCAAGCGCGACATTTTGAGCAATGCGGGTGAAACCACCGAGCATTTGCGTGAAGACACCGCTGTGGTGCCCGATCCGGCAGACCGCGCCACCATCGAAGAAGAGCACGCGCTGGAACTGCGTACCCGTGACCGTGAGCGCAAGCTGCTCAAGAAAATCGAGCAGTCGATCGGCCGCATTGATGCGGGCGACTACGGTTTTTGCGATGAAACGGGTGAGCCCATTGGCGTGGGCCGTTTGCTGGCGCGTCCCACCGCGACACTGTCGCTAGAAGCGCAGCAACGACGCGAATTGAAACAAAAAATGTTCGGTGACTAAGCTGTAAGTCGCAGTGCGTTTTCCTGTGTCGTGAGAAACTAGCACTATGGCCAAAGACGAAAACGGTGGGTTGCTTTCCAAGGTGGTGAGGTTCGTTCGCAATCCTGCGACGAACTGGTCTGACCTTGATCAAGCCGAGCAAGAGCGTGAGGCCGGACAAAACAAGCTCCTGCTCAAGGAAATGGTTGAGCGCAAGAAAAATAACGACTTCGTGCGCAAGCGCGAGTTCGATATTTTGCGCAAACTGCGTCGGCGGGAAGCTTCTGACATGCAGTCGCCTACTTTGCGGCCTTCGCTGTTCCAAAGCAGCTTGCCTTCTAAGCCCGACGAACGCGCCCTCACGATCAAAAAGATCGACGAGATTGAAGCGCAGATGTCCATGCAGTGGTGGAAGAGCAAGCCTCGCGATGCGGCTCAAGCTGCGCACATCGCAGGCAATGGTGCGCCACTTGCTGCGGGCGGCGTGTTGCCATCCCAGCCGGTTGTTCCAGGGCGGCCATTGAGTTCACGCACCGTTCCGCCGTTAATGACATCGACGCCACCGGCTCGGTCTGCGCCCCCGGTGCAACCGCCTGCGTTGGCTCCTTTGCCGCCCTTGCATGCGCCCGCTGAGCGTCCAATGCTGGAGCCTATGTCGTGGTCAGATATTTCTGATTTGCCGCCACCTGTGGCAACCACGGCACCTCGTTCTGCGCCTTTGCCATCGTCCGTGGCACATCAACCGCAACCAACGGCCGCCCCTCGGCCAGCCGCGCCAGTGCCTGTGGCCGCTCCGCAACTGGGCTTTGCTTTGGCTGGTAGCCCCAACTTCAGTCCGACCAATTCGTTTGGCATTGAAGTCGGTGAAATCGCGCACGATCCAGAATTAGAAGAAGCCTCCATACGATTTGCCAATGGCGATGATGCTGGGGCAGAAGCTGGACTGATGGATGCACTCAGCCCCAATGGGGTTCGGGTTGGGCACGTCGAAACTTGGCTGACCTTGTTTGATTTGCATCGCGCTACGGGCCGACAAGCCTCTTTCGACGTGGCTGCGATGGACTTTGCTAATCGCTTTCAGCGCTCAGCGCCGCAGTGGTTTTCGATGCCAGACATGGTGGATGAGTTGGTTGCAGCTCAGCCCGCCAGTGCAGGCTCCCAAGCTGCGCACTGGTCTTGCCCTCCGCTGCTCAGTCAAAAAGCATTGGGCAACTTACGTGATGTTTTAGCCCGCACATCTGCCCCGTGGCGATTGGATTGGACGCGGCTGTCGACGCTAGAGCCCGCCGTTGTGCCTCAATTGACGCAGATGTTCAGCAACTGGGCCGATCAGCCTGTGGAGATCAACCTCACCGCAGGTGATCGTTTAGAGCAAGTCTTGGCAGACGGGGCACCTTCAGGCGATCCGACCGTTTCCCCTGATTGGTGGCATGCCCGTCTGGCGCTGCTGCGAGTGATGTCATGCATGGATGACTTTGAGCTCACGGCCCTCAACTATTGCGTGACCTACGAAGTCTCTCCTCCCTCTTGGGAAAAGCCTCGTTGCATCTGCAAGATGGCGTCATCAGACAGCGTAGATCGCGGCGGCCCCGTCACGATCATTGGTGGCCCTATGGATTTTGCCCCGCAGATGTCACGGGAGTCGTTGCACTCTGATTTCCATACCACCAACATCGACTCATTGTTGTTGCCTCCGATGGTGGTGGAGTTATCGGGCTCCATTGCGGGCGATGTCACCACCACGCTGCAAACTTTGGAAGCTAAGTTTGCCGGTTCTGATCACTTGACGCTGTCATGCGCCAAGCTGATTCGGGTGGACTTTGCCGCTGCGGGCACCTTGCTCAACTGGGTGTCAGCGCTGCACACCCAAGGCCGACAAGTGCAGTTCAAGGATGTACATCGCCTGATTGCAGGCTTTTTCAATGTGATCGGTATCAGCGATTTGTCTCGCGTGGTGGTTCGCACCGACTGATCACACTTTTCTTCGGGGCTGTGAGCCGTGGCCTGTTGGCCTGCGGCGCAGCCTCTTTTCTTTTTTTGCATCATGGAACAATTTCACGGTACCACCATCATCAGCGTGCGTCGCAACACGCCGCAGGGTGTGCAGATCGCCATTGGCGGCGACGGACAAGTGACTCTCGGCAATATCGTCGTCAAAGGCACGGCGCGCAAAGTGCGTAAGCTGCATCACGGCAAAGTGCTGGCGGGATTTGCAGGCGCTACCGCCGACGCTTTCACCCTGTTTGAGCGCTTTGAAGCCAAGCTGGAAAAACACCAAGGCCACTTGGTGCGCGCCGCCATCGAGCTGACCAAAGACTGGCGCACCGACCGCGTGCTGCGCCGCCTTGAAGCCATGCTCGCCGTGGCCGATCGCGAAGCCTCGCTCATCATCACTGGCAATGGCGATGTGCTAGAGCCGGAGCATGGCATCGTGTCCATTGGCTCCGGTGGCGCTTATGCCCAAGCGGCGGCCCGCGCCATGCTAGAGAACACCGAGCTGTCAGCCCGCGACATTGTGAAAAAGTCGCTGGAAATTGCCGGTGAGCTGTGCATTTACACCAACATGAACCACACCATCGAGACCCTGGACTGAAACAGGATTGCCCATGTCTGCCATGACCCCCCAGGAAATTGTTTCCGAACTCGACCGCCACATCGTCGGTCAGGCCCAGGCCAAACGCGCCGTGGCCATCGCGCTGCGCAACCGCTGGCGTCGTCAGCAAGTGGACGACAAGCTGCGCCCCGAAATCACGCCCAAAAACATTTTGATGATCGGCCCGACCGGCGTCGGCAAGACCGAAATTGCCCGCCGTCTGGCTCGGCTGGCGGATGCGCCCTTCATCAAAGTTGAAGCCACCAAGTTCACCGAAGTGGGCTACGTGGGCAAGGATGTGGATTCCATCATCCGTGACTTGGCTGAAATTGCCGTCAAGCAAACCCGCGAGGCGGAAATCGCCAAGCTGCGCGTGCGCGCCGAAGATGCCGCCGAAGAGCGCATTTTGGACATCTTGATTCCGCCGCCGCGTCAGGCCGCAGCCAGCGACTTTGTCACGCCCGCGCCTGCGGCTGCCCCGGCGGCTGACAGCGCCGCCCGCCAAGCCTTCCGCAAAAAACTGCGCGAAGGCCAGTTGAATGACAAAGAAGTTGAGCTGGATGTGGCTGATCCCAAGCCCACGCTCGAAGTGATGGGCCCCGCTGGCATGGAAGAAATGGCCGAGCAATTGCGCGGCCTGTTCAGCCAAGCCGGGCAAGGTAAGCGCAGCAAGCGCCGCCTCAAAATCAGCGAAGCCATGAAGCTGCTGACCGAAGAAGAAGCCGGCAAGCTGGTCAACGAAGACGAGCTCAAAGCCCGCGCGCTGCACAACGCTGAGCAAAACGGCATCGTCTTCATTGATGAAATCGACAAAGTGGCTTCGCGCAGCGAAGGGCAGGGCGCAGAAGTCTCGCGCCAAGGCGTGCAGCGTGATTTGTTGCCGCTGGTGGAAGGCACCACGGTCAGCACCAAGTACGGCATGATCCGCACCGATCACATTTTGTTCATCGCGTCGGGCGCGTTTCACTTGGCTAAACCCAGCGATTTGATTCCTGAGCTGCAAGGGCGCTTCCCGATTCGGGTGGAACTGCAATCGCTGTCGGTGCAAGACTTCGAGGCGATTTTGGTGCAAACCCATGCCTCGCTGGTGCGCCAGTACCAAGCGCTGCTGGCCACCGAGCAAGTGACGCTGGAATTCACGCCCGAAGGCATCACCCGACTGGCTTCGATTGCCTATGAAGTCAACGAACGCACTGAAAACATCGGTGCGCGCCGACTGTCTACGGTGATGGAGCGCTTGCTTGACGATGTCAGTTTTGATGCCAGCGGCTTGGCGGGGCAGACCATCCACATTGATGCTGCTTATGTCGATGCGCGCTTGCAGGCCCTGAGCCAAGACGAGGATTTGTCGCGCTTCATCTTGTAAGAAATAGGAATCAATGCGCTAAAAGTCTGAGCGCAGTGAAACAAATTTTTGCTTTGTTGCGCTGCACCAATATTTTATAACCCATTGATTTCATTGGAAAAGATGCCCGTTACCACATCAGTGGGGCGGGCTTTTCCTGCTACAGTGCCGAATCTTGCAATCGGGCGGTACAAAGTGGCGGCCACGCGCTCGATTGCGGCTGAATCAAAGGAACCAACGGTGTCTTCAGGAGTTTTTGTGCAGGGTCTGAACGCCCCAACGGCGGCTGGCCAACACACCACCGTTTTACTGGACGAGGCGGTCTCGGCCTTGGTCACACGGCCTGATGCGGCTTATGTCGATGCCACTTTCGGGCGCGGCGGCCACTCGCGGCTGATTTTGTCGCAGCTCTCGTCTGATGGGCGCTTGATTGCCTTCGACAAAGACCCCGATGCCATCGCCGCCGCAGCCGAATTGACGGCGGTTGATGCGCGGTTTTCGATCCGCCACGAAGGATTTCGCCATTTGGGCGAGTTGCCAAGCGCCAGCGTGGCCGGTGTGCTGATGGATTTGGGCGTGAGTTCGCCGCAAATTGACAACCCGCTGCGTGGGTTTTCTTTCCGCTTCAACGGCCCGCTGGACATGCGCATGGACACCACGCGCGGCGAAAGTGTTGCCGACTGGCTGGCGACTGCCGAAGTGCAGCAAATTGCCGAAGTGGTGCGCGACTATGGCGAAGAGCGGTTTTCCTTGCCGGTGGCCAAGGCCATTGTGGCGCGGCGGCAAGAGCGCGGCCCCATCACCACCACCACCGAACTGGTCGAAGTGGTGTCGAGTGCCGTGCGCACCCGCGAGGCGGGGCAAAACCCGGCGACCCGTACTTTTCAGGCGCTGCGCATCTTCATCAACGCCGAGTTGGAAGAGCTGGAGGCCGCGCTTGAAGCCAGCTTGCAGGTGCTGCAACCGGGCGGGCGGCTGGTGGTGATCAGCTTTCACTCGCTGGAAGACCGCATCGTCAAGCAGTTCATTGCCAAGCATTCGCGCGAGGTGTTTGACCGGCGCGCGCCGTTTGCTGCGCCCAAAGTGATGCAACTGCGGGCTTTAGAGCGCATTCGCCCCAGCGATGCGGAAGTTGCCGCCAACCCGCGCGCACGCAGCGCCATCATGCGGGTGGCCGAAAGGGTAGCTGCGTCATGATGCGCCTGAACTTGGTGCTGATGGTCGCCGTGGTGGTGAGTGCGCTGTTCTTGGTGCATTCCCAGTACGAAACCCGCAGCGTGTTTGTGGAGCTGGAGCGCGCTCACGCCGATGCGCGCAAGCTGTCGTTAGAGCGTCAGCGCTTGGATGTGGAACGCCGCGCCCAAGCCACGCCGGAGCGAGTTGAGCGATTGGCGCGTGACCAACTGCACATGCGCACCACCAACCCCGCCATCACCCAGTACAACAGCCGCGCCGCGTCAGCTCCGGCGGCTTTCACCAACGAGGCTGCACGATGAAGCGCGGCATGTCCTACACCTCCAGCCCGTTGCTGGCCAGCAAAACCCCGGTCTGGCGCAGCCAGTTCATCGTGGTGTCGGTGGCTTTGGGGTTTTTGGGCTTGGCGGCGCGTGCTGCCTATGTGCAGGTCTATGCCAATGCCTTCTTCCAGCGTCAAGGTGAAGTGCGCTTTGCGCGCACCTTGGAGCTGCCCGCCAGCCGGGGGCGCATCTTGGATCGCAACGGGCTCATCTTGGCGTCTAGCGTGGTGGCGCAAAGCATTTGGGCCATTCCCGAAGACGTGGAGCGCGATGGTGCCAAGTTGCAGCAATTGGCTGGCTTGCTGGGCATGTCGCCGGACGAGTTGAACAAAAAGCTGGAAGACGAAGACAAGAGCTTCGTCTGGCTCAAGCGCCAAGTTGAAGAGCCAGTGGCCAAGCAAATCACGGCCTTGGGCATCAAAGGCATTTACCAGCGCCGCGAGTACAAGCGCAAATACCCCGAAGGCGAGGCGGTGGCCCATGTGGTGGGTTTTGCCAACGTCGAAAACAACGGCCAAGAAGGCGTGGAACTGGCGTTCGACAAGGCGTTGGCCGGTCGCGCTGGGTCGCGCCGTGTTATCAAAGACCGCTTGGGTCGGGTGGTGGAAGATGTGGGCGAGCAAGTTCCCGCAGAAGAGGGCAAAGACCTGCAACTCAGCATCGACAGCAAGGTGCAGTTTTTTGCCTACCAAAAGTTGCGCGAAGCCGTGGTCAACAACAAAGCCCGCGCAGGCAGCGTGGTGGTGCTGGATTCGACCACGGGTGAAGTGTTGGCGTTGGCCAATTACCCCAGCTACAACCCCGAAAGCCGGTTCAACCTGACGGGCGATCAGCTGCGCAACCGCGCTTTGACCGACATGTTCGAGCCTGGCTCCACCATGAAGCCGATCACGGTTGGGATGGCGTTGGAAGCGGGCCGCATCACTCCGCAGACCATCATTGAAACCAGCCCTGGGCGTTTCAATATTGGCGGCTTCACGATCACCGATACCCACAACTACGGCACCTTGACGGTTGAGGGCGTGATTCAGAAGTCCAGCAACGTGGGGGCGCTCAAAATTGCGCAGCGCATGAGCCCCGAAGAAATGTGGAACACCTACAACGTGCTGGGCTACGGGCAAAAACCCAAGATCCAGTTCCCCGGTGCGGCGACGGGGCGCGTGCGACCTTGGAAAACTTGGCGGCCCGTGGAGCAAGCCACGATGGCTTACGGCTACGGCTTGTCGGCCTCGCTGTTTCAGATGGCGCACTCCTACACCGCGTTTGCGCACGATGGCGAATTCATTCCCGTGACCATGCTGAAAACCCCCGAACCCGCAGTCGGGGTGCGCGTGTTTTCGGCCAAAAACGCGGCGGCTGTGCGCAAGATGCTGCAAATGGCCGCCGGCCCCGGCGGGACGGGGCAAAAAGCGCAGACCGTGGGCTACTCAGTGGGCGGTAAGTCGGGCACGGCTCACAAACAAGTCGGTAAAGGCTACGCCAGCAACAAGTACCGCGCTTGGTTCACCGGCATGGCTCCGATAGACAAGCCGCGCATCATCGTCGCCGTGATGATCGATGAACCCAGTGCTGGCGAGTATTTTGGTGGCGCGGTGGCTGCGCCCGTGTTCAGTGAAGTGGTGCAACAAACCCTGCGCATGATGGCGGTGCAGCCTGATGTCGCCGTGCAGCCGCAAATTGTGGTGGATGCTGCACAGGAGTCCTTCTGATGAAACACCTGCAAACCTTGCCTGAGGCTGTGGCCTGGCTGCACAGTCGTATTACCGGCCAATTGCGCACCGACAGCCGCAAAGTGCAGCCCGGCGACGGCTTCATTGCGTGGCCCGGCGCGGCCCATGATGGCCGCCAGCACGTGACCACGGCGCTGGGCCAAGGTGCCAGCGCCTGTTTGGTCGAGCATGCGGGCGTTGAGCACTTTGCTTGGGCCGCAGTGCCTGTGGGCGAAGTGGATGCCGGAGCCATCGCCAGCTTCAGCGGCCTGAAAGCCTCGGCGGGCGCGCTGGCTGCGGCCTATTACGAACAGCCTTCGGACGAGTTGGATGTGATCGCCGTCACCGGCACCCACGTCAAAACCTCCACCGCGTGGTGGCTGGCGCAGGCGCTGAGTGCCTTGGACTGGCCTTGCGGTTTGGTGGGGACGCTGGGCATAGGTCGCCCACCCGAGGTCGAATACACCGGCCTGACCACGCCCGACCCGGTGCTGTTGCAGTGGTATTTCCGTCAGTTTGTGCAGCAAGGGCTGAAGGCGTGCGCGATTGAGGCTTCATCGATTGGCATTACCGAGCAGCGGCTGGCGGGCACGCACGTCAAAGTCGCGGTGTTCACCAATTTCACGCAAGATCATCTCGATTACCACGGCTCGATGGAAGCGTACTGGCAAGCCAAACGCATGTTGTTTGACTGGCCCGGCATCCAAGCCGCCGTGATCAACTTGGACGATGCCCAAGGTGCCGCCTTGGCGCAGGCGCTGGCGCACCGCCCATTGGTGGTGTGGACGGTGTCGTGCCGAGGTGCTGCCCATTTGGAAGCACGCCAGATCGGCTACAACGCCGAAGGATTGCACTTTGTGCTGGCCGAGGGCTCGCACACCGAGCATTTGCAAACGCGCTTGATTGGCGACTACAACGTCTCTAACTTGCTGGGCGTGATTGCCGCCATGCGCGCGCTGGACGTGCCGCTGGCCGACGCGGTGCAAGCCTGCCGCGCGCTGATGCCCGTGCCTGGTCGCATGGAATGTGTGGCCCAACCCGATCAGCCCTTGGTCGCTGTGGATTACGCCCACACCCCAGATGCCTTGGCGCAAGCCCTGAACGCCTTGCGCTCGATGGCGCGTGCGCGCGGTGGCCGACTGTGGTGCGTGTTTGGCTGCGGCGGCGATCGTGACCCCGGCAAACGCGCACAAATGGGCGCGGTAGCTGAGCAAGTGGCCGACCGCGTCATCATCACCAGCGACAACCCGCGCTCTGAAGCGCCGCAAGCCATCATCGAGCACATTCGGCAAGGCTTGCGTCACCCAGGCCGCGAGCGGGTAGAGCTGGATCGCGCAGCCGCCATTGCCTACGCGCTGGCCCAAGCCGCGCCCCACGACGTGGTGCTGCTGGCGGGCAAAGGCCACGAAGACTATCAAGAAGCCGCAGGCGTGCGCCGCCCGTTCTCAGACAAAGTCCACGCATTGGCAGCCTTGCAACGTCGTCAGGCTGTCCGCAATTTTCCAGACAGCCAGTGAAGTGAGCGCCCCATGATGATGACTTTGCAACAAGCCCAGCAGTGGCTGCCCGGCAGCCGCTTGGTGGGCGATGGCGCGTTGGCGCTGCACCGAGTCCACACCGACACCCGCACCTTGACCGCTGGCGACTTGTTCGTTGCCTTGAAAGGCGAGCGTTTTGATGCGGCTGATTTTTTGGCGCAAGCCCAAGCCCAAGGCGCGGTGGCCGCGCTGTGCGATGCCAGCGCCGAAGACCGCCTGCGCCAATCGGGCTTGCCCGGCTTGCTGGTGCCTGATGCCAAAGTCGCTTTGGGCCAATTGGCGGGCGCGTGGCGTGCGCAGTTTGATGTGCCGCTGATTGCCGTCACCGGCAGCAACGGTAAAACCACCGTCACGCAGATGATCGCCAGTATCTTGCGCACTTGGCAGGGCGATGCGGCGCTGGCCACACAAGGTAATTTGAACAACGACATTGGCGTGCCGCTCACGCTGCTGCGCCTGCGCGCCAGCCACCGCGTGGCTGTGGTGGAGCTGGGCATGAACCACCCCGGCGAAATCGCCTACCTCGCCGCTTTGACCCGGCCCACGGTGGCGCTGGTCAACAACGCACAGCGCGAGCACTTGGAATTCATGGGCACCGTCGAAGCCGTGGCCCACGAAAACGGCTCGGTGCTGGCCGCGTTGCCGGTGGATGGCTGCGCCGTGTTCCCTGCGCAAGACACTTACACCCCGCTGTGGACGCAACTGGCCGCCGACCGCCGTGTTTGCACCTTTGGCGACGACGCCGCCGTCAGCGCCACGCAGGCCGTGTGGCACCACGGCGCATGGCAAGTCACGGCGCAAACCCCCGCTGGTGCGCTGGCGTTCACGCTGCACATTGCCGGACGACACAACGTGTGCAACGCGCTGGCCGCTGTGGCATGTACGCTGGCCGCTGGTGTCCCGCTGGACGCGGTACGCGCCGGACTTGAAGCGTTTGAGCCGGTTAAAGGCCGCTCGCGTGCGCTCAGTTTGACGCTGGCGGGCCGCGCCATCACCGTGGTAGACGACAGCTACAACGCCAACCCTGATTCCGTGCGCGCCGCCATCGACGTGCTAGCCGAATTGCCCGGCCCGCGCCTGTTGGTGCTGGGCGACATGGGCGAAGTCGGCGACCAAGGCCCGCAGTTTCATGCCGAAGTGGGCAGCCACGCCTTGGCCTCGGGCATAGAGCGGCTCTACACCTTGGGCACGCTGGCGGCCCACGCCAGCGCCGCCGCTGTGCCCAGCGGGCGCGGCTCGACGAGCAGGTTGGCCTCGGGGATCTCGGGGATCGCGCCGTGAATGGCCGCGGCGATATCGTCCGAGGTGACGACCAGGGTGCGCTCGGCGGGGATGAGCG